>JAABUN010000495.1_pt1 | contig 101963 bp, 99 predicted proteins | sample 5559311 | NCBI WGS metagenome assembly JAABUN01 (sample SAMN10711877, study PRJNA513370) | rock metagenome | isolation source: Antarctica rocks | place: Antarctica: Victoria Land, Siegfried Peak sud | reverse complement strand
CCGGGCCGCTGTGTCGTGCCGCTGTGTCGTGCCGCTGTGTCGTGCCGTTGTGTCGGGCAGCCGCATCGGGCAGCGGCACGGAAGGAACACGGGGACCCGTTTGCATGACGCGCGTTTCACCCTGGACTGGCTGTCCAGCCAAACACACTTCCATGGAGCGCCGATCCGATCGCCATGCCCAACTCCTCGAACCTGACGGGACGTCGTGCGGTCGAACGATGTGCATCGCTCCGGATGTCGCGGATATTTCCCCCTGCGCCATCGGTGGAGGACGGTTAATTGTGTAAAGACCCACGTACCATCGTATCAGCAATGATGAAAAGCGAAGCAGTCGCGGAACGCACACCGCCTGATCGCGCGATGATCGGATCGCGCAGCGACCGGCGCGGACCCCGAACAAGGGGTGACTCGCAGATGCTCCACGTCACCATCGCCGGTCAGCTGTGGTCATTCGAGCGCTGTTTGTGGACAATGGCGCCATGTGACGTTCGATGCAGCAGGAGGCGAGACCCCTTGGACATCCCCACCAACGAGACCGATCTGTGTTTCCTGCCGGCGACGGAGCAACGTGTTCTCCTCGGCCGTCGCGATATCTCGGCACGCGATCTTCTGCAGGCGTATCTCACGCGCATCGAGGTGGTCAATCCGGTCGTCAACGCGATCGTGACGATCGATGTCGAAGGGGCAACGGCTCAGGCTCAGGCGGCGGACGATGCGCTTGCACGTGGTGAACCTGTTGGGCCACTGCATGGCCTGGTCGTCGCTCACAAGGATCTGCTGCCGACCAAGGGGATGCGGACGACGTTCGGCAGCCCGCTCTTTCGTGATTTCGTGCCGCAGGAAGATGCGGCGGTGGCGGCGCGGATGCGCGAGGCGGGGGCAATTCGGCTGGGCAAGACGAATGTCCCGGAGATGGGAGCGGGTTCGCACACGTTCAATCCCATCTTCGGGGCGACGAACAACCCCTATGACACGAGCCGGAGTGCTGGCGGTTCATCCGGCGGTGCGGCGGCGGCGTTGGCGAGCGGGTTGCTGAGTCTCGCCGATGGCAGCGATCTCGGCGGGTCGCTGCGCAACCCGGCCTCGTTCTGCAATGTCGTCGGGTTGCGATCTGCTCCCGGACGGATCTCCAAGGCCCCCCTGCTCACTGGTTGGATGACGATGTCGATCGTCGGCGCGATGGGGAGGACGGTGGCGGATACGGCGCTCCTGCAATCGGTGCTCAGCGGGTTCGACCCCCAGGACCCGACGTCACTGGCGGGCGACGGGTCGGAATTTGCCGCGATTGCCCAGAGCGCGGCGGCCGACTCGCTGCGCGGGATTCGGGTTGGATGGTCGCAAACGCTGGGATCGCTGCCGATCGATCCCGCCGTCACCGACGTGCTCGAACGCGCGGGCAAGCCGGTCCTGACCGCGCTGGGGGCCGATGTGCGGGAGATGGAACCTGACTTCGAGGGGGCGGAGTTCGGGTTCCGGACATTGCGCGCCTGGGAGATGGCCCAGCGTTACGGTGATCTCTACCGACAGAACCGCGATCAGCTCAGCGACAACATGGTCGTCAACATCGAGGCTGGTCTCGACCTGACGGCGAAGGATATCCATGACGCCTACACCGCGCGGACGCGACTCTCGAACCGGATGGTCACGCTTTTCGACGGGATCGACATTCTTGCAGCGCCAACTGTCCTGGTGCCACCGTTCCCGGTCGAGTGGACGTGGCCGCGCGCGGTCGATGGGGTCGAGCAGGATGATTATCTCGGCTGGATGCGGGCTTGCTGGTATATCTCGGCGACCAATCTGCCCTGCATCTCGGTTCCCTGCGGTTTCAAGGCCGATGGCCTGCCGGTCGGAATCCAGCTCGTGGGACGTCCGCTCGGCGAGGCGGAACTGCTGAGGTTCTCGCTCGCCTTCGAGCATGTCAATCCCGCCTGGCGCCAACGACCTTCGTTTGCCACAGGGAATCCGACGTAGGGACCAGGGACCAGGGACCTTGGGAAGCGCACGACGTTCGTTTCTGCCCCATTCCACGTCCATGCAAATGCGCCGCCCGGTATGGCCGGGGCGTTTGCATGTGACGTGGTGTTCAGGTAAAAGGGATCGCCGAGAGGCATGCGCAGGGACATCGCCGGTGCAATGAGTCTGGCGACATCCCCGCGTGTTGTTACCTTGCCAGAATCCTGTCGAGATTTCTGATGTGCTGCGGGAGATCGGCCACGTAGGTCAGAAGCATCTCATGCCATTGCCGCGCTCGTTCGCGCAGGGGAGAGGACTGCCGTGCAAACGTCGTCCAGTCGTCACTCACGGCCCAGGCCACCGTCTCCAGCACGCGATAGAGCTCGACGACCGCTAGATCGACCTCGCCATATCCCATGCAGAAGTCCTCCGGCAAGCCCACCCGCCCCAACCCATTGAAAAGCCAGGCATGCTTGTCCAGCAGTGCGATCTCGCGGAGACTGGATTTGACTGCCGGATAATCCCAGTCGATGATGACCGCACGTTCGGCATCGACGATGACGTTCCACATGTTCACATCGTCATGCACGAGCGACACCGGCGCACGTCGGATCGCACCGTCCAGCATCTCGGCCATCCCGTGCAAATGTTCGAATGAACCCCTCACCTCGCCGTCGAACACCATCAGTCCCGGCAATGCCCTCTCGATCGAAGCCTGCACCTCTGCGACAGGATCGCAGGGGTGCAGCACGATCTCGTTCGGTCCGACCATTCCCGCCAGCCGATCCGGAAATCTCACTGCGTGGACCTTCCGAAACGCTTCTCCGACATGCCGCCACATCTAACCGGTCATTTCCCCGGACTCGATCGCATCGCCGATCACGCGTCCGTGGATGAACTCGTGCAACGCGCCCCGTCCCTCAATCGCCAGGAACGCCACACGACCGGCATCCTCGGTCGCACCTTCCGGCCGGAGCCGAAAAATGACGTCGTCACGCCCGCCGGGCGTGACGACGACGATCCCGGTTTCGAATCCGCGCCCCGTCAGGGGTCGAATCTCGCGCGGGGATTCCGGCAACCCAGCGTCGGCAAGCAACCGCTTCAGTATTCCGTGTGCGTCCGGTGTCAGTTCGCGATCTGGCTGCGCGGGCATCATCGGTCGCGCCGGTGGGGATTGCCATTGCCGTCTACACGCATGAAGGGATCGCGCACCTCGGACGACGCGAGAATTCCGTAGCGATCGGGTCGCCGGAATGCATTCCCCCACGTTTCGCGCAACCGGTAATCCCGCATCGCGTCGAGATCGAAGATCGCCGGGTAGGCACCTTCCGCCTCGCCCTCCCCGCCCGCCTCGATGACCAGAGAGTCGCGATAGCCATCCACCGTGAAGCAGACGCCGTCGCAGGCCGTTGAGTGGTCAAAGCCGGGACCGGCCATGTTCGCCATCGCGATTCCCACCATATTCTCGTAGGCACGTGCCTTGAGTTGCGTCAGGCGGTGAGCGTTCATGTCGCACGCGTTCGGGTTCAGGATGATCTCCGCGCCCTCCAGCATCAGGATTCTCGCGCTCTCCGGGAATTCGCGGTCGTAGCAGATCATCGCCCCGACTTCGACCGGTCCCTGCGCCGTATCGAGCGTGGCGACGTCGAACCCATCGCCCGGCGTCAGGGATGCCTCGTGCGGAGAGAATGCACAGGTGTGCACCTTCGCGAAGGTCAGGACGATCTCGCCGTGCCCGCCGTGCCGATCGATCAGGGACATCGTGTTCCGCGGCGATCCCTCCCAGGCTTCGAGATACGTGATCGCGATCGCGATCTCGAGTTCGACGGCGAGGTCCCGGAAGTGGCGAATGAAGGGGTGATCCCTGCCGATCGCGAGTCCCCTCCAGACATCATCCAGAACCGGGATCGCGGGGTCTGGTTCGGATTCGGATTCAGCTTCCCGGCTCCAGACCTGCGGGGCACGATAGACATCGGCGTTGGGGTCATTCTCCGGGAACGGACCAGCCGGGGTATAACCGGCGCTCCACATCTCGGGGAAAAGCGCGATGTCGGCACCCATCAGCTTGGCGCGGCGACAGAACGCGTCACCCTTCTCCTGGTTGGCGGCGATGTCGTTCCCGTGGGCGACCATCTGTAGAAGGGCAACTGTCAGGTTGGTCGTTGTGGTGGTGGTTGACATGAGATGAGACTCCTGATGACACGAACGGAACGGTTCCGTGCAGATGGGGTGTCATCAGATCCGGTGGCGAGCGAGGGTATGGGTGAGTCCACGGCAGGCAACACAAATGACTCGAAGCGGTGACGGCAAGCGTCAGCCGCTGAGATTCACGTCCGCATGAGCATGAGCAAGAGATGGAAGTGAGACGTCAACAATGAACATCGATCACCGGTAACTCCTCGTCGAGGTCGAGTTCGCGATCGCGCGATGCCGCGATTGTGAGCACCCGAGCGCCTGAGCGCGTGAGGCATCAGTCTCACACGTGCCGGTTCATGCACGCAACGGGGCACGCAACGGGGACGCAACGGGGTCGCAACGGAACACGAGCCGCATGCGGCTGCGTATGCCTGGCCAAACCCGATGGCTCGAGGGAGCACCATAACGTCGCAAACGTCGCACGCCCCAGCCATACCGGCCAGGGCGTTCGCATGCATGGCGTTCAGGTGTCGGGATCGTCGAGAGGCATGCGCATCAGAGGTCGGAGGCTGGTTCCGGGAAAGATCGAGGGTCTCGTCGGGCCAGTCGAAGATGCGTCGAGAACGATGACCGAGCGCTTTTGCTTCGCAATGCTGGCCGGCACGCCGGAACCCTCGGCGCTCGTGAACTCCACCAATGTCCCGTGTCCTGGCTGACGGGATGGCGTCACAGACCTTCCCGGATTGGTCATGCCAGTGCGCTTCGCCCTCGGATGCGGCGATCAGGGCCGGGCGCTTGACCTTGTCGGTGATGCCTTCAAGCGTGTAGCTGCTCACCAGCAGGATGGTCCCGGAGAAGGACGTTGCGCCGAACGGAAACATCGGCAGTCGATCGTGTAGCGGAAGATCGAGAACGTCCCTGCGTTCCCCTCGATGCTGGCATCCTGGCATCAAGGATTGGCCGCTGCGATCCGCGGCTCGAACGCAGCAGTTCGAGGTACCCGGTACCCCGCCTGGCTGACGTTCGTGGCTCGTTATCCGACAGTCGCGAGCGACTTTCTCGCCGTACTGGTGGCCCGACATAGGCGATATGCCACACAACACAACACCCAGCGTTACATCCCTGCCAGCCAGGATGCCGCATCTCCTTGCCTATCCCGCTCTGCGAGGTCGCCAAGGAAGGAGAAGAAATTGTAACGAGGACGATACCCCAGCTTCGTCTGGATGTCGGAGACGTTCGAGGGTGTAATCTGTTGCGGGAGGTCCAGGTCGAACCGTTCCACCAGCGCCCGCGCTCCGGGGACGTACCGTTCGAGGACCGATGCCGGATCGTGCTGCCAATCATTCACATCTCCGGGAGTGAACGGGTCCTCCCGCACCACCGCGAAGGCGTCGCACGTGACGGTCTCGTTCTCGACCGCCAGGATCGCGGCGTGATGCACGTCTCGACGATCGACGCCACCGCGGAGCAGTCGCTCGCCGTACTGCTTGTTGGTGCGATACGGCGTGAAATCCGCCGGTCGGAGCATGATGCAGCGAATGCCATGCACCCGTTCATAGAACCGGCACAGCTCCTCGCCGACGATCTTGGTCAGCCCATAGATGTTGTCGTTGCCGTGAACGGACTGACTCGACATCCAGACGACCTTGCGCACGCCGCTGGCAACCGCCGCCTGGAACATGTTGAAGGTGCCGGTGACATTCAGGTCCCAGAACTCGCTCTCGCTGCGTGAGGAAAGGTGAATCCCATGCCAGGCCGGGGTATGGACGATCACGTCGATCCCCTCGGCGGCAGCGATCATGGCGTCGCGATCGCGGACATCCGCCAGGACGAATTCATGGGCCGTCTCGATCGGAACGATGTCCGAGAGCCGCAGCTCGTGCCGGATCGAGAGGGGCTCGGTGATGCCGGAGGCGAGATTCCCGCTGGCGCCCGTAATTAGTATGTGCATGGACGTGTCTCCCGAGATACACGAGCGAATCGCTCATGCATGAATGATACTCACGTGTTCCCAGGCTCCTCACTCCCCCACTGCCCCCAAAGATGTACAATCGTCTCCCACATCGCCGATTCCTTCAGGGTGCGCGAAGAACGAGCGTCCATTGTCCGGGTCCGGCTGATCCTCGTACCAAGACATCGGGCAACCGCTTCCGGCAATGTGCCCACCGGTGGCGTTCTCCTCTCATGTTCGAATTCAAACGTTGTGGCGAAAATATCAGTAATTTTACGGATGCGGGGTATTCAACAGCCACCCATAATTCAAGCAGTTCCAAACAGGTGGATTCTTGAAGGAGGTGGTGGACGTGCGCAAACTCTATCTGATCGCTTGGTTGAGTATGCTTTTCATTGTTCAATCTGGCTCGGTTGGCGCCCAGTCGGTAGAGACCGACTGTTTTGTAGATGCCGGTGAAATTTCTGCATGCCGCGAATTTACCGCGACCGCTGGTAATGCAGACGATACGGTGTGATTCTACCAGTTTCTGGTAGTCTCGACCCAGAGTGAGTCGTATGCAAGTTCCTACATGAAATCCGTGGCAGAAACACTACAAGATTCCGCTGCAATGACGGATGCCGCAACTGCCCATCACTTCGGTGAGGAGCAAATAGTCCTGTCCGCTGGCGTCAACGATGAAACAGGATTCCATTCGGTAGGTGTGGTGATCTATCGCATTGGTCCGACGGTAGCTATCTGGGTTACCGCTGGCGAGGGCATTTTCCCTATCACTGAACTCCATGACGTATACGATTCCATGAATGATGTCAGGCGGACTGGATCTAACCCGTCAGCCATGGTTGTAAACAACCTTCCGACGCTCGAATATCTGCCCGCCGGATACGAACTGACGAACGAAAACCATTCATCCGAGTTCGACTCCTCAGCGCTCACGACGACCAAATCTGCGGCGAGCGAGAAAACACCGACCAATGATCAATTGATGGCCACGATAGCCGCGCTGGAGACCCAGGCAGCGAAACCTGACGTTGAACCAACCAGGGTTTCGCGAACGCCGACGGAAGAACCCGTGACCTCATCCAGCGGTCCCCTCGAGATAGGAAGCATCACAACCAAGGATGCCGGTATCGGCGACGGCAGCCTGTACGCCTACGTCGAGGTGACCAATGTCTCCGGCAAGACGCTGTCCTATGTCGGCGTCGATGCCACGTGTCGAGATTCGAGCGGACGTGTCGTGGCGACCGGAATCGGCAACAGCCTCAATCTGGCGCCAGGTGACTCGACGGTGCTGACAGTGATATTTCTGAGTTCACCAACGTGCGAACGTGTCGAGGTAAAGACGAGTCCGCTGACCGGCGCGTTCTGAAATACTCGAGCAGCTGGAGATATAAATCTGCTGTCTGTCTACTGGTCAACGTGATGTCGAACGCCTCGGACGGTTTTGCAGGTACGACAGACGACAGAACGAGTCACCCCTCTCCTGACTGGTGGCGATGTCGTTACCGTGGGCGACCGCCGCCATGACAGCACGACGTCATGGCGGCGGATGTGTCTGCCGAGAAATGCAGGGCCGATCGCTATTTCGCGTTCGCGACGTTGATGAGGCGCACTTCCAGCGCCGAGTATCTGGCATCCGGCCAGCTCTTCGCGATCTCGATCGCTCGCTCTTCAGTGGCAACATCAATCAGCAGGAAGCCAGCGAACTGGTCCTTCGCCTCGCTGAACGGACCATCTGTCACCTCTGCCATGCCATCCCGCACGCGAACGATGTGAGCGTCGCCCGGGGCGGCAAATGGCTCGCCCATGATGCCCTCACCGGAGTCCATGAGGTCTTGCCAGCGTCTTCCGCCCTCGCTCCACACCGCCTGGTGCTCCTCACCGGACAGCCCGTTCCAGACTTCGGCATCGTTGTAGATCATCAGCATGTACTTCACGTCGCTGCTCCTTGTGATTCCGGCCTCCTCATTAGACGCCCTTCAATTACCAGTCGAAGCAGGGTTCGCGTTCTCGACATCACCCGCCTTCCCATCCAACCGAGTTCGGCCAAATATCAGTACTTTTACAACTGCCTTCTCACCGCCGGATCGTGGAAAATCGTCTTGGGATTCAGCGACTGCACGGCAGCATCGCCTGCTCTATCCGGCAGCGCCGATGGTCACGGCAGTTGGATTTCGCGTTGGCGTGCTGGCCGCTGCCACGACTGCGTCGCGCGTGTCCTCCTCGATCAGATTTCCGTTGATCGCCGCCGCCGCCATCACACCCGCGCCGGCGGCATTGATCACCTGCAACCCGAGATCGGCGACATTTCCCGCCGCCCAGACACCCGGCACGGTGGTCGATCCCATCCTGTCGGTCAGGACCCACGTCCCGAGTTCGCTGGTTTGCGTCTCTGCTCCCATCCGTGCGAGCAACGAGTCTTCCGCGACGAATCGCGGTCCCACGAACAGCGCCGTTCGTGCGACGACCGTCCCGTCCTCGAGCTCGACTCCGGTCAATCGGTTGTCCGCAATGACCAGCCGTCGTACCTTGCCGAGGACGATGCGCGTGCCGCGCGCCTCCATCTTCTCCCTGTCCGCGTCGACCTGCTTCGTTTCGTTCGCAAAATAGACGAGATTCTCCGACCAGTGCCGGATCAGCAATCCCAGATGCACACTCATCGGTCCGCTCGCGATCACGCCCAATGACTGATTTCGGACCTCGTACCCGTGGCAGTATGGGCAGTGATGAACATCCTTGCCCCACAGTTCGGCGATGCCTTCGATCTCCGGCAATTCGTCGCGCAACCCCGTCGTCACCATCACTCGTCGCGCCGTCAGGCGAGTACCATCGGCCAACGCCAGGACGAACCACTCACCCTCGCGTTTGCCTGCGGCTACGACCTCGACCACCTCACCCTCGCGAATGATTGCCCCATATCGTTCGACCTCCTGACGGCCGATCGCCAGCAGTTCGGAAGGAGGCATCCCGTCCCGCGTGAGATATCCCTGCACGTGGGAGGCAAAGCGATTGCGCGGTTTTCCGGCGTCGATCACCACGACCCGCCGACCAGCCCGTGCCAAGGTCAAGGCCGCGCCGAGTCCCGCCGCGCCGCCGCCGACGATCGCGACATCGCAATCGGTACCGGGATTATTCTCGCGCCCTGCCATGTCGAAGTCGTTCCTCAATCCGTTGCCGGGTTCGTTTGTCCTCTGCGCTGCGCTGCTTGCCATGCCGGTTCTCCTTCACGTCTTCTGTCCGATAGAAGACTCTCCTTGCAACGATACGCAGCAATACCAGGAATGGCAAACGTATTTGCCAGTATGGCAAATGTACGCACATGGAGATGGCCCCTGATCGCAGGTGACATGTTCGGGAGGCATTCAGGAAGCCAGGGAAATCGTGCGTCGTTCAGGCCTGGAACAAGGGAGCTGGTCAGCACGGATCGATCCGTCAGCCATTTCATGTGAGATCGCGATCGGGCAAGGCAGGACATAGCGATGGTTAGAGCAAAACGAACCGTGTGCGAATGAGCGCGCGCATGCCCACCGGTATCTGGTCTGTACCGCTTTGTACCGCTTTGCGAACTGCCTGGTGAGTTCTGATGTATGGCAAAGGACGTTGCTATACTGGCAAGTACCAGGTCGCGGTTAGTGGGCACAATTTCCCTGAGCAGCAGAAAGGCAGCGACGACGCATGCACGACTCGCCGGCACCAACATCGACGTCAGACCTGCTGGAAGGTATCGGTTCCCGGCTGAAATCGCTCCGTCAGGCTCGCGAGGCGACACTGGGCGAGATCTCGTACGCGACCGGGATCTCGATCAGCACCCTTTCCCGGCTGGAATCGGGCAAGCGTCGTCCCAACCTCGAGCTGCTTGTTCCGATTGCCCGTGCCCTCAATGTACCGCTCGACGACATCGTCGGGCGGGCGGTCGACGACCCGAGAATTCCCAATGTCGCTCGTCAGATTGGCACGATGACCGTTGTTCCGCTTACGCGCGAGCCAGGCAACCACCAGACGTACAAGATGATCATCCCGCCATCCGATTCGGTTCCTGAGACACGAGTTCACGAGGGCACGGAATGGCTCTACGTGCTTTCCGGCCAGCTGCGCCTGATTCTCGGGAGCCACGATATCGTGATGGGGTCCGGCGAAGCAGCAGAGTTCAACACCCGCGTTCCGCACTGGATGGGATGTGTCGGAACGGAACCGGTTGAGCTGCTCAGTATCTTCGGGCGGGACGGCGAGCGCGTGCATCTGCGCACTCCGGTGGCAGATGACGACACGACCTGACAGACGGTCCATTGATCCCGGGAGGATGTCATGTCCAGACTGTTTGCGATCGGCGATATCCACGGTCACCACAGGGAATTGATGGCTCTCATGAAACGGTTGATTTCCGGGTCCGATCTGAACCCGGGCGAGGACACGTTGGTGTTTCTCGGTGATTACGTCGATGGTGGGCCCGACGTCAAGCGCGTGCTCGAAACCCTCATCGAATGGCAGGTCCAGTTTCCTCATTGGCACTTCCTGAAAGGCAATCATGAGGACATGATGCTCGACGCCCTCGTCTACAACAGCTCGCGGTATGGCTTCTACGGCCACTGGTGGGGGCAGGGTGGGAAGGAGACCGCCCGTTCGTACCTGCCGAAAGGGGCGTCGGACTTTCAGCGGGCGATCATGCAGCCGGACGAATTCATCTCGACCAGCCACCTCGATTGGTTGCACAATCGTCCATTAATGTACGAACAGGATGGCTACATCTTCGTGCATGCCGGATTCGCACCGCGAATCTCTCTCGAAGGTCAGAACGAACGAGACATGCTCTGGATTCGCGAGACCTTCGTCGATTCGGACTGGGATTTCGACGGCAAGCGTGTGGTGTTCGGTCATACCCCGTTCGCGGAACCCGTCGTGATGACGAACAAGATCGGAATCGACACGATGTTCCATGACCGGGGAAAGCTGACGGCGGTGGAACTCGACACGGTGAATCCTCAGGGAACACCGGTCTTCACATTCAGCCCGGCCGTCGAAGCACCGCCGGACGCCACCCTCGATTCAGCACGCGCATTCTTCGACGAGTGACATCATCCGGCTTCATAACCACCGCACGTTCACCATTTGGGCCGATGTGAGATCCGACGTTCTGGCCACCGAAGTTCCAAGGTTTCCAGATTCCCACGATCCGACATCTGCCATCTGCCATCTGCCCCACCGAATGCCGCGCGCAGCGGCGGGACAATCTCGATTGCGCCCTCGCGGAAGGTTGGGCTGGTCCCCGACCTCCAATCCCCCGACCATGCCGGGAGTAGAGATCCCTGCCAGCGCAACCTCGCCCGGGCAGCCCGCGGTCGTTGCCCCGCTTGCACTCCTTGCCGCCATGTTCGACACGTCTCTCACACTATCGAGCAGCGACATTCCCGCAACGGGAATGATCGACGCAAGTGACTCGTGTCGGCCCTGGTCGGCCCTGGGTACGGGATGTCGATCAGGCGCGAACGCGTCCTGGCAGAGCGTTTCCCAAGCCTTCTGGCAACTCATCGGCTCCAGGGATGTGCTATCGAGATCGCCTCGAATCTGGCCACGAGTCTTCCTGAACCGACATGCTCGCGACGACCGAACCTGATCCCGAGCAACGGCGCGGCTGCTCGTCCTTGTACGTGCCTGCGGAACTGGCAGGGCGCATCGTTCGCGATCCGTGGGGTCTCGACACCATCGCAAGACAGGAGAAGCGTTCCCGCTCGGATCGGACTACGCTCGACCATGAAACGAATCTTGGATCGACCATCGGATGTTGGGCGCTTGCTTTTCCACCCGATGCCTACAGCACGCTTCCGACCGTTGAAATCGACTCCCGAACTCCGAACCCCGAACCCCGGACTCCGAACATTGAAGGAGCAATCCATGTCCATCAGGCACATCCTCGCCGTCGTCCCCGTCTCGAACCTCGCTACCCCGCTACCTCGCAGGTCTGGTACGAGCGGCTCTTCGGCAGTGCCGCCACGAACGTCCCGATGGAAACCCTCGCGGAATGGCGGGTCACGGAAACCGGTTTTGTACAGGTCACGGTCGACGTCGAGCGTGCCGGGTCCGGATCGATGAACTTCGCGGTTGACGATCTGGAGGACCATATGCCCGGACTACGGGCGCGTGGACTCACGCCAGGAGAAACCATCAATGCCAACAAAGGCGTCCAACTCTGCCCGATCGATGATCCGGACGGCAACACGATCACGTTCATCGGCAATTTCAGAGAGACCTACCAGCGCGTTGGGCGAACGTTGTACCCGTTAACCATCAACCCGTTGGGCGAACGTTGTACCCGTTAACCATCAACCCGTTGGGCTGAGCCGACACGAGGTCGGCCACGACGGACAGGCACAACCGTTGACAACGGCTGTCGCGCATCGGCCACGCGCATCGGCCACGCGCATCGGCCGTGGCATGTCCGGGAACAATTCGAAAGGACCATTGCATGCGACGAATAGCCGCTACCGAGATGCTGACACTCGATGGGGTGATGCAGGCGCCAGGACGCGCCGACGAGGATACCAGAAGCGGTTTCGACCGTGGCGGGTGGGCTGTCCCGTTCAACGATCAGGTCATGGGAGAGGAGATGGGCAAGGGGATGGCGAGTGCCGGCGCCCTGTTGTTTGGCCGGCGCACCTATGAAGACATGGCCGGTTTCTGGCCATTGCAGACGGATAATCCCTTTACCGAGATGTTGGACAACGTTCAGAAATATGTGGTGTCGAGGACACTCGGAGATCCGCTGCCGTGGAAGAACTCAACCCTGCTATCTGGTGACGGGGTTCGGGCCGTGACCGAACTCAAGGCATCACCGGGTCCCGACCTGGCGGTGCTCGGAAGTGGGCAACTTGTGCAGAGCCTGATGCGGCACAGGCTGATCGATGAATACGTGCTGCTCATCCATCCCCTCGTACTGGGCCAGGGCTTCCGCCTGTTCGTGGACGACAACACGGAATCCAGCCTCACGCTCGTCAGTAGTGTGACCACCACGACTGGGGTGATGATCGCCAGGTACCAGTCTGATCCCGCTTGATTTCAGAACATGTTTATCCCATCCCGCACGGTCACTTTCACACATGGAGCGTGGTGGCGCATGCGATCTCTGTTGCAGGGAATGGTGATTTCGCTCGGGCCCGTATCGTCTGGACAGCCTCCGACGCAGATCTGGAGAAGATCGACCCGGATCTGGTTTTCAAGCGGCGGGCACGTCGAATTCAGGTGGCAGTGGTATGACCGGAAGAATTGGAGCGTCGTCTATCGGCAACGTCGCAGGTCGGGCGAGGGCGGTGCCGATCACCGCCAGCAGCAGCTCGATGTCGAACGGCTTGAGGACCACATCGATATGCAGATCGACGAGCTGGAGTTCCAGCATCGGCGCCTCCAGCAGGGATACCGTACAGAGCACAATCGGGATGAATCTCGCAGCTGGCATGAGGCGAAGCGACCGCAGTTGGGACCAGTTGTCGTCGCTGCGGTTCCAGATGTAGTCGATCACGATCAGATCCGGCGTGATATTTTCGAGCGTGCCAATCTCCTGCCCGGAATGGCGGCGGGTGGAAACGCGATATCCCTCGTCGCCCAGCAGTTGCCTGATGATATTCAGGACATCCATCGAGTGGTCGATCACGAGAATATGTGATTGTGTGCCGGTCTCTTCCGCCATGAACGTTCCATCCAGCACTACTCAAAACCGGGCGGCACCATACCTTTTCCAGCTGGAGCAGGCAGGCAGCCGTCACCCGGTAACATCAGAACGTATATCACCTCATTTCCAGAAAGACTATCGTGTTTCGAGCATAGTATGAGAATGAATACGGACGAAGAGCTCTGATCCTGGCGTGGCATTCACCCTGCGTACTGGCTAGGACGTCGAGGGGCATTTTCCCGCGTCGCCCATCCCGTATTCTTGCTTCCTGAAGAGGACTTTTCTAATGGAACATGCATTCCAGTCAGATCGATCCACATTACACATCGAGGCTGCGCACGATCTCCGCAACGCGTTGAGCGTGATTCGCGGTCACACGCAGCTCATTACGCGGCGCCGTCAACGTGTAGGTGTGGGGTTCGATCCCGCGCTGCAGCGTGCTCTGGCCGAATTGGAACGAGCGACGGACAGGGCCAGGATTGCTCTCTCCGTTCTGGAGGCAGATGCGCGGTCGGAAACCACTGAATAGAGATGAGCTCGGCTCGGGATTTTGGCATCCCCGACCTCCTTTCCATCAGTTCATATTCCCCTGCTTCCTCTGCAACAGGGAGAACCTGCCAGGTTCAGCGATCGAGCCAAAAGATGCGTGGCTTCCACGAAAACGGTGGAACCATGATTGCCCGAAGCCACTTCATTTCCCGCAGGCGTCGGCATGTGCAAGGCAAGCATTCTTCTCCTCCCGGATCTTCTCGCATGTGGCTTTCACGTGTCCTCGCGATCCGACATCCCTGAAACCGATCCCGGTTCGTTCTGGCAAAACAGTCTGTTCGGGTTGCGCTTTCTCCGCCGGAACAGCCTGTTGCTTTGGCTCGCGTGCGTCGTGTGCCTGATGAATTTCCTCACAGTCTGCCGCTGATTGCCTGGCTCTCCGGCTCTCCGGCTCTCCGGCTCTCCAGCTCTCCGGCGTTCAACCGGATTCTGTGCGACCGACGCTCGCCGGACGCGGCACGAACGAGGGCATGCCAATTCGACGTACCCTCGCCGGGTCGTCAGGATTCGGGCGTTAACGAATAACGCCGAAGGGATATCGCTGGTCTTGCGCTGGCGATGAAACCCTATGCGGGGGCCAGAATCGGAAGATCTGCATGGATGACGTTGACGTTGACGATCTGCGGATGTCCATCCGTGTAGTCAACGACGTTCGGCACGGTCCAGCTCTTGGCAGCCTCGTTCGAAGCCGTTGCCGACTCGATGGAATCGAAGGGGGAGATCGCGACGAACCCGCCGTCGAACGGATACCAGAGATATCCCTTGAAGCCTGGCAAACCGGTCACGATCGGCAGAAAGCCGGACGTAATCGCCGGAACGATATCGCGTGGATCCTTCCCGGGTTTGCTGGTATGAATGCGAACAGCAACATACCCCGTGAATTCGCTGGTAACAGGCGTTGCCACCGCTGCCAGTGCTACCGGCGTTGCATGCGGGGTCGTATCGTCGACCGTCGGGCCGCTCCCGATCAGCATGTCCCCCGACCATTCCACGGTTTTTTCGACGATCACCTTGTCGGCGATACTCGCCACGAAACCTCCCACCGACGTGGCGAAGGCGGGCGCCTGACTGGCATCGGCGAAGATGACGATCGCCAGATTGAGGGTTGGCTGATCGATCACATCTCCGAGCACGCATCCCTCGTAGCCGTTCAGACCCTTGACCTGGTTCACGAACTGGTCGATCACCGCATCATCCACCTCGGTCCGAGCCTCGGCAGAGACCACCGTGCGGAGCCGTGTACTCACAAAGCCGAGTGGCATCACGACGGGGGTGGCTCCGCCAGTGGAGGCCGTCACCTCCTGCCCTGACGCCCGGAGGAGGGGAGTGGCGAAGACACCCGCCGCAATACCTGTTGCGACACCAGAAGCGAGGGAGGTGAACGTGCGGTGGGTAATCGACCGGGGAAGAGGCGCCATCCATGTGAATGGCGACTGAATCAGACGCGCGAGCGGGTTCGCGTTATTCCCCGGTCCGGCCGTCGATCGCCTCGCGCATCAGGTCGGCATGCCCGTTGTGGCGACCGGTTTCTTCGATCATGTGGACGATCACCCAGCGCAGGATCATGCTCTCCTGACCGGTCATCGGATTGCGTACCGGCATGTTCATGGTGACGCCGTCGGGGGCGATCAGCGCATTCGCACGGGCGATTTCCCGTCGATAGCCGTCGACGATCTGGGCCGTCGTTTCATCCGGCTCTATGCGCCAGAATGTGGCAGGATCTTTCTCATCCCAGTGGCCCGTGAGATCTTCTCCGGCGAACACCGCCCGAAACCACATCAGCTCGGCATCAGTCAGGTGCTTCATCATCCCCAGCAACGACATCCCCGACGGCTCATGCGCTCTACGCAGCTGCTCGTCGTCGAGTCCATCAAGCTTGCAGAGGAAGGTTTGTCGGTTCCAGTTCAGGAATCCCAGCAGCATGTCCTTCTCGGATCCATCCAGTGGTGGATCGGGGCGTTCACAGTGGTCCATCATCAGCGCTACTCCTGCTTCTGCTCCTGCCCTGCCTTGTGGTCAGCGTACGGTGGTCATGCGGCAGACAGGAATCTCGTGAACGTGCCTGCCTGTCTCCCTGCCTCCTGGTGCCATCGCAGCAGGCGGGTTGGCGTGTCTTCCGGAAAGTCTCCTGAAGACGGGGGTTCAGTCCAGCACCATCCATTGCCTGCCATCGATGATCTCGCGCGCTGCGTCGAGATGTCCGGCGTGACAGGCAGTCTCGGCAAACACGTGCAGGATAACTTCGCGGACAGTATCGAGCCGCCAGTCTCCAAACAGCCCCTCCGGCCACCAGGCCAGCGTTGCGTCCGGAGACGCGATGGTGAGAATCGCGTTTGCGCGCTCGATCTGCCGCCGATACGCATCGAACACGTCGCTGGCCGGGATGTCGCCACCGATGATCCAGGAACTCTCGTGCCCCGCAGCCAGCCGGTCGATGACGTCCTGGTCTCGACGCTTTCGATCTCAGCGGTCGACTGGGTCATGATGTCTCCGTTGCCTGCTTACCTGCTTGCCGGCTGGCTCGCGCATTTCGGAACGTCCACGCTGTTTTGAACTGTAGCGTGCGGACAGAGTCGATGCTTCTTCCCGATTGCGGCAGGTCGATCGTGAAGGTTTCTGCCCCGATACCGCGGACATTGTTGGTCTGCCTTTTCCGGGGCACATGCCTGAGGCGGGGAAGGAACGGTGAGCGTGGGTGCATTCACTGCTTCCCTGACCGGCATCGTTGGTGCCCCGGGAAATCGAGGGGCTGGGTTAAGCGGAGCCCCTCCAGGCAGGCGAGCACGAGCTGCCTTCGGCGTTCGTCCGTCGTCAGACCTGCGGCTCAACGGACGGGGTTCGGCTGGCGCGATCGACGTGCTGGAGTTCGATCAGGACTCGACGTTCCTCTCCGTCGTCGAGCGCCTGGCAACATCGCTGGCGGCCGCGCTGGCAGCGATGTCTGGCGTGGACGTGGCGGCCGGCACGAAGGGGGCAACCTGGCTCGCCATTCGAAGCCCACTGCTGGTTCATGCTTAGGCACGCGTGCGGCGCACGCCCAGCGTCAACACCACGCTCGACGCTCGACTAGGAGATCCTGCGGCGGTACGTGAACATGGCGAAGATGTACGCGACGATGAGGATGCCGACACACCAGCCAAGGGCGGTCCAGATGTCGGTGCCGACCGGTTGCTGTGCGAACAGGTCGCGGATCGCGTTGACGATGGACGTCACCGGCTGGTGCTCGGCGAAGGCGCGCACCGGGCCGGGCAAGGTGTCGGTGGGCACGAATGCCGAGCTGATGAACGGCAGGAAGATGAGCGGGTAGGAGAACGCGCTCGCGCCGTCCGCGGACTTCGCGGAGAGACCGGGGATCACGGCGATCCACGTCAACGCCAGGGTGAACAGGAACAGGATGCCGGCGACCGCGAGCCACGCCAGCACTCCCGCCCCTGAGCGGAAGCCCATGAGGAGGGCGACGAGCACGACCACCACGAGCGAGATCAGATTGGCGATCAGCGAGGTCAGCACGTGCGCCCACAGCACGGACGGCCGTGCGATCGGCATGGACAGGAATCGCTCGAAGATGCCGCTCTTCATATCCAGGAAGAGCCGGAATGCGGTGTAGGAGATGCCCGAAGCAATCGTGATGAGCAGAATGCCGGGCAGCAGATAATTCACATACGAGCCCGACCCTGCGTCGATCGCGCCGCCGAACACGTAGACGAACAGCAGCATGAAGGCGATTGGCATGATCGCGGTCGTGACGATGGTGTCCACGCTGCGCGTGATGTGACGCAGGGATCGTCCCAGCAGGAAGGTGGTGTCGCCGAAGAAATGCCTGGTCATCGTTGTTCCCTACTCTTCTGTGCCGACGCTGGGTCAGCGCCAGCGTCGCCGACCTTGCCGTCGTGACCGACGATGGCGAGGAAGACATCCTCGAGGGTCGCCTGCTTCTCGACGTATTCGACCTTGGCGGGCGGGATCAGCTGCTTGAGCTCGGTGAGGGTGCCGTTCACGATGATCCGACCCTCGTGGAGGATCGCGATCCGGTCGGCGAGTTGTTCGGCCTCGTCCAGATACTGCGTCGTGAGCAGCACTGTCGTGCCGTGCTCGGCAAGTTCCTTGACAATCTGCCACACCTCGATGCGCCCCTGGGGGTCGAGCCCGGTCGTTGGCTCGTCGAGGAAGATGACCTGCGGATTCCCGATAAGGCTCATCGCGATGTCGAGGCGGCGGCGCATGCCACCCGAAAACGTCGAGACCTTCCGCGCGGCCGCGCCGGTCAGCGAGAAACGATCGAGCAGGTCATCCGCGATCGTGCCCGGGTCCTTGAGGTGCCGCAACTGGGCGACCAGCACGAGGTTCTCCCGCCCGCTGAGGATTTCGTCGACGGCCGCGAACTGTCCGGTGAGGCTGATGGATTCCCGCACGTGCGCAGCCTGCGTGGCGACATCGAAGCCGTTGACGCTGGCCGTCCCCGCGTCGGCCCCGAGCAGCGTGGACAGGATTTTCACGACCGTGGTCTTGCCCGCCCCGTTCGCGCCGAGCAGGGCGAAAATGCTGCCCCGCGCCACGTCGAAGTCCACGCCGCGCAGCACTTCCAGCTTCTTGTACGATTTCTCCAAACCCTGCACATGGATTGCGTGCTGTGCCACCATCAGACTGCCCTCTCTTCTCTTCCGGTGTCTTCTCCGGCGGCGCGCTCGATGGCGTTGGTCAGCCGGTCCCGCTCCTTGTTGATCCACTGACCCTCCGAGTAGTTCTGGAGAAACGTCTCGGCGAACTCCACAGGGTCTTCCCCGACGATCTCGCGGATCGGGGTTCCGTTTGCCGCGCTCTGCTCGAAGAGATCGGCGAGATCCTCCAGCATCGACACCAGGATGTCCCCCTTCGTTATCCCCCCGAAGTACATCAGATACGGCTCGAGCGCATCGATCGCCGTGCGATAGTTCGCTGGAAGCTGTTTGGTTCGTGCCTTGTACTGCCGCCATTGCCGCTTCTCACCGATCATCTTCGGGATGAACATGGTCATCTGCCTCCCTTGCCTCCTTCATGGAGCTGTTCGAGCCGTTCCGTGAGGAAGCTCCACGTCCTCCAGAACTCTTCGAGATATTCCTGTCCCTGAGCGTTGAGCGTATACACCTTGCGCGGCGGTCCCTTCTCGGACGGGATCTTCTCCACGTCGACGAGGCCCTTTTGCTCGGTCCTGACGAGCAGGGCGTACACGGTGCCTTCGGCGATGTCGGAGAAACCCTGCTCCCGCAACCGTGCCGTGATCTCGTAGCCGTACGCGGGCCGCATGGACAGGATCGCGAGGACAATGCCCTCCAACGTGCCCTTGAGCATCTCCGTTATCTGCTTGCCTATGGAACACCTCCTCTGACTACATAGCGATACTGACTACCGGTACATAGTAACACTGATTAGTGGGGCGCGCAAGCCCCATGTGGCGGCGAGAGGTGTCGGCTCGTACCACCTGAAGGCTCGAACGGTGGGAACTGCCAGGCCATCAGCGACGGTGTAACGGCGAGACCTGCCTCCGCCCGCGCTCGAGAGTCTCCACGCCATCGCCAGCATCTTCGCCCCGGGGATAGGAGTTGGCACAGTGGAGAGGTCAAGGACGCGGGATAGTGGGAACCGCGCCGATGGGTAGCAATAGCAATGACATACAGATGATCATCGGTGAACCGTGATGTCATATTCCAATGAGTCCGAAAAACATGCATTTCATACATGCGAAATTCAACCATCTATTGCGTCAACAGATGCCTGAGACCATATATGTCGTAAAATATCCCTGATGAATAGCGATTAAAGTCATACATGTCTCATGTGCATGCATCGTTCGAATGGCGTTGCGGCGGCGGATCGAATGTTGTCTCGTAGCTTTCCTTCTTCTTGCATACGTAGGATGGCCCCGAATGGAATGGTCAGACCAACCAGTACGACGCCCGGTGACCGCAGCAGTGTACGAGTTCTGGAAAACGCTGAGCGTGATCCGGGGCCATACGCTGCTCATGATCGATCAACGTCAGCGTGCAGGTCTCGAACCCGATCCGGAACTCCAACGGACGCTGGATACGATAGAGATCGCGCCATGGAGAAAGGTGTGCTGGCCCTCGCCGTACTCGCGCCATGATCCACACAGGGTTCCTCCCTGGATCCTGCCATATCAAACCGAGATGACCGCAGGATTTTCATCCGTTCAAGCGAATACACAAGTAGAGACTGTGTCATTGAATGGAGTGATCGAGATGGCGACGATTTCACGTTCGTTGGTGAATCCCGGGATCGACAGGCGCCGCGTATCCGAGGAGGACCGGCGAGCGCTGGTTCGCGCGTTCCGGAAGTGGTGCGGGGATCCTGACATCGCCGAGGATCTTACCCAGGAAACGCTCCTCGAAGCCTGGCGAAGCACCACGCAACCGGAAGCGGCAGAACCCTTCCTGCCATGGCTCTTCGGCATCGCCCGTAACATCCTGCTGCGTTGGCGCCGGACATTCGCGCGGCACCGGTCGCACATCCTCCCCGCTCCAGAGAGCGATGCGCAGCTTATGTTGGCGGCCTCGAGCTGGAACCTGGAAGAGGTGCTGGAGGGTTCGGACCTGGCCGACCTGGCCGGCCTGCTCGATGGTGTCCTCGCTCGGATACCATCCGCGAGCCGCGAAGCGTTGGTTTTGAAGTACATCGACGGCTTTTCCCAAAAAGAGATCGCGGCACGTCTCGGGATACACGAGAAAGCGCTCGAAGGAAAACTCCATCGCGGCAAGTCGGCGATCCAACGCTACCTGACAACCGATGGTGCTGCGGTTATCGATGGCTTCGATCTCTTGCCGGAGCAGGGACGGCGGGGAAGATGGATCGCGACCCGCCTATGGTGCCCGTATTGCGGACGCCGCAAGCTGGAAGGCCGCTGGGGAGAGGATGGTTCGCTATGGCTCGACTGTCCGAGCTGTGAGACTCCCCCGGTAAACGGCTGGAGATCAGTCATGTTTCGATCCTGCGCCTTCGGAGATGCAGGCAGAAACCTCACCAGCGATTACAAGGCGAAATCCTTTTCGGCCGCCCTGAAGTCTCTCAACGCATTGACGTATCAATTTGCCCGCGATGGAATCTTCACAACCGGGAGATGCGCGGCCTGTGCCGGTGAAACCAGGACGTTTCGAGTCGAGGTGCCGTATTCACCCGCGCCCGAGGTCGATATCCGCTGCATCGCGTGCGGCGAATTGAACGGCCATAACTGGATCCCAGGTCCCACCTCTTCCCATCCGATTGCCAAAGAGTGGATGATCCGGTATCCACGCCATCGCTTCCTTCCCCCTCGAGAAGTGGAGCGAAACGGGCGGCAAACGCTGGTTTTTGTCTGGGAGAGTTTGACGTCCAGTCAGGAAGTTGCCATTTTCCGCGACTCCGAGACACTGGAGTTTCGGAACGAACTCTGAACACCATGCCGCCGGTGGCGACTGATGCCATAAGTGTCATCAATCCATCAACTTGACTTCAAAATTTCAACCGTTTACCCTCAGCAGAACCATGGTGGGATTGAATTTAATTCAAATTCCTCACATTTTCGATGTTCATCGCCTAATTACCGTTGAATAGTCCTTGCAGTTCATTGCATGATTCGATTCTCCGGTTTGTTTGGTACGCGATGGTTGGAGATCGGCATGCCCCTCATCGAAGCGAACAATCTCATCAAGCTCTTCGAGCGGACGAAGCGGGCCGAGGGACGATTCTCTGCCCTGCGCACGCTCGTTTCACACGAGAAGGTCACGAAAATCGCGGTCGATGGGGTCAGCCTGTCGATCGACGAAGGCGAGATCGTTGGCTATCTCGGGCCAAACGGCGCAGGCAAATCGACGACGATCAAGATGCTGACCGGCATTCTCGTCCCAACGTCGGGAACGGCGACGGTTGCCGGGGTCACGCCATGGGAAAACCGCGAAGCCAATGCCATGAATATCGGCGTCGTCTTCGGTCAGCGCAGCCAGCTCTGGTGGGACCTCCCGCTCGATGAATCGTTCAACCTGATCGGCAAGATGTACCGCGTTCCTCCTGCCCGGTTCCGGAAGAATCTCGACATGCTGACCGAATTGCTCGATATGCAGTCGTTCCTCGCCACGCCAGTCCGTCAGTTGAGTCTCGGTCAACGGATGCGGGGCGATCTCGCCGCCGCGACGCTCTACGAGCCCCCGATCCTCTTTCTAGACGAGCCGACGGTCGGGCTCGATGTCGTTGCCAAGGAGCGCATGCGTGGGTTCATCGAGGAAATCAACCAGCAGCGCAAAACCACGGTGCTCCTGACCACCCACGATCTCGACGATGTCGAGCGCCTCTGCAAGCGCATCCTGATCATCGATCAGGGGCGGGTGCTCTTCGATGGTGCCGCCGCGACCCTGAAGCAACGATACGCCCCGTATCGGCTGCTCGATATCACCGTCTCCAACGACGGCGCCGGGGCGTTGCGCGAGATCACCCGCGACCCACCCCGCGGCGTGACGGTGGCGAGCAGCGATACCTTGAAGGCGCTCTTCCACGTCGACCCGACGGTCGCGCCGGTGGCGCTTGCGATCGCCGAGATCTCGGCGCGAGCACCGGTCGCAGACCTCGCGGTGCGGGAGCCGGAGATGGACGGCATCATCCGCGAGATCTACGAAGCGAAAGCGGTGAACCCATGAATGCGCTCCACCGTGTCAATCCCGCCTGGTGGGCACTGATCCGGCTGTCGGCGCGGTCGTTCTACGCCTATCGGTTCCAGTCTCTGGTGTGGTGTTTCTCGATCATGATCCAGCTGTACCTGCTGAGAGTCGTCTGGGCGGGCGTGTACGGAAGCCGGGAGAGCGTCCTCGGCGTTTCCTCGCAGACGCTTCTGGTCTATCTCACGATCTCCGCGCTGCATCGATTCTTCTTCCCCACGATCATCGACTACCGCATTCAGGAACGCGTGACGTCGGGTCGCGTCGCCCTCGATCTGGTTCGCCCATTCAGTTTCCTGAGGCAGATGATCGCCATGCAGGTGGGATCGACGGCGGGAGTATTGCCGCTTCTCGTCGTTATCGTTCCATTGGCGATGCTTGTCGGATCCCTGGACTTCCCGGGTGTCGAGAACTTCCTGCTTTATTTGCTGAGTCTGGCGTTGGCGACCGTGGTCAACCTGCTGATCTGGATCCATGTGGGCATGCTGTCGTTCTGGTTCCTGAACGTCAATGGCATCCGAGTCATGCTCAAAGTGTGCAGTGACTTTCTCGCGGGCGCCCTCGTCCCGCTCTGGTTCATGCCGGGCGGACTGCGGTTCGTGCTCGAACTGCTGCCGTTCCAGGCGACGACCTTTCTTCCCGCCTCGATCTACGCGGGACAGCTTGGTGGAATCGAGACCTTGAAACCGCTCGGGATTCAGGTCATCTGGATCCTGATCCTGATCCCAACGTCGCGGCTGGTGTGGTCCCGCGCGCAACGCAGGATCGTGATACAGGGAGGGTGACGCATGCGTTCGTTCGTGGTGTGCTGGTCGCTGATTACGGCGTCGATCCGTGGAGAGATGCAGTACAGGTTCAACTTCCTGATCGAAATCGCGTTTGGGCTGGTCTATCAGTCGATCGGGTTCGTGGTGATCCTGACGATTCTTGGCCAGTTCGAGTCGATCGGCGGCTGGTCCCTCGGTGACGTGACGCTCCTGTATGCGATTCGGATGATGGGGCAGGCGGTCTGGGCGCTGAGTTTCAGTCGAATCCTGTTGGTCGACGAGATCATCCAGGAAGGTGAATACGATCGGATCCTCATTCGTCCGTTGCCAGCCATCGTGCAACTCATGTTTGGATCATTCCGGGTGGCGGTCTTCGGTGATGTGTTGGGTGGCGTGATCTTGCTCGTGGTCGCGCTGACGATCGCGGAGGTTGACTGGAACACCGCCAAGGGCGCGTTCCTCGTCGCCTCCATCATGGGCAGCGCCGCACTGACTGGTGCGTTCCAGCTCGCTCCGGCCGCCCTGACCTTCCGTTACCTCCAGACGTCCACGCTTCGAGCGTTCTTCGAGAATCTGTTCTCCCAGTTCTCGGGATACCCACTCTCGCTCTTCGAGCGGAGGGTCAGGGCGTTGCTGACGTTCCTCGTGCCCGTCGCCTTCGTCGCATGGGTGCCGGGGGCAGCGCTCCTCGATCGTACCGATACGCTGCCATTCCCGGCGTGGGTGGCGTGGTCCTCCCCGCTCGTCGGCATCGTGTTGCTGGCGGGGGCGTGGAGACTGTTCATTCGGGAATCACGAAACTACCAGTCGTCGGGCACCTGAATCGTCGCCCGTGTCGTGTCTCTCCTCACGCGTCATTGTTCGTCTATCCCGTCATCCGGTACTTGACGCGGGATTCGGTCATGATATATCGATCGATCCACAGGACGTGGCAACAGCACCAATCTTCTCGTTGAACGATTATGTCCCGCCTGATCTGGGCAGAACATCGTGCCGATGGGTGGCCTGTATCGTCGGCCAGGTGCACAAGCGATCGATCCGCATCGGGATGACTTCAGGAACGTGATCGCGATGGAAATGCTAGTCCTCTTCACCGGGAACCAGAGTTCGTACCGTATCGGTCTCGGGATTCCATGTGACCGCGAGGCTGATCCCCTGGATGTCATCGAGAATCGCTCCGATCAGATACCAGCCATTCCCGGCATCGGTCGGCTGCAGCAGGCGTCCGGAGATTCGCTCACGCGTGTCCTCCGAGACATTCATATCGGGGCCGGTCATATCGATCAGGCGTTGATCGACTGCTTCCTTTACGAGCGATGTGAGCCGTGACTTCGATGCGTCGAGATGAACCATGGAGAACTCCTGGAAGGCAACGAGGGGAGGTGGACGTGCCGACACGCCCCGGTAAAATACGATCATATGTTCTTATTCGTGTTTGCGCAACTGGTGAATGGAAAAGAAGCACCGGCCGGGCGAGACTCGTCGCGGCAACGACGCATCAATGGTCCAATGGTCCATATATGGATCGTGGCGAATCGCGCACGCAGCACATGTCGGAGCGTGTCTCTTGTCAGGACCGATCGCACGCATCAATGGCCCACAGCCATAGCCCACGGCCCACCGCCGATGCGTTCGCCGGATTCGGCTTCTTCCTCGCCCGTCTTGATACTGCCGTCTATGATGGTGTAATACCTGATGGCCGCGATCCCTCCCGCTGAGACTCCCGGTGCTTCGCACATTGCCCCCTTGCAGCAGCTTCCGCGTTCACTGACGTGCCGAATGAAGATCGAGAGCGGAAGGTTCGCAGATGGATGAATCCGGGCAATATGCAGTCGTCGAAACCTTGAGCCTGGAACATATCCTGATCACGGAGCATCTTGCGACTCGGCCGTCACGCACGCCGGATTATCAGGCGGAACCGCAGGCCATTCACACGTTGACTCAGGCTTTGGCGATGGGGACTGCCGGTCTCCTCCAATCGCTGGTCGAAACGGCGGTCTTGCTCTGTCATGCGGGGTCAGCGGGAATCAGCATTCTGGAAGAAACGGGGACGACGAGGGTCTTCCGGTGGTGCAACATGGCAGGGGAACTCGCTGGTCAGGCCGGACAGAGTACGCCGGGTGAATTCAGCCCGTGTGGAGTCACCTTTGCACTCGATACGCCCCAACTATTCGATCGACCATATCGTCATTTCACCTACTTCCAGGCGTCTCCGGCCCCGATCGAAGAGGGCCTGGTGATTCCATTACGGACACCCGGCCAGCCGCCCGCGACCATCTGGATCGTGTCCCACGATCCGCTGCGCGCGTTCGATCGGGAGGATCTGCGCGTCATGACGCAGATAGCCAGTTTCACCGCGGCCGTGCTCAAGCCGATGGCGACCGCCGACGAGAACGAGCGCCTCTATCGCGAGGCAGAGGAGGCGATGGCGGGACGCGATTCGCTGATCGCCACCATTGCGCACGATCTGAAAACCCCGTTGACGTCGCTGAAGGGAAGATCGCAGCTGCTGACACGTCGCGCCAGACGGCTCGCCGCTCCGGGTGTCCAGGAAATTCAGCAGGGGCTGGAGGAACTGCCTCGGCTTGTGGATCGGATGGTCCGGCAAATCGATGAGCTCCTCGACGTGTCCCGGTTGCGCGCCGGACAACCCCTCGAGTTGCGCGTGACGCCGGTCGACGCCGTCGTTCTTGTCAGGCAATGTATCGAGGAAGTGCGACTGTCGACGGGGACGCGCCGGAATCGTCTGGAGGTCCGATCACCCGAAATCACGGGCCGGTGGGATCGCGACCGGCTGCGGCGAGTTCTGGGGAACCTCCTCGCCAACGCGATGAAATACAGTCCGGCGGGCGGGGAGATTCTGGTCGAGGTGAGTCGCGAGGATCTGGCCGATCAATCCTGGTGCCGGATCGTGGTGCGCGATCACGGAATCGGCATTCCTGCCGCCGATGTGACCAAGGTCTTTCATCCGTATTGGCGTTCCGAAGACGTCAAGGAAAACTTTGGTGGCAACGGCATCGGTCTGACCAGCGTCCTGCAGATCATCGAGCTGCATGGCGGGACCATTCGGGTCGAGAGCGAAGAGGGCCAAGGCAGCACTTTCAGCATTCAGCTTCCGTTGGCGATTGCGGAAGCCGTGATTCTCTCCGCATAGGCATTCTGCTTCGCCAATTCGCGGACATGGTCCAGATTTCGATCATGCCTCACGCCAAATGCTTTGGCACATTCGACAGATCCCTTCCCCCCGTTCCCGGACATCAGCCGCCGAGCCATCACCTGAGGCACGCCGGCGTGATGTAACTCCCTGCGTCCTGCAACATCCGGTTGAATGGGAGGAGAACCGGCACTGCAGGGCGTGATCACAGACCCGCCTGGAGGATCGACCGAAGGTCGATCGAGATGACATTCCTGCGGGAAGTCATCCCCTACCGTCTGCCGCTGAACGCCTGACATGATCGCGTCGGGGTCCCGTTCCGAAGCCGGACCGGGGCGTGAACGGTCGCCAGATCCAGACTCCGAACGATATCGAGTCCACATGGGCGCGACGCAGTGCATGGTGACTGGCGCACACATCAGCGTGGGGACGAGCGGGAAAGTGGACGCGACGAAGCAGGCAAGCAGGCATGTAGAGAATCGAGACGCTGCTCCGACTTGTCTGCAGGAGGCACCCATCGAGGGGGCCCGGACCCCACATCAGGAGTGACCGCATGAAATACATGCTCATGATCTATGGCAACAAGGACTACTGGAACTCGTTCTCCGAGGAGGACTTCGCGAAGATCGTCGTCGAGCACGCGGCATTCGACAAGGAGATCAGGGAGTCGGGCGAATACGTCGGCGGCGAAGGTCTCGCCTTCGAAGACGAGGCCAAGGTCGTGCGGGTTCGCGACGGCGCCCAGGTGGTGACCGATGGACCATACCTGGAATCGCGCGAGTTCATCGGCAGTTTCTACATGGTCGACTGCGAGACTCCGGAACGTGCCTACGATCTTGCCGCTCGTCTCCCGGCTGCGCGCGCCAACGGCGTGGAAGTGTGGCCTGTCATGGGACACGCCGGGGAGGAGATGTGATCGCGGACGCGGACGCCAACATCGAGGATCTGCTGCGCGAGTTGGCGCCCCAGGTCCTCGGACTGCTCGTGCGTCGCAACGGCCAGTTCGACGCCTGTGAGGACGCCGTTCAGGAAGCGCTCCTGGCGGCGATCAACCAGTGGCCACGTGAGGGGATGCCCACGAATCCGCGAGCGTGGCTGGTGACCGTTGCCTCGCGGCGACTTGCCGATCAGTGGCGGAACGAAGCCGCTCGTCGGCGGCGGGAGGAGACGGCAGCGTCGCTGGTGCCCGCCGATGAATCCGTGGCGCCCGGTCCCGGCGAGGAACGCGTGCCGGATCACGACGACACGCTGACCCTGCTCTTCCTCTGCTGCCACCCTTCACTGACGCCGACCTCCCAGATCGCACTCACCCTGCGCGCGGTCGGAGGGCTCACCACCGCGCAGATTGCGCGAGCGTTCTTCGTGCCGGAGGCGACGATGGCCCAGCGCATCAGTCGCGCCAAGCAGCGTATCAGGACGACCGGCGTCCCGTTTGGATTGCCGCCAAAATCCGAATGGGATGCCAGATTGCGGGTGGTTCTGCACGCGCTCTACCTGATCTTCAACGAGGGGTACACGACCTCGTCTGGCCTGGATCTCCAGCGAAGTGACCTTACGCATGAGGCAATCCGACTCACCCGGGCGGTCCACCAGGTGCGACCCGAGGACGGCGAGGTTGCCGGCTTGCTGGCGCTGATGCTGCTTACCGATGCCCGTCGTCCTGCTCGCACCCGTTCCGACGGTTCCCTCGTTCCGCTCGCCGAGCAGGATCGCAGCAAGTGGCAGCAGGGGTTGATCGAGGAGGGCGTCGCGCTCATCACGCAGTCGCTATCGCGGGCACCGCTCGGCCCCTATCAACTACAGGCCGCGATCGCGGCTGTTCATGACGAGGCGGCCGATGCCGCCGAGACCGATTGGCCGCAGGTGCTTGCCCTCTATCGCGTGCTCGACCGGATCGCTCCCAACCCGATGGTGACGCTCAATCAGGCGGTCGCGGTGTCGATGGTGGATGGGCCGCAGGCGGGCCTCGATCTCCTCGCAACGCTCGATACCGACGATCGCGTGAGCGGTCATCACCGCCTGGAGGCGGTTCGTGCCCATCTGCTGGAGATGGCAGGTGACAACCCCGCCGCGATGACCAGCTACCTGGTCGCTGCCCGCCGCACGACCAGCATTCCCGAGCGGCGCTATCTCGAAGGCCGGATCGCCCGGCTGCGATCCACCAACCATTAGGTGCTGATACGTACCCTGTCCAGAATCCGTCTCGCCGACCGTCCCACCCTAATCATGCGCGCTGGACGTTCGGCTACCGGACAGGCGTTCCGGTCGCCGTCGTTGAGCCGGACGAGTCCGCTCACGGCCTCCGCTCGACGGGCTTGTGGGTGGTGCTGGCGCCCCGACGCGCGCTCAGCAGTCAAACACTGACCAGCAGATGTCGTTCCGCAACCGCTGGTCGTCAAGTACGAGCTCGCGAATCGCCTCCGGGAGCTGGTCACGCTGCCACCGGCACTCAAGTCGCCCCGCGCCCTCGCCCTCGCCCTCCGGCGCGCCAGCACGTGCGGCCTTGATCGCATAGGCGGCCGCACCGAGTTCGTGCGCGGCGACGTGCGCGACGGCCCCGGCCTGACCGGCTGCGTACGCGGCATGGCGTGCTGCCCCACGCAGGTCTCTGGCCGCGGCCATTGCATGGCCGGCCGCCGTGCGAGCCTGGATCATCTTGACCTCGCCACGCACCCAGGCGCGGGCATGCTCGATCGCCTGACGCGGTCGTGGGTCCTCAGGCTGAGCCGACTCGAACAGGTCAAGGACGTGCTCCGCGCACGATGCCGCCCAAAGAGCCAGAAGCTGGTGATCCGAATCGGTGAGGGTCCCACCGCGGCGGATCGTCACGAAGCGAGAGTCTCGAACCTTCGGGAGGATCATGGTCGGAACTCCTATCACTTGCATCCGCCCAACACCCTGGGGCGGCGCGCGACCAGGCACGACCCGAAGCGAAGCCGCGAACCCGGTGGTCGATCGTCATGCGGTACACGCTCCGGCTCGGCCGCAGGTGCGCCGCAGGTGCGCCGCAGGTGCGCCGCAGGTACGACGAAGAAACTGCCCTATCGACGGATGCACGCAGGCGGCCTGTTCGTCACGGGCCTGTTCGTCACGGCCGGCGATCCCCGTGATGGCCGCCGCACCACCGTCCGCATCGACCCGGCCATGCGCAGCGGACTGCTACAGGTCCGGGGCGCCCGGCTGAAGGCGACGACGGCGTAGGCGCTGATACGTACCCTGTCCAGAATCCGTACCGGTCGACTCCATGTCGACCCTCGTTCCTGGGCAACGGCCAGGAAGCTCGTCTCGAGCAAGGTCGACGGATGCCGTTCCGATCAGCATCCCACCCCGAGCGTTCGTCATCTTCTGCCGACACCTCCCCTGTTCCAGGCTCAGGCGGTGGGGAACATGCCTTTCAGGAGCGATGCCGAGGGGTGATGTACCTCGTCGAACGCCGCCTTGACCGCCGCGAAATCGTAGGCGGTGAACCGCCGGTCGAGCGTGTACCCCGACTCGCCGGCCGTCAGCAACGTCCACATGGCACGATGGTCATCCGTCTTTGGCAAGCTGATGCTCCCCAGGTTGTGGACCCGCACCTCGCCTGCCGTCCGGTCCAGCGGCACGTGCGTGTGGCCAACGACGACGAGGTCTGCTTCCGCTCCATCCAATGCCGTCGCAAGCTCGTCGTCCGTCATGTCCGCTGTAATTCCGCGCCCGTCGTCCGTGCCGGGCGCGGCATGCACGAGCAGGACCTTGGTCTCGTCCGGCAAGGTGATCCGTTCCTCAAGCGGCACACTCGCCAGCCACTCGTAGTACCCGGCTCCAGTGATCGCGCCGCGAGCCCAGACGAATCGCTGGTGGATGTCAAGCAAACTCAGCATCTGCTCGGGAGGAACTGGTTCTTCGGGAGAAGGCGTCGCCCAACGAGCATCTCCCGTCAACGTGTAGCGATCGGTGTTGCCTCGCACGAACCGTGCATTCGGCAGCGCCGACAACCGCTCGACTGCCCCCACGGGGTCGGGTCCCAACGCGACGAAGTCGCCAACCACCCAGCAGGCATCGACACCTTCCGCCGCGATGTCCCTGAGTACCGCGTCCAGTGCGATCGTGTTGCCATGAACATCAGAAAAAACCGCGATCTTCATCTCTCATCTCCTTCTTGCGCGTGTTGTACCGTGCCCGCGCATTCGCGGCACACCGCTGTAGGCACGGCTGTTGGCACTGCTGTCGGCACTGCTGTCGGCACTGCTGTTGGCACCGCTGTTCCTGTCCTGCTTCCACCCATGATGCGCGCTGACGCCTGTAACGCGCCGATAGCGGAACGGATTCCCGGCGCTCGAGGAGTCCAGGAGCACTTCCCTTACCACTACGGCACGGTTGTTCGAGGTCCGCGATATCGCCGGGCGCCGGGACAGTTGGACCGACGGTCCCGATCGTGCCCATCAAGATGGAATCGTGGCAGGCTGATGTGACGGGCCAGGAATCGCTCGTCAGCACGCACATATGCCAGCAGATCGATCGAAAGGATCATACACACCATGGAACCGAACCCCGAGGTCTCGTCCGCGTCACCGGCCACTCGCAAGAAGATCCTCCTGACCGGTGCCACCGGGTACATTGCAGGTCAGCTTCTTCCCGCCCTCCGCGACCGCTACGATCTGCGCCTGATCGATGTGCGGACCACGAACCAGGATGGTGAAACGGTTCCCGACGTCGAGGTCGTCGATCTCCTGACCACCGACCGGGCGACACTCGAAGATCTCTTTCGCGATCAGGATGCCATCATCCACACCGGGTACCTCCGTCCCCGACCGGACGCCGTCTACGAAGACGAGCGCAAGAACGTCGACATGATGCAGCGCGTCTTCGATGTCGCCCTCACCACCGGCGTCCCGCGCGTTGTCGCGGCCAGCACCAATCAGGCGGCAAAATGGTACGAGCAGCCGTACTACGCAGGACGCCTGGATCGCGTCACGACCGAAGATTATCCGCGTCCGGACAGTTTCTATGGCTGGGCGAAGGCCGCCTACGAATCGCTCGGCTTCCTGTATGCCTGCGGCTCGCTGGACCGCAAGCTCGAGGTCGTCCTGATCCGGATCGTCGCCCCTCGCGAGATCGAGGCGAAGGACTTTGCGGATCGGCCGAAGGCGCAGTACATCCGCGATCTTGCCGGCTATGTCAGCGCACGAGATCTGCAGCAGCTGTTCTGCAAGTCGGTCGACACCCCAGACATCGACGATCCCTACGGTGTGCCGTTCCACATCTTCTATGGCGTGTCCAACAACGCGCGGACGTTCTGGAGCATCACCAATGCCCGTGAGGTGATCGATTACCAACCCGAAGACGACTCCGAAATCCGCTTCGCCGCCGACATCGCGACGCTCCTGGTCTAGCGGTCTTCGCCACTGGTTGACCATATGTCCTGATCCCCGCCGGTCCGGAGTTTCAGATCATTGGGTCCTCGGGACGCTCCGAATCAGGCCCGGATCGCCATGATGAACGAGAGTGTCGCCGCCAGCGTCCCAACTGTCCGAAGGTGATTCCAGGCCGTCCAGCTGGAAACATACGTCGCCCACTGACTTGCGGCATCGGCGCTGTTCGGGTCGAGCGCCGCCAGCGCGTTGTGGCGCGGCACGTTGAACACGATCGTCACGAGTATCGCGCCGACCAGATAGAGAACGCTGCCCGCAAGCAGCCAGGCTGCGCCGGGTTCTCCCCACCGGCGCAGCGCGGAGATTGCCAGCACGATGCTTGCGGCCGCGGTTCCAAAGAACACCAGCCCGAAGAGCGGGTTGAGAATCGTGGTGTTGATGGATTGCATCGCGGCGATGCCCTGGGCCGGAGGAAGCCGGTTGAGGGCGGTCATCAGAAAGATCGAGAAGGTAAAGAAGAGACCGGCTATCAATCCGCTACCGAGGGCGGTGACCAGCGTCAGGTTGAAGAAGAGGCGATCAGTCATCAAGCAGACTCCTTCGTGAATCGATGAACGTTGCAGGCCGGACCCACTCGTCGCGAGGCGACTCAGAGAAGCGGGATGCGGGACGTGGGCGCACGCATATTTGCCGCGACTGGCACGACTACGAGCGCTCCGGGAACAACTCCACGCTGCGTCCCATCGCGAGCGGATCGCTCAAAATCTGGCGCAGGGGCACGCCGAGTCCGAATGTCGTGACGTTGCGAGCCGGAATCACGCGGATGAAGCAGCTGCCTGGCTGGTCCAGTTCCCCGTGCGAGCTGATCCGCTTCAGGCTTCCATCGTCGAGCAACGTGACGATGGCAGGATCATGCGGTGAGCAAACCTCGGCAGTCCCCTGAAACTGGACGCAGAACGGAGGGAAGAAGGGAAGTTTCCGCGCGGGGATGCTCACGGCAATACGCGGGTTCTGACGGATGTTGCGAACCTTTACGGAGGTATCGAGGGTGTTGATGTATAGCGCCCCGTCGACCATGACATAGATGACACCGGCGACATGGGGCCGGTTGGCCGCGGACGATGTCGCCAAGGTGCAGAACGACTTCCGGAGCATGGCCTGCCGCGTGATCGCACGCTGCCGATCCGCCTGTTTCAGGTCGAGCGCGCTCACGTTGGCGCCGCCGGTTACGGTCGATCGAACCGTTGTGGGCAGGTGTGTCGTCGTCTCGCTTGCTCCGGCTGTCGCATGGGGAGTGGTGACGCTGGCGGTTACCTGAGTATCGCGTTCCATGAGGGTGCTGTCGTTGCGCATGGTAGATGGTGACTCCTTCTGTAACGGCTTCAACGGCCTCTGAAAATGGGCGCGTCGTCCTGAGGGCAGCCCGGTTCTCGAGCACCTTCCTGCCTGTGGACGCGACCACTGGTACTTTCGACCGTGTCCGCTCATAATGTGAGTAAGCCTCACTTGATGAATATGATAAACACTCACATTTAGAAATGCAAGCGGCACGATCAGAGAGAGATATTCATGCGCAACCCGGATCCAGGCAGTGCCCCTATCACCCTTGCCGCATCGGCTGGAGCCTTGCCACCCGTAAAACGCACCACGTTGCCACGTCGTGCGCCCACGCAGCGCCGAAGCCGTGAACGGCTGGAGCGCTTGCTCGCCGCCGCCGCCAGCCTGATCGAGGAGAGGGGGAGCGATGCGATGCGGATGAGCGATGTTGCGGAGACGGCAGGGGTCTCGATCGGGTCGCTGTACCAGTATTTTCCCGACAAAGCGGCGATCATCCGCACGTTGGCCGAGCGCTTCAATGCGGACGGACGTACCTGTGTCGAGCTGGAACTGCGCCCGGTGCACAACGAGGCTGACCTCTCTACCGCGATGGAGCAGATCGTCGACAAGTTCTATGGGATGTTTCTTGCCCAGCCGGTGATGCGGGATATCTGGTCGGGAACACAGGCCGACAAGGCGCTCCAGGACATGGATGCGGCCGAAGGCCGGGCCCACGGGAAGCTGCTGCTCGACGTGTTGGTGCGTCTGCGGCCGGCGGCCGATCCTGCCGGGATGGCGACGTTATCGTTCCTGCTGATGCATCTGATGGAGTCGACCGTGCGCCTTGCGATCTCCGTGGAGCGAGCCGAGGGGGATGCACTCGTCGACACCTTCAAACGCATGATGCGCCAGGATATTCGGCTCGATTGACGTCAGACCGACACCGAGCCGCGCGGCGACTCAGAGGAGTTCAGAGAAGCGGGATGTGCATTCTCGCCCGTCGCAGCCGGTAGAGGACGATCGTCAGGATGGTGGCGATTGCCGCCGGGCCGATCAGGATGACGATCAGCGCGAGTTTAGGGAGACCTGAATCCAGCTGGCTGGTCGCGAGCCAGCGAGCTGTGACCGCTGTCCCCGCGATCAGCGCCACGACGCTGACACCCAGTCCCGCCCGCACCGACAGGATCAGCAGGGCCCCCGCGAGGAGGAGCATCATCGGACACGCGAAGGTGACCAGCAACAGGCTGATCGAGGGCGCCGGTTTCGGCATGATGAAGAACGACAATACGCCCCAGGAGACGAACGGCGCGATCAGGGCAAAGGCCACCGTCGCAGAGCGAAGCGCATGCCGCAAGCGCCGGGAATCCTGTGCCTCCGGTAATGGCACCGGGACGAATTTCCAATCGAGGGACTGTTGCGTGGTAGGGGTAGACATCCGGTCGCGGTCACTCATGGCAAGGGAACTCCTGATACACGTATCCCGAACCCCAATCTCACCTTACCGTGTCTCTGGTGGAAAATCTTTGCATCGTGTTGAATGTTCTCTGCACTGCCCAATGATCTCCACTCTGCGAGATCTGGCAATCCCTCATCAGTCGTATCGAGGTGGGATGAACGACGTGGAGGCATCTCGTGCATGCACGTCGTTTTCAGGGAGGCAGGCGGGCAGCAGGACGGGCGCCTGGGGTTCCCCGTTGCGCCGTTTCAACCCTCGGAGCACGCGGCCAGTGATCTCGTTGCTCGAAGTCGATCACGAGCATACGCTGGTGCGCTTTACCGTTCTTCGCGCCGTCTATCGTGCGTGATGCCATCGGCTGATTCTCCAGAACCCCTCAGCGATCGCCGGTATTTATCGATGGATTTTACTGGCGGCAAGCTGGTGGTCAGGCGGGAGGAGGATAGGGATGGGGGCGACGGTCCAGCACCGCCGGCAGCAGCGCGGCGATCAGAATCGCGGCAACCACGGCGAATCCGCCCGGATACCCGGCGAGATCGGCGAGGATTCCGAACCCCACCGCGCCAATTCCCATACCGGCATCGAACGAGATGTTCCAGAGTGCGCTGACGCGTCCGAATTCGGACGATGGAACCCGTTCGAACAACATGCTCAGGGTGGACGTCTGCGCGATTCCAAAGCCGATCCCGAAGAGCGTCATGCCACCGATCACAAAGAGTGGTGAGGTCGTCGCCACCATCGCGGCGGCTCCCCCGGCACAGAGCAGCATGGCCGGAAGCAGCAGATGTGACGCCCCGAGACGATCACCGACCCGACCGGCCCACCACCGGGAGAGGGCCGTGGTCGCTGTCTGCGCCAGGAGTGCGATCGTGGCGATGCCATGATTGTCGTCGCCGACGGCGAGCGGCAGGAAGGTGACGAAAATGCCGGAGGCCAGCGCGGTTGTGAGGAAGATCAGGGTTGGTCGGGCAAGGCGGCCGTTACCCAACGCCGACAGCATGCTCCCCCGATCGGATGTCGCGGGGCGATTGGTGGGAAGAATCGTGACCCGCAGCAAAGCGAGCAGACCGATACCGGTGGCGATCAGGAATACCTGATCGAATCCGATGTGTTCGGCGATCCAGATACCGAGCGGCAGACCGACAATCGCGGGCAGGCTGACGGCAATGCCATAGAGACCGAGGCTCTCGCCGCGTCGATCGGGGGGTGCAAGTTCGGCGGCAAGTGCGGTGCCGGCAACGACCAGGATCGCGAGGCCGGCGCCACGCGCAAGCGAGACCAGAACGATCGTGGTTATCGAGGATGACCACAGGAGCGCGAGTGTGGGTGTTGTCAGGAGGATGACCGCTGCACCCATGGCGTCGCGATATCCGAAGCGGGCGAGAATCCTGGGCGTTCCCAATTCCGTCACCACGGTCCCGAGCATCATCGTGCCCATCGCGAGACCGGCGGCAAAGCTGGAATCGTGTCTGGTGCTTGCAAAGAGGGGGACGACCGACAGCAGCAGGGCGAAGCAGGAGAACGCGGCGATGCTGAAGAGCAGGAACCCGATCATCGGTCTGGTCAGAAGTGAGCTGGGCCGGGCGATCACAGGTTCGATTTGGCCGGTGTCGGCGAACGTCACGGGAATGCCTCACATACTGGCGTGGAACGCATGGTCGAATCAGGTCGTGGTTCGGTGCCCGTGGCCGCTGCCCGTAGCCGCTGCCAGAATGAGGGAGCGGTGATGTCAGAGGTGGGACCGTGCGAGGGACTTCTTCAACTGCCTTCGCCTGCGGCAACGGCAACGATAGCGACCTTGAAGGAGATGAACATGACGGAAAGGTGTGGGATGGCACGTTTTCAATGCGTAATGTGCTTGAGCATTTCCAGAAGCAATCCCATCGCGGCGGCGGTGGACATGATAACGAACGTTCGTCCGAGGGGCGCCTGGCGATGGTGAGCGATCGACCATCCGAAGCCGGCCGGCTAATTGGTGGCGGAATCGACCAGGCGGTAGCCGAGTTCGATGGCGCTGAGGACGGCCTGCTTGGCCCCTTCATCGTTGAGTGGCCACGTCCCAAAACCGATGGAGGGAATGGTGTTGCCCTCGTCGAGCGTGTACGTGGGGACGACCGCTGTTGTCATGAGGTGATTCCTTCTGCAGGATGGGACGAGACATCGATGCGGAGACCATCGTAGGCGATCGTGGCGGGAAGTCCATCCCCCCGTAGTTGCTTGGCCGCGAGGACGAGGTCGTCGTGACCGAGCTCGTCCAGCGCCTCGATGTGGCTGAACACGACCTCGTGGGCGTCGAGCGCGCGGGCAATGGCGACGGTCTCCGCAAAGGTTGCCTCCTCCCGCAGGACAGGGTCGGCCTCGTCGATGAGACGCTCGCCGGTGAGGGGATGGAACTCGAAGACGCCGATCGGGAGGATGGCGAGGTCGAGATCGAGATTGCTCACGTGTGAAGGCGGGGTCCAACCATTGAGTTCATCCATGGCGATCAGGACGCGGCCCGATGCGCTGCCCGGTGCGCTGCCCGGTGCGGTGCCCTTCCCGTCTTCAACCAGGAACGCATAGACATAGCCTTCAGCGAGACGGAATGGGGTAATCGTTACGCCATCGGTGCCATCATTGCCATCAATGGTGACGGATTCGCCGTCGGTGAGCGTGTGGACACGGACGAGACCCGTTTCCTGCAGGAAGGCGAGGTGGTCCCAACTTCCGAGACAGGCGCGGAAGTCGATCGCGACCTGCTCGGGCAGGTAGATGTCGGTCGTGCGGTGCTGGCGAGGCCAGGTGCGGTCGGCGTGGTTGAGGGATTCCCAGACACGACGTCCCATCACATGATCCGGGTGCCAGTGCGAGTAGAAGCAGGCGGTGACGTGGCTGATACCGGCGCGAACGAGCTGGTCGCGGCTTTCCTCGGGGGTGTCGAAGAGGATATCCGGACCATGAATGAAGGCGCTGGGACCGGAACGCGCATAGGGGATACCTTTCTCGCGTGCTTCGATGTCGATGGCTCTTGTGCTTCCGGCACGGGGGATAGCGAAGGCGCCGCCACTGCCAAGAATCTCTATCTGCATCAGTCGATCATCCTGTCCTCTTTCAAACGCGCTGATCGAGGTGGCTACACCGCACCGCTGCCCGTGCCGCTGCTCGTGCCGCTGCCGAGTTCGACGGTCGTGCCGTCTGCACGAGCGCAAAGTGCGTGGTGCATGCGGTTGGCAAGACGTGGGTTGAGAAGCGACGCGAGATCGGCGGCGTCTACGAAGCGGTAGCTGAGAAGTTCCTCGTGTCGAAGACGGATGGGTGCGTCATCTGTAAGCGTGCCCCCGTCGTAGACGAACATGATCGAGTCCCCGCGCGGAGGGGGATCGGTCTGATGCTCAAGGACGAGAAGTCTGCCGGGCCGAATATCGAGGCCGATTTCTTCGCGGATCTAGCGGGCGCAGGCGGTGCGGGGATCCTCCCCGGATTCGACAATCCCGCCCGGGATTTCCCAAGTCGATTTGTACCGCGGCTCGACGAGTAGCAATCGCCCGTTCGTGTTCACGATCAGCGCACCCGAACCAGCCCGCCGCCTGGGCAAGGTGAGAAGGAATGCATCCGGATTATCATCAGTCATGGTCTGCGGTTATCTCCCTCCACCCCTGAATGAAGCCACACGACGCAACGCTGTGCCATGGAAATATCTCACGGGGAGCGGTGGGAACACGTCGTGGTCGAGCGTGTCGTCACGCCCGGCGGACATCGTTATCCGCGGCGCAGCGCGATGCGACCGGTGGTTTTTGCGTGACGAGACCGGATGGGAATGGAGCGTGGGACGATGCCCGATCCGATCAGAACGTCCTGGCGCCAGTGACTGGCAGCATCACCGAATAGAGCGAGGTGGTGGCGCAGATGAACAGCCGGTTGCGCCTCGCGCCGCCGAAGACGACATTGGCGACCCCCTCTGGCACGAGCACCTTGCCGAGCAGGGTGCCGTCATCCGCGATGCAATGAACGCCGTCGCCGGCACTGGTCCAGATGCGACCTTCGTCGTCGAACCGAAAACCGTCGAAACCGCCAGCGGTGCAGACCGCGAGGACGTTGCCCCCGGAGATGGTGCCACCGTCGTGGACGTCGAAGCTGCGGAAGTGGCGAGTGGCGGCGCTGCCCGTATCCGAGATCACGAGGCGCGATTCATCGGGCGAAAAGGCGAGGCCGTTGGGACGATCGAAATCGCCGGAGACGATCGTGACGTTCCCCGTCGACGGATCGACCCGATAGACGTTGTTGTTGCCGATCTCGGTCTCGCCCTTGTTCCCCTCATAGTCCGATTCGATCCCGTACGGGGGATCGGTGAACCAGATCGAATCGTCGGATTTGACGACGACATCGTTGGGGCTGTTGAATCGCTTGCCCTCGAACCGGTCGGCGATGACGGTGATCGAGCCGTCGTGCTCGGTCCGCGTCACGCGCCGGTTGCCATGCTCGCAGGAGACGAGGCGTCCCTGGCGGTCGACGGTGTGACCGTTGGTGTGGCCGGCCGGGTTTCGGAAGACGCCGACGTTGCCGGTCGTTTCGTCCCAGCGGAGGATTCGGTCGTTGGGGATGTCGCTCCAGACGAGCGAGCGATGGGCAGGGAACCAGGCCGGTCCTTCCGCCCAGCGCGTGCCTTCGTAGAGCTTCTCGACGCGTGCACTGCCCTTGACGAGGGAACCGAAGCGGGGATCGAGCGTGACAAACGGCGATGTGGACGTGGAGGTGCTCGTGGAGGTGCTCATGGGTTCGATTGTCCTTCGAGGGTGACGGGGATCAGATCAGGCAACCGGCACGGTCGCGAACGCCGGGAAAACACGCTGCCTTGACGAATGCCGTCGACGCACATGGCGAACGGGTGACGAGATGTGTCTAACCTCTATTCACGCCGATGACGGGCGAAACGTCAACCCGTGCGATTCGCGCCGACGCCATGCCGACGCGGCTCACCTCACGAGCGGGTTGGCGATCACGAGTTCGACATTGCGGCCTTCCGGTGCGCCGAGGCGGAGCGAACGATCGAGGGCGGGATCGTTCATCGCCAACTTCCAGCTGAGGGCGGCGAGCTGGGCGCGACTGTAATCCTCCTGGGCGTCGATCGCGATCGAGTCGGAGTGATCGAGCAGGACGCCAACGATCGAGAGCGTGCCATCCGCGTTGTCGGCGATCTCCAGTGTCCTTGCCTGCTGCGGGTAATCGATGTGGGCGGCAGTGTTGACCTCCCAGAACCCCCCGCTGCGCCCGCTCGGGTCTGGATGCGCCCACACGCGGTTCTGGTGCGAGTGGCCGTTGACCCAGAGAATCACGTTCGGGAAGCGCTGGAGCATCGCGAGAAAGGCGATGGATGCCATGCGATCGCTGCTGGTTGCGCCGGGAGCCTTGCCGAGATTGTCGAGCGTCCGGGAATTATGGTGGCTGAAGAGGACAACGAGCCGATCTTCGTGGTTGGTGTCGATCCACGCACCGTTGGGATCGAGGTAGCGGGCGTGGGCGGCGATCAGGCGCACCTCCAGCCAGCCGACTTGCGCGGGGTCGAGCGAGCCGTCCGGGCCACCATAAGGGTTGGTGGTATCGAGCATGATCCCGGTGATCCGGGGAGTGAGCTCGAACTGATAGTAGGCGGTATCGTCGTCGAGATTGGCTTGTGTCAGACCGTGCCCGGCGACGCTGTGCCTGCTCTGCGATTCGAGATGCGCGCGGATGAACTCCTGCCGGGAGAAGGGGCGGCGCTCGTCCGAGGCGGGGACATTGCGCATCGGCATCTGCGCGATCAGGGCGCGCACCTCCTGCTCGCTTGTCACCTTCAGGAGCGTGCCGAAGAAGTCCTCGAGCGACATGCCCGCAGGAAGGCCGTAGGGCAATTGATCGCCGGTGGAAAGCAGGTCGAGCAGCATCGCAGGACCGCTCATCGTGGGCAAGGTGCTGGCGTCGACGATGTCGTGATTGCCAAAGCCGGTGTACCAGGGGATCGCGAGACCGGGGGTGTCGATGGGGCGGCTGGCGGCAGTGAGGAGACCGGGAAGGGTCGGGTATCCCCACGTTTGCTTCCAGGAATCCTCGGCGAAGCCTCCCGGCGCGGGATCGGGATGCCAGAACGCCCCGTAGACGGCATCCGGCACCGACGTAGTGTTGTCCTGCAGCCCAACGTAGTCGCCGCCGGTCGCGTTGAAACCGGTACGGCCGCCATTGAGGACAGCCAGCACCGCTGCCAGCTCGTGCGTGCCGCGATCGTCGGCGCCATCTCCGGTGGAGATCGCAAAATCGAGGGGGTGGCCGGTGACGGGGCCGGAGGCGAGTGCATTGACGCGGCGTACCATCGCGTCGAGAACGTGGACGCTCAGGGTGTCCTGCGTGCGAAAGCCGTTTGCGAGATCGGCTCCCCCGAACTCTCCCGGATATTGCCGGAGAAAGGTCGGATGCGCCGGTGATGCGGCGTCGATGATATGCAGGTCCGTGAGCTGGGCGAAGGCCGTGAGCGGCGAGCGATTCGCGGCGCGCCGCGGCCTGGCGGCGGCCAGATCCTCGCGGACGACAAGTGGCCAGCCGGATTCGGCGCCGGCGCGGCGATAGGGATGGCCTGGAACCCGATACTCCGCGGGCGCAAGCGATCGCGTCAGGGTGGTGATACCGGTGACTGGTTCCATCGACGACACGCCTGGCGTACCGCTTGGCGCACCGCCTGGCGTGCCCACAGGAGTTGCCGCCGGTGCCACTCGCGAGAAGGCGGTACTCCCACCGGCCATGTCGCCGTACCCGCGAGTGCGGTTGCTTTCAGAAAGCAGCGGCGAGAGAGACCTGGTCGCAGGGTGGTGGGACGGCAGGCATTGCACATCGATCATTGCTCCAAGGACTGATTGTGGCGTGGTCGACACGGTCGACCACCATGGGGTGACGATGACATTGTACGGCCGCCTGGTGACAAGGTGGTGGCCAGGCGGTGGCGATTCATCCCCGAATCCTGTTCGGACAAACCTGGACTGCCCGACGGTTCCGAGGCGCCGAGGCGGGCCGGTTTTTAGAGAACGGCGGTGGATCGGGCGGTATCAGCCACCATCGGTGGGGCCGTCACGTCATTGACTCGAATAGCACGGCGCACGAGCGGGACCTGCGCCGGTCGGCCGGTCGCGTTCGAGGTGGTCGCGCCCCCACTGATGCCAGTACCAAGGAAGCCCAAGCGCAAAACGTGACGCAATGGTGGCATCACGTCAACCGTTGCCGGACCTGCCGGACCTGCCGGACACCGCGTCTCGCCGGTGGTCTCAGTGGTGGCGTATGGCCGGACCAGCGTCCAACCCAGCACTATCCGCGGCGCGGGAAAGCGGCAGAGATCGCCGAACAATGTGATCTCGGCCACGACTACGGCCACGATCACGGTCACAGAGCGACGCATGGACGTCACATCGTTGCTGGAAACGAACGAAGGGACCAGATCTCCGGACTCCTCATCGTGGGCCGCGCTAGACAGGCGGAGAACGTGCTGTGAGTTGGCTGTCACAAGGTATGCAGGTGCATGGTGGAGATTCGGTGGCATCGCCAATGTGGCCCTCCTCCAGTGTCCGTTGATATCTGGGGTAGCTGGGCAGATGCGAAGGGTACCGAAGCGGTTGGGACGCCCTCTTGGGTTCCCTTCAAGCATGTGGGGCGGGGTTACCGCTGCCCGCATGAAGATGGCGCCGCCAGGATGACATGCACGAGGTGTGCTCAGGTCGAGTGGCCGGAAAAGAGGGCGGACAACACGTCCGCCCTCCGCACGTTGTGATGTCCCTGCCGGTGTGCAGAGAATCAGACGCTGACTTCGACGATTGCCATCATGCCGGCATCTTCATGCATCAGGATGTGGCAATGGAAGACGTACTTGCCATCGAAATCCTCGAACCTGGTCAGGAACGTGACCTCGCCATGCGCGGGAATACTGATAGTGTCCTCGACACTCGGGGCATCGATCGATTCGCCATTGATCTCGATCACCTGGAAATCGTTGATGTGGATGTGGAACGGATGGACATCGTCGGTGGTGTTCTGGATCGTCCACCGTTCGACGGCGCCGAGCTTGATCTTCTGGTCGATGTGGTCCGGATCGAACGGCTTGCCATCGATCCACTGGTAGTAGGGAGGAGGAGCGGGCGAGAAAACGACCACGTGCTCCTTGTCGATCGGCAGATTGCGCAGATCGGAATACGGGATCATTTGTTCCGGGAGCGGTGACGTGGCGACCGGGTTTCCCTCGATCACCATGGTGGCGATCAGGACATCCGGCTCGACCTGTTCGATGCCGCCCCATTGCAGCTGGCGAAGCTCGCGTGTGCCGGGTTTGGTTTCAGCCTGGATGAGGACCTCGACCCGTTCCGCCGGAGCCAGCAGGATCTGGTCGCGGGCAACGACCTTGTTGAACGGGTTGCCATCCTTGGCGATCTGGAAGAACTTGTGCCCGGCAAGCGATAGCAGGCAGAAGTTGTCGCCGCTGCAGTTCGAGATCCGCCAGCGTTGGGTTTCCCCAGGCTGAATGGAGATGTTTGGCTGGAGCTGGCCGTTGACGAGGCGCATCTTCTTCGAGCCGGTCAGGACCTTGAGGGGAACCTGTCGACCATCCTCGGCGAACTGGGTCGACTGGATGAAGAGTGATTGTTCCTTGAGTCCCTCGATGCCCTGTACCTTGTCGAGGCCGCCCCGGATGAGAATGGAGCCGACCATGCCGGACGTGACCTGCTGATCGGAAATGCCATGCGGATGCGGATGGAACCAGTAGATGCCGGAGGGATGGGTATCCGGCAGTTGATATTCGTAATCGAAGGTCTCACCGGGCTTGATCTCGATGAAGACATTGTCCCCATTGTCTCGTGGGGAGACGTGGAAGCCGTGGACGTGGAGGTTGGTGACCTCTTTCAGCTTGTTCGTCAGATGGACGCGGATGGTATCGCCGGGATCGACGACCCACGTCGGGCTGGGGAAGTTCGCGCTGTAGCCCGTGGAACGCACCGTCTTGCCGGCGACCGTCATCTCATAGACATCGGCTACGAGGGTGATATCGAGGACACCATCGACGCTTTCCTGGGTGGGAACCACACGCAGGGGTTCGCCGATGACCCCGGCCAGTGGAAGCGCCTGACCGAGCGCGACTTCATCGGCGGTCGGCGGCGCTTCCGGTGTGGCATGTTCGTGGGCGAGTGCCGACGCGGGGATCAACATCGAGCCGGCAATGGCGATCGAGCCGAACGTCGTGGTGCGCACGAGGTCACGTCTCGTCGTAGTGCCCGTGCGGCTGCTCGTGCGGCTGCCCGCGCGCTTATCGATATCTGACTGGTGGTTCTGATCGACCGGGGCTATCTGGGAGGCTCGTTGAGGCAAAGGTTTCTCCTTGGCACGCGAAATCCGGAAGTCGGATGTCCCGGTCAGCGCAGGTGGAAGGTTGCGAATATTGATAAAGACCCAGTGCCGCCATCATACCGTAATCACCGATTGTGCGGAAGGAAAAGTGTGTCCTTGTTTTCGGAGCGAAGGCCGACAGGCCGGCAGGACGAGGGGATGTTCTCTGACGTGCATATGCCCTACCCAGCTTCCGGGTGCTCCAGAATGTCCGGTGACAGGTAGAGGTCGACTCGGGAGAACGCCAGAATATCCGGAGATGGACGAGGCGCAGGCTCCCCGCTTCCCGCTCCCCGCTAGAGTGACTTGCCGGTGCTGGAGAGATGCCTGGCTTCGACATCGGTGAGCTCGTTGTCGCCATCGGGAAAATCGAGCCCGACAAGTCCGTCGAGGCCCTGCTGGTTGTTAGCACGAAGGTACTTTTCCTTCCAGCCTGCACCATTCTCCTTCGCCCGATGTTCGCCGTATTCGACGAGTTGGGTTCGTTCTTCGACCAGTTCCATCCTGGGCACGACGAAGCCACAGGAGTCGCCGATGCGTGAGATATCGACGAGGATGACCGAGCGGAGGATGCCGAGGATGTCGTCCGATGGATCGAACCCGGCGACAATCTCCGCGAAGCCATCGTCGTGGGCCTGGACCACCCGACCCTTGCCATGCAGACGATGCACTTTGGGAGGTCCGTCGAAGGCGCAGAACATGATGACGATGCGCCCGTTCTCCCGAACATGGGAGATGGTTTCGATCCCGCTGCCGAGCAGATCGAGATAGGCGAAGGTCGCCGGATCGACGATTCGGAAGGTGTCGCAGCCTCCTTTTGGCGAGACGTTGACATGACCATCAGGATCGTTGGGGCAGTGGCCAAGAAGAACATGGGCTGCCTGCCGATCCAGGTGGTGCGGGTGTCGTCGAGTATGTCGAATGTCCGTCCCAAGCAGGTTTTCCCTTCATTCCAAAACGACGCCATCAGGCAATCTAGCCTGCAAGGCAGCAATGACGTGCCTGCCGGGAACCCCTGGCGCAGATCCTGAAGAGTCCCGATCGTTGAGACTGAACGGGATCAGTGGGTGAAGACGACGAACCCGAGGGCAAGCAGCGCCGGTGCGCCCTGCAGGATCATGATCTTGCGGGAGACGGTCATGCCGGCGGTCGCGGCCGCGACGAGCACGCACGAGAGCAGGTAGGCCTGGACCTGGATCTGGACCTGAGATCGGACCGGATCGTTCGAGATGAGCGCCCAGATCAGTCCGGCCGTGATGGAGAGGTTGCAGACGCCCTGGTCGATGGTCATCGGCCGGGTGGTCTCTGCCACTTCCTGAGTCATGCCGAACGCCCTGAGTGCGCGGGGCGTGGTCCACAGAATCGCCTCCATGATGAAGACCTACCCATGGAACAGAGCGACGAACAGGACGAGGATGTTTGTCACGTTATCCATGTCGCAGGTCAGAGGGTCAGATAGGGAAATCAGGGGAAAGGCCCACACCGCATGCATTGCCAGACTCCACGAACGCGTCGCGCGGCAAAATGCCGACACGATTTCTCGCATTGTAGGCGGAGAGGGCGTTCATGTGGAATGCTGGAACGTTGGAATGTTGGGGCACATCGTCTGTGGCGGGGTGGAGCGAACGTCTGGTCGCATGTGCCTGGGCAACGCCGGAGGTGGGGGCGGGGGAAGGCCAGGGCCAGGTCCGCGTCCACGTGCGGGAATAGCGGACTTGAGGACACACGCGGTGTGCATTGTGTGGTGCGCGTAGAGGGACCCGTGTACGCCCGATCGCACGAAAAAGGCGAGGCACATATCAGTGCCTCGCCTTGGGATGTCGTTCGGTTTTACGTGTCAGCGTTCCCGAGAAGGTGGCGTGTCTTCCATCTAGGCGCCTCCACAAGAAGTTGACGACCTGTCTTGTGCGGACTGGTTTGCAGGACGATGTACATGTTTCCGATGCATCTCGATACCCGGCGAAGAAACCATACCGATGGTCCTCCCAACATGTCAACTTCGAGCCGTATTGCTCCCTTAGATACTATCACTTTTTGAGGCTGGCGCAATACCCCTTTAACAATTCAATGATTCCACTCGCCTGTTTGGGGCTGACGGTGGGAATGAGGAGTGTCGATCCCGGCCGGTCCTGGCCGCAAGCCAGCGGTGGGCGCAAGTCCTTCCCTACGAAAGCCCCATCACCAGCCAGATGTGCCAGCAACAGATCGTGTAGGGGACGACCTGAAGGCGCCGATGAGGCACATTGCCTCCAGGGATGCGCACCCAATGTCAGCAGCTGCATCGAGCAGCTGCGTCGGTCGCGCGGGTGACGGCGTTCGTCAGGTCAGCGATGCGCGCGGCGCAGCGATGCGTTAGGGCGAGATATGCGCGTTGGCCAATATCGCTTCGATCTGATGGACGAGCGGATAGACGAGCCAAGAATGGATGCCAGCATGTCTGGTACAGCAGACAAATGGTCGATGTCTGCTCGCAAGGCGGCAGTGTTGCATGTGAACGGGCGGGTGCCTCATGTGCGGTGGTCTAGTAGGAGAAACAGCGGTCGATGAGCGCGACATGCCCTGCATGTTGGCGAGCACGAGTACCGCTCAATCGCAGTTGTGGTTGTTGGTTTGCGGGTATACATCTATCCCTTTAGGCCGCCAATCATCAAGCCTTCGACGAGGTAGCGCTGGCCGATCAGGTAGATGATAAAGACGGGGAGCAGCGATATCACAACACCGGCCAGAACGACCGACACGCTGCCCGTGCCCATATACCCTTGGAGATTCACCAGGCCGACCGGCAATGTGAAATGGTCAGCGGTCTTCAGAAAGATCAACGGGCGCAGGAACTCGTTCCAGTACCCGTTGAAGGTGAGGACCGCGAGGACCGCCAATCCTCCTTTGGCGAGTGGGAGATAGATCGAACGGAAGATCTCCCACTGGCTCGCACCATCGATCAGGGCCGCCTCCTCGAAATCGATGGGGATCTGCAAGAAATACTGCCGCATCAGGAACGTTCCGAAGGCAGAAGCGAGCGCCGGGAGAATGAGCGATGCGAGCGTATCGCTCAGCCCGACCTTGCTGATCAGGACAAATACCGGAATGATCGTGGCCTGCAGGGGGATCATGAGCGTCGAGAGCACGAGCCAGAAGATGACGTTTCGTCCGGGGAAGTCAAGCCGCGCGAACGCGTAGCCCGCCATGGCTGACGTCATCAATTGCCCGAGCACGATACATAAGGTAACGACCGTGCTGTTGAGAAAATAGGTTTTGAGAGGAACCGTCGAGAAGACCGTTCGGTAGTTGTCCCAGGCCGGATGTGCCGGAAACCAGCGCGGGGGGAGGCTGAACGATTCGATCGGTGTTCGGAGCGACGTCGAGATCGTGAAAACGAGCGGAGCAAGCATGATGACGCTGGCCACAAGAAGGAGGGCTAGGCTCACGATGCTCGCCAGCTTGAACCTTGCGATACGTCTGGAGGTGGGGAATACCGGCGTGCCAGCGGAAGTCGGCTGATGGATCATACCAATCCTATCCCTATTGATAGAAGACCCAGCGATTGCTGAGCTTGAACTGGATAGCGGTGACGAGCAGGATGAGGATGAACAGGATAACCGCGATTGCAGAGCCGTACCCGATTTGGAGGAAACTGAATGCCGATTCGTACAGGACCATGACAACGGTGCGCGTGGCATCACCCGGTCCACCATTGGTCATTACAAATGGCTCGGAAAAGACCTGCAAGGCACCTATGACGCCGGTTACGCCTACGAACAGCAGGGTGGGGCTGAGCATCGGAATCGTGATATCCCACAGACGCCGCCATCCAGTCGCACCGTCGAGATCGGCCGCCTCTAGCACATCCTTGTTGATGCCCGCCAATCCACCGGTGAAGACGATGAAGGTGAAGCCGATCTGCTGCCAGACATAGGCCAACACGATGGTGATCAGTGCCCAGCCAGTGGAGTTGAGCCATGAGATCCTGGGGATGCCGATCATCGAAAGGTAGTAATTGATGACACCGAAGTCCTGATTGAACATGTACGCCAGGACGATCGAGATCGATGCGGCCGAGGTCAGGAGAGGGAGAAAGAACGCGGTCCGAAAGAAGAAGCGAAGCGGTGTTGACTTGATGCCCTGGACGCCAAGTGCAAGCAGCAGCGACAGCACGATCTGAAATACGACCGCGAGCACGACAAATTTGCCAGTCGTCACGAAGCTCTGGAGTGCACGATCGTCGTTGACGAGGTGCCGGTAGTTCTCAAGCCCGACGAAGACCGGAGAATCGATTACATTCCAGCGAAAGAAGCTCAGGCCAAAGGAGGCGATGACTGGGCCGGCCGTAAACAAGAGAATGGCAAGTATCGTGGGGAGTATGAAGAGGTAGCCGAGCAACGCCTTGCGGCGTGCCATGCCCGTCAGCGTTGGCTCGGTGAGCCAGCCGGCGATGCCTCGCCGTTCCGTGCGTTGCGGTAAATCCAGCGCAGTCATGAGGTCCACTGCTCCCAACGTACGTGGCGCCCGGCATGGGTGCGTGCCGGGCGCGCGGGTTCGATCAGGATTTGGGTTTGAAAAGACCCTCCAGATCGCGCTGCATGTTGTCCAGCGCTTCCTTCGGCTCCTGCTGGAAGTTCAGGGCCAGGCTGGTGTATTTCATGAAGACCGAGGTCATCTCGTTCGATTCCGGCGGCGCGGGGATTGGAGCTGTGTCCGGATGCTTGTCGAGCGTGTCATAGAAGACCTGCCAGTGTTGTGGCCCGGTGGGCGCGTACCGCTCGGCAGTCATCATCGATCGACGCACGGGAGTCGTGGAGTTTTCGGCGAAGAAGGACTCCATGATGGGCTTGGTGACAGAGAACTTGATGAACTCCCAAGCCAAATCCTTGTTTTCTGATTTGTTGAGCATCACCAGACCGCCAGCGCCAAACTGATGGCGTTGCGATGCCCATTTCGGGAAGAGTTGGACATCGAATGCGTCCGCGGCCAAACCCGCGTTGTGGAGACCGCCCGCCCAAAACCCTCCGGCCGGGGTCATCCCGACGCTCCCGTTGGTGAAGAAGCCTTGCAGGGTATTACCACCACCCTCCTCGATCGAGGGCGTGATCTTTTCCCTGGCGAGCTGCACCACGAACTCGAGCGCTTCAATGTTGGCAGGGGCATTGGCTTGGGGCGCCTCCCAGCGCCAGCCACCGCTCCGGTTCTGCGCGGCGGGGTCGGCCTTGTAGAAGGTGCTCCAGAGCCATTCGCCACCGGGGGCCTTGGCTTCCGTCAGCAGGTTGCCGCCATTGACGAATATCCACGGCATCCAGCCTCCCCAGAGCCGGTTCGTCCAGCTATAGCCGAATGGCGGTCCACCGCCCTCCTTGGTCAGTTTCTTGGCAATTCCATAGAAGTCGTCCTTCGTCCAGTCACTGGGGGGATATTCGATCCCGTGCTCCTTGAACACGTTGGTATTGAGATACATGTTGGCGGCGTTGAAGTCCCGGGGCAACTCGTAGAGACTTCCCTCAAACATCATTGACTCAACCAGCGACGGATGGACGTCGGAGAAGTACTCTTGGAGATCGGCGGCATCCCGTTTGACGTAATCATCCAGTGGTGCCCCGAGTCCCTGACCCGCAAAGAGCTGGGTTCCCTCGGTCGCCACGGTGGTCAGGTCCGGGATCGTTCCGGCGGCGATCATGGTCAGGATCTTGGAGAAGTACTCGTTCCAGTCCTTTCCCTGCAAGGGGATGAATTCCACCCTGGCGCCGGGCACCGCCTCCTGGAAGGCATCTGCCACGGCCTGGTCGGTCTTTCCGATCTCCGTGCCATTGATCGCAATCCGTAAGGTCTGGTCCTGTGCGGAAAGCGCATATCGCTTTGCCTGCGGAAGAGGGGAGGCCGACGGGGCTGATACACCGCTTGCCAGTGCGCCGGTTGCCACGGCGGTCGTGTAGACGAACTTTCTGCGTGTGACGCTAGAGCGGTTGTTGGAGTGGTTCACGCGATGCCTCCATACGTTCGGAACGGGAACGATCAGGTTCGCTGACCGTTGGCTTCAGGCCTGACCGTTCTCCCTGTGTTCATTCCTCGTGCCGGAATCGACCTTGACGGCGTTGCCTTGGAATGCTCTCTCCTTTCACGCCACGCAACCGCCACGCGTCACGTCGCACGGCGGGTATGCATCCGGTCTGGATGAGGCGCGTCAATGGATGCCCGCCCGACGAAGCGACACGGCAGGACGCACTGCGTCGGGGCTGTTACGTCGTCGGTGGGGGCATTGAGATACTCCACCGCCCACCGTCCCAACGCCGCAAACGGCAAGGCGACGGTGGACAGGGGGGGATGCAGATTGGCCGCGATCAACTGCTGGTCATCGAATCCAACGATCGACACGTCATGAGGCACAGAGAGCCCGTATTCCGCCGCAGCGTAGTAGGCGCCCATCGCCATCCGGTCTGTTCCGCAGAAGATCCCGGTCGGAGTCAGACCAGAACCCAACAGGGTCCTTGTGGCCTGATAGCCGTCTTCGATGTCGGCACCACGGGCGAACACAAGCGCGGGGTCGAAAGGCACCTGGTAGGCCGCGAGTGCCGTCCGGTAGCCTATGAGACGGCCCTTGGCGGGAGGTTCTTCCGGGTCGATGCTCATATTGAGGAAGGCAATGCAGCGGTGCCCGCGCGCAAGCAGAGCCTCCGTGGCCTGGTAGCCGCCCTGTACTTCATTTGGCACAACCGAGGGATAGCTTTGGTCGGGCGCTGCACAGTTGAGAAGGACCGAAGGCACCTCGCGCAGGATGTCGGGAGGTTGGTACCTGCGGTGGGCGAGCGACGAATAGATGATGCCATCCACACGTCGTTCGACGAGCATGTTGATCGCGGCTTCCGTCACCACATCGTCGTTGCCGGTATTGATGATCGTGAGCAGTTGACCACGCTTCCAGGCTGCCCGCTGCGCACTGTCGATAATGTCGCCGGCGAAGGGGCTGGAGGCAATGAAATCGGTAATGAAGCCGATACTGTGCGAGCGATTCGTTCTTAGGACGGCGGCTGCGGCGTTGGGACGATAATTGAGGTCTTGGACCGTTGCCAGCACCCGTGCTCTCGTCTCCGAGCTGATGCTCACGCCGGCCACATCGTTCAACACAAACGAGACGGTCGTCGACGAGACGCCTGCGGCGCGGGCAACGTCTTTCATTGTGGAACGCCGGGCAGGTTTGCGATCGTGTCCTGTCATATGGCTCACCTGTGTTGAGATAGAATGTCCATCGTGGCGTCGAACGCCGGTGTGGAGGTGGCGGGAAGGCCGGAGAACGTCAGCTACCTGCCACTTCACCGGTGGTTTTGGGGATGATCGACTGACAGCGATTGTCGCCCGGCTTCGGACGGAAGGAAACATGGCCCGATGTCCCATACCTCTAGTGTGGAAAGCGCGGCTAGCCCCACCACCCTGATGCGGTCACTCTCTTCCCGGACCGGGTAGATGCGGTCGCTGAGGCAGATGCGGTCGTTGACGAAGACCTCAATCACGGAACGATCGAGAAAGACTCGCAATCGGATCGATCCATCAGCGGCGGGCGGGATGGAAATCCTGCTCGCGACGCCCGATACATCCGGATCGATACTGGATGCACGGGTATCGAGCGTCACGGTTTGGGTGGCGGGCGTGTAGGTAACCACCGTGGCTTCTTTGCCATCCAGAGATGTACGGACACTCAATCCGGCCGGTTCCGTCGCGCGGGCATCGAATGTGGCCAGCAATTCGAGGGTGTCGCCGCGGATGTCGACCAAACCGGACGCGTCCACTGCGGCGGTGCGATGTCGGGTGCGCAACTGTGCGATCTCAGGCGCCGGAGCGCTGACGAGCGAACCATCGGACAGGACACTGAGGATGCGGGGAAGGGTCATCACCCCAGACCAACCGGCGGCCACCTGCTGTGCGACGGTTCGCCGTTCTCTCATCCAGCCAAACATCACGCGCCGTCCCGCATCGTCGGTATAGCTCTGGGGGGCATAGAAACTCGGTCCACCATCAACCAGACCGGTATTGTGGACGGTCAGGCGCTGATCCTGATAACCGCCAGTGAACCAGAGCACATTGCGTGGATGGGCGTCATGGCCGGATACGATCAGCACGCGATCATCGCTGATGGCGAAAAAGTCGGGACATTCCCAGCCCGTTCCACCCCAGAGTGGATTCGTTAGATCCAGATCGCCGATGCAGAGCGGATGCAGGTAGGTCCAGTCATGCAGGTCGGGCGAGCGAAAGACCAGCACGGTGCCGCCCTGGCCGCGAAGACCTGATCCGATCCCCATGTACCAGGTGTCCCCTTCCTGCCAGATCGTGTGGTCGCGAAAGAAGACGAGATCGAGGTCCGCCGGAGGCGCGGTGATGACCGGGTTTCCGGCGTATTTCGTCCATGCGAGCAACTCGGGATCATCATTGGTGGCGATGCAGGGGAGCTGGTGTGGCCCGCGAACCCCGGTGTACATGAGTACGACGTGGTCATGCAAGCCAACCGCACAGCCCGAGAACACCCCATCGGTGTCGGGGCCGTCCGGATCTGGTGCCAGCGCGATCGGCAGGTGCTCCCAGTGGACGAGATCATCACTGACCGCGTGTCCCCAGTGCTTGTCCTCCGACTGCGGACTGGACGGATTGTATTGATAGAAGAGGTGACAGCGCCCACGCCAGTGGAGAAGACCGTTGGGATCATTCATCCAGTTGTCAGGGGAGAGAAAATGATAGCTCGGCCGATGACGGTCAGCGGAGAGGGAAGCGAGGTCAACTCCGGGAGTATCGAGTTTCTGCATGATGCGGCGCTCCTCGCAGTCGAATGTAGATTGGCTCCAGCAGTAGTAAATGCATTTAACCAAACGTTTCAATCGCCCGGATAGGGATCTGATGAACGGCTGCATACACTATGCTTGAAGTTGGTAAATGCTTTTAGCATTATAGGGACACCCCCTCCGGAATGTCAACGGCTTGATGCTGCATCTATCTTCATCCACCCTGCGGCCTTGGCCTTTGTCGGAATGACAGCATAGGGACATCCTGGCGAGGCGTGTTCCATGTTGCCTTGATCCCTCGCTTTGCTCCGCCGCGCTGAGGGGATCACGGAAAACGGTTCGGGATGTGACACGAGAACTCCTCGACTAGATGGCCGGGCCATACCAGCCTGGAGGTTTGCCTGTCAGGTCGCGGGCGGCGCGGATCGCTCCCGCGGCGAACGCGCTGCGGCTGAGCGCACGGTGACTGATGCGGATCTCCTCCTGATCGCTGGCGAAGATGATGGTGTGCTCGCCGGTGTTGCCGCCGCCGCGAATCGAGTGGATCCCGACGTCGCCGGTCTGCCGGGGCGCGTACCCCTCCCTTCCATACACGAGCGGGTGATCCACGTCTGATCCGAGCCCGGCGATGATGGCTTCCGCGAGTGCCACGGCCGTCCCGGAAGGGGCATCCTTTTTGTGCCGGTGGTGCATCTCCACGATCTCGATGTCATAGCTGGAGAGCGCCCGGGCGATGATCGGCAGCACGCGCTGCAGGGCGTTGAGGCCATGGGCGGTATTCCGTGCGTAATACACGGGGATGTGGTGCGAGGCGTCGCGCAGGACATCCATCTGCTCCGGATCAAGACCGGTCGTGCCGATGACAATCGGAACGCCAGCAGCGACCGCCTGCCGAGCGGTGGCCACGGACGATTCAGGGGTCGAGAAATCGATCAGGACATCGACCTGCGGCAGGAGGTGGGCAAGGTCATTGTGGATGGGAATGCCATCGATCGCAGGGAGCTCGGGAGCGGCTTCGCCGGGGAATCCTTCGTCTTGCTCGTCCGCGCTGTGCGGATGACGAGGAGCAGCATCAGGAAATCCCGACAAGGGATCCTGATGCCGGCTCGTTGGGCGAACGGTGCCACCGGAGATAGTGACCGTTGGATCGTCGGTCGCGAGCGAGACGATCTCCCTGCCCATGCGGCCGGCGATGCCGACGATCCCGATGCGGAGCGGAGCGGGGCGACCCATCAGGCCGCCGCCTCGATCACGAAGTCGTTGGCATCGCTCATGGCGAAGCGGGCGGCTTCTTCTCCGAGAAGCAGGTGGTCGCACGTGAACCGGCAATCGAGCAGCGCCTGAAAGACCTGCGCGTGAGATGCCGGATCGAGCGATACCAGCGGGAGACGGACCTCCGACGTGCAGATGCCGAGCAGTTCGGCGGCAGCCTTGACTGGCACCGGGTTGGTTTCGACGAACATGGCGCGGCAGAGATCGAGCAGTTCCATGTGGATGCCGCGAGCAGTTCGGAAGTCGCCGGCGAGGGCGGCGGTGGTCAGGGCGCTCATCGCCTGCGGGACGATGTTGGCCACAACCGAGATCACCCCCTGACCGCCAACGCTCATGATCGGCAGGGTGAGCGAATCGTCGCCGGAGAGAACCACGAAGGACGGATCTGTGAGATGCACGATCTCGCTGGTGCGATCGACGTTGCCACTGGCTTCCTTGATGCCGATGACCTGTGGCAGCTGGGCGAGACGGGCGACGGTCGGTGCCAGGATGTCGCAGCCGGTGCGACCCGGCACGTTGTAGATCACGATCGGGAGCGGGGATTGCTCGGCGACATGGCGAATGTGCTGGTAGAGCCCTTCCTGGGTAGGGCGGTTGTACCACGGCATGACGACGAGGGCGATATCGGCACCGAGTTCGGCAGCGAGCCGGGTGCGGACAATCGTCGTCGTGGTGTCGTTGGAGCCGGTCCCCACCATGATCGGCACGCGTCCAGAAGCCTGGCCGATCACGATCGAGACGGTGCGGATGAATTCATCGGTCGAAAGTGTTGGCGTTTCACCGGTGGAGCCGCAGGCGACGAGACCCGTCACATTGCTACCCGCGCCGCTGCCCGTACGGCTGCCGATCTGGAAGTCGACGAGATGGCGGAGGGCTTGCTCGTCGACTTCCCCGTCGCGGAACGGGGTGATGAGCGCGGTCCACGTGCCGCGAAGGTCGATCTGCGCTGGAGGGGTTGAGCTGGTGTTTGCGGATGAGGCTGTCGTGGCTGTCGTGGCTGTTGCGGGATTGGAAATGGTCATGTGAAGAACTCCTCGAAGGCTGGTTTGGGGCAAGAGAACAACCGGGTCGGCAATGTGCTGATCCGAGAAGGGGAACCCTGGAAGCCTGAGACGTGCGATTCCGACAGGAACACGCGCATGGCGCCGATCGGGCGCCATGTGTCTCAGGCGCAGCGCTTGGAGGAGGGTTTCGGTTCGATGTCAGAGATGGGATCGATCGTCGTCACGGACGTGATCGCCGTCATGTCCAGCACAGTCGAGGCATTTCTATTCGTGGCGTGTCGCCAAAGGAGATCTCTCGACAAGCTCGAGATGACGGAGGCGGTGCTCGAGATGACGGAGGCGGTGCTCGAGATGACGGAATGTGCGATGACGGCGGGGCGAATCCGACAAACGCGCTGAAGAGCTAGCCTTCGACGTCGCTCGGGATGAGGTGACGAGGAAGCGGTGGCGTCGATGGGACGACAGGAGGAAAAAGTTGCGGGACGTGCAGGGCGGAACTGGTTCATGAGATGGCCTCCGGCGGCAAACACACGACGTGCTCGGGGAGCACAATCGCGCAAGATCGGGGACGACCATCGCATGCACAAGGCATGCAAAAACACCGCCATCCCCCTTGAACTGGGGACGAGCGGTGTAGGCCCGTGGTACCACCCCTGTTTGCCGCGGGTTCACACCCTGCGACCTTGCCTGCACAACACCCGCGTGAATTCGGCCTTCATGGTTGGAAGACCGCACGGACGTGATGCAGTGGCTCTGTAACGGGAGCCTCCGGTTCCATTCAGGAACCGTCCCGTCGCCGCCTACTTGTTCACCTGAAGGTGAACGTTGGGGGCGCAGCTCGAGGGTCTTTTTCTCCGGCAATCCTGAGCCCGCATCGCAGCAACCGCGGTTCTCTGTCTCTCTCCTGCCGGGTACTCGTCCCTGTCATCGCCAGTGAACGATTAGGTTCTGATGCGCAGCGTACGGAATCGTGCGCGATTTGTCAACAACCCTGGCAAGCAGGCAAGCAGGCAAGCAGGCGTGCGCGGGTCAGATCGTGAGCGATGCGCGGTAGGCAGGGATCTCCTGGTCGAGCGCGTGGTCGAGATGGGCGATTTTCCAGCGAATATACGCAGCGTCGCCCAGATAGTCCATGGTTGGCTCACGGTCGAGGCGGGAATCGGCTTCCACGATCGGGGTGCGCGATCGCAGTTTTAACCATTTCTTGACGTTGACGTTGACGGGCGTGCGGATGGCATGCAGGATGTACCACCCGAGATTCGCGAGGCGGTTGTTGCATTCGGGCGAGTGCATGGGCGCCTCCGGCGTGATCGGCATGGGCGCTGGTCGGCATCATTGCCTGGGGATTGCTGGCCATTCTGGAACAGACGACCCATGAACGTGCACGGACGGATTGGACAATCGCGGCGACCGTGATTCTCCTGCTCTCTATGCTGGGCCCGATCGACAGCGCGGTCAACGTCTTTTCGGGAATCGTGCTCCCAAGCATGCGTCCTGGAGCTTTGGGGACGATCATTCCGCTGATGAGAATGAGCGGATCGCGGACGCGCCGGTAACGGCACGTCGCATGTGACGCATGTGAGGAAGCACCGATGAGAAGAATCCATCTCGATACCGATCTCGGGGGTGATCTCGACGACCTCTGCGCGCTGGCGATGCTGCTGCGGTGGCCGGGCGACGAGCCGCTCGAGATCACGGGCATCACGGTGGTCGGGGATACCGGCGGCAGGCGAACGGGGATGGTGCGACGGGTGCTGGAGATCGCCGGGCGGACCGATATCCCCGTTGCGGCGGGGGCTGAGACGTCCGGTGGGTATTACCCCCATGACCTCGGGTTGCCCGATGAGGAATCCTACTGGGAGACGCCGGTCGTGCCGTCGCCGAATCCGGCAGGGGAGGCCGTTGCGCTCCTGAAACAGGGTATCGATCGGGGTGTGACGATCGTCGGGATCGGGCCGTACACGAATCTGCGTTTGCTGGAGGAAGCGCATCCGGGAACGCTCGCAACAGCGGATGTCGTCCTGATGGGTGGGTATCTCGTGCCGCCGACCGAGGGGTATCCCGCGTTCGGGAACGAGGATGATTTCAACGTTCAGGTGGACGTGGCATCGGCGGTGACCGTGCTGCGGGCGTGCTCGCCGCTGCTCGTGCCGCTGCTCGTTCCGTTGGCGGTGACGGTCGAGACGGCATTGCGCGAGGCACACCTTGCGAGGTTGAGGGAAGGCGATGCGCTGGCACGACTTGTCGCGAGACAGGCGGTGGCGTTCGCGGTTGACGAGCGGATGGCGGAACGATTCGGAGCGCGCTGCGCGCATGTGCCGGATGACATCATCAACTTCCAGCATGATGCGCTCGCGTGTGCGATCGCGCTCGGGTGGCGGGATGGTGTCACGATCGAAGACGTTGCAGTTCGGATCGAGGTGAACGAGGGAGTCCTGCAGGCATCCGTCGATGTCAATGGAACCCCGCTCCGCATCGTCACGAAGGTCGATGGCGCGCGGTTCAGCGAGTTCTGGCTGGACCGTGTCGCGCAGGATCTTCGCATTGTTCACGGCTGATATGGTTCCAATGAGCATTCGACCGTATCCTTGGAAGCATCTGACCGCTCAGGTAAAAAAGATCTTGCGCGCGGAGCGTCACTCGAGGGAGGTCCGTCGATGAACTACGTTGTTTCCGCTGATGGAATGAAGCATTTTCCGGTGGGTCCCGCCGGAAGTCATGCGTCGATCTTCAACGGGGAGGAACACGGGATCCCTGCCTTCTCCCTGATGCTGGCCAAAATTTTCCCCGGAGAGGGACCTGCCTGGCATCGGCATTCGTATGATGAAGCGTTCGTGATCGCGGAAGGGACGGCGACATTCACGATCGGCGAGGACGTGGTCGAGGCGTCACCCGGTCAGGTCGTCCTCATCCCGGCAGGGATTCCTCATTCGTTTGTGAATTCCGGTGAGGGAATGCTTCGCCAGACGGCCGTCCACGCGTCTCCGACCGTGACGATCGAGTGGCTCGAAGCACCAGTTCGGAAGGTCGTCGGTGCCGGCGATACGGCGCGGGCTGGCGATGCCGGGGCGTTGGCATCCAACCGCGATCGGGATGATGATCGGCAATCGTAGAGAGCCCGCGGATATGAGCGCTCCTGTTGAAAAGCGGAAGGTGGGGCGAGTTGTCGACGCGTTTTTGGCGCTCCTGGTCGCCGGTGGGGCATTCGCCGCGACGTTCCGTGATGAACCGTCCACGTCCACCATAATCCTTGCTGGGGTGGGCATCCTTGCGATCGTGGCCGGTATCGCACTCTGGTTTCGACGCCGGTATCCATTGGTGGTTTTGGGTGTGATGCTCGCAGTGGCGCTCGGGGCGCGGGTGATGGGTACTGTTGCCGTGATGCCACTGATGGTTGGCGCCGAAGTCGCGCTCTTTACCGTCTCGTCCCTGATCTCGAGGCGCGTCGCGATTGTGGCTGGAGTCATTACCGGGTGCGTCGCGTTCGCGATCGCGCGGGAAACCACATCTGGTGAAGCGTGGTGGTCACCCGAATCACTGAGTGTGGTGGTATGGACGGCATTTGCGGTGGCCGTCGGAGATGCGGTCAGAACACGCCGGATCTACGTGGAAATGCTTGAGGATCGGGCATGGCGGGCAGAAGAAACCCGGGAGCAGGAAGCGCGCGCGCGGGTGACCGAGGAACGCGTGCGGATTGCCCGGGAACTCCACGACATCGTGGCGCACCACATCGCGGTGATCAATATCCAGGCCGGGCTGGCGGAGCGCGCAATCACGAGAAGTTCACCCGAGGTCGCGTCCACAGCGCTCGGTCACGTGCGAGAAGCGGCCCGATCCGCCCTCGCCGACCTGTCGGCGGTCCTTCGCCTCCTGCGATCGCCGGACGATCAGGAATCCCAGAAACCCCCACCAGGCCTCCCCCAGGTCAACGACCTTGTCCGCACATTGTCGAATCAGGATAGCGAAATCCACACCACGATACGCGGCGAAGCGCGGCAGCTCGATACGGTGTGCGATCTCACCGCCTACCGCGTCATCCAGGAGGCGCTCACGATCTCAACGCTCACCGTCAAAACCCATGTCGGCAGGGCGATGGTGAAGCTCAATGCTCACGACCGGGCGCGGCTCGTCGTGATCGCCTACGAAGCGAAGCTACTCCAGCCGGAGTAGATGGACGAGCAAAAAACACTCTATCTGGAGGACGACGCGGATCTCCCCGAGGGATAGGCTGAAGAAGTAGTCAATCAGTCGTCTTTTAGCGGAGGAATCCAATCATGATCGTCGTCGACAACATGACAAAGAAGTACGGGGACAAGGTCGCCGTCAACGCGCTCAGCTTCACCGTCCAACCTGGGATGGTTACCGGATTTCTTGGCCCCAACGGAGCCGGAAAATCCACCACGATGCGGGTCATCATGGGGCTCGACAGCGCCACTTCCGGCCGCGCTACCGTCAACGGCAAGGCCATCGCCGACCACCGGGCCCCTCTGCATGAAGTCGGGTCGTTGCTCGAGGCAAAGGCCATTCATCCCGGCCGCTCTGCCTACGACCACCTCTCGGCGCTTGCCGCCACCACCGGCATACCCAATCACCGGGTACATGAAGTCCTGGACGTCGTCGGTCTCACACCCGTGGCCAGGAAGAAGGCCGGTGAGTTTTCCCTTGGCATGGGGCAGCGGTTGGGAATCGCCGGAGCCCTGCTCGGCGATCCGGCAACCATCATTTTGGATGAACCGGTCAACGGTCTCGATCCTGAAGGCATTCTCTGGATCCGCAAGCTGCTCAAGGACCTGGCCGATGAGGGACGGACGGTCTTTGTTTCCTCCCACTTGATCTCCGAGATGGCGCTCATGGCTGAGCATCTGGTCGTCGTCGGACGCGGCGAGTTGATCGCGGATACGTCCGTCGATGAACTGCGTCATTCGATGGCCGGCGACAGCGTCGAGGTCCGGACTCCCAAACCGCACGAACTGACACAGGTGCTGCTTGGCGATCGCGTGTCGATCGATTTCGGCAATGACACGAACGTCCTCAAGGTCACTGGCATGGAAGCCGAGGAGATCGGCAACCGCGCATTTTCCGCAGGCATCCCTCTCTACGCACTCATCCCCCGGGAAGCGTCTCTCGAGGAGGCATTCATGAAACTGACGCACGACTCGGTCGAATACCTGCCTGGAACCGCCGAAGCATAGAGCTGATGCCACATTGCCAGGCTCGCGTGCCGCTTGTGGCCGATGTGCCATGGAGCAACGCGCGACTACCATCCGTATCCGCGAGATTCAATCATTCTGCAGCCTGTACCGGCAACACTCACGAGGAGAACATCGATGGCTATTGCAACATTGGAACGTACGGAAATTGGTACCAAGCCCGCCGCGCTGAAGAGCCGCGAACACATGGATGTCTCACGCCTGGCGGTCACGTTCCCCAGGGTGATTCATTCCGAATGGGTAAAGTTCCGAAGTCTCAGATCGAACTGGATCACGATCATTGCCGCCGTCGCGATCATCATCGGCATTGGTGCACTCGCGGCTGCCATGCTAAGCGGCGCCATCAGCAGTTCAGGAGGGGGCCCGGGGGATAATACGACCGACCCTACCACAAGCAGTCTGAGCGGCATGCTTCTGGCCCAGATCATCATGGGTATCCTGGGTGTGATCGTCATGACGAGTGAATTTTCCAGTGGCATGATCCGGACCACCTTTTCGGCCGTTCCCAAGCGCCTTCCGGTGCTGTGGGCAAAGGCGATCGTGGTGGCAGGAGTGACGTTCGCGGTCGCCTTGCCTGCGTCGTTCGCCGTCTTCTTCATTGGGCAAGGCATTCTCGGGAGTGGGATGCAGGCCAACCTGTCGGACGACGGCGTGTTGCGGGCGGTGATTGGATCCGCTGGTTACCTGACGGCTATCGCGCTTCTCGGTCTCGGTCTTGGTTCCATCCTGCGTCAGGCGGCTGGCGCGATCGGCTCACTCTTCGTGCTGCTCTTGCTCGCGCCGGGGCTGCTCGGTCTGGTCCTGCCCGCATCCACGGGGGACACGTTCCTGAAGTACCTGCCCTCCAACGCGGGGAGCGCATTCACCTCGATCGGCTCGACAGACACTCTCTTGTCACCCACGATGGGCATGCTCGTCCTGGTAGGGTGGGTAGCCGTCTTCCTGGCGAGTGCAGCGGTCCTTCTCAAGCGCCGGGATGCCTGAACCATCGCGTGACAGCGCTGAACGACATCGAATCATCCGCGTCGGATGACGGAAGATGAGACACCTGACCCGAGAATCATTTCTCGGGTCAGGTTCGTTGTGTTCGCGTTTGATGTGTGGGCGAAGGACTTGGGAGAACGGCACCGGTTGCAGCCGGCTTCCGCGACCGGCTGGCGGTTGGGGCCGTCTCTCATCTCTGGATCGAGTGAGAGATTGCTCTCTCCCTGGGTGCGTTCGAGCCGACGCACGAGAGATTTCCCGACGCGCTGCGACGACAGGCTCGCCGGACGATCGTGCGGACGTTCCTGCGGGAAGTCCGCACATACAGGTTCCCGGACCGAGCACGATCAGTCGCGGGGTTTAATCGTCGTGGACGCTGGGTGTCCGTATCTGGTGGCATGAATGGCAGTGATGATCCAGGCGACCGCGCCCGCGCCGGCGCCTGCGTCCAACACCAGCAGCAGCAGCCAGGTCGAGATTCCCTGTGGGCCGGCTCCGAGTTCTGGGGAATCCGAAGTGCGCGGAGGGTCATGCGGATCGCTCCCGCTGCCAGCGAGATTCCAGCGATCCAGATGGCGGATGCCAGTAGCCAGCGAGGGAGGTACACGCCCCACGGAACGATCATGATGAAGGCGACACCCACCGCAAGGAACGCCATGCCGACGAGCATCCATTCACTGTGAGCGATGTCCGGACGGTTTGCGTAGGAAGCGGCTGGAGCCGGGAAACCGGGCAAGCCAAGCTTGTCCTCGATGGCCATCACGATTTTCATCGCGGCATAGATCAGCGTGGTGCCGACCGCAACCGCGGAGGGGATGATGCCAGGCCGCTCGCCGTGGCGACCGAACCACGATGCGCCGGGTATGCTCGTCAAATTTCCTCCTTCGTTGTGATGATCGCTATCATCGGTCGTCCGGCGTCTTGCCAGTAGCCTCGGATCTGAGTTTCACCGTATCGAGGCTACTGCTCTATCGTGCACAGCGCAGACCGCACACCGCACAGGTCACGCGGGGACGAGCGTTGGTATTCACGCAGGACGAGATGCTGGATGCTGCGCTCAACGCGATCGAGATCGATGGATTGGTGGCCCCATGATCGCCACCATCCCCGTGCGGCCTGGGCCACCGGTGACCCCACCGGTGGGATCGATCTGCCACCGGTTTCGCTCGTGGAACGTGTTGCAGGCGAGACGCTGGACTCGCTCGAACAAAGGTTGCGGGAAGGATTCCCGGTCGCCTTAACCGGGCGTGATGATCGGCTCGCCGCCCGGATCAATGCAGTGCCCGGTGTCATCTGGAAGTTCGGGGAGTCCGAAGCGTCCGAAGCGTCCGAAGCGTCCGAAGCGTCCGAAGACTCTGGGTCGTCGGGAGGCTGGAGGAGTATGCGGATGTATCGCGCGTCAAGTTGCTTCCCTGACGCGAGGATCTGGCGGCTGAATGGCTAGCGGTCAGCGGTTCCGGGAAGATTTACCCCGGACTCTTACGCGCTACATAGGGAACAGCGATCGTTCCGCAGGATGAGATTACCGCCCGTATCCTGTATCGGCATTATGCTGGTGCCGTGTTGGGTATTCGACTCGCGACGGAAACGCCGGGCGATGCCATCCCGTGGCATGCGCGATCGACGCCGCGGGCGGTAGCGGGCGGTAGCGGAATGTCTCTATCCTCGTTCCTCGTCGGACGAATTGGCGGTTCGTTTGAGCCGATCGCTTTCTTCCTCCGGTATCTTTTCTCCCAGTCCGGTATCGTGATCTGCGCGCGGGGTGAAGGCGCCAAGACGCATCAGGCCGGCTTCGCGCTTGTCGAGCGGCATGTCTCCCAGAATCACCTCCGCCAGCTGCTGCGCCTGTACGGAATCGACGCGGGCGGTCTGGTCCGTGCCATCGAGGCCAAATTCTCCCTTGAACGCGGCGAGCACACGATCGTGTGCAACCTCGAATGCCTCGGCGACCTGATCGCTGGTAAACGTGTCGCTGGTCCCCTGAGCTTCGCCCGAGGGTCGATATTCGCCGGGTGCAACCATACCGGCAGCGAGGTCGGTGCCGCTGCCGCTGTCGGTGCCGGTGCTGGAATCTGCGGATGGATCGCTATGCTCTCGCGCCTTGGTCATGTCGAGCTCTCCCGGTGGGTTTCGGGGCACCTGGGCGTGTGCTTGCCGATCAAGAACGTGTGGCCGTCGGTGTTGGGGCGGCAAGGCTGCCGCCTCCCAGACCAACATCTCGCAACTTGTCTGCCCCGATATTGCGGGCGAGAACGGCGAGACCCGCCAGGTGGGATTGCAAACCTGCGGTGCTGGCGCAGCAATCGACGAGGATCACCGGTTCGATGTTGAGGTCGAAAATGTCGAGCGCCACCTTCAAGACGCACATGTCCGTGTCGATCCCGACGATGTGGACGCGCTCGAACCGATGATCTTGCAGGTAGGTAGCGAGTGCTTCCGGAATCCCCGCATAGCCAGGTTTCGAAAACGTGTGTTCTTCCTGGGCATGTCTCGAGATCTCGGGAACAAGGTCCGTATCCAGTGAGGTGGCGCAATCGTGCCATCCAACGAACCGGCGGAATGGGCTACCCTCGGTATTGACGAAGCGCGTAAAGAGGATCGGCGCGAACTCCTGGCGTTCGATCAATTCGTTCACTCTGGCAGGAATATGCCGCGTATAGTCGTTGATGAATCCTTTCTGGAGATCCACCACCAGAAGCGGACCTGCCACCGTGGGTTGCATCGTCATTTCCCTCCCGTTGCCTTGCGGCTTGGACAACTGCCTCGTGCCGAATCCTGGCAGTCTCCTTGCACATGCTGTTCCCTGCCGAGCCGATGGTGAGTAGCGAGTCTGACTGCACGATCTCCACTGCAATACTGGGTGCCTGAAGGCCGTGGACTAACCTTGCCGACCAGCATCAGCAGCGTCATCCAAGCAAGTCGACGCGGACAGGCGCCACGGTGAAGGAACCAACTCATCACGTCGCGCAAAGGAGAGAGGACAACCGATGAATCCCTTCGAGTTGAACGTGCCGGGTGCGGTACTGGGATCAGGATCGCGGGTGGGTTTCGGGATTGCCGGCATGAGCCGTCCCGGCGGCAACGATGCGGTGGGTGAAGAGGTCTTCGAGACGGCCTGGGAGCAGGGCATCCGATATTTCGATACCGCACCGATGTATGGTTCGGGGCTCGCCGAGGTGCGCACCGGTCGTGCCCTGGCGGGATTGCCGCGAGATGACTGCGTGCTCTCATCGAAGGTCGGGCGACTCGTGCAGGGCGCACCCCATCCCAGCTTGCCAGGAAACGACTGGATATACGATTTCAGCGCGGACGGGATCAGGCGGTCGGTCGATGCAAGTCTGACGCGGTTGGGTCTCGACCGGATCGACATCCTGTACATTCACGACCCGGACGATCATTGGGACGCCGCCATCTCGCAGGCGTGGCCGGTATTGGAAGATCTGCGCAGCCAAGGCATGGTCCGCGCGGTCGGCGCCGGGATGACGCGTGTTCCGCTCCTCCTCCGATTCGCGAACGAGACGAGCATGGACATCTTTCTGCTGGCTGGTCGCTACTCCCTGCTGGCAACCGAGGGCATGGATGCATTGCTGCCGCTCTGTCAGGAAAAGCGTATCTCCGTCGTGGTCGCTCAGGCGTTGCATGGTGGTCTGATCGACGGCGTTGCCGATCCGCAACTCCACTATGCGCCGATCGACGCCGCAACAAGGATCAAGGTCGATCGAATCGCCGCGATCTGCCACGCCCACGGTATTCCAACATCGGCGGCCGCGATTCAGTTTCCACTCGCGCATCCGGCAGTGACCGGTATTCTTACCGGCCCGGAGACAGGCGAGCAACTGCGATCGAATCTGGTGTCGCTACGGACGGTGGTGCCGCCCGAGGTGTGGGACGAACTGAAGGCTGCCGGATTACTCGCCGCGGCGGCACCGGTACCGTTGCCAGCGTGAGTGCGGGACAGGACAAGGAGCACTTCATGACGCGTGCAGGAGCGGTGATCTTTACGGGAGCGGACCGATACGATGGCCGATGGCACGACCACGCGGCGACATCTCAACGAATTGCCGAGATTCCTGGCGAGCTGGGGATCGATGGCCGAATCCGCGGGACACGTCCGCGAACGGCCGGGGATCTCTCCGGAGTGGATCTGGTAGTCCCGAACCTGGCGAATGGTGTGCCGGGACCCGAGGATGCGACCGATGCGGAATGGGCGCCGATATGGCGGATGTTCGACGAGTACGTCGCGGGCGGCGGCTCGTTGCTCGTGCTTCATCTCTCGATCGCGGCGTTCGACGCCGACGAAGCGTGGAGCCGTCGGTTGGGCGGTGCGTGGGTGCAGGGAACGTCGATGCATCCGCCGATCGCCGACTCTCACGTGCGCGTGCAGGCTGGAGCGCACCCGATCGTGATGGATGTCGTCGATTTCGATGTCCATGACGAGATGTACAGTTATCTGGACGTGCAACCAGCCAGCAGCGTTTTGGCGACCCACCACTATGAAGGCCGCGATCACGCGCTGGCGTGGGCGACCGAGGCGGGTGGCGGACGAATCGTCTACGACGCATTGGGGCATGGTGTGGAAGCCTACGATTCGGCGGGACGAGTGGCATTGCTGAAGCGTGAGGTCGAGTGGCTCATTGGCGGCGAATGATCGGGCCGCTGCCGGTGCCGCTGCCGGTGATTGGACCAGGTCCGCCCATTCGGAGATGCGGTGGATAAACGGACGTACGACGATATCTGCGTATCCGTAGATTCGTATAACCCCCCAATTCTGCGGGGTTTACATAATTTATTCAACCACGAAGCGATTGACTCCCTGCTGTCTTGGGAGTCGTTTGCCTGTCGAGCGCCATCGCGACCACATTCGGACCGGGTTCCCTGGCAAACGCGAACGCCCGTTGGCTTCATGCCCGCGGGCGTTCGGTGGTGAAGCCGGGATTACCAGAGCGCAAGCCGGAAGGGTGTTGGCAGCGAGCACCGACGGCGCTTGGCTCGCCGCCACCGTCGCACACCGTATCGACCAAGCCGCCGCAGACGTCGATGTCGTGATCGACTACCTCCGGAGCAAGCCCACGGCCGCCGCGATGGTCGCCGTCGTCACCGATCGCGACGATCCGGGCAAGCCGCTCATATCGATCGAAATCGACTCGGTCACCGGACCCACCGCGTCGATTCCTTCAGCCGCGCTTCGCGCCGCTCGTCTCCAGATCGTCAGCAGCGGCCAAGGCTCTGTCAGCACCCGAGAAATCCTCGCGGAACTGCCCGCACTCGCGCTGGCGATCACCAGCGGAACGTTCAATATCGATGCACGGCCCACGCCACTCACCGATGTCGAGCAAGCCCGGACCGACGCCGCCCACATCAACCAGCGCATTGTCATCACCCCATAGTCCTGAACACGCCCAGAGGACGCCGATCCCGTTTAGGGCCCTGCCTCCGTGTCGGTACCCGCGCCGAATGAACGCCGTCTATAGATACCGCCACCTGTCGGTCCGCAAACCCATTCGGTTATTTGATGCAGCGAGCAGTGAATAGTATGAGTAGTGGTGTGTCAAGGATGAAACGCTGGGCAAGGTCGGGCTGCGCCCGATGCGCTTCGCGCGGGGATCCTTCGCTCCGCTCAGGATGACGGCAAGGGGAGGCGTGGAAGAGTACCCAGCAATCGAGGCTTGACGGTCCAGTAGTGTGATATCCGCGAAGCCGGGCCGCTGTTGCGCATGTGACCGTTTGGAAGACACCTGCGATCGACTGCCGAGGTATTTGCCAGGCCCGCGTCAAAGATGCCGGGTATCGAACGGGAGTCCAGGGTCGCGGGGGGCGCGGTACGGTCGTTGCGTACTGTGATGGAGCGATGCTCGCGGGTTCACCAATTGGGGTGGTCTCCAGCGTGACGTCTTCAATCCATCGAGGACTGCCATGATTACGCGATTCGACCGAGTTGCACTTGACTTGCCGATACCGAAGAGTCCGAATCCGAACGCCGCCTCCATCGTCCAGGAATTGCTGGGCGGCAAGTTCGGCGAGATGTCGACGCTCATGAACTACACCTTCCAGTCGATGAATTTCCGGGGGAGGGAAAAGGATCAGGCCAAGCCGTTCTACGACCTGATCGCCAACATCGCGGCGGAAGAGCACAATCACATCGAGGCAGTGACGTACACGATCAACCTGTTGCTCTCCGGCGCATCAGAGCGCGGCACGGATCCGACGACCGCGCCATTGAATGTCGCCTTGAACTCTCGCAACTCCCTGCATTTCATCGCGAGCGGACAGACCGCGTTGCCGGTCGACTCGATGGGCCGCCCCTGGACGGGCGACAACGTCTTCTCTAGTGGCAACCTGAAGCTCGATCTGCTGCACAATTTCTTCCTGGAATGTGGTGCGCGGGCGAACAAGATTCGCGTCTACGAGACGACCGACGACCCGACCGTGCGTGCCATGACAGGGTATCTGCTGGTGCGTGGTGGCGTGCATGTCGTTGCCTACGCCCGGGCGCTGGAGGTGCTGACCGGTGCTAATCTGGGCAAGCTTTTCCCGATCCCCGACATCAGCAACAAGATGTTCCCGGAAGCGAAGGTGCTCGAGGACCAGGGACTGCACCGCATTCTCTATCGCAACAACCCGGAGGATTTCGCGCGAGTGGGCGAGGTCTGGAAGGGCCGGCATCCGGAGGACGGATCGGAACTCGTCGTGCAGGACGGACGTCCTGCCGGGTTCGCCCCGCCGGTGCTGCCAGAGGAGCCGCAGTTGACGGCGCCGGGCATCGGCGCGGTCGACCCCGCCATGCTGCAGGAACTTGCAGACCGCCTGAGCAGCTAACTCGCGTTTGTGATCGGGAGGGTTCCCACATGGGGGAGCCCTCTTTTTGCGCCTGCGACCTGCGACCTGCAATCAGCATGAGCAGCGTCAATCGAGGGACATGGGATCGTGACGGGTAACTCGCTCGCGGGCATCGAACCACTTTCGCCGCAGGGCTTGGCCTCTTGAGGTGTCAGGGTCCGCTGGGTCCCGATCCTGTCCTGAGCGCCATCCGCGAAACGCGTCAATAACGTTCGTTTCTGAGACATTGACCAGATCTCCCTCCTTGCGGGATAGAGACAATGGCATCCAGCCTATTGGAGTCGCTGATGCAGTGGAGCGTGGGCTGAGATCAATCTCCTTCGACACGATCTTGCATCTGCCCGGACAGCAGGCCCGGGGTCGCATGGTCAGCCCTGGGCCCGTCGCGGTGGCACCCATCCGGCGAGGATCCGTTCGACCTCGCGCTGGCCTGGTGGGTTGCCGGGGATCTCGTCATGGCGATCCCCGCGCCGGATCCCATCCAAGACCATCGCGAGGTAGCGTTGCCACAGGTCGGGATTGACGTGGAGTGAGGCGTCCATCAGGCCGCCGATCATGGCCAGGATGATCGCGATGTCGCTTTCTCCGATGTCGACGCGCACCCGACCCGCAGCCTGCGCACGTTCCACGAGCTCCGTGACGAGCGGCTGAATCCGCTCCCGTGAGCGCCGCCCCAGCACGGTGCCGTCACCCCCGCCGAGCATGAACTCGCGCAGGCCGCGGTCCTGCGTCTGCAGTTCGAAGTCGCGCCGCATGAACTGGCACAGCCCCTCCCATGGGTCCTCGACCGCGAGGGCCTGTTCGAGGATCCCGACGACAGCGTCCACCCGATCTTGGAACAGTTCCTGGAACAGCCCGTCCCGGGTGGGGAAGCGGCGGTAGACGGTGCCGACCCCGACATCGGCTTCCCGCGCGATCTCCTCGTAACCCACGCCCAGCCCTTTCCAGGCGATCAGACTGCGGGCGGCAGCGAGAATCCGCTGGCGGTTGCGCTCGGCGTCGCGGCGTAGCGGAGAACGGTCGGACGGAGGAGATATCTCTGACACGACCCTATCATACCGCAAAACGGAAAACCCCTTACATATTGAAATGACACTCCGTTTGTGTGCTATAGTCCCCTTGTAAGTTGAAACCGTTTTCCACTTTAAAATTAGGGAGTTGCCATGCCGTCCAACACCGTACTGCTCGCCGGGGCCGCCGGGGTCGCCGGGATGCTCGGTAGGTCAATCAATCACCATCTCCTCGACGATGAGGGGGTCGACGTCGTGGTCTCGATGCTCCAGGGCGGACGCGAGGCCGGCGAGGAGATGGCCGCGATCTACGGCACCTACCAGCTCTCCATGCTGACCGGGCAGACTGCGCTCGACGACCCGCAGAATGGCCGGTACCCCGACATGGATCCGGTGACATTGGTGCCACTCTCGGAACAGAAGGCCGTATGACTGCCCCTGACAGCCCACGATCTGACGCATCGGACGCCAAGAACAGGAGACAACACATGGAACTTTCTCAGGACGTGCTCGATCTGCTGCGCCGGCCGAGCACCTGCTACATCGCCACCACGATGCCCGACGGCTCACCGCAGCTGACCCAGACCTGGGTCGACACCGACGGTGAGCACGTACTCGTCAACAGCGTGCAAGGCTTCCTCAAGGTCCGGAACGTCGAGCGCGACCCGCGCGTGGCCGTCGCCGTCTCCGATCCCGACAACCCGGTGCGCTACTTCCAGGTGCGCGGCCGGGTGGTGGACGTGACCACAAAAGGCGCGGCAGACCATATCGAGATGCTGTCCCAGAAGTACTTCGGCACGCCCTACCCTTGGTTCGGGGGCCGCGACCAGGTGCGTGTGATCATCACCATCAAGCCCGAGAAGATCAGCGGCATGGGGTAATTCTGGCCGTCGGCCGGGTTTTCGGCGACGAGGGCTTCGAGCGGACGATCACGGTGGGCCTCATCACGCCCCCCCGCTGTGTGGTGGGGGGCGATGACGGGCAACGTAAAGGAGGACGTTCTGAAAATCAATACGTTGGGTCGAAAGACTCTCACGACGGTTGTGCTCGGCGGCGCGCTGATGCCGGCCGCCTACCGGTACGCGGTAGAGGGGGTGGTACGTCTCGCTTTCGGTCGTCTGAGCGCGGGTGACTATGAGACCTTGCTCAAGGCCTGCGCTTCCAACGTGGAGCACACTTTTTCCGGGGAGCACGCCCTTGGAGGTACGCGTCACAGCAAGGAGGCCCTCAGGCGTTGGTTCGAGCGCCTGTACAGGCTGTTTCCGGGACTAGACTTCGAGGTCAAAAGGGTGCTGGTGCGCGGTTGGCCGTGGCGGACTGTAGCGATGATCGAGTGGGTGGACCGGGCGCATCCAGCCGACGGGTTGCCTTATTTGAACGAGGGTACCCACGTCTTGCGCTTCTCGTGGGGCCGGTTGATCGGCTTACACGCGTACCTCGACACACAAAAGGTCGAGGAAATATGCGAGCGCCTCGCGAAAGGGGGGATCGAAGAGGCCTCCGCGCCTCCGATCCTTACCTAGCCGGGGAATAGGGTAGTAGATCCTCTATGCCGCCCGAACTGCACGGTAGTCCCGGCATCGCACGATCCAACGCGCATGCGCCGTCGGCAACGCCCGCAACATGAGCGTGATCGGTGCCGCCAGCACGAGCAACACCGGCGCCAACATCCCCAGGAGGAGATGCCCGAGCATGTGCGCCACGAAGTCGTGATCAGAACGCTCGGCCACGGGACCGATCACGGCGAGACCGCCCACGGTCAAACCGGCACCCCAGAGCAGACTGCGGTACCAGGGCCAAACCGCCAAGGGGCGAAGCGGCCTGGCGGCCGCGGCAGAACGGGCTGGCCGCGCTCGTCCCCGGCACCCGCCTGGTGGTCGGCGAGCGGAGCGGGCACTACATCCAGATCGACCAGCCGGAGCTGGTAATCGAGGCGATCCGCCAGGTGGTCGAGGCGGTGCGCGAGCCGGGCAGTTGGGCAACGTCGGCGGCAAGCCCCTCGCCCACGGCCTGATCGCGCCCGGCAGCACCCGTCACCGGTGGTACGCGGCGGCTTGGGAGGGTGCCGGCCCCCTGTTATGGCACCGCGGGGTGGCAACCCCCGTCCGCGAGAACCTCCGCGACGTCCGGCGAAGGAAGGTTTTGCAACACGCTCTAAGTATTGTGCAGCAGGTAGTCCCACACACCGAGATCCACTTCCGGCAGGTCACGCACGTCGAGGCGTTCGAGGATATGCAGCACTTCGCTACGGTGCGCCACGTTGTGCTCGATGACCATGAGGATGGTGCCGCCGAACGACTTGTGGATGGCGTACTGATCGATGTAGGTGTGGTTCAGGCGCTGCTCGTCGCGCAACCGGCGCGCGACAATCGCGAAGGCTGCATATGAGCGCTCGTGGTGGTCGCGCAGTGCCGCCAGTGAGCGGTCGTCCGGCTGGGAATCGGCCGAATAGCCTTCGGTGGCTGGTTGCCCGGCCAGGAACGCCGTCCAGAACGGGACGTTGAAGATCATGTGTCCGAACGTCTCCCGCAATGTCCGATGCCCGATGTCGAACGGCTGATCCAGCTGCGCGTCGGTCAGGCCGCCGCCTGCATCCAGGAACTGCGCAGTGGCCCAGTGGTCGTGATCCAACAGAAGATCGAGCAGGTCCATTTATGCCCTTCCATATTCAACGGGACCAACGAGGTCGACCTCCGGACCTGTGCGACGGTGCATGTCGATTGCTACACCACCATCATCGTCCGGGTCCGGATCGATGGCGAGGCGGTGCCGGAAAATATCCGCTCATGTTCTGAACATGAGCGGATATCTTGGGTAGGCGTCAGTCCGGCGTCAATGGACTGCCTGCAACTCTGCCTCCTTCACGAACTGCTCCGGCTGGTGGCCGTTACTCGAGCCGGAAGTCAGTTCCTGTGCCGGAGGCTGTTGTCCAGAGGTCACCTGCTGGGTGTTCGACGCACTGATCGCGATCTTCTTCGGCTTCGCGGTCTCCGCCTTGGGGACGTCGATGCGCAGGATCCCGTGTTCAAAGGTCGCCTGCGCACGGTCGACGTCCAGCGCGAACGGCAGCGTGACGCTGCGCCGGAACACGCCACTGCCCAGTTCCGAGACGTACCAGGTGGCATGCTTGGCGTCTTCGGTATCGGCAATGTTGCGGACCGTGCCGCTCACGCTAATGGTGTCATTCTGAATCGTCACGTCCACATCATCGGGACGCATGCCGGGAACAGCCGCAATCAGGACCGCGTGGTCGTCGGTCGCAAAGACATCGATCGGCATCGGCATGGCCACCGCCGCATCGTTGGTGCCGCGCTGGGAAGACTGGCTGGCAAGGGTGTCCAGCGTGTCACGCAGGGAGAAGAGTTCGGAGAGCAAAGGGGAACGCATCATGACCACAACCTCCATCAATCAATCCGAAACGATCCGAACCAATCGACAGCAGCCAGTGAGCTGAGTCGTTACTGATATTTTATCGAGCCGACATGCCTTGTCAAGCTTGAGATGACCACAGTCTTAGCTTCATCATAAGTGCGCTACTAAGCTTTGTGTGCGGCCTAATCATCGACAGCCGATGGATAGAAAAGAGCACATGAACGTCACACCTGGAACATGCGGAGCCCGAACGCAGATGCGAGCGGTCGAGGAGCGAAACAGGAATCGGCAGCGGCACCGGCAGCGGCACCGGCAGCGGCACCGGTGTCAGCTTTCGGTGCCGCCGGCGATCGCGAGATCGATGGCGGTGTTGCAGGTGGCACGGATGATGGTCAGGAGCCCGTCGGTGATCAGGTCCAGGGACAGGCTGGGCTGGGCAGTGTCGACGACCTGATCGGGTGTAAATGGCACGTGGACAAACCCGCCGCGCGTCGTCGGAAACTCCACGGCGATGGCGTGCATCAAGGCATAGAAGAGATGATTGCAGACGTAGGTACCGGCGCTGTTGGAAACCGCCGCGGGGATCCCGCGCTCCCGCATCGCGGCAACGGCGGCCTTGATCGGGAGCGTGCTGAAATAGGCGGCCGGCCCGTCTGCAACGATCGCGGTGTCGATTGGTTGTGCATCCGAGTTGTCGGGAATGCGCGCATCGTCGACGTTGATCGCGATGCGCTCGGGAGTGATCTGGCTTCGACCACCGGCCTGGCCGACCGCGATGACGACATCGGGGTGGTAGCGATCGAGCAGCGTCTTCAGGGCATCGGCGCAATCCCCGAACACGACGGGCAGTTCGGCGACGTGAAGCGTCTCGGGACCATCCCAGCGTTCTGCCGCTCGGGCGACGGACTGCCAGGATGGATTTGTCACGCTGTCGCCGAACGGTTCGAATCCGGTCAGCAGGATGGAGGTCATCACGAGCGACTCCTGAATGTGAACGTGGGCGAACGAAACGTGGTCGATGGCGGGATCACGACTCCGACTTTCGAGCGTGAGATCCCGGATGATTCAATGGCATGGTCGGGTAGAGCGAGCCGATCTGCACGGGCGGCAGGGGCGGCAGATCAGGTTCCTCATCGTCCGATACCTGCGACCATCCCTCCTCACCTACCGGGCGAGGGATGTCGAGTTCACGGAGGGCAGGCATGAAGAAGCTGGTCAGCACCATCAGCATGAGCAGCGACGCGATGAGCAGGAACGCCGTTTGGATGCCGAAATGGTCGATCAGCGGTCCGGCGAGCAGGTAGCCGAGCGGCCCGGCGGCATAGGCCGTCGAGGACATCACCCCGGTCACCCGTCCGCGCAAGCGGTCGGGAGTCCGCGTCTGCATGGCGAAGTTGGTGATTGGACCGACCGGCCCGTAAGTAAACCCAAGGATCGCACAGAGCAGCAGCATGACCCAGAGCGGAGGCAGCAACGCGAGACCGAGAACCGCGATGCCCAGAGACACGATCGCTGTGATGAAAATCGATCGTCGTGGCAGGCGTTCGGCCCATTGCCCGTATGCAAGCGCTCCCAGCAGACCACCGATGCTCATCGCCATCAGCACCCAGCCGAGGTAGGCAGGCGTCTGCATTTTGGTGAAGTAGGCGGGCAGGATCACGCCTTCGATCGGCAGATAGAAGGCGACCACGCCCATCGAAAGCAGTGCCGTCGAGCGCAGCAGATGATCGCGCCAGACAAACGCAAGTCCCTCACGCGTGCTCGCCCAGAAGCCAGTCAATTCCTCGCGCTGCGCAGGTTTTTCCGCGCCAGGAAGACGCACGGCGGAGACCGCGATCATCGAGAAGATGAACCCGGCGCCGGTGAACCACAGGGTATTGACCGCTCCGATCGTGGCGACGAGCAGACCGCCAACACCAGGGCCGATCAGATAGGCACCGTTGAAGATCGCCTCGTAGATGCTGTTGACGCGATCGAGGCGGAAGCCGGAGGTTCTGGCGGCTTCCGGCAGCATCGTTTCACGGGCGGTGATGCCGGCGGGATCGAACACCGCCCCGAGGGCTGCCAGGATGGCCAGACTTGCGACGGTCAGGCCGAAGGTCGCGTCGATCAGCGGAATCGCCATCACGGAGATGGCGGAGAGGGCATCGGACGCGACGGCGATGCGGCGGCGGCCGACGATATCGACGATCGTGCCCGAGAGCAGACTGGCGAACAGGAGTGGGATCGCGGCCGCCGCGGCAACGAGGGCGGCGCTGGTGGCGCTGCCGGTTCGCTCCAGCACCAGCCACGGTAGTGCGACGATCGCGATGCCATTGCCGATTCCTGCCAGAAGCGTCCCTGCCGACAGCAGGAAAAAGGGTCGCATGGTGGTTGCAGGCGATGGGATGGCAGCCAAATAGATGCTCTGTTCTCGGGTTGAACGTGGGTCAGGTCGGATGTCCGTGAGAAAGCGGTCTGTTCCGGTGACTATAGCGGAAGTTCAGCGGGATCGATACGCGGAAAAATCAGTAAAAATACGGATGCCCCGCCCTCAACCATTCCATAGACTGATTCACATAGGACAGGTGACAGCGCATTCCCCGGCGTAGGATGGGACTCGATCCATTCTCTGCGCCATTGCTTGCGGCACCGTACCCGTTGGAGTCAGAAGCCTGGCGTTCACAGATACCCGGTCGTGAGCCGGGCGTCTGTCACTGCCGTGGCGTGCATGGAGTTGATCCCGTATGAGTGAGAATTCGATGACAGCCGAGACTGCCAAGCGTGATCAAGCCGCCCTCCAGCAGGTGATGTCCAGCCTGTTCACGAATCCGGACGTCGAGCAGGTCGTCCTCGGTGATCCGCGCTTTCGCTGGTTGCTGCAGCGATGGCGCGGTCATTTCAATGTCGAGATGACGATCGGCGAGGCGGTTGCCATCCTGGTAACGTCGACGAGGTTCGACAAGGCTGAGGTTGGGGAATTCCTCGCGGTGCTTGTCGAGTACACGGCCGAATTGTTGAACAACACGCTGGAAAACGAACTCTTTTCTTTGGGTTACTGGCTCCGCTGATGCCCGATGCACGCCACTTCGATCCGCTGCTACGCCGGTTCGGCTGGGCAGGGGGACAACCGCTGACGCTGTCCGAGGCCGCAACGTTGGTCGGCGTTTCCCGGGAACGAGTCAGGCAGATTCAGGATCGGGTCGAGCTGGACTTTCATGCGCAGAGAGTCTGGACGCCGGTGCTCGATCGGGCCGTCAACATCATTCGGCGAGCTTCCCCCATGCCTATCCAGGGTGTTGGACCGGCTCTGAACCGGGCAGGAATAACGGGTCGTGCCGATTTCGATGCGGAAGGGCTGCTTCGCGCCGACGAGATCTTCCATTCCGATCGGCGGATCACCAGGACGAGTTATCAGGATTGGGAGTTCTTGGTTCGCAGTGGCGAAACCCCCGATCTCGGATTCTTCACCAGAACGCGAACGGCAATCCTGAAGCTCCTAAACCATCAGGGTATGACGTCGCTCGATGCCCTGGAAACGCAGACCGGGCGCGTCCAGTATCGTCGCGACGATGCGTTGCAAACCATCGCGATGGTCGACGACTGGCGCCTGATCGACGATCAGTGGATCATGCCGCGCGATGCCGACTCGCGGAATCCGCTCCTGAATCGCATCCGCAAAGTCCTCGCGATCGTCCCTCGCTGCCCGCTTATCCTCCTGCACATTCAGCTTTTGCGGGAAGATCGGCCAGAGCGCATGCTCGATCTCTCGATCGACGCGCTGCGAGCCTTCGTTGTCTATTATCCGGACCTCGAATTACTGGGCAATGATGTGGTCGCCAGCACCCGGATTCCGCTTCCCAGCGAGGTCCTGAGCGAATCGGAGCAGATGATTCTCGCAGCGCTCCAGGCTGCTGGCACGGACCTGAGCTTCGCGAACATCGTCGATGCCGTCAAGAGAGCAAGCTTGTCGTCGATGACCGCGGCCCTGACGGCACGGACGTCGCCAATCCTTCAGAAGCGAGGTCGAAATATCTACGCGCTTCTCTCGATCGATTCCGGCTACCCGCCCCCAACGGATGTCTCGAACGTCGGTGAGACCGATGTCCGTGACGGTCACGAACGACTATTGGCGGCGGAGGCACGTGGTTTCGAACCCGTTGCGAGCGCGCCCGGATCGGTTGACGGTGCTCTACAAACTGTGCGTACGATCGCACTTTGCCTGTTGCGGGCGGAGGGATGCAGCAATCTCACGCGCTTGCGGAATACGCTTGCGGCCGAAAGCAACAAGACCAGCAAGCAGAACGTGTGGGATGCAATCACTACCACCGATCGGTTCACGATGCTGGACGGTGAATGGTTCACGACCTTCGAACCGGAACTCGGGAACCCGCTTCTTGAACATTGCATCCAGCTTCGCACGCAGGGACTGACAGTCAACGAGGATACGCTGCGAACGCGTGGTGTGACCGTGCCGGGCGGACCGCTGACGTTCTTCGTGACGCAATGGGAACGTGAATGCGAGCAGCGGGTCGGGCACCGGGTCGAGCAGCGGGGCTGGGATCGGATCGATGCGGTCACCGATGTACAGCCGCCTGCTGGGGAGGAATTCTCGCTGGCGCCTGTTCCGCCCGAGTCGTCGATCCGGGAGGCGGCTCCAACCGCGTATTCCTCGAATCAGACCACTTGGGTCAGCCACGAGTCCGCAGCGGACGCGAGCGCGCTTGCACCCAACGCGTTGCCGCTACCGCAAGCACTACCGCAACCGCAACCGCTACTTCCTCGGTCGGAGCCACTTGCGGCATCACACGATGAGGAGATCCTGGAGGGCGCACGCAGAATCGTGGAGCGGGACGGATGTGGGCACCGGTCAACCCTCGACGCCATTCTGAGAGGCCGCAAGGTCGGCTCCGATCGGGCGACCCTCGACAGAGTGCTGGACACAACCGCCTCGATCACCTCGCTGGACTCCGAGTGGTTCACCATGCTGGGTGCGGAGATCGACAATCCGCTGCAGAGCATGGTGCTCGAGATGGAGGCAGGTGGCCTGCCGCTGGACGCTGCGGGTCTGGCATCGAAGGGGGCGGTCCTGCCGCGTCGCCCGTTGGACCTCTTCCTGGATGCCTTCCGCGTCGCGCGTAATGGACCTCAAGCCGGGAGCGAAGCGATCGATCCCGCGTCGAAAGCTGCCGATCGATTCCAAACAGTCACGACGGTCACGACAGCCACCCCTGAATCGATCGTCTCGCCTGTGCGCCCGGCTCGTCCACTGGTGGACAGCTTCACCGGAGGATCGAAACCTGACATAATCCCGAACCTGGGCGATGAGAAGCATGCAACGATCAGGGAAGTTGCACATGCGCTGATTGCGAGGAGGGGATGCGTTCCCGTGAGCGCCGTTTGGGATGCGTTCGAGCTGGACAGTGCTAATCTCGACCGGAATGCGTTTACGCGGGAATTGCACGCCATTCCCGAGGTCGTATGGCTGGATTCGGGGTGGATCACGAGTTTCGCGCCGACATTCACGAACGGACTCATGGACCAGATGCGCGGGCGAAAGACCCGGATTCGCGGCGGGGACCTGAGAACGCTTGGAGCCGTGATTCCTGTCAGCATCCGCGAACTCTTCATCTCCCATTACATCCTGTGGAGACAGGAGAAACCCGAGGCGTTAGGGGCCGGGATCGTTGGCCAACCGCGCCACTTTCCGTTGGACCGCAGCGCGGCGAACGCTTCGGCGCTGGAGATCGCGCCTGAACCTGAGCTCGATCATCAACCGCTGATCGGGGATTCACCGGATGATTTTCCGGACGGGTTGGTGGGAAACATTCAGCGAACGGTGACCCGCTATGGCGTGGTGCAGGTGGAGGATCTGTACACACGGTTTTCCGGCACGAGGCGAGCGGCGATCGATGCCGAGATCAAGCAGTTGGTCAAGGCTGGATATGAATGGATCGACGGATCCTATCTCACCATCATCAACCCGGCGTATGACAACCGGTTGACGACTCGGCTGCGTCGTTTGCTGGCAGTCTTCGCGAACGGCTGCACCGTGGAACTGGCGTGCCAGCAACTTGGGCGCAATCCGGGCGCCTTCCCCAGGATCGCGCCATCGACCCTGAACTCGTTTGTTCGCAAGCATCCGGAATTCCTCCTGGATGGCAAGCTCATTCGCACGAACAGAAAGTACCCACAGAACGATCCGGAGCTGTTCTGGGATGCCGAATTGGAACTTCAGCGAATCTTTGCCGGTTCGAGAAAACATGTCTTGTCGCGAGAAGAGGTGCTTGCCGCACACGACGACACCTACGCCAGCCGGGAAAACCTCGAGCATCACCTTGTCAGTAGCGTGCTGATCCGGGCAAGTCATGGCGATGAGAAATTCGAGCTGGTGACGCCATCCATCGCATCCAACTATCAAGTGCCTCTTTCGGGGCGGAAACGGCGAGGAGCACCCAAACCGCAACCAACGCCGATTCGTGGCGAGCCATCGACGGCGAGCGACCCCGGGACGGCCATCATGCAGACGCCTCGCCTGTTGTCTCCCGTGCTGCACGCGGCGCTTCCCGCGACGAGCCTTACTGCACCCGCCTTGTCGTCGTCCAGCTCACGGCCCGCGACCGCATCCACACCGTTGAGAATCGGAAGCGCGATGATCGGCCATCATCCTGGGGCGAAACCCGACACGTCGCCGCCGTCCACCTCGCCGCACATGACACATTCCCCGGCCCCGCTCTCTGCAGCGCCGCTGCGCACGCGCGAGGTACCGTCGACCTCAAATAGACACGAAACAGCGTCATCGCTTTCAATCGATCTGGTGCCGCTGCGAAAGCTGATCGAGGATCTTCGTGGCGGAGTCATCACCGTGCCCGAATTCCAGCGCGAATATGTCTGGAAATCGTCGCAGGTATGCAGCCTTCTGGATTCTCTCTACCGTGGCTACCCCGTCGGCGGCATGCTCCTGTGGGATACGGATGAAGAGGTGATGATTCGGACGACAGGTGACATGCCGAGGCAAGGTCGTCCTCGCGAGCGGTACCTGATGGACGGCCAGCAGCGGCTCACGTCGCTTGACCGGCTGATGCACCCGCAATCGCCTGGGGCAGCTCCAACCGTGCTCTTCGATCTTGTCAACGAAGCGTTCGTACCAGCCAGGGCGATTTCGCAGCGGATTGCAACCAACGTGGATGCGTCGCTGGCCCTGCGGTCGACGCCGGCCGACGTGCTGAAGCACGCGGGCCTGGAGACGCATGCGGAGCGAGAGCACTTCCTCTCCGCGCTCGCACGCCTGGGCAAGTGCCTCGATCAGCCGGTGCCGATTTCGACGCTGAAGGACTTCAGCTTCGAAGAGGTCGTGGACGTCTTCTCCCGCGTGAATTCCCAAGGCACACGGCTCAAGAAGGTGGAGTTGCTGCGAGCGGATCTGGCTCAGCGATTGCCGGGTCTGATCAGTTTGAAGATCCAGACGTACGAAGCGCAGCTGTCTGCACGAGGTTGGCGAATCGAGCACCAGCTCTTGCTCCACATGCTGACTGCGGTGACAACTGGCCGCGGCGATGAGAACGCGCTCGCAAGGGCGGACACCGGCGAGATCGAAGCCGGGTGGCTCAGAACAGTCGAGGCGGTCGATGCCTTCCTGGCATTGCTCGAACGCTACGGCATCCATTCTCTGGACTGGATCGCGTCCAGAAACGCGCTCGTCACGCCGGTCGTCTACCTGGCATCGTCGAACGTCACGCGCAAGCAGCCTGATCTCCTCATGCGCTGGTTCTTTCTCGTCCTCGCCAAGCAGCGATACAGCGACGGGGTAAAGGCAAAGGTCGATCAGGAAGTGAACATCGTCGCCTCGATGGGCGACGATGCCCTCCCACATCTCTTTGGAATCCTCCGGGCAGCCTATGGAACGTTGGAGATTAGTGAAGAGGAAATTGGAACGGCCCTCGACAACGGTCGATTGACGCTCCTGATGTTCGGCACCATGCGCCACGGCGGTGCCGTCGATCTGCAGACGGGCCGGCGTCTGGATGCCACCTCGGTTGGCGATGGACCGCTGTTGACCCACAAGATATTCCCGGCACGTACTGTCGGAACTCGACCCTCACGAGCACTCGCCAACACCGCGTTCCTTTTAGAACCATGGACGTATGATTTCCCCAAATTGGAATTTTCGGGAGTTCCGGCCGAGCGATTGCGAGGCCAATTCGTTCCCTTGGATCTGGAACTTTGGAAATTCTCCAATTACAAGGCCTTTGTTGCCGAGCGGCAGCGCTTGATGGCGGTGGCGATGAATGCCTTTCTCGACAGCCTGAAAGACTGACGGGATGCGACGTCGCCTCCGGATCGCTGGTTGAAAGTGGACAGAGAACGCTGATGATGATCCATCATCAGGTCGACGGAGGGGACCACTTCGCAGCGCGGCACCTGCATTCCGCAACGAGCGCGTGCTGGCGTGCTGGGGAGTGACTGATCGCAAGCCTGCGTTAATCGGGACGGCCGAACGCGAGCGCAACGCCACGATAGAAGGCGGCGGCGGCTTCGACTTGGGCGATCTCGACATACTCGTCGGCACCATGAGCCTGGGCGATCGAACCGGGACCGTAGACGATGCTGGGGATGCCGCCCGCAACGTGCGGGCTGGTGCTCAGTTTGGTGGCATCGGAGCCATAGGGCACGGCGGCCGGGACGGGGTCGAGACCGAGGGCGCGATTGGCAGACGAGGCGATGCGGACGATCGCGGAATCGGTGGGAGTGTTCAGGGCGTCATCGGTCAGCGACGGTACCTCACGCTCGATGCCGAGGTCGGGATGGCTCGCGCGGAGGGTATCCAGCGTCGCGTCGATCTCGGCCAAGGCTTCCGGGACGGTTTGGCCGGGAACGATCCTCCGGTCGTAGCTTATCTTGCATCGTGCGGGAACGATATTGATGCCGGTGCCGCCGTCGATCAGGCTAACCGTCATCGACCCGTTGGCCCGGACACCGCCGGGCGCGGAGACGAGTCGTGCATGGAGGTCGCGCAGGGCCAGTACGACATCCGCCATGCCGGTGATCGCGTTGATGCCCTCGCCGGCAACGGAGGTGTGCGCCGCGCGACCAATAACGTTGATCTCGCCACGGACGCAGCCATTGTGGGCGTGGACGACCCGCAGCTCGGTCGGCTCGCCGACGATGGCGGCATCGGCGTGAGCACCGGCCGCGACATGCGCTTTGACCCCGGCGCCGCCAGTCTCCTCGTCGACGGCAGCGAGCAGTTCGATCGTGCAGGCGAGCGATGCCCGGTCGTCGAGGAGAGATTCGATCGCGGCCATCATCGCGGCAAGGGTGCTTTTTGTATCGCAGGCACCCCTTCCATAGAGACGCCCGTCGCGGACGGTCGGGGTGAAGGCCTCGCTGCCGTCAGCGCTGCCGGCAGTGCTGACGGTATCCATATGCGATTCGAAGAGCAGGACGGGCGCATTTACGGGACCTTCGATCCGGACGACGATGTTGTCCCGTCCGGGAAAGACGGTCTGGCGCCGAGTGGCGAGGCCGAGCGCGCGTGCCCACGATGCGACGAAGGTGGCGATTTGGGCTTCGCCGGCGCTTTCCGGGTCGTAGGCCGGGTTGACGCTGGGGATCGCGACCAGCGTGGTGAGCAGTTCGAGCGCGCGGGAGGAGGGCATGGGTTGGTCCTTGGTGATCGGTCGGGCAGGTCGATGAACGCGACTTGTGACTGATCTTCGACCCTCACGCCGATATTGCCAAGGTCCTGCGGGTTGACATGATCACCACAGGGAACGGTAGCAGTTCCGGGGGCGAACATGGAGTTCGCCCGTACGGCGCAAACGAGACGATGTGAGTGCGGCTTTATTGCGGAGATGGTGGAGGTAACGGCGGTATCGGGCGGTGCTCGGGTAGACGCGTGACCGATGCCGGTGACAAGCGGCTGTTCGCTTCTGGAGATCTGCCTGAAGGGAAGGCACACATCGATTTCAGGGGGCGATGGAGTTGTGCGGGGCGTTTGGCCGGGATGAGATAGGTTCCAGAATGTCAGGAATGCAGACAGGCGAAGAAGAACCGGGGGCCCGGTTACTACCAGACAGATGCGGGAAGAAGGCCAAGCTGGATGCGCAATGTCAATCCATCGGCGATGAAAGATCCACGTCGGATCAGTCCGGTTCCGACATCGATGGTCCAGAACGCTGCTTCCTGATAATCCACGCGGCGACCGGTCGCCGCGACCGCTTTCCATGGACCTTGATGTGTTCCTCGCACCCTGGTGCGAATCGCGACGAGGTCACGAGAAGCAACCATCTCCTCGATTTCGATCGTGAGATCGGGGAAGGCATGACGGAACGTGGTCACATTGGCGATGACCCACTCCGTTCCCACTGTCTTGCCCTCTCGACCTCCGACCTCGTAGCGCGGATGGATGAATGAGCGAACCATCGATGTGTCGCCCGCATTCCAGACGGTTGAAATGAAATCACGCACGATTTTTGACGGGTCACTGGCCATCCTGATCCTCCAGACACGCGATCGACGACGTTGGGCCGGGAAGAGACCATCATGCGAGGTGTTGGACAACGAACGCCGTGTCCTGCTTCGGTCGCTTCCACCAGTATCGCATTGCGAACAACCCGTCACCTGCACCTCCGTCACCGGCGTCGGGATCGGTCTGGAGCCTGTCTCGAGCATTGGTGGCATTGATCTGAACCAACGCAGCGCAACGCAGCGTGGTTCAGATCACGATACCCTAGGAGGCCGGTGAGGCCTCCGGCGACGCGGCTGGCGTCGCGCCCGGAGCACTCGGGTTGATGACATACCAGACGTCACCGACCTCTTGTCCGGTCGTATCGCCCGGCTTCTCGTCCTTGATCCAGGTGTAGAGCGGAGCATCGTTGTTGGCGACCTGCTTGGTGCCATCGGTGCGGTCGATCAGGGTCAGCTTGCCCGGGACGCCGTCAGGAAGCGTCAGTGGCTCCTTGCCGATCAGTGGTGGCCAGTTGGTGGCGCACTTGTCGTAGCAATTGCTCTTGCCCGGGGTGTCCTTGGTGAACAGATACAGGGTCATCCCCTTCGAATCTGTGAGGATCGTGCCGAGCTTGGCGTCATCGTGGGTGCCGACCGTGGTCGTGGCCTGCGCGAACGCGGGACCTGCAAACAGGGCGAAGATGAGCAGGATCATCAGGAGCAGACGTTTCATGGGTGAAAGCCTTTCATGAACATGCCATGCGATTGAACTCCGATACTGCCGAGGCACGCGTTGACCGCCTGCCTCCTTCGAACATCGAGATTCCCCTTTCATGCCGTGTGCGAACCAACCAGGTGCTGCCCGTCACGCTGCCCGGAATGAGGACCCGTCTGCACCGCGCTTCGTTCGCCCGCGGACAAGGATGGTGGCCGCGCATCGTCGGTAGGACACCACTATAGGAGGCGGCAATTCGTGTATGGAACGGGCGATGGTCTGGTTCGGTGCAGGACTTAGGTCGCATGGGACGGGGGGGACGAGAGTGGGATACTCAACGAATCGAGTCTCATGTATCGGATCGACACGATTGGAGCGTACGCAGCTGTGGGACGGTTGAGCCTGGCGAAGCGATTCCTCATCTGGAGCCTGGTGATCCTCGCCGCGGGCATGACCGGTATCGGGCTGTGGGTCAGCCACCAGATCGAGGATGGGATCGTCCACCGCACGGCGTCGACAACGGCACTGTATGTGGACAGCCTGATTGCGCCGCCCTTGCAGGAGCTCGCGGCACGCGACAGGCTTTCCCCCGAGGCGATCACCTCGCTGGACGGGTTGTTCGGCGACACGCCCCTTGGCAGGCGGGTAGCTCTCTTCCGTCTGTGGGATCTGAACGGCGACGTTATCTACAGCACGAATCCTGAAGCGTTGGGGGATCACCTTACGATCGATGCCGATCGCGACATGGCTGCCAAGGGCAAGATCTCCGCCGATATCGGCGATATCGAAGGCGACATTCCCCTACCCGCAGCTATCGATCCGCACCAGTTGCTGGAGATCTACAGTCCTGTCTGGAGTAGCTCGGCGTGGAAAGTGATCGCGGTCGCCGAATTCTATTACAGCACCGACGACGTGCAGTCTGACTTGACCCAGGCTCGACGCGAGAGCTGGCTCGTCGTGGGAGGCGGCGGGCTCATGATCTACGTGTTACTGGCAGTGTTCGTGCAGCGATCGAGTGACATGATCGCGCGGCAGCAGATTGCACTTGCCGGGCAGGTCGATCGGCTGACCGATCTGCTCGGGCAGAACGATGAGTTGAATGCACGCGTGCGTGGTGCCGCCGCCCGCACAACGGCGTTGAACGAGCGATTCCTGCGGCGCTTCAGCGCGGAACTTCACGATGGGCCGGCGCAGGATATCAGCCTGGCGCTTCTCAAACTCGATCACGTCGCGTCCGGTGATCCCACGCAGCCAGATGCCGGCATGGAAGAGGAACTCAACCAGATCCAGGAAACCTTGCGCCATGCGATCCAGGAGGTGCGGGCGATCTCCGCGGGTCTGATGCTGCCGCACCTTGGTGATCTCAACCTTGCCGACGTGATCGAGCACGCGGTGCAGGCTCATCGCCGTCGGACGCGATCGGTTGTCGAGGTGCAGATCGGGGATCTAGGTGAGAACTCGTCGCTTGCGACCAAGATCGCGGTCTATCGCATCGTTCAGGAAGCTCTCACGAATGCATGGCGTCATGCGGGCGGAAACTCGCAGCGGGTGAGCGCGGAGGTGCGAGACGATGCGGTGCGGGTGGTGGTGAGCGATGGTGGCCCGGGATTCGACGCGACGGCAACGATCGACGCTGCCGAGGATCACCTTGGCTTGCTGGGGATGCGGGAGCGAGTCGAAACGCTGGGCGGCGAATTTCGGGTTGAGAGTTCATCGGCAGACGGAACGCGAATCATCGTCACGTTGCCGCTGACGCTTCACCCCGGACCGATAGGAGAGATCGATGATTGAGCTGCTGCAGATCGCGATCGTCGACGATCATCCGCTGTTCCGGGAGGGCGTCGCCCATATCCTGAATCAGCAATCGGATCTCGATGTGGTGGCGCAGGGGGCATCCGCTGCCGAGGCGGTCGCGATTGCCGGGCAGCATCTGCCGGATGTGATGTTGCTGGATGTCTCGATGCCGGGAGGAGGCTTGACCGCTGTACGCGAAATTGCAGTCGCCTACCCGGTGATCAAGCTGGTGATGTTGACGGTCTCCGAGAACGAGGATGATGTGACCGCGGCCTTGCGCGCGGGCGCGCGGGCCTATGTCCTGAAGGGTGTGGCCGCACGAGAGTTGACCCGGGTCTTGCGATCGGTTGCCGGCGGCGACGTGTACGTCACGCCATCGCTGGCAACGAGCCTGCTCTACGATCTGTCCAGCGGCGCGCGCAGTCATTCGTCCGCGAATCCGCTCGGCGAGTTGACGGACCGGGAGCGGGAAATTCTCGAGCATGTGGCAGACGGCGACAGCAACAAGGAGGTTGCGGCCGAGCTGCTGATCAGCGAGAAGACGGTGAAGCATCACATGACCAACATTCTGCAGAAGCTGCAGGTCCGCAACCGGGTCGAGGCCGCGCTTTTGGCGCGGGGAAGTGGACGTGGCGACGGCGGCTCCTCCCACGCATAGATTCCGCAGGGAGCTCATTCGCCGCGATGAGGCAGGTTTCGGTATTTCGTCAGTGTGCCCGCATTCAAACGCCATGTGCTCGAAGATATCGTCGGCAACAATCAGGCCGCTGCCGATTGAGAACCGGCGGCATCCTGGTCCGGGACAACAGGGGGTTCGGGAACCGAACACGAGATGACCGCCCATCATCTCGTATCGACGAGGGGCGGTCATCTCCAACGTGAACGTGCTACTGGGACGTGCTGATTTCGGTGGTATCGCTGGCGGCTTCGAGCGCACGCGTGACGAGTGCCTTGGTCAGGGGGATCTTGTAGGCGTTCTTCGAGAGGGGGGCCGCATCGCGCAGCACGATCTCCGCGACGCGTGCGAACAGGTCGGAACCTGGCTCCGCTCCGATCAGCGCGGACTCGGCTTCAGGAACGCGCCACGGGATCTGGGACACCCCGCCGAGGACGAGCCGCGCTTCGCTGATGCGCTCGTTGTGGATCACCAACCTTGCTCCGACACCCACGAGCGCGAACGCCCACACCTTGCGCTCCATCGCCTTGAGATACGTGCTGGTGCTGCGGGACGTCGCGGGATGATCGGGCAAGGTGATCGCCACGATCAGATCATCGACCGCAAGCGTATGTTCGATGCGCCGATCGGCACTCGGGAGCGCAAAGAAATCACCGATCGGTACACTGCGCTCTCCAACTGAGCCGTGCACGATGACCGACGCATCCAGCGCGACAAGTGCCGTGGCAAGGTCGGACGGATGCACAGCGTGGCATGGGCTGTCGCCAAAGAGCGCGTGATACTGGTTCTCGCCTTCGACGGCAGGGCAATCGTCGCCACCCTTGAGCCAGCACTGGACCTCGTCCTCACGGAAATACCAGCAGCGGGGACGTTGCAACAGATTGCCACCGATCGTTGCCATGTTCCTGAGTTGGGGGCTGGCGGCGACGGTCGCCGCCTCCCCGAGGGCAGCGTGCGACTTCTGGATCAGCGGATCGTTCTGAATCCGGGCCAGCGTCGTCAACGCTCCGATCCGGACATGGCCAGCATCTTGTTCGATCGTGTCGCTGATGCCGTCGAGTCGCTTGATATCGATCAGGCCGACCGGATTGACGATCTCCCCTTTCATCAATGTCAGCAGATCGGTGCCTCCGGCCAGAGCTCTGGGCCGGGTTGCCTCGCTGGCGGCATCGCGCGCGAGCATCGCAACCGCCTCGTCGATCGTCTCGGCGCGGGTATAGGCAAATGGTCTCATGCGTGATCCTCCGCAGCAGCGTTCCGGGTTGCCTGGCTGGCGAGTTGATTCAGCACGCGCTCCCGGGAAAACGGATTCGTGCGGAGACGGATACCGACCGCATCGAAGATGGCATTGGCGATCGCCGGCGCGGTCGGCACCAGCGGTGGTTCACCCACGCCTTTGGCGCCGGTCGAGTTTGCCTCCGTATCCGCAACATCGACATGGACATGCGTGATACCAGGGACATCGGCGACGGTCGGTATCTTGTATTCCTCGAGGTTGGCGTTCATCACGCGACCAAGTCGATGGTCGATGATCCGCTCTTCGGTCAGGGCAAAACCGATGCCCTGCGTCACGCCGCCGATCACCTGGCTATCGATGATCGTGGGGTTGATGATGCGGCCGACGTCGTGGGCGGTCACGATCCGAAGCAGTGAGATCTCGCCGGTTTCGATATCGACCTCGACTTCCGCGAACTGAGCGCCAAAGGTGCGGATCGCCTTGTCCTCGGGGTTGGGACTGCGCGCGCCTCTGCCCTGCAATGTGTGAGGACCGATCTGCTGCGTGATTTTCGAGATCGGCGTGGCGCGCTCCGGATCACCATCGACAAGGATGGATCCCTCGCGGACGCTGAGTCGCGAGGCATGAATTTCGAGAATGGCGGACGCGACCTGCAGAAGCTGCGTCTTGATGTCCGTCGCCGCCGCGCGAATCGCGGGGCCGATCGTGGCCTGCGTCGCGCTGCCGGAACTGGCCGGGGCATAGGGGCCGACACCCGTGTCTCCGAGCCGGAACGAGATCCGATCGAGCGGGAGACCGAGTTCTTCGGCCGCGACCTGGGCAAGCCCCGTCCGCGTTCCTGTCCCTATATCCTGGGTGCCGGTGACGACGTTGGCTGTGCCATCCTCGAGCAGGTCGATCCAGGCATATCCGGGAGGATGACCGCTGCCGGCGGCCCAGTCATGGGCGGCGAACCCGACTCCGCGACGCCTGGAGCCAACCGGCGCCGGTTTCTGGTAGGAATCCCATTCTACCGCCGCACTGACCTTGTCGTAACAGAGCTTCAGACCTTCGGGAAGGGTGTAGGGCTTGTTCTCGAGCTGCTCGACTTCGGAATAGTTCCGACGACGAAGGTCGATCGGGTCGATCTTCAGCTCGCCAGCGAGATCATCCATCGCCTGTTCGAGCGCGAATGCCGCTTCGACGTGTCCTGGTGCCCGGAAGGCGACGGCCGGACCGGCGTTGATGTAGACACTGAGCTCGTTGGTGTGGACGTTCGCGCAGCGGTAGAGCGTTTGATAGATCCCGCTGACATTGCTCGCCTCGCCGCCTGTCAGGTAGGCGCCGCGAGCCTGGGCGATGTCTGCCGAGATCGCGGTGAGGGTGCCATCGCGGTTTGCCCCGATCCGGACGTGCTGACGCGTTGCCGGGCGATTGCCGACGGCAACGTTTTCCGCCTCGCGATCCAGCATCAACTGTACGGGACGGCCGGCTTGCTTCGATAGCAGCGCCGCGATGACATCCTGCTTCCATGATATCTGCTTCGCCCCGAAGGCTCCGCCCATGTGCTCCTTGATCACCCGGACACGGTGCTCGGGAAGACCGAGCGCCTGCGCGACTTCCTGTCGGATAGTGAAGATGGACTGCGTGGAGTTCCAGAGCGTGAGCTGGTCGCCCTCCCATGAAGCTGTGCAACCATGCGGCTCCAGGCTGTTGTGGATCGCTGCCGACGTGTGATAGACCCCATCGATCACGACATCCGAGTTTCGGAGCGCAGCTTCGGCGTCACCCCGGTCGTAAACCTTTGGATCCGTCGTGAGATTGCCGTCTTCCCGAATCCGGGGGGCATCTGGTTCCAATGCAGCTTCCAGATCGGTTACGAACGGCCGTCGCTCGTAGGTGACGTCGATCAAGCGCAGCGCGTCCTGGGCGATATCCTCGGATTCCGCCGCCACGACTGCCACCTCATCACCGATGAAGCGAACGATCTCGTCGAAAATGAAGCTGTCGTCGTACCATGCGATCCGGGGTGCGTTGGCCGAACTCAGGACGGCGTGGACACCGGGAAGGCTCTCCGCTGCGGAGGTGTCGATGTGGGTGATCCGGGCGTGCGGATGCGGACTGCGCAGCACGCCTGCATAGAGCTGGCGCGGCAAGCGCACATCACAGGTGTAGCGTGCGCGACCGGTCACCTTCTCGTTTCCCTCGAGCCGGGCGTGTCCCTTGCCGATGACCGCGAGCGGGGAATTCGCCGGCCATGTCTGAACGTTGTCCTCCTCGATCAGCTCGACCGTAGCGTCTTCACCCGTTCCCTGCTGACTCACGCGAAGCGTTACCATGACGGACCTCCGGATTGCGGCTGGTGCTGCTCGGCCTGGATTTCAACCGCCCGATGACCGGCCGCGATGATGTTGAGGTAGGCTCCGCAACGGCACAGGTTGCCCGTAACGGCGAGACGAATCTGGTCGTCGTTTGGCTGGGGATGCTCGTTCAGCAACGCGCGCAGGCTCATGATCTGGCCCGACGTGCAGAACCCGCACTGGAACGCGTCCATCTCGATGAACGCCTGCTGCAGAGGATCGAGAGTATTGCCATCGGCAACCCCTTCGATCGTCGAGATCGTCCGACCCTCGCAATCCACGGCGAGCAGCAGGCAGGAATACATCGCATGGCTGTCGACGATGACCGTGCAGGCGCCACAGTTGCCCATATCACAGACTTTCTTGGTGCCAGTGAGTTCGAGGTCGTGGCGGAGGGCATCGAGCAGCGTTCGCCTGGGCTCGACGAGGAGTTCGTGTTCCCGGTCGTTGATCAGAAGCGTGACCGCCGTGCGGGCGGTGGGAGATGTTGTCGTCAAGATCGTGGTCTCCTGGAATCATCGGGGCGTCCGCAGGTTACGGGCCAGAGACCGAAAACCGGGGACCAGATGACTCGGGCAGTAGCAGTTCAGGTGCAAACAGGGAGGGGTGATGGCGAACGCGCTCGAGGGCGACATGGGCTCGTGCCGCACCGCGCACCCATCTCAAACGCATGCCGCGTGCCATTTGCCCTTCCCGACACCCATCTCGACCGTGCGGAAACCAGATGTGCCCTGATCGCGCGTTCGACGATCGACCTGTGGCAACGAAGCAGGATGCGCAGGTGGTTGATGGAAATCATCGTCCAGACGACAGATCCGATCAAAATGGATAGGGATGCGATGCCCCGATGACGGACGCGTGCCGGATCGCGCTTGGGTTGGGCACTGATGACGATGACACGGCGTCGGCAGAGGCATTCGTATATGATTGACAGGATGCCAAGTGCGCTGACGGGAAATCATTCCTGTCAAGCTGCCTTCCCTGATTCGCGATTTCTCCAATGTTCTTCTCGAGTACCCTGGCAATCCGGCTTTCCAAGCAGGCGTATCGAATCGGCCGGTTGTCTGGGAATGAGAAGCGTACAGCACATATCTGCGAACACGGCGGCACGAACAATGCAGATGGGATGCGAGATTGCGACCGGCATCCATGACGCATGATCGTCGCTTCAGCATCGTTATCCGGAGAAGGGTGAGCAAATCATTGACTGACGTACGCGAACATTCGATTGTGATGCCTCTTGTCGTTGGGGGCCCATGGACACGAGAGGCTCGCGATCGAGCCGTTGACAAGGAATCACGAGAAGCATTCGAGAAATACTTTTACAAGGCGATGAAGGTCAGGAACTGGGTTCCCACGGAACTTCCGATCGCGGACATGCACAAACTCGGATCGCAGCTAAGTGAAGACACGGTCACCATCGTCCAGGCATACCTGGGGGTCGAGGATTTCGTCGGCGATTATGTGGAAGACGGGCTCAACCTCTTCCACAGCAATCGGGTCCGCCGCAATCTCCAGCTCGCCTGGGGAATGGAAGAGCTGAAGCATTCCTGGGCATGGGAACTGGTGCTCCTGCACTCCGAGCGGCGAACCGAGCAGGAACTCGAGGACTACCGCGACGAGGTTCTCTCCCACAAGTGGACGATGCGGGAGAACCACCCCGGGCTCGACACCCCACTCGGCGTGGTGTGCTATACGATGCTGCAGGAACGGGCGACCTACTTCAACTACGACGAGATGCGCAAGCGCATTCGCGACGAGTACGGATTGTCCGAGAAGATGTCACCGGTCGAACGGAAGAACAAGATGCAGGTGGGGGCCGCCGGCGCCTTCCAGATCGTGGGTCGTGACGAGATCGCACACCATGGGATCTTTCTGGAACTGGTGCGGATCCACATGAAGTACTTTCCGCAGGAAACCACGGAGATGATTCTGAAGGTCTTCAATGGTTTCACGATGCCCGCCCTGAATTTCATTCCGGATGCCGCGAACCTCGAAGCGGCGATGAGGCGTACCAAGATCCATACTCCGCGCAAGCAGGTCATGGACGTCAACAATCCGGTTCTCAATGCCTTGGGGTACGAGAACAAGCGCGCGTTGGAGCGGGCGGTGCAAGCCGCCAAGATGTTGCCATCCGGCCTCGGTCCGGAGCATACCGTGCTGAGCCATACCGGCAACTGGGTGCTCTCGATGTCGCCTGAAGACTCCGTTCAATCGGTCCCGAATGACGATGCAGTGAGTGGAGAGCTTTTGAACGATTAGCGTTCCAACGGTCTCCCTTCTCGAGTTGCCTATCACGTCATGGCCGTTCCTGTGAAGGGGCGGCTTTTATCGTGGTCGTTGGATGCCTGGTACGGCAGCCGTTCGGGGGGCGAGGGATGCGAGGGATATTCGCGTTCCGCTGTATGATTGCGGGGAGCTTGCACTGATCTTCAGGATCAGGCGCGGGCGGGGTTCGGACCAACAGGTGCGCTCACACCAATCGCTTGCGCAGATCGTCCTGATGTGTTTGCGGCGAAAGGCGACGGGGAGCGACCGAGCCAGATCATTCTCCCAAAGAAAGCGTCCAGCATGACCAATTCTTCCAATCCATCCGAACAGAATCAGCGCCGTTGCCAGACCCAATCGCTGCGTGACCTGCATGCCAGCCTCACACGAGGGCAGATCGATCGTCGCCAGTTCCTCGTGCGCGCGGGCGCGCTTGGTGTGAGTGCGTCGGCTGTTTCCCTGATTCTCGGCAACTCGATTGCCGGAGCCCAGAGCGCCTCGCCCGAGGCGTCACCAGCAGCGTCGCGGGAAGCCTCACCACAAGCTTCACCGGTTGCGACTGCCGCCTATGCGCGTCCGACAGCAGGTACGGAGGGCCAGACTCGCGGTGCTGGCGGAGATCTGCGCATCCTCGTTCCCCAGGGTGCGTCCGCGCTCAGCGTGCACAACGCGACCGGTGGCAAGGACATCGCGGCCGGTTCGATCATCTCCGAACCGCTTCTCAGCTATGCGCCCGACACGTCGCTCGTCGCCAATCTGGTGACCGAGGTGCCGTCGCACGCCAATGGGATGCTGGCCGCGGATCTCTCGACCGTGACCTTCAAGCTGTTGCCGGGTGTCGTCTGGAGCGATGGCACGCCGTTCACCGCCGAGGATGTTGCGTTTACCTGGAAGTGGAACGTCGAGCCGACCAACCAGTCGATCGATTCTGCCTCGTGGGACATCATCTCGAACGTCGAGGCGGTCGATCCGTTGACCGCGAAGGTGACGTTCTCGGCACCGACACTCGGCTGGTTCCAGCCGTTCGGATCGAACCTCGGTGCGATCTATCCCAAGCATTTCTGGGATGGCAAGGACGCCGCGGCGGCCAATACCGCATTCGGCCTTTCCCCGATCGGCACCGGTGCCTTCGTGCTTGACACGCTCTCGCCAAACGACCAGGTCATCTATACCGCCAGTCCGACCTATCGCGAGCCGAGCAAGCCCTTCTTCCAACGCATTATCCTGAAGGGCGGCGGCGATGCTCCCTCCGCCGTCCTTGCCGTGACGCAAACGGGCGACTGGGACATCGCCTTCACCTTGCAGATCGACCGGACCGCGCTGGCAGGCGCGCTTGGGGACAAGGGCAAAGTCTTTGGCCCTCCGGGCACCGGTGTCGAGAAGATTCAGTTCAACTTCTCGGATCCGAACAAGGAAGTCGATGGTCAGCGCTCCGAAAAGAATACGCCCCATCCGTTCCTGACCGATCCCGCCGTGCGCAAGGCGATCGCCACCGCGATCGACCGTCAGTCGCTTGCCGACAAGCTCTACGCGGGCGCTCCGAGTGAGCCGGCCGGGCACAACATCCTCGCCGGAATGGCCATCTACGAATCCCCGAACACGACGTGGGAGTTCAACACCGAGAAGGCAAGGCAGATCCTCGAGGATGCCGGCTGGAAGCTCAACGGCGCGGTTCGCGAGAAGGATGGCGTCAAGCTCTCCCTCCGGTACGTGACGACAACTGCCGAGGTGCGCCAGAAGGTGCAGGCGGTCGTCAAGAACAACCTGGTCAAGATCGGGTTCGCGGTGGAACTCGTGCAGATCGACGGCAGCGTCTTCTTCGACGGCTCGGCCGGCAATGACCAGAACTTCACGCATTTCTACTCCGACATGCAGCAGTACACGGATGGCGCCACATCTGCCTTCCCGCTGAACTACATGAAGTACTGGTACGCGGGCAAGGATGGGGTGAACATCGCCCAGAAGTCCAACAATTGGAACGGCACGAACAAGACCCGCTACAGCAACGCGGAGTACGATGCCGGGTACGAAAAGATCTCGGCACTCACCGAGCAGGACGCGGCCGTCAAGCTCTTCATCGAGCTCAACGACCACGTGATCAACGAGGTGGTCGAGATTCCGCTCGTGCAGCTGGTGGCGGACCGCTATGCGGTCTCGAACGCCATCCGCGAGGAGAACATCGCGGTGACGGCGTTCGGCGACACCTTCTGGAACATCGCCAACTGGAACAAGCTCTAATCCGGGGGTTTTGGACCATTCGTGGCTCTCGTGCGTAGATTCAGCGCATTTTCACGTCTTTGTCTTGCGATGTTGTCATACCTGACGATTCGGACGTTCGCGGGAATAGCTGCCGGGAGATCGTCTCGGCAGCTGCCGTTTGCATCTCTGGCGATGTGTGCGTGTACCGCTCCATGGTCATCGAGAGCTTCTTGTGGCCAAGCGTCCAAGCGTCCAAGCGTATCTCATCCATCACCGCGAGCGGGTTGACGCCATTGGCGGCTTGCAGCGATGCATGGATGTGCTGTACTGATGGTCGTGCAGAGAGATCCGCTTGACGCTGGTCGCATTGGGTACCGACCGATGCCGTTTCCGATTAGCCGAGGCACAACGACTCTTCATCACCCACGGTGCACCTGGGCCAGGTCGCCGGCATCTCTCCGCACCGGATTCTCCAGCGCAACAAACCAGCGGTGAACGCCTGAACTGCCGAGGCATCGAGGAGATCGATTCCTGGCGGAATCAGGCGCGTGGTGTCATGCCTCCGACCGGCTCCGGCGCAATCACACGAGCGCGTCCCTCCGCGATCCCGCTGGAGAACCGATCCATCATCGGGGTGTCAATGATCCCCGGGCACACCGCGTTGATCCGGATACCCGCAGCTGCGTCGTCCAGTGCGGCGGACTAACTGAGACCGATCACCCCGTGCTTGGCGGCGGCGTATGCAGGTTGCCCTGCGATTCCGATCACACCGGCACCGGATGAGGTGTTCACGATCGCGCCACCACCGCCAGCCAGCATAAACGGGATCTCCTGCTTCAGGCACAGGAACACGCCGCTGGCACCGGTCACAAACGCGACCTTCCCCGCGAACTGACCACCATCCGTCTTTGTAACCATCGTTCGTTCCCTTTGTGAGGCTCATCGGTGCGATGCATACTATGGTTACCACCCTTCGCTTTCGACTGGCCATCTAATCGCGCCGCGCGCCAAGGATCTCCAATGCATCGAGCACCACCCCACGTCTGCGCAGACTGCGCCATCCTGCCGCCGGTGATAAGCGGACCCCGGACCCTTTACCTCGCCCCTCCTATTGGCGATCTGCTTACCGTGTTCGACCGCACTGCAACCGATGTCGGCCTGCAGTGCGCCCGACCTTTTCGCGGAGCGCTGGCAATCACCATTCCCGATCAGGGCGAGCTCCTGGCCTTTGCCGACGCCGTGAGCGCGACCCTCTCCACGCCGGAACTCGCCGAGACGCTTGCGCTCAGCGTCCCGGTCGGTGCTGCCTCCAGCCTGGCTGACTTCGTCCGCGCCCGTCCGCTCAGCCGCATCTTCGCCCAGGCGCGCGGCCGATGGTTCTCCGATATGCTGGCCGACGGACGGCTCGTGACGCATTTTCAACCGATCGTGTCGAGCCTGACGCCGACGATCATCTATGGTTACGAATGTCTCACCCGAGGACACCTTCGAGACGGCACGCTTGTGGCCCCGCGCGAGTTGTTTCAAACGGCAATTGGTACAGGATTGCTCTATTTTCTCGATCGCGCGGCACGAACGGGGGCGGTCCGCTCGGCGGCGGAGCACGGCGTCGACGGCATGATCTTCATCAACTTTCAGCCCAGTGCGATTTACAATCCGGATTTCTGCCTCGCGTCGACGGTGCGTGCCGTGATGGATGCCGGACTTGCTCCTGAGCGGATCGTGTTCGAGGTCGTCGAAAGCGAGGACATGCACGACGCCAAGCACCTCGTCGCGATCCTCGACGCCTATCGGGATGCCGGGTTCCGGGTTGCGCTCGATGATTTTGGATCGGGCTATGGATCCTTGAATCTTTTGCATCGGCTGCGCCCCGATTTCGTGAAGCTGGATATCGACCTGGTCCGGCATGTCGATCAGGATCCGATCAAGGCAACGATCGCGTCCAAGCTGCTCGAGACTGCCGCAGATCTGGATATTCCCTCGATCGCCGAGGGTGTCGAGACGGCGGCCGAAGCGGCGTGGATGCGTGACCACGGCGCCACCTATCAGCAGGGATTCTTCTACGGCGCACCGGCGGGACGGCCTCTCGTGCCCAGCAACGTTGAGGTAGGAACGTCCTGTGGATAGTACCCGGCCGTTGTTGCCCCGCACTCCTGAGCATGACGAATAGCCCCATGCTCAGCGATGAAGTGCCACGCACGAGGTCGCATTCCCCTTTGATGCTCAGAAAATGCAAGTGTCCGCCCCAGGTTCCATTCGGTTAGGTGGGAACCTGTCCTGCACTATTTGGATACCCCATGAAGGGCGGCCAGATCGCCTATTCGAGATTTCGTGTGCTTTTTCCGGATCCCCCATGGCTTCGATAGCGATGATGCTGGGATTGACTCCGAAGAAAAGCGGTAGTCGATGGTCTGAATAGGCGAATCTATGCACGAAGAGACTGCATTGCCTCGACCCGTAGATTCGTGCGTAGATCATCCCGTGTGAGAGCGTGCACAGTGTAGTGTGTCAGACAGAACCCCATATGCCTGACGCAGCGGGAGACCTCTAATGGCACCTTTGGCATACCTTGGTCAGCAATTTGCCAAAACAACTCTCGTGTCCGTGCAGCGATTGCATAATCCACTTCGATCAATAATCGATCGGCGTGAGCGAAGTATTGCCTTATTAGGTCTCGTGCATCTATAGCGCCGAACATTCCAGCGTTTACCTCAACCACTGGAAGTGTTGAGGTAACAACTTCAATTCGCTGGGTGTCATCTCGCCGCAGAATATCCTCTGCGATTTGCCAACGTGGAAACGGATCTTCGACCATCTTTTCCTTAGAGAATACAGATGCATAAACCGAGGTTTCTACGTAGACTCGGGGACGGTTACTACTGCTCATCCCGCTGCCTTCGCAACCATTCTTCAGATGGGAGTCCTTCGGTCAGGTTCGGTGCGACTCCGACAAGTTCCGTGATAGTCACTTTCCGTAACTGTAGTGGTGTGCTTTCCAATTGACGGGCAACGTTGATCCGCTGAATCACACCAAAATCGTCTTTGACAAGTACTCCATGCACCGTAACCTGTTTTCGGAGAGAATCGATCACGCTTTGTGCCATATCTGCCTCATCGAAGAAGCACTTGATCAATCGACTCATATTCGCTTTGCGAAGTGAGAAATATGGATTTGTTGAAGCAAAAGACACACCTTGAACGGTTCCAGACATCGTGCCGAGTGAACGACGTCGTATTTTCTTTCGATCCTGGCTCACCACTCCTTCCCGTGTGAGAGTCGTCGTCCCGGAAGCTGTTCCCACTCTGATAGAGGTCACGTCCCGATCGAGAAGTTTGATCATCCTTTGAAACGGCTCTGTAGCTCGCTCAGAAAATACGTCCCCGACGTCGCTTCCAGACTGAACTGCTGCAGTGGACTGCTGGAACGCATCTGTCACTAGTCGCAATTTTGGGGCAGCATCGTCCGCCATTTCATACAATGGAGCAAGCACACTTGCTAGACTCCCCACGTGAAGCTGTGTGAAGCCCCACTCAATCGGTGCCAGATCTGAATACTCGGAGACGAATTCGTTGAGAATCTGAGGCAAAGATTGAGCAACCGTCGCCAATACCCTCGCGGGTACAACGTCACGGCTCTCTAGAGTCAAGTAGAGATCAATTACAGAGTCATTGTGGGACATCGCTTAACCTGTCCGCATTTTTCGACAACACGTTATCCCTATCCTACTGCGAAATCGCTATTGAATGCTCATCTGCCCATGTGAAACTGCCATTGCCACTCACTCCTGCCAGTCTGTTGGCGTTCGTGAGGTTACGTTGCCTTCTCCTCACCTCACTGCCGGTTCTCCGACCGTTCCTTCGCCAGCACATAGCCTTCTGCCAGCAGGATGTCCCGTCGCTCCTGCATCGTGCGCTCCCAAAAATCTCCCTGCAGGTAGACCGTGTTGTATTTCCGGGAGGCAATCACCATTGCCCACGCGAAGTACTCGTTCCCATCGGAAGGGACGACCACGCGCATGTGCCGCGTTCTTGCCTGAGGCTCACCGGAATACAGCGGCCGCACCTCGAGGGTGACGGTCCCATCGTCGAGGATGCGAATCACGGCCACATACCTGACCTTTCCGTCGGCTCGGGGGGATGACGCCTGTTTCTGCTCCGCCGGCCCGCGGTGACCCTTCCGCTGCGGTGGGCGATCCATCCGCACCTGATCGCTGGACGGCTTCCAAAAGACGCGCAAACTGCCACTGACCCATGGATCGGCCACCCAGCCGATGCGCAACCACCCCTCCCGATCGGGCGTCGTCAGGTCTTCCGGTTTCGAGGTGAACGCGATGCCGTTCAGGATCTCGCTGTTCGCGCCGACATCCAGTCATGCGTGCCCTGCCGGCCAAAGGCAATCACCTTGACGGTGGACTCATCAGCTTCGGCTTTATCCGTGAAGATCCCGATTGACACCCATGTGCGCTGAGGCTTGTCAGGAAAGACGAAATATTCGACGAGACGCCGACAGTCGTCCGCAGGCCGACCTCGTCCAAACCGGCGCACTTCCATGCAAAGATCGCACGCTGGCGCTCCAGATAGCCCAGGAGCATAGAAGCCTCGTCACCCGAGATGGGAGGTTCGGATCGTTCGCAGCCTTCCATACTCATCACTCATCTCACTCATCTCACTCATCAGATGATCGTCCTCTGTCGAGCAGGAGGACCTGCGCGCTGCGGATGTCTGGAAATCCGAGCGCGTAGCGTAGGTCGTTGGTGCTCCGTCGGTCCTTAGAGGCCGATGCACATGCTCAACGTGTCCTGCAACTCCTTGGCATTGAGATAGGAGAAGGCCTTGCTTGCCAGCACCATCCCGTCGTCCGGGGAGTTGGGGCCAAAGAGGGTGAGCATGTCGTCCGTCGCGTGAATACCCACCAGGCGCAACAGGTTCGGCAGCGTATCGGCGTACCCCACCGATTCCGCGAATCCGCGACCCAGGTCCGCTCCGGACGGATCGAGCAGGTAGACCGCGCCTTCGGAATACTGCGCACCACCGGCGAAGAATCCCGACTGCCCGGTCTGGACGATCGGCACCATCACGTAGGCGCGAATATCCTCGGGCACGTCGTTGCCGAACTGGAACTCCCAGCGGTTCGGATACCAGGTGTAGGTCGGCGGATAGGTCTCGGGAGACGGAGTATCGACACTCAGGATCCACTCGGTGACGGAGAGGGTTCCCGCGACCGTGTGAGTGACGGCGTCCGCGTCCATGTATTTGGCGTTCAGAGGCACCGTCATTGTGCCCGGAGGGGTCGTGCCCATCTGCCGGTAGAACGTCAGGTAGTCAACCGTGTGAATGGAATACGAGGTGATCTGGCGGTTCCCGTGGAATTGCGCCATGAACCAGTCCCAGCCTGTCGGAGCCGTAGGCGTGAGATTGCCCGCCGCCCGGAGGACCTCGGTATGTGCCACTGCACCCAGGGTGCCCCACTGGTGGTCGAACCAGAATGTCCCTTCGGTGAGGGTGACCTCTTCGCCGTTGAGGGTCAGCGAGCTGACGGACTGGTCGACCACCAGTTCCGGTATGGAGTAGTAGAGCGTACCCACCCCATCGCAACAGGGACTGCAGCCATCGACCCCCTGAAGCAGGTAGTCCTTGCCGGACGAGAACGTGAGATCGATGGAGAACTGGACGGGCTCGACCTCGCCATCGTCCTGGCCCCACGCCTGGATCCGCAAGGGGAACAGGTTGCCCGGATCGGTTGACCGGATCACGTTCTTGCCCATTGTCGCGCCCAAGCTATCGGCCTCGAAACTGAGCAGGCCGGTGGTTCCAGCAATCACGATCGGCTTGGCCTGGTAGTGACGTTCACCGGCCTTGGCGACCGAGAAATGCAGCTCGACAACCTGGTTCTCGGTATCGGTCAGTCCAAGCGATGCGGCCAGGTCAGGGGGAAGCAAGGCATCGCGGAAGAACATGAGCTCGATGCCGTACTCCTCGCCGTTGCTGCCAGTGGCGCTGCCCACGAAGAAGTACCAGCCGAGGACGGACTGGAGGTCCATGGCGTTCCGTTCCGGGAACTTGAAATCGGCCGCTGCGGGGATCGGACGGTAGCCCATGGTTGCCTCGGGGCCGATGAGATTGCTCATCACGTAGGCCTGATGAGCTGACAGCGAGGTGCACAGGGGCAACATCGCTTCATAGCGGGAGGCATAGCTCTGCACGAACGATGGTGGCCTGGCGATGAGTTCGAGCAGGTGGGCGCCGACCCGGGCGCCGAACGCTTCGTTGCTGTTCTTCGGATCGAGGATCCTGGCGAGGATTTCGGGTGGGACATCTTCTGCAAGCAACTCGGTCTTCCAGAGTGCGCGGGCGATGGCGTCACGGGTATCGGCATCGAACGCATCGAGACCTGCCTGTGCAGCGCTCCCGGCCGAGGGCGCCGCTGGTGTCGCCGCTGGTGTCGCTGCTGGACTTGCCACCTGAGCCCCCGCCAGCCGTGGGGCGGCAGCGAGGTCAAGGCCCGTGGCGGCCAGCCCGGACGCGAACATCGCCCGGAGTGTAGTGCGGCGTGATGCTCCCGAGGCGAGAAGACGCGTCAAGGCGTCGAAATTATCGGTCCTCATGAAACGTGTCGTTCCTTTCATGTCATGCAAGTGCGCACGTACAGCAACACCCGGACGCGACGGTGCGGTCCAGCAGTGGCCCAGTGCAGAGACGTATCGACGCAGCATTATGAAGATATGTGGAAAACTGGTAACAATCGAAACTCTACACTCGCGCAGGGGCAAATACAATATCACGAGCCAAGAGTAGAACCTATCCGCACCCAGTAGATGTATTGGGTTGATTGGGACGACTCCATGACGCCCATTTTTTCGCCATGAGACACGACCTTTCACCGGGAAGATGGTTACCTACAGAAAGGGAGTTTCCGCCTTGACGTCCTCTTGATAGGAAATGAGAACCAGCGACCGGAGCCAATACTGCTGGCTCCGGTCGCTGGTTGTACTCGCAGGGAGCAGCTGCAGGAAATGGCGTGTGGTCCCACCGGTCGTCTCACGATGCTGCCCGCAAGCATGAACGGTCACGAGCAATCCTGCAATCCTGCGTTCCAGAGACGAGGACTTTCGCACCATACTCGTTTCATGTGAACTCTCGAACAACCACTTCGCATTCGGGATCCGATCGTCAAGCCATATGCCGACGAACTGTTTTGTTTGCCAAATACTGATTGTCATTGCGAACCAAAACATCGTTTTACGGATAATGCTCCCTGGGGGTGTCGTGATAGTGATTGTGGATTCCCTGTAACGCTTGTCAGAATCCCTAGGCCCGTAACCTGGAGCGTCGCATTGTCGCATTGGTGAGGAACAGGATGATTCGAACCACCTATGGGGTAATATGACCAGGTACATCGTTTCATTGTGTGGGACGTCAATTTCTCTTATCATATTCTCACAATAGTCCCGATCCAACGCAATCGCATTCGACAGACAATCACCAGGGCCCACAGGGGCCCCTGATGATCAGTCGCCCGCCGCA
>JAABUN010000494.1_pt1 | contig 102093 bp, 105 predicted proteins | sample 5559311 | NCBI WGS metagenome assembly JAABUN01 (sample SAMN10711877, study PRJNA513370) | rock metagenome | isolation source: Antarctica rocks | place: Antarctica: Victoria Land, Siegfried Peak sud | reverse complement strand
CGGCCCACCGCTGAACCCTTTCCAGCACAACGCTCTTCATCGCAAACGCAACCGGACGCCCCAAGGCGTGCCCGGCGACTGCGTCACGCCCCGTCGCCACCCTTGACTCGGCACGCGAAAGCTAGCCCTATCTGGGCGACCGGAGAAGGTTCCACCTGCCTCAGTCCCTCATACGGGCTCTTCCTACTTGAGGTGGGGGTGGGTCGAGCCTCCGCCGATCAGGAGCGTGCGTAGGCGGTAGTGCTCGCGGTTGCGGAAGCCGCGGGCGACGCGGGCGGTGGAGTTCGATGAGGCCGTTGACGGCTTCGGCGCCGCGGTTGTTCGCGCGGCCGGTGTCGAAGTAGGCCAGGAACGCATCCCTTCACTGCTTGAGCGTCTTCCCGAGCCGCTTGATCTTTGGGATCGGGCAGGTCGGCAGCGAGGCAAGGACCTTCCGGCGATCCGCCGTCCCTCGACCGGGTTCTTCGCCTTGTACGCGGCTCGAAGTTGTTGGGCGCACTGCTGTTGGGCGCACTGCCAGGCCACGTAGACCTCGTCGTGGCGTTCGTCGACGGCGATTGCCTTCTCGAGCCGGGCACGTTGCCGGTCGGTGAGCTTCTCGGCACCGCAGCGAAGGATCATGCGGATGCCGTAGAGCGAGTCGTTCTTGCGGCCGCGGTGGCCGTGGAGCTCTTGTTGGACCCGACGGCGAACCTCGTCGACGGCCTGGGTTCCGAGCTTGACGACGTAGAACGCGTCGAGCACTGCGACCGCGTCCTCGAGCTGGCCGTCGATGGCGTTCTTGTAGCCGTGGAACGGATCGAGTGTGGCGACCTCGACGCCGTCACGTAACAACCCTTCCTGGAGGCCGCGGACCCGTCGCAGGCGCCCGCCGCCGCGGTGAAGGAGTCCGAGCGCCCGCTGATCGGTGACGACGCAGCGTACGGCGTCATCGACCCCGACGTGTTGTGGAGCTGCACGTCCTGCGGGGCGTGCGTGCAGCAGTGCCGCCAGGCGCCACGCACTGGGACGGCACCCCGGTGGCCAGTGCCGACCCGAGGCCAGGGTCCGACGGCGACACCGGTGCCACCGACCGCTGAGCCTGCTGCTGCAGCCCCGGTCCCCCGACATCCGGCTTCATCACCTCTTCACCTCGCCTTCCTAGCGTTACCGGCCTGACACCTCACTGGTGTTCAGCCGGTTCGACGGCACCGAGGTGATGCCCTCATGGGTGATGCGGTTGGCGTGGTCAGCTGGCCCGACGGCGTGCACGGGACCGTCAGCCAGGGCCAGCGAGTCGTGCTGATCTCGGGAAGCATCGGTGCCGGACACGACGGAGCCGCGTGCGAGATCGCGCGCAGGTTCGAGCTGGCGGGATACGACGTAAGCCGCCATGACTTCCTCGACCTGCTCCCAGGACGTGTTGGCGGCTGGCTCAAGAGCGCGTACAGGTTTCAGCTCCTTGGTGCTCCTAGGACCTGGGGTTGGGTGCTCGCCGCCTTCGGACGTCCGGGATGGCTCGCGACGCTCACCAGATGCCTGGCAGCGTTAGCCGGCCGCAGGACTCTGCGGGTGATCGGCCTCGATGCGCAGGCCGTGGTCTCGACCTACCCGCTCGCCAGCCAAGTTCTCGGGCGTCTGCGCCGTAGCGGTCGACTGCAGACGCCGGTCGCCACGTTCCTCACCGACATGTCCGTGCACCCGCTGTGGGTCTCCCCTGGGGTCGACACTCACTGGGCGCTGCACGCTGTCGCGGCGGCCGACGCCGAGAACCTCGGTGCCGGCCCCGTCGACGTCGTGGGGCCGGCGGTGTCGCCGTCTTTTCGATCCGCCCGCTCGACGCAGGAACGCCGACGCGCCCGCTCCGTCTTCGGTCTGCCGGCGACCCCGCCGTTGGCCCTGGTCGTGGCGGGCTCGTGGGGTGTCGGTGACGTTGTTCACGCAGCGCGAGACATCGCCAGCACGGGCCTCGCCATCCCCGTCCTGCTGTGCGGCCTCAACCAGCGCCTCAGGCAACAGTGGGAGACCGAGGAGTCGGGCCTCGCTCTGGACTGGGTGAGCGACATGCCCACCCTCCTTCTAGCGTTCGACGTAGTCGTCCAGAACGCCGGCGGACTGACCTCGCTGGAGTCGCGGGCCGCTGGCCTGCCGGTGGTCACGTACCGCTGTCTGCCCGGCCACGGCGCCACCAACGCTGCCGCGCTCGACCGGGCGGGTTGGGCCGACTGGGCCCGCTCGCCGGACCAGCTCGCGGCCTCGCTCTCAGCGGCCCTCTGCCTGCAGAAGGTCCCGGCATGACCGGTACAAGTGGCGCTCGACGTGGCGCCCGGCAGCGGCAGAACAGCCGCGCGCTCACGAGCCTGAGTTGGGCCGCTGTTGCCGCCGTGGCCGCTCACGCAGGGCCGGCCCTCACGTCCTGCCGGCCACTGCGGCGAAACCTGACACCGCGCCTGGCCGGGGTCGGCCGGGTAGACCACGTCGCCTTGACGTTCGACGACGGGCCCGACGCAGACTCGACGCCGCGGGTGGTCCAACTGCTCAAGGCCAGGAACGTCGAGGCCACGTTCTTCGTGCTCGGTTCGATGCTCGCTCGGCGGCCCAGTCTCGGACGAGCCCTCGTGGCGGCGGGCCACGAGGTGGCGCTGCACGGCTGGGGCCATAACTGCTTGCTGTACCGCGGTCCGAGTGCGACATATGACGACCTCGCCCGCGCCTACGACCTGATCGTCGACACCTGCGGGACCCCTCCGCGCTGGTACCGACCGCCGTACGGCGTCTTGACCACGCCGGCACTGTTGGCTGCCCGACGGCTGGGCGTGACGCCCGTCATCTGGACTTCGTGGGGGTGTGACTGGACGGCACGTGCGACCGGCGCGTCCGTGCTTGCGACCATAGAACGACGACTCGAAGGCGGCGGCACGGTCCTGCTGCACGACGCGGACTGCACATCAGCCCCCGAGGCCTGGCGTTCCACCTGTGCGGCCTTGCCCGCCCTGATCGACAACGTCCGTGAGCGGGGTCTGTCGATTGGGCCGCTGCGGGACCACCGGATCGTGGCGGTGAGAGCGTGAGCACCCCGACCGTGTCCCGCAACAGATCCGTGCAGCTGATCGTGTCATTGGGACTGACGGTCGCGCTCTTCGTCGGGGGGTTGCCCCTGATCTCGCACGCGCCCTGGTCGGCGATCGGCTCGGTCCTGACCAGCCTGACCGGGCTGGAGATCGTGGGCCTGACCACGCTCTGGTTCGCCGGGTTGTACGCCCACTCGTTCGTGCTCACCGCGGCGATGCCTACCTTGACCCACCGCCGGGCGCTCACCCTCAACCTCACGGGCAGCGCAGTCTCCAACGTCGTGCCGTTGGGGGGCGCGCTCGGCATCGGGCTCAACTACCGCATGAGTCGGACCTGGGGGTTCACCCCGTCCGCGCTCGCGCTCTACACCGTCGTGACCAACCTGTGGGACGTGCTGACCAAGCTCAGCCTGCCCGCTGTCGCCTTGGCCGCGCTGCTCTTGACCGGAGGGGTGACCCGACCGCAGCTCGCCACCGTTGCCGAGGTGGCCCTGGGTGCTCTGGTGCTGCTGGTCGGGGCGGTCGGCGCGGCACTCGGCAGCGACACAACGGCGACCAGGCTGGCCCGCGGCCTGGAGCGCACGACCGAGGGGCTGCTGTGGCTGATCCACTCGCCTCGCACCGTGACGTTCGTACCGACCGTCCTCGAGATGCGCCGGGACAGCCTGGCACTGCTGAGGCGGGGATGGGCTCAGCTCTCCCTCGGCATGATCGCCTACTCCGTTCTGCAGGCCGCGCTGCTGTGGACGTGCCTGCATCTGTTCGGCTCGACCCTGTCGACACCACAGGTCTTCGCCGGGTACGCGCTCGAGCGGATCTTGACCCTGGCCGTGATCACCCCCGGGGGAGCCGGCCTGGTGGAGGTCGGTATCACCGCGCTCCTGGTCGCGTTCGGGGGAGCACCGGTCACAACCGTCGCCGGGGTCCTGCTCTACCGGGCGTTCACGTTCGGGCTGGAAATCCCCGTCGGTGCGGCAGCGCTTGCCGCCTGGCTCTGGCACCACCGAGGCGGGCGCTCCGACCAGGTGGCCCGGCAACCTCAGAACCTGGGATCCTCGTGATGCGAATCGCCCACGTCTCGGACTGCTACCTGCCGCGTCTTGGCGGGATCGAGATGCAGATCCATGACCTCGCGACACGTCAACGCATGTCCGGTCTGGACGTCGAGGTCCTGACCCCGACACGTACGAGCGCCGGCGACCTTGGGTTGGCGGAGCCCGACCCCGACTGGGTGCACCGCATCAGCCAGCAGTCGGCCCACCAGACGACCCGCGCCCTGGCTGCGGCGGTGTCGGCACGTCAGCTGGTCACGGCGCAGCGATACGACGTGGTCCATGTCCACGCCTCGGTGTTCTCCCCCTTCGCCACTGCTGCCGCGTACGCCGCAACCCGCGCGGGCGTGCCGACCGTTGTCACGATTCATTCGCTGTGGGCCGGTCTGGGTCCGTTGCCGAGGATGGCCGACGTCGCGATGCGGCTGCGGACCTGGCCGGTGGTCTGGTCCACTGTGAGCGAGAAGGCCGCTGCGCCGCTCCGACTGATGCTGGGTGAGGGGAGGCCGGTTGTGGTCCTGCCCAACGGTATCGACGCGCAGACGTGGCGGATCGACCTGAGGCCGCGGGACACCCGGACCGTCACCGTGGTCAGCGTGATGCGGCTCGCGTCCCGCAAGAGGCCCCTGGCCCTGCTGCAGATGATGAGACACGTGCGTGCCCTGGTCTCTCCCGACATCGCGATTCGGCTGGTCCTGGTCGGTGACGGCCCGTTGCGTCCCGCACTGGCGCGCTACCTGCACCGGTATGACATGGCTGACTGGGTGACGATGCCGGGCCAGCTCGAGCGACCCGAGATCCGTTCGATCTTCGCGTCGGCAGATGTCTACGTCGCACCGGCGGAGCTCGAGTCGTTCGGGATCGCGGCCCTCGAAGCGCGCAGCGCCGGCCTACCCGTGGTAGCGAGCAGCCGCGGCGGGGTGGACGAGTTCATCACCCATGGGCACGAAGGGCTGCTGGCCGGCGATGACGCCGAGATGGTCGAGGCCCTGGTGGCGATGATCGCCGATGCAACCTTGCGGGGGGCCATCACCCGCCACAACCACGACGTGGCGCCTCGAGTCAGCTGGCCGATGGTGCTGGAACGCGCAGCCCGGCTCTACGACCAGGCGAGTGGCCTGGTGAGTCCGCCCCGGCTCGACGAGGCTGCCCGGGCAACCTGGGCAGCGGCGTGAGGGATGCGGGGCCCCACGTCGTACACGCTCGTGTCTTTTCATGCCCATCCCGACGACGAGGCCCTATTGGTGGCCGGGTCACTCGCCAAGGCCGCTGCCGACGGTCATCGCGTGGTGCTGGTGGTGGCAACGGCGGGCGAGCAGGGCCTGGTGTCGAAGAACCTGCTCGGTGACGGCTCCCTGGGCGAACGACGCACCGCCGAGCTCCGCGCGTCGGCTGAGGCGATCGGGTGTGCCCGGGTCGTACTGCTCGGGTACGGCGACTCGGGTATGGACGGGTCGGGTTGCCCGGGCGTGGAACCGTTTGCCTACGCCGACCGTGAGGTGGCGGCGCGCACGCTGGCCTCGACCCTGATCGAGGAGCGAGCCGACGTGTTGACGATCTACGACCGTGCCGGCGGGTACGGCCACCCGGACCACGTCCAAGTGCACCGGGTCGGAGTGCGAGCCGCCGAGCTGGCCCAGACAGCGTTGGTCTTGGAGGCGACCATCGACCGCGTCTTGCTGGCTCGCGCGGTGCGCTTGCTGCGGGGACTGCGGTGGTTGGTGCCGGGTATGGACCTGCCCGACTTTCGGGACCGGTACACCCACCGCCGGGACCTCACTCACCGCATCGACGTGCGGGACCAGCTCGCGGCCAAACGAGCCGCGCTGTCGGCCCACGTCACACAGGCCAGCTCGGAGGCCGGCCTGCGGACGATCGCGTTCTTCCTGCGGCTCCCCCGTCCGCTCTTTCGAGTGGTGTTCGGGCGCGAGTGGTTCGTCGAACGGGGCCGGCGGCCGACGCGGCCGCTCGCCACCGACCTGTTTCAGACGCTCCGCGAAGGCCAAGTCCACCACCATCGCCGGTGACGTGCACTCCGCGCTGGACGGAAGCTCCGAGCCCGGAGAGCCGTCGCCGCGATGGGCCTGGCTGTCGCTCCACTGGGCGATCAGTGGTTGCGGGGTTCCGGTCAGACACGAGGACCAGGCTTTGGCCCACGCCCGATCCCAGGGTCACCGCCCCCGCGTCCCCACTTCAGGTCGATGCGCATACCCGCGTGGTCAGACCGGGGCCAAGGCAGGTCTTGCTCCAGCGTGGCGGGTCTCCTTCGATCAGACGAGCGGGTCGTACATGAGCTCCCGAACCTCCTGCGCACAGCGGCAGGCGACGGCGAACTTGGCAGCCCACTCCAGCGCCTCCTCGCGTGAGGGCACGTCGACGACCACGAGCCCGCCGAGGACCTCCTTGGTCTCCGGGTACGGGCCGTCGGTGACCGTCCCGTCGGTGGCCACGACGCTCGCCTGTTGGCTTTCCAGCCCGCCGCCGAAAACCCACACGCCGGCGTCCTGGGCCTCCGCCACCACCGCGTGCGCGGCCTCGCCCACGTCGGGCAGCTCCTCCCCGGGGAAGGTCATCGCGCCGTCATCGAACGAGATCAGGTACCGCGTCATCCCGTTCCTCCTTGTCCCGGCAGCTCTTCCGGCCGCCTCTCGCCTGTTCTACGAACGCCCCGCTCCGGATCCGACAGGCTGCCGGCCGAATTCTCATAGGGATTTCCACCATTTGGCCCCCGCAGGCGTCATGTGATCCCTGTTCGGGGAGATCATCGCCGCTGCCACCGGCCACGAGCAGTCCCAGCCGCACTCCCCTGCTGCGATGTCCACACCGGCACTACCCCAGCTGGTCGCGGCGGCGTGTCAGGTAGGCCGTCTCGGCGGTGTTGCCCGCGAGCGCGATAGCTCGGCCGTACGCCGCCCGCGACTCCTCGATGCGGCCCAGTCGGCGCAGGATGTCGGCTCGGGCCGCGAAGTAGGCGTGATAGTCGACCAGCTCCTCCTGGAGACGGTCGACGATCGCCAGCGCGACGTCCGGGCCATCGAGCTCCGCGATCGCAACAGCTCGATTGAGGGCGACGATCGGCGACGGGTCGAGATGAACGAGCTGGTCGTAGAGGGCCACGACCTGCGACCAGTCAGTGTCGCGCGCATCGCGGGCCGAGGTGTGCACGGCGTTGATCGCGGCCAGGATCTGGTAGCGGCCCGGGGCCTGGCCCGTGGCCAGGCGCTGCCTCACCAGCCGATGGCCCTCGGCGACCAGCGCGGCGTCCCAGGCCTCACGGTCCTGCTCGTCAAGAGTGACCAGCTCGCCGTTCGCCGAGACCCGGGCGGCGCGACGGGCCTCGGTGAGAAGCATCAGCGCCAGCAGCCCCGCCACTTCACCGTCCTCCGGCATTAGTTCACGGAGCAGTCGCGCGAGGCGGATGGCCTCGGCGGTCAGATCGTGACGCACAGGATCGGTGTCGGCGCCGCTCGTCAGGTAGCCCTCGTTGAAAACCAGAAAGAGGACGGCGAGCACGCCGGAGACTCGTCCCGGCAGGTCATCCGCGGACGGCACCCGGTAGGGGATGCGAGCCGCCTTGATCTTCGCCTTCGCACGGGTGATCCGTTGTCCCATGGCGCCTTCCTGCACCAGGAAGGCACGGGCGATCTCCGGCACGGTCAGACCGCCGATCATGCGGAGCGTCAGCGCTACGCGGGCCTCCGGGGCGAGCGCCGGGTGGCAGCAGGTGAAGATCAGCCGAAGCCGCTCGTCATGGACGGCGCCCAAGGAGGCGCGCGGGACGTCGTCGTACATCATCTGCGCCTGCTTGTGCTTGTCGTCTCGCTTGTTCTCGCGCCTGATCCGGTCGAGGGCCTTGCGGCGAGCGGTCGTGGTCAGCCAGCCGCCCGGGTTGGGCGGGACGCCATCGGCCGGCCACCGCTCGACGGCGGTCGCGAAGGCCTCGGCAGCGGCGTCCTCGGCGACGCCGAGATCTCCGAAGTGCCTGGTCAGGGTGGCGACCACCCGGGCCCACTCCTCGTGATGGGCCCGGGTGATCGCCTCACCGACGTCGACCGGGCTCACAGGAACGGCCGCACCTCCACCCGGCGGTTGCAGGCCTTCGATCCCGCGGCGGCCAGCTCCAGGGCCACGTCGAGGTCACGGGCCTCGATGATCCAGATCGACAGCTGTTGGCGCAAGGAAGAGCCGAACGTTCCTCATCAGGCGTGTTGTCCATCTGCGCACTCTCATGTCGCTGTCCGCGCTCGCTCAGTAGCTGGTGAGCGGACGCCGGGCCCACGTGGAGGCCGTGTTGGGACGTTGCAGACGTACTGTCCTTGGTCCCCACTGGGGGCGTGTCGGCCTCGGTGTGTCAGCCGCGGGGCAGTGTCCCCCCGTCGGGCAGTGCTCGGCCGCTCAGGAGTGCCACCAGAGAGCCGCTGTCGGCGCGAACGAGCTGGCCGTTTCCCCAGCTCCAGTCGGTGTCGGCGGCCTCGAGCCGGACACCGGGCAGGTCGATCCCGAACCAGGTGCCGTCTGCGGCGGTGAGCTGGTCGAGGACGGCGGTCGCAGCCTGTGCAGGTGCGACCGCGGGCCGGTCGAGCGCGATTGTCACATCCAGGGAGTGAATGACGGCATGGCTCAGTGCACCGGCTGCGCCGCCGCCCGGCGGCTGCCACGCGTGCAGTCTCGGTGATCGGAGCTGGTCGAGGAGGTCGGCGACGGGCAGTGAAGCGTCCCGCGTGGCCACGGTGTCGGAAAGTACGGTGAAGTCGCCGCCGGCCGCCGCCATCTCGGCCCCGAACTGCTCGGGAGTCAGCCGAGCCGGCATCGTCACGTGCGCGATCACATGGCGCACCAGCCACTTCTCGCACAGCGACGGGGCGTCCCAAGTGTCGACGGCCGTGGCGGTGAGAAGATCGGCGAGCCCCTGGTAGGTCCGCGCTACCCACGACTGCGGGTCGGTCACGATCGGTCTACCTGTATGAGGTGAGCGAGGTGCTCCTCGAGTTTGTCGAGGGAGGTGAGGAAGCCGGTCCGGGCCTCGGGCATGCGCATCGTCTCGGGCACGTTCCGCTGATGGATGACGACTGCGGTTCTGCCGTCGCCGAGGTCGTTGAGTGTGCTGGTGGTGTGCATTCCGGTCGCCGACTCGACCCAGGCGAGCCGTTCGGGCGGGACGACCTCGGTGAAGGTGGCGACCATCCGGTGGCTGCCGTGCTCGCCGAGCATCAAGGTCTCGAACCGGCCACCTGCGTGGAGTTCGACGACGATGCCGTCGATCGGCGTGGCCATGCCGCTCGGGCCCCAGAAGTGCGCGAGCTCGGCAGGCTCGGTAAGGCACCGCCACACCAGCTCGCGCGGCGCGCGGAAGACCCGCCGGTAGACGAGTTCGTCGTCGTTCACTGGTTCTCACGCTCCTGCAAGCGGGCGAGGTGCGTCTCCAGCCGGTCCATTCGGTCTGACCACGTGCGCCGGCTCTCCTCGATCCATGAGAGCGCGGCCTCGAGCGCCGCGGGTTCGAGCCGACATGGCCGGGTTTGCCGGTGCCGTCCCTGGCTGATCAGGCCGGACCGCTCGAGCACCCGGATGTGCTGCGAAACGGCCTGCATGCTCATGTCGTACGGCTCCGCCAGCTCCTTGACCGTCGCCTCGCCAGTGCTCAACCGGGCCATGATGTCTCGCCTGGTGCGGTCGCTGAGCGCCGTGAACAGGGCATCGAGCTTCTGATCCTCGGTGGCGGTTCCCATGGCATTACTCAAGCATCCGCTTTATCAAGTGTCAACTGGAGGAACGCGTGCCTACCTCTGTGGCTGAGTGGTACCATAAGTCGTACGATTACTAGGAGATAGCGATGGCCGTCACCGCGAGCGAAGCGCGCAAGCGCCTCTTCCCACTGATCGAGCAGGTCAACGACGATCGCACCCCCGTCGAGATCACTTCGCGGCGCGGCAACGCCGTCCTGCTCTCTCGTGCGGACTACGACGCGCTCGAGGAGACAGCGCACTTGCTCCGGGTACCCGCCAACGCCAAGCGCCTGGTCGAGAGCCTGCAGCAGGCTAAGTCCGAACGTGCAGAGCACGACCTGGCCCCGTGAGGCTCGTCTTCACCCCCCACGGATGGGACGACTACACCTATTGGCTCGGCGCAGACCGAGCCACCCTCAAGCGAATCAATCGACTCATCAACGACGCCTTGCGTGATCCGGTCGCTGGCGTCGGCAAGCCCGAACCCCTGCGCCACCTGCTGTCCGGCGCCTGGTCGAGACGCATCACGGAGGCATACCGCCTCGTCTATCTCGTTGACGACGACGACTTGGTCATCCTCCAAGCGCGCTTTCACTACGACTGAGGAGCCGGACACCCCCGCTGCCACGGTTTCGGCTCTTACTTGAGGTGGGGGCTGGGAGCTCCTTGGATGAAGGACGCGGTCTGAAACGACGACTGCACCGCGAGGCTGTCGCAGTTGGCGGCACGCTGAGTGTTGATAGCCCCTTCGTTCTAGGCGGTCAGAACGGCGCGGCGGCCTGCAATGCCAACCGCGTGTCCGGACATCTATAGGGCATGGGTCAGGGCCAGGATCTGGGCATGCTACGAGGTGATCTACATCCCGAGCGGGAGGAGGTCTTTCGGCGGCTCTACGCCGAGCACTTCGGCGCGGTGCTGGGCTTCGCGCTTCGCCGGGTCGACCGCCCGGAGGACGCTGCCGACGTCACTGCTGACACGTTCCTGGTGGTGTGGCGCCGCCTGGCCCACGTGCCCAAAGGCGAAAAGGCGCGTCCCTGGCTGTACGGCGTGGCCCGACGGGTGCTGGCCAACCACCGTCGTGGTGAGGGCAGGCGTACGAGTCTGGGCCGTCGGTTGCGTGAGGAGCTGCACGCGACGGTGCCGGACGCGAGCGGCGAGGTGGTCCAGCACGCCGACGTGACCGCAGCCATGGGTCGACTCAGCGGGCGCGACCAGGAGGTCCTCGCTCTGCACTTGTGGGAGGGACTGGAGCCCCGGGAGATCGCTGAGGTGCTCGGTCTGACCACGGTCGTCGTCCGGCCCCGGCTCTCCCGGGCCCGGGCCAGGCTGCGCGACCTGCTCGGTAATGATCGGTCGGCGCCCGGACATCAACTGTTTGAACCTTTCCAGCTGGCTCAGAAGGAGCAGCCATGACCGAGCCGCGTCGCCCCACCGATGACGCCGTCGCCAACCTGCCCCTCCACCGCGGGCGAGCCGAGCTCCTAGAGGAAATCATGAGCACTCCGGTCCGCGACGGCTTGTCCGTCCGCACCGCATTTCCCCGCAGGAGCACGGCCTGGCTGACCCCGGTGGCCGCGGCGGCGGTCGCCGCCGGCCTCGCCACGATTCCGCTGTGGGCCGGCGACGGCCCGTCGCCGAGGGGCGTTGCCGGTGCCAGTGCGGCGGGCCAGTTGACCGCCGACGCGAGCAGCGACCCGAGCCCGGAGTCGGCTGAGGTGGGCGCCCACCTGGTGGTGCTCGACGCCCCCGGCTGGCAGGTCGAGCACGCCAACGCGGGCGGTCTTGAAGTCGACTACACCTCAGGTGCTGCCACCCTGGAGATCGTGGCGCTCCCCGCGTCGTCGTACGACTGGTACGTCAAGGACCGCGAGCACATCGTCGAGCCGCCTGCTCCGGGCGAGCCGGTCGAGGTGCTCGGTCGTCCGGCGCAGCTGTGGGCCTACAGCGGCGACGACCACACGGTCATCCGCGAGCCCGAGGCCGGCTACTCGTACGAGATCCGTGGCCAGGGCCTCAGCAAGGCCGACTATCTCGACCTGCTGGATCAGCTGCGCCTGGTGGACGCTAACGGGTTCCAGGCTGCCCTGCCCCCGAGATTCGTCACGGCCGAGAATGACGCCGTGGTGCAGGAAATGCTCGACGGAATCGCCCGGGTGCTAGGTCCGGCCCGCGGGCTGACGCCGTTCGGCACGCCGGAACCGGTCATCCACTCCGAGAGCTCCGACCGCTACCAGCTCGGGGTTGACGTCGCCAGCTCGGTGGTGTGCCCCTGGCTGAGCCACTACGCCGATGGCCGACGGGCAGGAGACGAGGACGCAGTCACGGACGCGGCGACCGCTTTGGCCACGGCACATCGGTGGCCGCTGCTGCTCGAGATGGACGCGGAGGGCGACTACCCCAAGGTGGTCTGGGAGTACGCCGACAAGGCCGCGGCCGGACGTGACGTCGACGGCTACCAGGGTGCGCTCGGCTGCGACTGAGCCTGCTCGTCCGGCACAACGGAGCACGCACACCCGCTCCGGCTTTGCTAGTCACGCGTCGTTGCAGTTCGCGCTCACCGGCCAGGGTCACCAAACGGGTCTTGCGGCAACGCCGAGAATTATCATCAAGGTCGGTGGGCGACCGCTTGGGCTGACGGCGACCGGCTTGCTGCCCATCGGCGGCGGACTGGCTCACCCCCACCTCAAGTAGGAAGAGCCGGTTAAGCGCGGCCTGACGAGGGTGGACGACGGCATTTCTCGAGCGTTGGCCTTTCTGACACTACGGGCCGCACTCTGGGGTCAACAGGATGGACGCACCAGCCCGCTTAGCTCGCCCGCAGAAATTGCCGGACCGCAGTACGTATCAGCTCGGAGACGCTCGTGCCATCTTGAGCGGCTCGCAGCAGCAGGTCGCGCTTGAGCTCGGGATCGAGCCGCACCGACTCCACCGACGCGGCCGCTGACCCCATGGCAGGGCGGCCGCGGCGACGCTGCAGGAGTTCCTCGACATCGTAGCCGCGCTCGGCCTCATCGGCCATCGCCTCGACGCCTTCGTCGGTGATGCGGGAGCCGTCCGCCTTCGCACCGTGAGTCGCGGTCATGCTAAATCCCCACCCTCAAGCAGTCGTCGGTACTTGGTGCGCATCGTCATCGCGTGGATGACTGCAGGTCCTTGTGGTCGGTCGAGAACAACAAGCTCGAATCACGTGGAGGTCATGAATGGCCATCCGCGACGACCGAAGTGGCCGTTATGATCGGGGTCGCCATGGCGGCGCTGCCACCAGTGACTCATGCGGCTCACCGTAGTGAACGTGGGCCGTCCCGGCCCAGCCTCTTCGCAAACCCTTGGTCTGTACGAACCCACGCTCGAGGAGCACACGATGGCGCCAGTCCTGACCTCCGAATCCGAGATCAATCCCTTGAGCAACCTCGGGTCGACGGAGCCGTTGATTTTCGCGTTCATCGCGGTGGTCGCGGTGGTCGTACTACTGGTATTTGGATTCGTCATCCTCTCCTTGGTGCGCAACGCCCGGAACCTCAAGCGCCACGGCCACGACCCGCTGACCGCCGGGTCGGACGCCTATCTGCGGATCATGCGGAGTGGGGCGTTTCAAACCGAACGCCCGATGGAGGAGCGGCTGGCCGAGATCGACCGTCTTCAGGCGAACGGCACCATCAGCGCCGCGGAGCGGGACGCTGCTCGCGCGCGCGTGCTGGGCTCACCGTGACCTCCTCCGCTTAAGGGGTCACGACCAAGGCCCGGTTCGGTTTCTCCACAGCGCGGCCGCGCTCGGCCTCATCGGCCATCGCCTCGACGACCTCGTCGGCCGACAGCGGCAGTCGATCCGGTCTCGACGTCGTCCCAGCCGACCCACGCCAGGACCAGCCGTGCAACCGGTAACAGACTCTCTCTGCCCAGAGCACGTCTCCTGTTAGCGTCGAAGCCGAGAACCCCGATCCTGAGGCTTCCACCCTGAGGGGACCCATGGACATCATCCTCATTCCCGGTCTCTGGCTTCACGGCTCCTCCTGGAATGCCGTCATCCCGGCGCTCGAAGAGGCCGGCCACCGGGTGCGTGCCCTGACCCTGCCCGGGATGGAGCGCAAGGACGCCGACCGCTCCGGCATCACCCTGGCCGACCACGTCGACGCAGTGGTCTCCGCGATCGAGAATGCCGACGGGCCGGTGCTTCTGGTCGGCCACTCGGCGGGCAGCGGGATCGGCCACGCCGCGGTGGATGCGCGGCCGGACCGGGTCGCCCGGGCGGTGTACGTCGGCGGCTTCCCGACTCCTGATGGCAGCGCGCTGCTCGAGGGCCTCCCAGCGCAGGACGGCGAGGTCGACATGCCGAACTGGGCCGACATGGGCGAGGAAGCGAACGTGGTCGACTTCGACGAGGAGTCGCTGGCACGGTTCTATGACGACGCGATCCCTGCTCCCGAGCAGGTCCTCACCACCCCCCTGCGGCTGCGCGACGAACGGCGGTACGACGTCCCCGTGACGGCCGTGTGCCCGGAGTACACCGCCGCCGACCTCCGCGGCTGGGTCGCGGCCGGTGAGGAGCCAGTGAGCGAACTGACCCGGATCAGCGACGTCGACTACGTCGACCTGCCCGGCGGCCACTGGCCGCAACTCACGCAGCCCGACAAGCTCGTCCGCGTCATCCTCGACGCCGCCGACAAGACCGCGGCGCGGGTGACCTGAGCCGGGTGGAAACAGTGGCTGAACGCGCACGGGCACTCAGGTCCCGCAGAAGGTCCGGTAGGCGCCGAAGTTCTCCGGGGCGGGGGCGGCGTAGCGCTCGAGGCCAGGGCGCTCGACGTAGGGCGTAGCCACCGCGTCCAGCAGCCGTTCCAGCGGATCCATGTCACCCTCGGTCCCGGCGGCGAGCGCCTCCTCGACGAGGTGGTTGCGGGGGATGTAGACGGGGTTGACCCGGTCCATCACGTCGGCGTCCGGACCAAAGGCGCGCCAGCGCTCCGCCCAGGTATCGAACGCCGCGATGTCGAGGAAGAGGCCGCGCGCGGGCTCGGCGTCGCCGCGGGCGGTCGCGCCGAGGCCACGGAAGAACGTCGTGTGATCGACCCGGTCTTCTTGCAGCAGGGTGAGCAGCTCGTCGACCAGTGGCGAGGTTACCGCGTCGGCGAGGCCGTCGGGCAGGCCGAGCTTGGCGCCCATGCCGGCCGACCAGGCCGCGCTGTACTGCGCGCGGAACGCGCCGAGTGACTCCACCGCGAGTGCGATCGCCTCTTCCTGGTCGTCGTCGTGGAAGAGGGGAAGGAGCGCCTCGGCAAGCCTGGCCAGGTTCCACTCCGCCACGACCGGCTGATTGCCGTAGGCGTAGCGCCCGCCGGCGTCGATCGAGCTGTAGACCGTGGCCGGGTGGAAGGCTTCCATGAAGGCGCACGGTCCGTAGTCGATCGTCTCGCCCGAGATCGTCATGTTGTCGGTGTTCATGACCCCGTGGACGAACCCCACGAGCATCCACTGAGCCACCAGCCTCGCCTGGGCGGCAACCACCGCCTCGACCAGGGCCAGATAGGGCCGCTCGGCCTCCGCGGCGCCGGGGTGGTGCCGGGTGATCGCGTGGTCGGCGAGGCGGCGCAGGAGGTTGACGTCGCCCGTGGCCCGGGCGTACTGGAAGCTGCCCACGCGCAGATGGCTGCTCGCGACCCGGGCGAGCACGGCACCTGGCAACAGGGTCTCGCGCCGCACAGGGCGCCCCGTTGCCACCACCGCGAGGGAACGGGTCGTGGGGATGCCGAGGGCGAGCATCGCCTCGCTGACCACGTACTCACGCAGCATCGGACCGACCGCGGCCAGGCCGTCGCCGCCGCGCGCGAACGGGGTGCGCCCAGAACCCTTCAGGTGGAGGTCACGAAGGTGTCCGTCGGCATCGACGACCTCGCCGAGCAGGAGCGCGCGCCCGTCGCCCAGACGCGGGGCGAACCCGCCGAACTGGTGCCCGGCATAGGCCTGCGCCACCGGAGCAGCACCACTGGGGACGAGATTGCCGACCAGCAACCGCAAGCCGTCGGAGGTCCGGAGCCAGGCGGGGTCAAGACCGAGCTCGGTGGCCAGCGGCTCGTTGAGCACGAGCAGCCGCGGGTCGCGAGCCTCCTCGGCCTGCCACGGAACAGCCATCTCTGCAAGCTCGCGGGCAAAGCGGTCGCCAAGGGTGACAGTCGGTGGGGGCGCGACGCTCACGTCACCGAGGATACGTGGGACACGTGGGCGACCAGGCGCCGAGAGCTGCGCAGGCATCTAGTCGACACTTTGCGGGCCTTCCTGCACGACAATGCCTGACACCCCGAGGACCGCGATCCGCCGCGCGTACCAGGCGTGATGTCCGGTCGGGTGCAACGCTGGCTGCCATGGACGCGACGTACTAGGTGTGACAGAGCAACATCATCGGACGCGAGTGGAACACGCAGGGGGTCAGCTACGGCGAGACCCCAGCGAGCGGGTGTGGACAAGACGTCTCGGACGCGCTGGCAGACCCATCCCTGTCGTACTCAGGGGGCTCGTTCGTGGGCGACACGTTCCTGCTGCTGTACGCCGTCCACCCCGACGTCACCGCGGTGCGGGTGACGACGGACAGCGCCACTCAGGAGGTCGAGGTCCACCGACTGAACGGAGCGGGCTACGCGGTCTTCGAGGTCCCTCCGGAGACCACGCAGTACAACGTGGAGCTCCTCATCGATGGCGACGTGGTTCCCGGTTCGACGCAAACCAGGGCAGTGCCGGAGCCCCTCCCTTGAGGACAGTCCTAGGCGGCTATCGGCGCCACGTGACTGCCTTCGGGTCACAGCGCACCGGCACTGCTCACGGCTGATCGAGCACTCGCTGGACCTCATCGGCCGCAATCACGTCGCAAAGTACGTCGCCTCGCGCAGCATGACTGAAGCGACGTGGGCGGGCACGACCATGCTGCCCGACCACCACCGGCGTGCTGCTCACCACCTACCGGCCGGTCCGCTGACGCAGGTGGTGGCGGCCAGCGACGACACAGTGAGGCAGGCGCGGTACGCGACGCCGTGCGGACCCTTGAGCCGCTAAAGCCGCTCCGGCGTGGTCGAGGCCACGCACTTGTCGCAACCTAACGCGCGTCAGCTGCCGAGCCCCGGCCCAGCGGTCGTAGGCAGTTCCGAAAGGTCCGTCTTGTACTGGGTTGGCAGCGCGACGCCGCCGAGAGCGGCCGTCTTGTCGAGCCAGTCGATGGTCTCGATGCCTGGCATCGGTCGGGCGAGTGTGTACCCCTGGATCAATTCGGCGCCCAGCTTTTCGACCCGCCGCCAGGCAGCCCGCGACTCGACGCCTTCGGCGACCACCACCAGGCCGAGGTCATGGGCCAGGGCGACGGTGGCGCGTACGACCTTGGAGTCGGTGGCCTCTCGCTCGAGACGCTTGATGAAGGACTGGTCGATCTTCACCTCGTGGACCGGCAGGCGTTCGAGGTACGCGAGGGACGAGTGGCCGATGCCGAAGTCGTCCACCGACAACCGGACGCCCATGGCGGCGAGGACGTCGAGCACCACCAGGCTTCGGGCCGGATCACTCATCACCCCACTCTCGGTGATCTCCAACGTGAGGTCCCCGGCCGGGGTGCCCGTCTCCTCGAGCAGGCGACCGACGACAGCGGGGAACTCGATGTCGTACAGGTCAGCAGGCGTGATGTTGACCGAGATGCTGACCTGGTGTCCCAGCTGCGACCAAGCCGCACGCTGGCGTAGCGCGTCCTCCAGGACTCCGTCGGTGAGTCGGCGCAGCTGTCCTGTCCGCTCGGCCAGGGTCACGATTTCCGGTGCGGTCACCGCGCCGTAGGTCGGATGCCGCCAGCGCAGCAACGCTTCCGCGCCCACGACTCGGCCGGTGCTGGCGTCCGCTTGCGGCTGGTACCACACCTCGAAGGCGTGCTCCTCTACAGCAGCCGCCAGGTCACCGGCCAGGACGAGGCGGCGGTGGCTGGCCAGTGCGTCATCCGGGCTGTAGATCTCCACTTCTGACCTGGCTGCCTTGGCCACGTACATCGCCATGTCGGCATGCTGAAGCAGCTGGTTGGGTTCGGTCCCGTGCTTGGGTACGAGCGCGATCCCCACGCTGGCGGTCACGAACAGGTTCACCCCGTCAAGTGAGACCGGTTGGCTGATCGCCGTCAGCACCCGCTGCGCCTGCTCCCTCGCCTGCTCGGCAGTGACACCGGTGAGCAGAACCCCGAACTCGTCGCCGCCCAGTCGGGCCACCATCGCGCCGGTGGCGACGGCCAGCCGCTCGCCGGTCTTCCGCAGCAGCAGGTCTCCGGCGTTGTGCCCGAGGGTGTCGTTGACGTCCTTGAAGTCGTCGAGGTCGATCAGCAGGACCGCTCCGGAGCTGCCCGCCAGGACCTCGACGTCTTCTTGGAAGGCCCGCCAGTTCGGCAGCCCGGTGAGCGCGTCGTGACGGGCCTCGTGCTGACGCCGCAGCGCGAGCCGGCGCAACCGGGCCACGAGCCGGGCCTTGCCCAAGGTCACGGCGGCGTGCCCCGCCAAGGTCTCGAACAGGCGGAGGTCCTCCGACCCGAACGTCTCCCGCTGGAAGGTCCGGTTGGCCACGAGCAGCACGCCCTCGACCCCCCCGTCGGTTCGTAACGGCGCGGCGAGACCGTCGCGAGGCGGTCCTTCGGACCCCACGGGCAGCGTGCTGCGGCCGCGATCCGTCCCGCCCCGGTGAGCTCGCAGCACGGGCTCACCGAGCGCCGCCGGCGCCCACCAGGCGTCGCGGCTGGGATCCGGCCCGACGAAGGAGGTCCTGGTAGGCGGGCCTGAGCCCTCCAGCACCGCCCTTGAGCCCGACTCGTCCTGAACGGGCAGGATGACGAGCTCGGCCCGATCCGCGCCGAGCAGCTCGCGGGCCTCGCCGAGCAGGGCCTCGACCGCCTCGTCCAGCTCGACCGAGCGACTGGTCGAGCCGACGAACCGGTAGAGCAGGCGCAGTTGCGAGTAGCCCCGGCCGAAGGCCATGTAGCCCCGGTAGGCGACCACGAGCAACACCAGGGGGAGTGCCAGCAGGGGCATGGCCGTCGGCGCCCTCACCACCAGGACGACACAGAGCAGCGCCATGCAGGTGTTGACCATGCCCGCCGGCAGGCTGTACCGGAGCGCGTCTCGAAAGATGTCGCCGTCGAACCGGTTCTCGGTCAGGCTGATGGCCGCCGTGACCGCCCCTATCGACACCAGGTCGGTGACCAGGATCGCCACCAGGGCGGCAGCCCAACCGCGCGGGTCGACCGGGTCGGCGCCCCCGAGCACGATCCGGTAGATGAGCATCCGCAGGGACGCCTCGAGGGCGAACATGCAGAGGTTGAAGGCAAGCTTGACCCCGCGTTGGGAACGCCCCAGGACAAGGGCGACTCCCGAGCCGATGACGTAGGCACTCACGTACAGGACCGGTGAGAGGAACGCGAGTCCCATCACGGCGGGGATCTCGCGCAGGGTGTGACTGTGGGCGTTGCGGAGTGTCGGCAGGTGGATGGCAAATGCCTCGGCGACCGCGAAGACGGGAAGCAGCGCCCACCAGCCCCACCCAGGGATGCCTAGCGTCGGGTCGTCGGGCAGTTGCACGGTCAGCAAGGCGATCGCGATCGAGGCCAAGGACGCCGTGAGCATCCACACCCGGCGGTCGCTGCGCGGGGCCGGCGACGCGCTGGCTTGGTTCACCAGGTGCTGCCGTCGCCCCACAGGGCGTCAGACCAGCTGTGGCCCACCCAGCCACTATCCGACCAGCTGTGCCCGCTCCAGGTGTCGTCGGACCAGCTGTGCCCCTGCCAATCCAGTCCCGACCACGAGGAGCCGCTCCACGAGTGGCCCAACCACGCGTCACCCGACCACGAGCTGGCGCTCCAGGAGTTCCCGGTCCAGTCTCGGCCGTTCCACATCCCGCCCGACCATGCCGCGGCGTTCGTCGAGGCAAGCGCCCACGTGGCGGCCACCCACGGAGTGCCGAGTGCGTCGACCTCGCCGCTCAACTCGACACCGTTGGCAGGGTCGACGATGCGGACGTCGCCGCGTGAGGCCTGCAGCGTCCCCAGGCCGGTGGCCGGTACCCATGCCTGGGCGGAGAACAGTCTGGAGGGTGTCGAGAGCGACATCGCTCCGTCGACGTCGAGCACTCCGGCGCCCATCGCCGGCCGGGAATTCACCGCAAGCTTGTCTGCGGACAGGACCAGCAGACGCTTCACCTGGTCGGGCGTCATCGTGGGCCGGGCCTGGAGCAACAACGCCACAGCGCCGGAGACAACGGCCGTTGCCTGTGAGGTGCCGCTGCCACGGAAGAACCGGCCGCTCAGGTCGCCCGGCAGCCGTCCTTCGGGATGCTCGACGTCGGCGACCGAGCCGGGCACCCGCAGCGACACCACGGACTTGCCGGGCGCGATCAGGTCCGGACGCCGCGCCGTCGTACCGCCGTTGCTGAAGGGGGAGACGATGTCGTCCGTGAACTTGTCGGTGCCGCGGTGGTCGACGGAACCGACGGAGATCACGTACGGATCCACCGCCGGCATGGTGAGCGGCGAGGCGTTCCCGTCGTTGCCGGCCGCGGCCACCACGACGATGCCGCGGTTCCACGCGTTCTCGACCGCCTTGGCGAGCGGGTCGGCCCGGTAGGACTGGGTCGAGCGCGTGCCGTAGGACAGGTTGATGACCCGGACGTTCATCCCGTTGTCGCTGCGGTGCTGGACCACCCAGTCGATCGCTGCGATGACCTGGGTGACATCGACGGCCCCGTCGGCGGTGCCGACCTTGACGTTCAGGATCCGGGCGTCCGGTGCCATCCCGACGAAGTAGGCAGGGTCGTCGTATCTGGGCAGGCCAGCTTTGCCAATCGGAACGTCGGCGTCGCGGCCGGCGATGATCCCCGCCATGTGGGTGCCGTGGGCATATCCGTCCAGGTACCGAACGGCGGCGTCCTGACTGTCGAAGGACAGGTCCGGGCCGTTCACGACCTTGCCGGGGGTGGTGAGACCCTTCACCGGAGCGACTCCGGTGTCGATCACCGCCACGGTCACGCCCTGCCCGGTGACCCGCTTTCCGTTCGGGTCGAACTGGGTCCAGACATCCTGGACGCCGTAGTGGTGCTCGATCCAGTTCATGGACCCGCGGTCCACGTCGGCCTGCCAGACACCGGTCTCGGCCGTCGCGCGCTTGCCCTCGTTGGTGGTGTCGTTGCCCCACTTCGACTTAAGCAGGGCCTCGGGGGAATGCGGACGGGAGGATGACCGGGAAGCGTCGGCCGACGCCGTGGGCACGGACCCAGCGCTCGCTGCCCCGACGGCGACGAGGGCGGTCGCCAGGCCCATGGCCGCGCACTGCGAGCGACGCAGACGAGCCGTCATCACAGTCCTCCCCTCCCCAGTCTTACGACGGGTGGCTCTCCAGAGAGTACGTGGTGCCACCGCTCGCAGGTGACCCTTTTCAGAACGGCAAGCGAATCAGTAGGCACATACCGCACAAGGGGGATCAAAGCGTCCGCCGCATTTTGGTCTGGAGGCGACGGTCCGGGCGGAGAGGTCCTATCGGCGCTGATCAACGACGCACTGGACGGCGTCAGCTGCGGTCACGGGGTCCTCGTGCTCCCAGTGGCCACCTTGGTCAAGACGCGCTCGGTGTCGCCGGGTTGTCGGTGTCTCGTCACCTCGCCCGCCACTCCCCCGAGGGCCCGGTTGTTGACCACCGGCGAGGTGCACTCGTCCGCCGCGTTGACCTGTACGTAGCCGATCGCGAGCGCCTGTCGCGATGCCCCGTGTACGCACAGCTGCGACGAGTTCAACTCGTCGTACAGCCGAGGCAACGACTTCACGTGCGCGGCCATGGTCGCCTTGACCTCGAGAAGGTAGCCCATTGGCCCGACAGAACTCGAGCTCATCCACAGCGGGTCGTCAAAGCAACCCGTCGCGTCCGCTCCTACAGCCGCTCCAGCGCCTCGTTCATGCCTCGTTCGCCGTTCTTGCCGAGCCTCGCCAATGGCAGGCGCATCAGCGGCTCGGCCAGCTTGGCTGGCCCCTTGAACTCGAACTGCGCGGTGTAGACCACGGTCGTGTGCTGCTCGTCGCCGGAGAACTCGATGGTGTCGACCGGCTTGACGCTCTTGTTGTCGTCAGCGGTCAGCCGGATCATCCGGTTCGGCACCAGATCGACCACCCGGTACGTCAGGTGGGTCTGGCGGCCCAGGAACGCCGATGTGTTGGCGTACTCGGTCCCGACGCCGCCGTCCCCGGAGCGCCGCGTCGTCGTCACGGTGCCCGGATCCCACTCGGTGGTGGTGGTGAAGTCCGAGAGGTACGCGAAGACACGATCGATCGGCTTGTCGACCTCGATGGTGTAGCGCAGGGTGATCAACGGGCGTCCTCTCGTCCGGGGCTGCGGCCACGTTATGCGCCGCGCTGCCGTGGCGCTTGCCGTCGCGCCGGGTCAGTGCGGCAACCAGGCGTCCTCGTCCTTCGTCCGAGCCGCCACCGTCCGCGGAAGCCGACCGTCGGCGAGATCCTGGATCGTGACGGCCTCGAACACCTCTCGCAGGCTCGAGCGTGCAGCGATCCACACGTGTTGCAGCACGACGGCCGCCTCGTTGTACGTCACCGACTCGGGTCGCAATCCGTAGACGCTCACCAGCGGCCCGTCGACCGCCCGGATGACGTCGGCCACGGTGACCTGCGCCGCATCCCGGGCCAAGCGCCAGCCGCCCGACTGGCCACGCTGGCTCAAGACGATCCCGGAGCGGCGCAGGTCGGCCAGGATCGCCTGGAGGAATCCGTGCGGGATGTCCTGGAGTCGGCCGATCTCCTCAGCGGAGACCGGAGCGGTGCCGGCGTGGCCCGCGATCTCGACCAGGGCACGCAGTGCGTAGTCGGACTTCGCGGAGACCCTCACGTACGGAGTCTGTCAGAGACGGTGGCTTGGCCGACCGGTAACAGGGCTGGTGGCGCAGCTCACAGATGCCCCGAACAGGCCGATCCGCTTGTGCTTCCTACTGACGAGTAGCACAATAATGTTACTGACGGGTAATCGCCGGTCCCCGGGAGGGTGTGGGTTCCATGAGTCACTACAAGAGCAACCTGCGCGACATCGAGTTCAACCTTTTCGAGGTCTTCGGTCGCGGTGAGGTGCTGGGCACAGGACCTTACGAGGACGTCGACGTCGACACCGCGCGCAGCATCCTGGTGGAGGTGGACCGCCTCGCGCGCGAGGAGCTGGCCACCTCCTTCGACGACGCCGACCGCACGCCGCCGATCTTCGACCCTGCGGACTCCTCGGTGCGCCTGCCGGAGTCGTTCAAGCGCAGCTATCAAGCCTGGATGGACGCCGAGTGGTTCCGCCTGCAGCTGCCCGAGGGCCTGGGCGGTCAGCCCGCACCGCCCTCGCTGGTCTGGTCCACCGCCGAGCTGGTCCTCGGCGCCAATCCGCCGGTGTGGATGTATGCCGCCGGTCCAGGTTTCGCCAAGATCGTCTGGAAGAACGGCACCGAGCGCGACAAGCGGATCGCCGAGTTCATGGTCGAACGCCGCTGGGGTTCGACCATGGTGCTCACCGAGCCCGACGCCGGCTCCGATGTCGGCGCCGGCCGTACCAAGGCCTTCCGCCAGGAGGACGGCACCTGGCGCATCGAGGGCGTCAAGCGCTTCATCACCTCCGCCGAGCATGACCTGAGCGAGAACATCATCCATCTCGTCCTCGCCCGCCCGGTCGGCATCGAGGGCGTCGGCGGCCCCGGGACCAAGGGTCTGTCGATGTTCATCGTGCCCAAGTACGACTTCGATCTTGAGACCGGGGAGCTCACCGGACGCCGCAACGGCGCGTACGTCACCAACGTCGAGAAGAAGATGGGCATCAAGGTCTCGACCACCTGCGAGGTGGCCTTCGGCGACGCTGAACCCGCCACGGGCTACCTGCTGGGGGAGGTCCACCAGGGCATCGCACAGATGTTCGAGGTGATCGAGAACGCCCGGATGATGGTCGGCGCCAAGGCCATCGCCACCTTGTCGACCGGCTACCTCAACGCGCTCGACTTCGCCAAGCAGCGGGTGCAGGGCCCCGACCTCACCCGGGCCTCCGACAAGACCGCACCGCGCGTGACGATCACGCACCACCCCGATGTGCGCCGGTCGCTGATGACCCAGAAGGCCTACGCCGAGGCGCTGCGGGCGCTGATGATCTACACGGCGACGTGGCAGGACCGGGTGCAGGTCGCCGAGTACGCAGGCGACCGCGACGAACTGGCGGAGCGGGTCAACGACCTGCTGCTGCCGATCGTCAAGGGCTACGGCTCGGAGAAGTCCTGGGTGCTGCTCGGCACCGAGTCTTTGCAGACCTTGGGCGGTTCAGGCTTCCTGCAGGACTACCCCCTCGAGCAGTACGTCCGTGACGCCAAGATCGACACGCTCTACGAGGGCACCACCGCGATCCAGGGTCAGGACCTGTTCTTCCGCAAGATCGTCAAAGACCAGATGCAGGCGCTCGGCCATCTCGCCGGGGAGATCGAGGCCTTTGCCGGGTCGCAGGCCGGCAACGGCCGGCTCAAGGTCGAGCGATCCCTGCTCGCGCAGGCGCTGCAGGACGCTCAGGGGATCGTGGCCGCGATGGTCGGCCAGCTGATGTCAGCCGACCCCCGCTCAGAGGGCGACGTCACCAACGTCTACAAGGTCGGGCTCAACACCAGCCGGCTGCTGTTCGCCCTCGGCGACGTCGTCTGCGGGTGGTTGCTGCTGCGCCAGGCACAGGTCGCGCTGGACACGCTGGCCGGGGAGGTCTCCGCCGCTGACCAGGCGTTCTACGAGGGCAAGGTGGCAGCCGCCTCGTGGTTCTGCACCACCGTGCTACCGGCCCTGAGCGCGCAACGGATGATCGCTGAGCAGACCGACAACGCGATCATGGAGCTCGACGAGGCCTCGATGTAACTCGGTTCCACCCCTTCGGGCGGTACCGTTCGGAGACCGGGCACCACGCGGTGCCCCCATCCCTTCGGGAGGAACCATGGGCATCGGCACCGGCATCGTCCTGATCGCGATCGGCCTGATCTTGTTGTTCGCCGTCGACTTCGACATCCCCTACATCACCGACGACGCACTCGGTTGGATCCTCATCATCATCGGCATCCTCGGACTGCTCATCTCGCTGGCTCTGATGCGGCAGCGCACGCACACCCCCCACACCGCACGGGTGGAGGAGCGCCGCTACGACGACACGGTCTGACGCAGGACTCAGCGACCCCAGGAGGAGTCGCCGCGGCGCACCCCGGTGCGCGCCTCTCCCCGGGCGGTGGTCCGGGCACTCGACCGCACGCCGTACGACCGTTGGCCCGAGCGGCTGCCGGCGTACGAGCGTTTCCCGCGACCCTGGTAACCGCCGGAGCCCCCGCGGCCGCTACCCAGCGCACCGTAGGACGCCCCCGAGCGTCCCTGCGAGCCGGCACGCGATCCGTGCCGCTGCTCGGGCGCCTCGCTGCCCGAGGCCGCCAACGCGTCGACGGTCATCGGCTGCGGCGCGGTGAGGATGTCGTGGTGCCGGGCCTCGACGCCGGCCGCATGTTGCAGGCGTACGACCTGGTCGACGAAGCGCGGCGTGGTGATCGCGACGACTGCACCGAACGCGCCCGCCCGAGCGGTGCGCCCCGAGCGGTGCAGGTAGGCCTTGGTCTCGGTCGGCACGTCGTAGTGAACGACCATGCCGACCTGGTCGACGTGGATGCCGCGGGCTGCGACGTCGGTGGCCACGATGACCGTGGCCTGCCCGGAGCGGAACTTGCGCAGGTTGCGCTCGCGTGCGCCCTGCGTGAGGTTGCCGTGCATGTCGACGGCGCCGACACCGGCGGCAGTCAGCTCCCGGGCCAGGTCGGTGGCGCCGTCGCGAGTCCGGGTGAAGACGATCGAGCGCGGGTTGGCCTCGAGCAGCCGGGTGGCTGTCTCGACCTTCGCGGTGTGCGCGGTCACCAGCACGTGGTGCGCCACCGTGGCCGGCCCGTCGTCGGCCGGGTCGAGCTCGTGCTTGACCGGGTTCGACAGGTGCGTGCGTACGAGACGGTCGACGTCGCCGTCCAGGGTCGCCGAGAGCAAGAGCCGCTGGCCGCCGCTGCGGGTCTGCGCCAGCAGCGCGTCGACGGCCGGGTAGAACCCGAGGTCGCACATGTGGTCGGCCTCGTCGACGACCGCGATCTCGACCTCGTCGAGTCTGCATGCGCCGCGAGCGATGAGGTCGTCGAGCCGGCCAGGGGTGGCGACCACGACGTCGACTCCCCGGCGCAGTCGCTTGATCTGGCGGTCGTAGGGCGTGCCCCCGTACACGGTGACCATCGACAGCTTGAGCGTGTCGGCGAGCGGCTCGATGGCCAGGCGTACCTGGCTGGCGAGCTCGCGGGTCGGCACCAGGATCAGGGCGCGGGGTGCCTTGGGGCGGCTGCGGCCGCCCTGCAGGCGGGTGAGGATGGGCAGCCCGAAGGCCAGGGTCTTGCCCGAGCCCGTACGCGCACGGCCGAGCACGTCGCGGCCGGCCAGCGCGTCGGGCAGCACGGCGGACTGTACGGGTGTGGGCACGGTGATGCCCTGCCGCTCGAGGGCGCGGACGAGGGGGTCGGGCAGGTCGAAGTCGAGGAAGCTCGCCAGGGTGTCGGCGGCAGGCAGGACGGCAGGGTCGACGGTCACGTCGGAGTGTTCTCCAGCATCGATCGGGTTGGGTCCGGCACAGCACGCTGGCAGCGCGCCGATGAGCCTGCTGGACCCGGGGTACCCGATTCCTGTCGGTCGCGACCTTAGACGGTCGCACCACACTGCCGGGCACGAAGACGGCCCCCGGGCGATGCCGGAGGGCCGTGGCTGAGGTGAAGTCTAGCAGCGCGGCCGGGGAGTCGCCTCTAGACGGAGTGGATCGCCCCCGAGACGTCGCACACGTTCGAGGCGAGCCCGCACCTCCTGGCCACGCGCCGCGGCGGTGGTCTGCGTCGAAGGCGACGAGGAGCTCGGTCGCCGCGTGCTCGACCAGCTGGCCGGGACGCCCTGACCCGTGCGCTCAGGCGATACTGGCACGCATGAGCTGGAGCCTCGAGGACGTCCCCGACCTGACGGGGCGGCGCGCGCTGGTGACGGGGGTGACCGGCGGTCTGGGTGAGAACACCGCGCGGGAGCTGGCCCGGCACGGCGCCGATCTTGTCGTCACCGCCCGCAACGCCGCCAAGGCCGGCCCGGTGCTGGACCGGCTGCGCGCGGTCGCGGGCGGCCGAGTCGAGCTGCTCGATCTCGACCTCGCCGACCTGTCGTCGGTACGCACGGCGGCCGAGTCGGTGCTCGGCACGTACGACCGGGTGGACATCGTGGTCAACAACGCGGGCGTGATGGCGACACCGAAGCGGCGTACCGCTGACGGCTTCGAGCTGCAGATCGGGACCAACCACGTCGGGCACTTCGCCCTCACCGGTCGGTTGTGGCCGCTGCTGCGCGACAGCGCCGCCCGCGTGGTGTTCGTGTCGTCGGTGGCGCATCGCACGGTTCGTGGCGTCGACCTGCGCTCCCTGGTGCCCGGCGACGACCCGCGAGCGTACCGGCGGTGGCGCTCGTACGGCGAGTCGAAGTTGGCGAACCTGATGACGGCCCTCGAACTTGCCGACGCTGCCCGTGACACCGGGGTGGTGGCCGTGGCCGCACACCCCGGGTACGCGGCGACCGACCTGCAGACGGCCGGGCCCGAGCTGGGCGGGCCGACGCTGCAGTCGCGCGCGATGCGGTTGATCAACACCACGGTGGCCCAGTCAGCCGCCGCCGGCGCTGAGCCGCTGCTGCTCGCCGCAACCCTGCCCGGGCTTGCACCCGGCTCGTACGTCGGTCCCGGTGGGCTCGGCGAGCTCCGTGGCCGGCCGACGCTGGTGGTCACGTCTGGGGCGGCCCGCGACCCCGCTGCGCGCCGGGCGCTGTGGGAGGCCACCGCGGGCGCCACCGGCGTCTCGTTCCCCTGACTCCCGCGCACAGTTGTCAGCGTCTGGTGTCGTTGTAGCGACGCCAGACGCTGACAAGTCCGGTGAGGTTGGCGTCCGTCCACAGGCTTGGGTTGCGCGCCGTACGAGGGCGTCGTCACGCTGCAGTCTGTCGGACGTGGGCACCAGAGCGGTCATCACTCGACTGCCCCCAGCAGTCGTGCAGCTGTGGGTGGCACAAGACTGTGTCGCGCGTACGCAGCAGCTGCTCGACGCCGGTCTGACATCCGGGCAGGTACGCCACCAGCTCGCCACTGGCCGCTGGCGACGGATCACGCCGACCGTGCTCCTGTGCCGTGACGTCGAACCCACCCGAGCGCAGTGGATGTGGATCGGCGTGCTCGACGTGGGGCCGCCCGTGGCGCTGGCGTCACACACCGCCCTCGAGGTCGCAGGCTTCCGCGGCTTCGCCGAGGAGACTGCTCGGATCCACGTCGTGGCCGCGCACGGCAGCCGGTGTGCCGGCGCCGGTCCGCTCCAGCTGCACGAGTCCCGCCGCTTCGGTGTCACCGACTGCTACGGCGCCTTCCTGCTTCCCCGCGTCTCCCCGGCTCGAGCGGCCATCGACGCTGGGGCGTGGCAAGCACGGTCTCGGTTCGCCGCGACGATGCTGGCCGCGGTCGTACAGCAGCGGCTGACCACCGTCGACCGGCTCCGTGCCGAGCTCGACAAGGCCGGCGCGATCAGGCACCGCGCGTACATGCGGCTCGTCCTCGACGACATCGCCGGCGGCGCAGAGGCGCTGGGTGAGATCGACGTGGCCAGGCTCTGCCGCCAGCACGGACTGATGGAGCCGCAGCGGCAGGTGCGCCGCCGCGATCGCAGCCGACGAGTCCGCTACCTCGACTGCGAGTGGACGTTGCCCGACGGTCTCATCATCGTGCACGAGGTCGACGGCAGCCACCACCTGAGCGTCGAGCACTGGGAGGCCGATCTGCAGCGGGAGCGTCGTGTCGTGCTCGACCGCCGGATGGTGCTGAGGGCGTCGACGCAGGAGGTCAGGCTGGACGGGGCGTCGCTTGCGGCCGACCTGGCGGCGGCCGGGGTGCCGCGGCAGCGCTGATCCGAGAGTTGTCCGCACCTGACGTCGCTACAACGACGCCAGACGCTGACAAGTCGGGGGACGGGGAGTGGGGGAGGATGGGCGGCGTGCGGGTGAGGGAGTACGACGCGGAGGACGCCGAGGCGGTCCTCCAGCTCAACCAGACGCACCTCGACGCGGTCGGTCCGCTCGACGCGGAACGGCTGACGTGGCTCACCGACATCGCCGATCGGGTGCTGGTCGCCGACGACGCCGGTACGGTCGCGGGGTTCGTGGTGCTGATCGGCCCCGACACCGCGTACGACTCGCCGAACTACCACTGGTTCCTCGCGCGAGCGCCGTCATTCCTCTACCTCGACCGGGTAGTCGTCGCCCCCACGCACCGCCGGCGCGGGGTCGCCACGGCGTTGTACACCGCCGCCGAGGAGCTGGCGGTCCCGTACGGCGCGATGGCGCTCGAGGTGTACGCGGTGCCGCCGAACGAGGGGTCGCTGGCCTTCCACGCCGCCAGGGGGTACGCGGAGGTCGGCCGCCTGGAGCAGAGCAACGGCAACACCGCTGCGATGATGGCCAAGCAGCTCGAACCATGCGCGTCCACCCGGCATCTCAACCAGTGACCGACCCTGGATCCAACCACTCACAAAGAAGTCCGGTGTCTGCAATGAGCCGCCGGTCGACGCTGCTGACCCTGATCACCGTCGCTGGACTCGCCCTGACGACCGGATGCGCGGCCCGCACACCGTCTCCGGGCGACTACCGCGAGGTGCTCCTGCACGAGTACGCCCACCAGTGGTACGGCGACAGCGTGACGCCGTCGAACTGGAAGGACCCGTGGCTCAACGAGGGTTTCGCGATGTACCTCGAGGCGAGATGGAGCGCCGACCAGGGCAGAACCCCGATGTGGTTGTGGCGCGACTACTGGGCCGACGGCGACCAAGGCTGGCGGCGGCAGTACGGCCCGCCCGGTGCGTACGACAAGCACCAGTTCGCCTCGATCAACGTGTACTACTGCAGCGCGCTCATGCTCGACCGGCTGCGGCACCGCGTCGGCGCTCGCGACTTCGCCCGGCTCCTGCGCGCCTGGCCACAGGCGCAGCGCGACGGCAACGCCGACCGGGGCGAGTGGGTGCGGTTTGCCGAACGGGTCACCGGTGAACAGCTGAGTCACTTCGTGCACGAGTGGCTGACCTCGCCCACGACGCCGCGCTGAGGGGCACGCGGCTCAGTACAGCAGCGCCTGCGCCGGGTCGGTGAGGATCGCCGCGACGTCGGCGAGGAACCGGCTGCCCTGCTCGCCGTCGACGACGCGGTGGTCGAAGCTCAGCGCCAGCGTGGTCACCCAGCGCGGCTCGATCCGCTCCTCGGCGCCGGTGCCGATCACCCACGGGCGGCGGGCGATGGCTCCCACGGCCAGGATGCCGGTCTCGCCCGGGTTGAGGATCGGCGTACCGGCATCGACGCCGAAGACGCCGACGTTGGTGATGGTGAACGTGCCACCCGACATCTGCGCGGGCTGCGTACGACCCGCCCGTGCGGTCGCGACCAGCTCGTCGAGGGCCTCGGCGAGCGCGGCCAGCGGCATGGCATCGGCGGCCGGGACGTTGGGCACCACCAGGCCGCGCGGCGTCGCCGCCGCGATGCCGAGGTTGACCCGTCCCTTGTAGACGATCTCCTGCGCCGCGTCGTCGAAGGTCGCGTTGAGCGCCGGGTGCTGGCGCAGGGCCAGGCACACCGCCTTGGCCACGACAAGCAGCGGCGAGAGCCTGCGTTCGCGCAGGTCACGATGCGTACGCAGACGCTCCACGAGCTCCACGGTCCGGGTGACGTCAAGGGTGACCCACTCGGTGACGTGCGGCGCGGTGAACGCGGAGGCGACCATCGCCTGTGCGGTCATCTTGCGCACGCCCTTGACCGGCTCGCGCCGGTCCTCAGCCGCCCCGGGTGGCGCAACGACCCCCAGAGCATCGCCAGGGGGAGTGCTCGCGGAGGCGTGCACGTCGGCGCGGGTCACCACGCCGTCCGGCCCGGTCGGGGTGACCGTGCGCAGGTCGACACCGAGGTCCTTGGCCAGCTTGCGCACCGGCGGCTTGGCCAGCACGCGGGCGGGTCCCGTCCCCTCCACCGGCTCGGCGGGGTCGGGCACCTCGGGCAGCGCCGGCGGGGCGTCCTCGATCGAGACCTCGGGCGCGACGTCCTGCGCGGTGGAGAACGCCGTCTGCAGGTTGGCCTGCGCCGCCGCGGGTGCCACCTCGGCGGGCACGGCGCCCTTGCGGGGTCGCCGCTTCGCCTCGGTCGTACGCGGGCCGTACCCCACCAGCACCGACGTGCGCCCACCCGGCGCCGGACCACCGATGAGGCCGGGCTCGACCGCCCCCTCCGGCGGCGGCGTACCGACGACCGACTCATCCCCCGACTTGTCAGACTCAGGCGTCGCTATAGCGCCACCAGCGTCTGACAACTCCGGGGTGGACGCCTCCTCCGCGGGGTCGCCGATCGCGATGATGGGGGTGCCGACCGCGACGGTCTCGCCCTCGGGTACGAGCAGCGCGGCCACTCGTCCCGCGAAGGGCACCGGCAGCTCGACCAGCGACTTGGCGGTCTCGATCTCGACCACGACGTCGTTGACCTTGACCGTGTCGCCGACCTTGACGTGCCAGCTGACGATCTCGGCCTCGGTGAGCCCCTCACCCACGTCGGGCAGCTTGAACTGCGGCATGACTCCCTCTCTGTACGCGGCTCAGTACGCCAGCACGCGGTCGACGGCGTCCAGCACCCGGTCGAGGTCGGGGAGGTACTCCTCCTCGACGCGGCTCGGCGGGTACGGCGTGTCGAATCCGCCCACCCGCAGCACCGGCGCCTCCAGCGCGTAGAAGCACTCCTCGGTGACCCGGGCCGCGACCTCCGCGCCGAGGCCGAGATTGACCGTCGCCTCGTGCACGACGACCGTGCGGCCGGTCTTGCGCACCGACTCGTGCACCGGGCCCATGTCGAGCGGCGAGAGCGTGCGCAGGTCGATCACCTCGATGCTGTGCCCCTCACCTGCGCTCGCGATCGCGGCCTCCAGCGACGTCTTGACCATCGGGCCGTACGCGCAGACGGTGACGTCGGTGCCCTGGCGCACCACCCGGCTGCTGAACAGCGGCGGTGGCGTGGCATGCACGTCGATCTCGGCCTTCTCCCAGTACCGACGCTTGGGCTCGAAGAACACGATCGGGTCGTCGGCGGCGATCGCCTGCTGGATCATCCAGTAGGCATCGGCCGGGTTCGAGCACGCCACCACCTTGAGGCCCGCGGTGTGGGCGAACTGCGCCTCGGGGCTCTCCGAGTGGTGCTCGACGGCACCGATACCACCCCCGAAGGGGATGCGGATGACGATCGGCATCGGCAGGCGGCCCTTGGAGCGGAAGTGCAGCTTGGCGACCTGGCTGACGATCTGGTCGTACGCGGGGTAGACGAACCCGTCGAACTGGATCTCGCACACCGGCCGGTAGCCGCGCATCGCCAGCCCTACCGCGGTGCCGAGGATGCCGGACTCCGCGAGGGGGGTGTCGATCACCCGGTCCTCGCCGAAGTCCTTCTGCAACCCGTCGGTGACTCGGAAGACCCCGCCGAGCCGGCCGACGTCCTCGCCCATGATCAGCACCTTCGGGTCGGCCTCCATCGCGGCCCGCAGGCCGTTGGTGAGCGCCTTGGCCATCGTCGTCTGCGCCATCAGTGCGCCCCCTCGAACGAGCCGAGGTACGCCGCGAACTGCTCCTTCTGCGCCAGCAGCTCCGGCGGGGCGTCGGCGTACGCGTGGTCGAAGATGCTGAGCACGTCGGGGTCCGGGAGCGCCAGGCAGCCGGCCCGCAGGCGAGCGGCGAGCTCGTCGCCCTCGGCGTCGAGGTCGGCGAGCTCGGCGTCGGTGATGGCACCACCGCGGACGAGGTAGGCCTTGACCCGGGCGAGCGGGTCCTTGAACTTCCAGTGCTCGAGGTCGTCGTTGAGCCGGTAGCGAGTGGGGTCGTCGGACGTGGTGTGGGCGCCCATGCGGTACGTGTACGCCTCCACGAACGTCGGCCCCGACCCGTCGCGGGCCCGCTGCAGTGCGGCTTGGGTGACCGCGTGGCAGGCCAGCACGTCGTTGCCGTCGACCCGTACGCCGGGAAACCCGAAGCCGAGCGCTCGTTGGTAGAGCGGGATGCGGCTCTGGCGCTCGATCGGCTCCGAGATCGCCCACTGGTTGTTCTGGCAGAAGAAGACGACCGGGGAGTTGAACACGCTCGCCCAGATGAACGCCTCGTTGACGTCGCCCTGGCTGGTGGCCCCGTCGCCGAAGTACGCGATGACGCCGGCGTCCCGGTCGGGGTCGCCGGTGCCGACCACGCCGTCGCGTTGCATCCCCATCGCGTACCCGGTGGCGTGCAGCGTCTGCGCGCCGATGACGATCGTGTAGAGCCCGAAGCCCTTGTCCCGGGGATCCCACGCCCCGTGGTCGACGCCGCGGAACAAGCCGAGCAGGTCGAGCGGCTCGACGCCGCGGCACCATGCGACGCCGTGCTCGCGGTACGTCGGGAACGCGAAGTCCTGGGGGCGCATCGCCCGGCCGGACCCGATCTGCGCCGCTTCCTGGCCCAGCAGCGACGCCCAGATCCCGAGCTCACCCTGCCGCTGCAACGCCGTAGCCTCGGTGTCGACCCGTCGGGTCAGCACCAGGTCGCGGTACATGCTCTTGATGCTCGGGTCGTCGCCCTCGTACGAGAACTCTGGGTGGTCGACGCGCTCGCCCTCCGGCGTGAGCAGCTGGACCAACTGCAAGCCGTCACCGGCGTGGTCGGCGCCGAAGACGGCTTTGCGGCTCGGACCGAAGTCGGCGTCGCTCACGTTTCCGCTCCTGCTCTGTCCGCGTCGGCGGGGTCACCGCCGCGTGGACGTCTCGGTCGCGGTGCCGGGCGGCGGCAGGGGTGGTGCGCGCCGGACCGGCCCCGCGGTGGGGACGGCTGTGACCGCGGCCACAGCACGGTCAAGGTACCTGCCCGGCCGCGGCCACGCCCACCCGGCAGGGCCTCTCGGCCCGCACCTGTGTACTCGCGCGGTGTATTCATCGTGTGTATAGTCGCCGCCGTGACCGTCGCCCGCACCCTGCTGGGACTGCTCGAGACCGAGCCAGCCCACGGCTACACGCTCAAGCACCGCTACGACCAGCACTTCGCCCGGCTCAAGCCGCTGCCGTTCGGGCAGGTGTACGCCTCGCTGGCCCGCTTCGAGCGTGACGGCCTCGCGGTGGTGACCGGTACGGAGCCGGGCGCGGGCCCGCAGCGCACCACGTACGCGATCACGCCGGAGGGGGTCACCGCGGTGGAGCAGTGGATCGGCGAGCCGGAGGAGCCCACCACGTTCGCCGGCAGCGTGCTGTTCGCCAAGACGGTGCTGGCTCTGCGCTCCGGCCGGTCGGCCGGGGACGTGCTCGACGCGCAACGACAGGTGCACCTGGCCCGGATGCGGGAGCTGACCGCAGCCCGGCGTATGGACGACCCCGCCGAGCTACTGGCGATCACCTACGAGCTCAACCACCTCGACGCCGACCTGCGGTGGATCGAGGAGGCCGGGCAGCAGCTCGCCCGGCTGGCGACCGACCTTGGGGGACCACGATGACCACCACGGTGACCACGCGACCGGCCGAGCCCCGGAGCAGCGGGGCGCTGCTGCGGGCGTACGACCTGCACCTGTCCTTCGGGCCGAGCCGGGCCCTCGCCGGAGCCTCGATCGACCTCGCCGCCGGGGAGGTCACCGCGCTGATGGGCCCGTCCGGGTCCGGCAAGTCCACCCTGCTGCACTGCCTCGCGGGCATCTTGGTTCCCGACACCGGCACGGTCGAGGTGGCGGGCAACCGGCTGGACGCGATGTCTGAGCGCCAGCGCAGCCGGTTCCGGCTCGAGCACCTCGGTTTCGTCTTCCAGTTCGGTGACCTCGTACCCGAGCTGACGCTGCGTGAGAACGTTGCGTTGCCGTTGCAGCTCACCGGGTCCCGTTCCGCCGAGGCGTACCGGCGCGCGGACGAGTTGCTCGCGCAGCTCGAGGTGGCCGACGTCAAAGACCGGCGGGCTGGTGCGGTCTCCGGCGGCCAGGCCCAACGGGCCGCCGTCGCCCGCGGGCTGGTGGCCCGCCCGCGGGTGCTGTTCGCCGACGAGCCCACCGGGTCGCTGGACACCGTCAACGGCCAACAGGTCCTCGACGCGCTGGTCCGGCTGGCGCGGGACATGGGCACCACCGTCCTGATCGTCACCCACGACCACCGGGTGGCCGCGCACGCCGACCGCCTGGTCACCATGCGCGACGGCGTGACCGAAACGACCCCGTCGTGAGCGCCTTGGTGCGTCTCGGTCTCCGCCTCGCGGGGGGAGGCGGAGCCCGAGAACGGGGCCGGTCACTGAGCGTCGCCGCCGCTGCGGGCGCGGGAACCTGGGCGTTGCTCGTCACGCTGTCCGTGGTCGACGCGGTGCTGGACACGCTGGGAGCGGCGTACGGCGACCAGGAGATGGCCACGCTGGCCGGCGGTGTGCTGATCGCGGTCGGCGTGCCCGTCGTCGTACTGGTGGCGACCGCGGCCCGGCTGTCGGCGTCCGTCCGCGACCGAAGGCTCGCCAGCCTGCGACTGATCGGCCTGCCCCCGACCTCCACCCGGCTGGTGGCCGCGGTCGAGGTCGGTGCGGCCACGCTCGTCGGCGCCCTGGCAGGCGTGGTCGCCTTCGTCGCCAGCCGGTCGTCGCTGCCGTCCGTGCGGCTCGACGGTCTGGTGGTCGACACCGGGTCGACGGGCGCGATGCAGATCGTGGGCGTGCCGCTGGTCGTACTGCTGGTCAGCGTCGCGGTCGCACAGGCACCGACGCGGCGGCGAGCGGGCCAGGCCCTGGCGTCGGTTCGCGCGGCCGAGACCCGACGAGTGGCGTGGTGGCGGGTAGCACCCGTCGTAGCGGGGCTGGCGCTGCTGGTCGCCCTCCGTGTTGCCGTCCGCGGAGACGCTGAGGTGACCGCTGCGCAGGCCTACACGTTGTTCGTGGGTGCCGGGCTGACCGGTCTGGGGATGCTCGTGCTGCTGCCCGTGGTGGTCCGCCTGGTCGCGGCGGCACTGGTACGGATCCCCGGCGCACCGGCCGTGCGGCTCGCCGGCCGACGCATGCAGGCACAGCCGGCCGGCGTGCAGCGCGTGGTCGCCGGCCTGCTGGCCGCGTTGTTCGTCGTGGCCGGTGCCCGGATGGTGCTCGTGGCGTTCGAGGTGTCTGACGGTGCTTACGCGGCCGCACGCTCGGCGATGGACGGCGGACCGCAGCCGCTCTCGGTGCGGACGACGCGCCCGTCCGAGGATGCGGTGGAAGCAGCGCTGCGTGCCCACCCACTCGTGGACCGGGTGGCAACGCAGGATCAGCTGGCGACCGGCTGCCGTGGCGCCCGTTCTCTCTGCCTCACCGCTTTCGTCGGGACCTGTGCCGAGCTCGTCGAGGCTCTGCCGGGGGTGACCGGGTGCCGCGATGACGAGGCGGCCCTTCTCGGTGACGAGGTCCTCGTCGGCGGTCGAACACCGGGTCCCACTCTGACGTGGAGGGCCAACGGTTCCGCAGGCACGCTCTCCGTACCCACGCCCCAGACCACGCTGTCCTACGACTACTCAACAGAACAAGACCTCGTCTACGCCAACGTGTTCTTGCCGCAGTCGACACCTGGGGTCGAGGACTTGTTGAACGCGGGCCAGCCCTCCTGGTCGGTTTCCGCCCACGGTGGCCCGAGCGCCGCCGCGCAGGTGCAGACGGCCCTCCGCGACGTGTCCCCGCATGCGTCGGTCTCGCGCGACTGGAGAAAGGCCGATCTGGCCTACGTCGACACGATGAAGCGAGGCTTGTGGCTGCTGGCCGGTCTGGTTGTCTCGGTCGGCCTGCTGTCGTTCGTGCTCGGGGGGGTCGACCGAGCCCTGTCGCGACGGGCGGAGTCGGCCCGGCTGCAGGTGTTCGGTACGCCGCGCCGCACGATCATGGCCGCTCAGTGGATCGAGGCACTGCTGCCGCTGCTGGTAGGGGTGCCGCTGGCCGCGGGGCTCGGTTCATTCGCCGGCGAGACGTTCCTGTCGTTGGCCGAGGGATCGATGGCCACACCGTGGACCGGCATTGTCACCGTGGTGCTCGCGACCCTGCTCGGCTCGGTCGTCGTCGCGGGCCTCACGGTCGTCGCTGCCGCCCCCCGCTTGCGCGCCGATCTCATCCGCGCCGAGTAGCGGCCTTGGTGTCGGCGCGGCATGACCGCCCCGCGGAGCGTGTGACGCTGGGCGCATGGCTGACCTTCCGACCGGATCGACACTCGCCCTACTTCTGGCACAACGGGCACTATCCGGAGTCGGAGGAGTACCGGGCGCTGGCCGATGACGGCTTCGCGGACTACCGGCTCCGGATCCACGGCCTCGTCGCCGACTACTCCCAGATCGATGGCGGCTAGGGCGGCTACGACCAAGACCACGAGTTCTTCGGCTACCGGCAGTCCCTCTGAGCGCCCCCGGTGCCGTCAACACCAGGCCTCAGGCCAGCGACTCGATCCAGGCGTCGTGCAGGGCGGCGTAGCGACCGTCGCCACCGGCCGCGATCAGCCCGGCCGGGGTGCCCTCCTCGACCACCTGGCCGTGCTCGAGCACCAGCACCCGGTCGGCGATCTCCACGGTGGAGAGCCGGTGGGCGATGATGATCGCCGTACGCTCGGCGAGGATCGTGCGCAGCGCGCGTTGCACCAGCCGCTCGCTGGGGATGTCGAGCGACGAGGTCGCCTCGTCGAGGATGAGTACGGCGGGGTCGGCGAGGAAGGCGCGCGCAAACGCCACCAGCTGGCGCTGGCCCGCCGACAGCCGGCCGCCGCGGGTCTCGACCTGGGTGTCGAAGCCCTGCGGCAGCGCCTCGATGAACGTGTGGGCGCCGATCGCGGCCGCCGACTCTCGCACCTGCTCGTCGGTGGCATCCGGGCGGCCGAAGCGAATGTTGTCGGCGATGGTGCCGGCGAACAGGAAGTTCTCCTGCGTCACCATGACGACGTGGCGCCGCAGGGTGTCGTCGGCGAGCTCGCGCAGGTCGATGCCGTCGAGCGTGGCGCGCCCGCTGGTCGGGTCGTAGAACCGCGACACCAGCTTGGCGATCGTGGTCTTGCCGGCACCGGTGGTGCCGACGAGCGCCACGGTCTGCCCGGCCGGGATCGACAGGTCGAGCCCGGCGAGCACCGGGCGGCCGGGGACGTACTCGAAGCTGGTGTCCTCGAGCGCGACGCGACCGTGCGCCACCGGCAGCGGCACGGGGTGCTCTGTGTCGGCGAGCTGCGGCCGTTCCTCGAGCACGCCGGAGATCTTCTCCAGCGCCGCAGAGGCCGACTGGAAGGTGTTGTAGAACTGGCTGACCTCCTGCATCGGCTCGAAGAACTGACGCAGGTAGATCAGGAACGCAGCGAGCGTGCCGACCGTGACCTCACCGTCCAAGGCGCGGTAGGCGCCGAGGATCAGGACCAGCGCGATCGTGACGTTGCCGATCAGCTTGATGCCGGGCATGAACAACCCGACGAGCCGGAACGCCCGCTCGTTGGCCCGGCGGTAGTCCTCGTTGACCTCCGCGAAGATCTCCTCGTTGCGGGGCTCGCGACGGAAGGCCTGGACCGCCCGGATGCCGGTCATCGACTCGACGAAGTGCACGATCACCGCGGCGACGGTCTCGCGGGTGCGACGGTAGGTCAGCGCAGACTCACGCCGGAACCAACGGGTCAGCCAGATCAGCGGCGGGAACGCCAGCAGAGCCACCAAGCCGAGCTCGAGGTCGAGGAGGAGCAGCACGGTGGCGGTGCCGACCATCGTGAGGACCGCGGTGACCAGCCCGTCGAAACCGGAGTCGAGCATCTCCTCGAGCGCGTCGATGTCCGACGTCGAGCGGGAGATCACTCGGCCGGAGGTGTAGCGGTCGTGGAAGGCGGTCGACAGCCTCTGAAAGTGGCGGAACAGGCGCCGGCGCAGCTCGAGGACGACCTGCTGGCCGATGCGGCCCGAGCGCAGCAGGAACTCCGCGCGCGCGAACGCCTGGACGACCACGCAGACCAGAACGACGGCGGTAACCGTCACCAGCGTGCGCGAACCCTCACCCGCCTGGATCGGTGGGATACCGAGGTCGATGCCGATCTTGACGAGGTACGGGATCGCCAGCCGAGCCGCGTTCTCGACCAGCACGACGGCAACCAGCCACCGCAGCGCTCGCTGGTGCGAGCGCAGCAGCGAGCCGAGCAGGCGCCGCGACCGGGTGCGCAGCCCCAGCCCCATGTCGGCGGTGACGTCGTCGGCGTCCTCGGCCGCGACACCGCGCCAGTCGGCACCGTCCAGCGCGACCGGGCCGACGCCAGTGTCACCGCTCTCCGGGATTCCGGTGCCGTGCGTACCACCGGGGGAGCCCACGCCGCCCGCGGCGCCGGAGGTGTCGGTGGTGGTCACGCCGGCACCTCCTGGTCGACGTCGGCGGCCAGGAGCTCGCGGTACGCGGGCACCGTCGCCATCAGGTCGCTGTGGGTGCCGACGTGCGTGATCGTCCCGCCCTGCAGCAGGGCCACCTTGTCGGCCAGCAGCACGGTGGAGGCGCGGTGCGCGACGACGATGCCGGTGGCCCGCTCCAGCACGTTGCGCAGGGCGCGCTCGACGAGGGCTTCGGTGTGTACGTCGAGTGCGGACAGCGTGTCGTCGAGCACCAGGATGCGCGGCTCGGCCAGCACCGCGCGGGCGAGCGCGAGCCGCTGCCGCTGGCCGCCGGACAGGGCCATGCCCTGCTCGCCGATGCGGGTGTCGAGCCCCCACGGCAGGTCGTGCACGAACGTCGCCTGCGCCACCTCGAGGGCCTCCAGCACGTCGGACTCGGTGGCGTCGGGCCGGCCGAGCGTGACGTTCTCGCGGGCGCTCATGCTGAACAGCGTCGGCTCCTCGAAGGCGGTGGCCACGATCGAGCGCAGGCACGGCAGGGTCAGCTCGCGTACGTCGACCCCGTCGATCGTGACCCGGCCGGCGGTGACGTCCCACAGCCTCGGCACGAGATTGGTCAGCACGGTCTTGCCCGAGCCGGTCGCGCCGACGACCGCCACCGTCTCGCCGGGCAGCACCTCGAGGTCGACGCCGTGCAGGACGTCGCTCTCCGCGTCGGGGAAGCGGAAGCTGACCCCCTCCAGCCGCAGATGGCCGCGGGGGTGCTCGAGCACCCGGTCGCCACCGACGACGGTCGGCACGGTGTCGAACAGCTCGCAGACCCGGTCGGCTGCGGTCATCGCCTCCTGCGCCATCGCGAGGATGACGCCCAGCGAGGCCACCGGCCACACGAGCTGGAGCATGAGCGTGATGAAGGCGACCAGCGTGCCGAGCGTGATCGACTCGCGGCCGACGGCCATGGCGCCGAGCAGGAGCACGATGACCAGGGCCACGTTGGGCATGACCTCGAGGAAGGTCCAGAACCGAGCGGACAACCGGACCTTGTCCATGCTCGAGTCGTACAGCCGGCTGGCGTAGCGGTCGAAGCCCTCGTACGCGTGGCGGCTGCGGCCGAAGGACTTGATCGTGCGTACGCCCAGCGTCGACTCCTCGACCTGCGTGGCGACGTCGCCCTGCTGGTCCTGTACGCGACGTGATACCACCACGTAGCGGCGCTCGAAGCGCATCGACAGCCACACGATCGGCAGCGCCGCCGCGGCCACGACCAGACCCAGCGGCGGGTAGAGGTGGATCAGCAGGGCCACCACGACCACCAGCTGCAGGACGTTGATGATGAGGAAAAGTAGGCCGAAGCCGGTGAAGCGGCGGATCGTCGACAGGTCGGTGGTCACCCGGCTGAGCAGCTGCCCGGACTGCCAGCGGGAGTGGAACGCCGCCGGCAGCCGGTCGAGGTGGTCGTAGAGGTCACGGCGGATCGTCGACTCGACCCCGAGCACCGCGCCGGCCTGCAGCCAGCGGCGAACCAGGATCAACGCCGCCTCGACGACGCCGAGGGCGAGGGCGAGCAGGCCAAGCGGCAGCACGCCGGAACGGTCGCCGGCGGCGATGGGGCCGTCGATGACCCGTCCGGTGACCAGCGGGATCGCCAGCGAGGCCGCGACCATCCCCATCGCGGCCAGCAGCATGATCACGAGCAGGTGAGCGTACGGGCGCAGGTAACCCCGCAGGCGCCACAGCGAGGTGGTGGCACGGGCGCCTGCGGGGCGCGTGGTGACGCTGGGTGGAGGCATGGGGGTGGCCTGCCGGGGTCGGGGGCGGTAATGCCCAGGCTAGGCGATGCCCCCGACAGCCCGGCAAGCAGGTTTCGATTTGCAACCGCACTCAGGCGAGGTCATCCGTCGCCGGCGGCCTGGTACCGGTCAGGCCAGGTGGCGACCGAGGAACGCGACCGCCCGGACGTACGCGTCGAGCCGGTTGGACCGCTTGGCCAGGCCGTGCCCCTCGTCGGCGTACACCAGCAGCTCGCACGGCACCCCCTTGGCGCGCAGGTCGCGGACGACCACGTCGAAGTCGACCCCGTCGCGGCGGTTGGTCGCGTACGCCACCCAGCCCGGACCGACGTCCACGAGCGGGTTGACGTGGGCCGGGTCGCGGACCAGCGGTTCGAGGCCGGCGAGGCCCACCGGGGCCTCGATGTCGTCGGGATGCAGCAACGACAACTGGGCGCGCTCGTCGCCGTCGGTGTCGTGTTCGACGACGACGGTGCGCTGGCCGGGCAGGTACCGGCCCGAGCAGGCGCCCGGGAGCGCCGTCAGCGGCCGGCGGGTGCCACCAGGGTCGATCTCGACCAGCTGGCGGCTGCCGGTCTCGTCGTGGCCGGCCAGCACGCGGCCGGCCTCGTCGACGTCGAACGCCGTCCACGTGCGCAGCTCGAGCAGCGTGGCGACGTCGATCTGCGGATCACCCACGGGCTCGCCACTGCCCGGCCACGCGCAGGAACACGTCGTTGGCGGCGTCCTCGCCGACCGTGACCCGCGCCCCGTCTCCGGCGAACGGGCGCACCATCACGCCGGCGTCCTCGCAGGCCGCCGCGAACGCCAGGGTGTCGTCGGCCAGTGGCAGCCAGACGAAGTTGGCCTGGCTGTCGGGCACCTGCCAACCCTGACCGCGCAGCGCCTCGACCACGCGGGTGCGCTCGGCGACGAGGGCGTCGACCCTGCGCATGAGCTCGGGCTCGGCCGCCAGCGAGGCGACCGCGGCGGCCTGGGCGATGGTGGAGACACCGAACGGCAGCGAGACCGTACGGATGGCGGAGGCGAGCCGGGGGGGCGCCACCGCGTACCCGACCCGCAGCCCCGCCAGGCCGTACGCCTTGGAGAACGTGCGCAGAACGACGATGTTGTCGCGGCCCTGCGCGAGCGTGACGCCGTCGACGTCGCGGCCGCCCCCGAACTCGCGGTAGGCCTCGTCGAGGACCACGACCACGTCCGGCGGCACGGCGTCCAGCAGCTCGAGCAGCTCGGTGCGGCCCACGCTCGGACCGGTGGGGTTGTTGGGTGAGCACACCAGCAGCAGGCGGGTGCGCTGGGTGACGGCGGCCAGCATCGCGGGCAGGTCGTGGCGCGCGTCGGCGGTCACTGGCACCTGCACGCTGCGGGCCCCGGTCATCTCGACCGCGATCGGGTACGCCTCGAAGGACCGCCACGCGTACACGACCTCGTCGCCGTCCTCGCAGGTGGCCTGGAGCAGGTGGTACAGCACGGCGACCGAGCCGGTGGCCGCGGCGAGCCGCTCGGGCGGCACGCCGAGGCGGGTGGACAGCGCGGCGTACAACGCGGTGCAGCCCATGTCGGGGTAGCGGTTCATGCGGCCGGCCGCCTCGGTGGCCGCCGCGAGCACGCCGGGCAGCGGCGGGTACGGGTTCTCGTTGCTGGACAGCTTGTAGGTCGGCACCCCGTCGCGGGGGGCCGGCGGGCGGCCCGGCTGGTACGTCGGGATCGCCTCCACCGCCGGGCGTACGCGCGGGCTCGCCGGCGTGGTCGTGGGGTCGGGCATGGTCGTGGGGTCGGGCATGTTCGGCAGGCTAGTGTCGCAGGCCCATCGGCCGGACCCAGCCTCCGTGGACCGGGGTGGCCCCGGTCCCATAGGGCGGTACCGGGGCCACCCTGGTCTCATCATGTTCGGCACCGCAGCCGCCCACCACGCCACCACGCCACCACCTAGCCTCGCGGCCATGACGACGCGACGACCGGGGCTCGGGTACGCGCTCGTGGCCGTCGCGGCCGCGCTGTTCATCGTCAACGCAGGTGTGTCGCGCGTGGTGCTGCGGGCCGGTGTCGAACCCTCGACGCTGACGACGCTCCGGATCACCGGGGCGGTCGCCGTCCTCGCACTGTGGGCGATCGCGGGGCAGCGCAGCGCACTACGCCCCCCGCACGGCCGCGACCTCGCGCTCGTGCTCGCCCTCGGCGCCGTCGGGGTCGCCGCACTGCAGTGGACGTACTTCGTCGCGGTCGACCGGCTACCGGTCGGGGTCGCGCTACTGCTGGAGTACACCGCGCCGGTCCTGGTGGCGCTGTGGGCCCGCTTCGTGCGGCACGAACCGGTGCGGGACCGGATGTGGGTCGCGATCGGTCTGTCGCTGGCGGGGCTCGCGGTGGTGGCCCGGGTCTGGGCCGGTCTGACACTGGACGCGGTCGGCGTGGCCGCCGGGCTGGGCGCCGCGGTCTGCTTCGCGGCGTACTTCCTGCTCGGCGAATCGGGCGTCAGCGAGCTCGCGCCGCTGCGGGTGGTCCTGTGGGCCTTCGCTGTCGCGGCGGTGCTGATGAACGTGCTCGCGCCCGTCACCGGCCTGCGTGGTGGAGGGGGCAGCACGTCGCTGCTCGGGGCGCTGGCCGACCTGTCGGCACCCGTGTGGGCTCTGCTGGCCTGGATCGTGGTGATGGGCACGGTGGCGCCGTTCGCCTTCGAGCTGTACGCCCTTCGCCACCTTGCGGCCACGGTCGTCGTCGTGGTGGCGATGCTCGAGCCCGTCGGCGCCGTCGTGCTCGGGTGGGCCTGGTTCGGTGAGTCGCTGAGCGACGTGCAGGTGCTCGGGTGCGCTGCCGTGCTCACCGGCATCGGGTTGGGGCAGACCGCCCGCCGCAGCACGTCGACCGAGCCCGTGCCGCTGAGCTGAACGCCCTCTGCCGTTACCACGTTGACGTGGTGACGGGTTGCTCAGCACGGCTTCGAAGCCTGGCTGAGCAACACTGAGCCGGGCTAGGCGGACCCGCGGGACGCCTGCCGTCAACGACCCGCGAGGTACGCCAGCGCGGCGTCGGTGAGCGCAGCCGCCGCAGCCCGCGCCTCGTCCTCGTGTGCGACGGCGAACGCGATGATCTGTTCGGGGTCCGACCCGGCCGCCTCGGCGGCACCGGGCGCTTCGGCGAGCCAGCGGCGCAGCATCGTCGGCGTGACCTCGGGATGGAACTGCCAGGCGACCAGCCGGTCGAGCGTGTAGCCCTGGACGCCGACGACGGACCGACCGAGCACCCGTGCCCCGGGTGGCGGCACGAAGGCGTCGAGGTGGTACTGCGCCCACGGGCCCGGCGGGCAGAGCAGGGGATCGTCGGACTCGACCTCGTACCAGCCGACCTCGGGTCGAGTGGCCGCCGTCACGGCACCCCCAAGCGCGTGGGCGACGAGCTGCGCGCCGTAGCAGATGCCGATCCCGGGCACGCCGTCGCGCCGCGCCGCGAGCAGCAGTCGCGACTCCGCCTCCACCACCGCGGCGGCGGCCCGCGCCCGCACCGAGCGGGCCGAGCCCAGCAACACCAACAGGTCGACGGGCCCGAGCTCGTCGTACGCCGGCAGCGCGTCGCGGTCGACGGGGACCAGCGTGGCCCCACGCTGCTCGAGCCGCTCCCCCACGAACCCCGGGTCGCCGTCCCCAGCGCCGTCGTCACCGACCACCACCACGCGCACGTGCCCATGCTCTCAGGGGCTCTCAGGGCAGGTGAACCTCGCCGCCGGGTACGCCTGGCAGGTCGCGGCCGACGGCGATGTCCAGCGGGTTGGTCAGGCAGCGGATCGAGCCGCCCCCCTTGTGAAACGCCGACACGTCGAGCACCACGACGCCGAAACCCCAGGCCTCCAGCCGGGCGCGCACCCGCGCCGGACAGGCCGGCATCACCACGGTGCTGCCGACGACCACCGAGTTCGCGCAGAACGTCAGCGCCTCGGCCTCGTCGAGCACCAGCGGCTCGGGCACCAGTGCGAGCACCGCCGCGACCGAGGCGGCGTCGAAGGCTGCCGGCGCCACGATCGCGCGAGTGGAGTCGAGGGGGCAGAAGGCCAGGTCGAGGTGGTACAACGCCGGGTGCACGCTGCGCAGCGCGCGCACCCGCACCCCGAGCTCCACCGCGAGCGCCTTGAGACCCAGCTCGTCGGTACGTGGGCCGTACCCGACGACCAGCGCATCGCCGAACGGGAAGGCGTCACCGGACTCGAGCTGCCCCCCGACGCCGTCGCGGCCCACCCACGATGGCCGGAACCCGAGGGCGGCGAACGCCGGCGCCGCACTGCGCTGCTCCATCCGTCGTTCGGGGAACCGCATGTGTGACATGACGACGCGGTCGATGCCCGCGACCCGCGCCGCCAGGCCGAGGTTCATCGCGTACACCATGTCGGGTGAGTCCAGGCGCGGGTCGAACACGTCCACCCGCGCGCCGAGCGCCTCGAGGGTCGCGCGCAGCGTCTGCCACTGCTCGTGGGCCAGCGCCGGGTCGGGCTGGTCGGCCACGTCCATGAAGGGGTTGATCCGGTACGCCACGCGGAACTGGCCCGGCGACACCATCAGGTACCGATGCCCCCACTGCAGCGGCTGCCCCATGCCGGTCCTCCTCCTCAGCAGTTTAGTTGTCCGGTTGTCAGACAATCTGAGGAAAGCGTACGGCATGCGGATGGCCGCGGGCCAAGCAGTAGGGCAGTCTGCTGGCGAACAGTCGCGCTCCAGCCGGGTGCGGCAGGGGGAGGAGAGCGGTGTACGAGTCCCTGGCGCTGGAACACGCCTCGACGGTGGAGCGGGTCGCCGAGGCGCTGCGCCGGGGCTTGTTCGCCGGCGACCTCGGCCCCGGCACCCCCCTGCGCGAGGTCGCCCTCGCCGAGAGCCTCGGCGTCGCCCGCAGCACCGTCCGGGAGGCGCTGCAGGTGCTGACCGGCGAGGGCCTGCTCACCCGGCTTCCGCACCGGGGGGTCGTGGTCACCACGCACGACCCCGACGCCGTGCACGACGTCGTGCACGCACGGGCCGTGCTGGAGGTGGCCGGTGTCCGCGGCTGGCCGGACGCGAGCGAGCGCGACCGCCAGGGCGTACGCGACGCCGTGGACTCCTACGAGTCGCTCGCCGCCCGCAGCGGCACGGCAGAGTCGCCGACCGCCCAGGAAGTGGCCGAGTCGCACCTGGCCGTGCACGTCGCCCTGGTGGGGCTCACCGGCAGTGCCCGGCTGGTGGGCGTGGCGGAGTCGCTGGCCGCCGAGATCCGACTGGCCCTGGCCCACGTCGACCGCCTGCGCGACGACCTCCCCGTGCAGGTGGCCAACCACCGGGACCTGGTCGAACGGCTCGAGGCCGGTGACGTCGACGGGGTCGCCACGCGGCTCCACACTCACCTGGCCGGCGCCGAGAACTCCATCCGGGTGGCGCTCACCCGGCTGCCCGGATCGACCTGACATGCGCAAGGTCCTGACCGCGGTGGTCGTCAACGCCGGTGCACTGGCGGTGGCCGCGTGGCTGTTCGCCGGCATCCGCGTCGGCGGTCGGAGCACCCGCGACGAGCTGGTGACGCTGCTGCTGGTCGCCATCGTCTTCGGGCTCGTCAACGCGGTTGTCGCACCGGCGGTCAAGCTGCTCTCGCTGCCGTTCATCATCGTGACGCTTGGGCTGCTGCTGTGGGTGATCAACGCCGCCATGCTGCTGCTCACCGCCGCCCTGGCCGATCTGGTCGACCTGCCCTTTCGAGTCGACTCCCTTCTCACCGCGCTCGGTGGGGCGCTGGTGATCTCGGTGGTGAGTTGGGCGCTGGAGCTGGTGCTCGGCGACTGAGCGGGGCGGGTTCAGCGGTGCGGCTCAGCGGTGAGGTTCAGCGGTGAGGTTCAGCGGTGCGGTTCAGGACTGTCTCAGCCGGTGCTGGCACGCTGGCCCCATGCGCATCTTGGTGGTGGACGACGATCGAGCGGTCCGCGACTCCCTGCGCCGTTCGCTGGAGTTCAACGGCTACGCCGTCGAGACCGCAAGTGACGGCGCCGAGGCGCTGGCCCGAGTACCCCAGGCCGCCCCGGACGCGATCGTCATGGACGTGATGATGCCGCGGCTGGACGGCCTCGAGGCCACCCGGGCGCTGAGGTCTGCCGGCAACGACATCCCGGTCCTGATCCTGACCGCACGAGAGTCCGTCGGTGACCGCGTCGACGGCCTGGACGCAGGGGCTGATGACTACCTCACCAAGCCGTTCGCGCTCGAGGAGCTGCTGGCGCGGCTGCGGGCACTGCTGCGCCGAGCCGCGCGCCCGAGCGGGGATGACGCGGAGGTGCCCCTGGTCTTCGCCGACCTCAGCCTCGACCCGGTGACCCGCGAGGTGGTGCGCGCCGGACGACCGATGTCGCTGACCCGTACCGAGTTCGCGCTGCTCGAGCTGTTCATGCGCCGCCCCCGCCGAGTGCTGGAGCGGGCGTTCATCCTCGAGGAGGTGTGGGGATTCGACTTCCCCACCACCGCGAACTCGCTGGAGGTGTACGTCGGCTACGTGCGCCGCAAGCTCGAGGCGCAGGACGAGCCGCGGCTGCTGCACACCGTGCGCGGCGTCGGGTACGTCTTGCGTGAGACCGCGCCGTGAGCCCGGGGGGACCGGCGGCGTGATCGGGAGCCGTTCCGAGTCCTCCGGCCGGCTGTCGCTGGCCACCCGCGTCACGCTGCTCACCTCGGTGGCCGTCGGACTCACCGTGGCGGTGGTCGCGCTCGCGGTGTACATCCAGCTGCGCAGCCAGCTCGGCCACTCCCTCGACGACTCCCTCGAGCGTCGGGCCCGGGCAGCCGCCAGCAGCGGGCTCACCACCTTCGGCACGCTGCAGGGCGTGCCGCCGTCGGCGTTCGTGGCGGCCGACGTGCGCATCGCCGTCGTACGCGGCGACGTGGTGACCCCGCAGGCGGCCGCCGGGTACGTCGGCCCCCCGGAGGTGGCAGTCGCCTCCGGTACCCGGTCTGAGTCGCTGCGCACGGTCCAGGCGGACGACGCCTGGTACCGGGTCATCGCGGTCCCGGCGGGCGACGGCAGCGCCCTGGTGCTCGCCCAGTCGCTGCAGCCGCTCAACGAGACACTCGGGCGTCTCGCGCTCGTCCTCTGGGGAATCGGGGTCGCCGGCGTCGTCGTCGCGGGAGTGTCGGGGTGGGGGGTGGCGACCAATGCGCTGCGCCCGGTGCGTCAGCTCACCGCGGCTGCCGAGCGCGTCGCCCGCACCCAGCAGCTTCAGCCCATCTCTGTCACCGGTGATGACGAGCTCGCTCGGCTGACCGCCGCGTTCAACTCCATGCTGGTCTCGCTCGATGCCTCCCGCACCCGCCAGCAGCAGCTGGTCGCCGACGCGGGTCACGAGCTGCGCACGCCGCTCACCAGCCTGCGTACCAACATCGAGCTGCTGACCCAAGCCGACCGCAGCGGTGGCCTGGAGCCGCGGGCGCGCGCCGAGCTGCTCGAGGACGTGCAGGCCCAGCTGGTCGAGCTCAGCCAACTCGTCGGTGATCTCGTGCAGCTCGCTCGCGACGAGCCGCTGTACCGCGACCCGGTGCCGCTCGACCTCGCCCAGGTCGTCCGCGCGAGCATCGAACGTGTGCAACGCCGGGCTCCCATGCTGCGATTCGAGGAGGAGCTCGAACCGTGGATGGTGCAGGGGGAGGAGCCGATGCTGGAACGGGCCGTCACCAACCTGCTCGACAACGCCGCCAAGTGGAGCCCGCCGCAGGGCACCGTACGGGTCCGGCTGCACGACGGCCGCCTCACCGTCGCCGACGAAGGCCCCGGCATCGCCGAGGAGGACCGGCCGCACGTCTTCGAGCGCTTCTACCGCTCCCGGGAGGCCCGAACCCTGCCGGGGTCGGGGCTCGGGCTCGCGATCGTCGCGCAGGCAGCGCAGCGGCACGGCGGCGTGGTGAATGCGGCGCGCTCGGAGTCCGGGGGTGCGCTGTTCACGCTGCGGCTGCCGGGTCAGCCGGTGGCTCGGACCTGAGCGCGCCAGTTCTTGCCCGGCGCTGGGCGCCGTCTCAGCGACTGCTCAGACCCGCGAGCGACCGTACGGACATGACCGATGTGGCGCAGTCCCCGACACCGTCCCCTCGCCGTGGTCGCGGCCGCTTGGTGCTTCCCGCCGCCCTCCTCGCCGGCTTGCTCGGCGGCGTGGGTGGCGCGGCGGGCTACGGCGCTCTCGGCGCCAACGCAGGGTCGCCGGCCCCCGGCGCGATGACGCGGACCGTGGCGTCGGCCAACGGGGCGAGCAACCCCATCAGCGACTCGGTGCAGGGCGTCGCCGCCAGCGTGCTGCCGTCGGTCGTGCAGATCAACGTCAGTGGACCGCAACTGTCCGACAGCGGCTCCGGCATCGTGCTGAGCGCCGACGGTCAGATCCTCACCAACAACCACGTCGTGGAGGCCGCGGTCGAGCAGGGCACGATCACCGTGGCGTTCTCCGACGGCTCGACGGCGAGGGCGGGCATCCTCGGCCGCGACCCGCTGACCGACCTCGCCGTGCTCCAGGCCGAAGGGGTCAGCGGACTCACGCCGGCGACGCTCGGGTCGAGCGCGGACCTGGAGGTGGGGCAGGAGGTGGTCGCCATCGGCTCGCCGTTCGGCTTGGAGAGCACCGTGACCTCCGGCATCGTCAGCGCGCTCGACCGCCCGGTCACCTCCGGCTCGCAGGACGGGGGCCCGACCTCTGTCTTCCCCGGCATCCAGACCGACGCGGCGATCAACCCCGGCAACTCCGGCGGCCCGTTGGTGAACTCCGGCGGCCAGGTCGTCGGGCTCAACTCCGCGATCCGCACCAGCAGCTCGGGCTCCAACGGCTCGATCGGGCTCGGCTTCGCGATCCCCATCGACCTGGCGCGCTCGATCGCCACCCAGCTCGCCAACGGCCAGACACCGACGCACGCGCGCATCGGCGTGCAGGTCGGCAACGCCACGGCCTCGGACGGTCTCACCGGGATCGGCGCGATGATCAGCGACGTCACCCCCGGAACCGCCGCCGACCAGGCCGGCCTGCGCACCGGCGACGTGGTGACCGCGATCGATTCGGCGCCGGTTACCTCGGCCGATGCACTGGTCGCGGCGGTGCGCGGCGACCGGCCCGGCGACGCCGTCACGCTCACGATCCACCGAGACGGCACGGTGCGGGACGTCCGGCTCGCGCTCGGCAGCGACAGTGGTGACCCCGCCGGCTGACTCGAGGGAGCACCGCGTCGACTGGGTCAGCCGATGAGCTCCAGCACCAGCCGGCGCAGCAGGTCGTACCCGTGCTGGGTGAGGATCGACTCGGCGTGGAACTGCACCCCTCGGTACGTCTGTCCCGCGATCAGGTGCACGTCGCCGGTGTCCGGATCGGTTTCGACCCGTACGCCGTCGGGGAGCCCGCCGGCGGACGCCCGAGCCACGAACGTGTTGTAGAAGCCCACCAGCTCGTCGGCTCCGAGCACGTCGAGCCGGGTCTGGGTGCCCTGGAACACGATGTCCTTGAAGCCAAGCTCCAGCCCCACCAGATCGCAGAGGATCTGGTGGCCCAGGCACACCGCGAGGAACGGTTGACCGGAGTCGAGCAGGTCGGTGACCGCCGCGCGGAACGTCGCGATCTTGGCGTGCCCGTGCTCGCGGGGGTCGCCGGGGCCGGGACCGACCACGACCAGGTCGTCACCGTCGAGCGCGCCGGGCGTCCAGTCCTGGTGCCGGACCACCCGCGAGCGCATGCCGAGGATCCCGAGCACGTGTCGCAGCATGTTCACGAAGGCGTCTTCGCCGTCGAGGATCACCGCACTGCGTCCGGCCAGCTCGGGCGCCGGGCGCACGCCGGACTGGTCGGTGAGCCAGAAGGGTGAGAGCCGCTGGTTGCGCTGGCCGAGCGCGATCAGCACGTCCTCGTCGCGGTCCAGGTCGCCAGTGTCGACGACAGCGGCGGGTGGGGCGTCGACCAGGCCGAACGCGGTGAGCACACCGGCAGCCTTGGCGTGCGTCTCCGCGGTCTCGTAGGCCGGGTCGGAGTCGCGCACGAGCGTGGCACCGGCGGTGACGGTCAGCCGGCCGTCGAGCCCGACGTCGGCGGTGCGGATGAGGATGGGGGCGTCCATCACCGGCTCGCCGTCGGGCTCACGCCCGAACAGCGCCATGACCGACGCGTAGTAGCCGCGACCGCGACCCTCGTAGGTCTTGATGAGCCGGCAGGCGTTCTCCACCGGGCTGCCGGTGACGGTGGCGGCGAACATGGAGTCCCGCAGCACCTCCCGCGGGTCGGCCTGGGTGCGCCCGGCGAGGAGGTACTCGGTGTGCACGAGGTGGGTCATCGACTTCAGGTACGGACCGAGCACCAGCCCTCCCCCGGAGCAGATGTCGCACATCATCTTCAGCTCCTCGTCCACGACCATGAACAGCTCGTAGATCTCCTTCTCGTCGGCGAGGAAGTCCAGCAGTGCCGCCTTGCGGGCCGCATGCGTTGCCAGCCCGTGGAGCCGCAGCGTGCCGCTGATCGGGTTCATCCGGACGTGGCCCGACTCGATGCTCACGTGCCGCTCCGGGCTGGCGCCGACGAGGTAGCGGTCGCCGGTGAACACGCAGAACGTCCAGTACGCCCCGCGCTCGCGCTCGAGCAGCTCGCGCAGCACCGAGAGGGCTGCGGTCGCGTCCCAGTCCTCGATGGTGGCGGTCCACCGGCGCGCGATGACCAGGTTCGCGCCCTCACCGCGACCGATCTCGTCGCGCAGGATCGCCTCGACGACTCCTGCGTACGTCTCGTCGTCGGTTTCGAAGCCGCCCCGGTCGGTGGAGGTGACCGGCCGGGCCGGCAGGTCCGCGACAGCCTGGGCCAGCGGCACCTCGCGCTCGTGCTCGATGGTGAGCACGCTCAGCGGCGTGCCGTCCTGGTGCGCCTCGAAGCCACGTTCACGGACCTGGGCGAACGGCACCAGCGCCAGCCGGTCGAAGCGGCGACCCGGTGGCGGCGGACCCTGCTCGAGGTCGATGTCGGCGAGGCGATCGACGTCGGTGCGTGTACCGCCGAGGATCGTCAGGCACTCGGAGTCGCGCAGCCGCACCACGGCCCAGGCCGAGAAGGCGGAGACCTCGTCGAGGACGGACACGGTTGCCGAGGGTACGGCAGCGGGCGGCGGGTCAGCCCCGGGTTGCCCGGGGACCCCAGTAGAGGTTCCAGGCGACGACGGCGCTGTCACCGACCGGGCTGTAGCGGACCGCGATCGTGACCTTCAGGTAGTCCTGGACGATGGAGGCGCTGGCGTTGACCGCGAGGCCCTCGTCCGCGCCGGCCGTCGGCCGGGCGTGAACGCGGTCCCGCCACTCCTGCGCCGTCCGCTCCGGCAGGCCGAGCTCGCGCAGGCCGGCCACGAACGTCTCGTACGCCTGGTCGAGCGGCAGCGGCGACGTGGACAAATCCATGGTCGTGGGCGCGTCGCTGCCCGACCGGACGCCCGCGAAGTTGTCGAAGGTCACCAGCACCGGCTGTGCGGTCACCGTGCCGCCCTCGGGGAGCCGTACCAGGACGGGGCGGGGCTGATCGGTCTCGTACACCGCCGTGTCACCTCCGGCCGGGATGCCGACCTCGTGCGCAGCCGGAGGAGTGCGCAGGTCCCACGTCTCGGTGCCGTCGACGCTGGTGCGAGCCGCGACCGACGGCGTGGGCTGGTCGTCCGCCGTGCTCGTCACCGTGCAGCCCGACAGTGCGACGGTCGCCGCAACCGCTGCCGCCCCACACCGGACCGCCAACGCCACAGCCCGGAGTTCTCCACCCCTCACCACGCCTCCCCGTCGATGGTGACCTCGGTGCCGTCGGCGACCAACGCGGCACGGGCGAGTTCGGTGCTGCTGCGCTGCACGGGCTGCCCGGCGGTGCTGAGCGGCGCGGTGAGTGAGCCCTGCACGGTCGTCCCCGCTTGCTGCAGCCGCCCGTTGACCGAGGTGCCGACCGATCCGAACGCCGCCGTCGACCCTTGGATCCGCGACGCCACCGCCTGCACGCTGCCCGGCGAGGCCGGGTAGTGGGCGAACAGCGTGGCGGTCACGGGGCTCTCTTCCAAGACAAGGGTGGCGCCCGCGACCTTAGGGATCGGAAGGGTCAGCGACCGCTCTCGACGCGGCGCAGCCAGTTGTCGTCGGTGCAGACGGTGACGAGGCGTTGCACGGCGCGGGTGAGGATCACATACAGCGTGCGCCAGCCCGACTCGGCCTCGGCGACGATCTGGCCGGGTTCGACCACGACGACACCGTCGAACTCCAGGCCTTTGGTGGCGAGCCCGTCGAACACCGACACCCGCCCGCCGTAGGTCTCGAGGAGGTCGCCGAGTTGCTCGGCCACCCGGGCGCGCAGCGCGACGGAAGCCACCACCGCGACGGTGCCCTCGACGGACTCGGCGACCTGGGTGACGGCCTCGGGCACGGCCGGGTCGAGCCGCTCGACGACCCGGTGCTCGGGGTCGCGACCGGTGCGGCGTACGGCGTCCGGAAGGTCGGGGTCCGAGATCGCGATGCGCGCCACCCTGGCGGCAAACCCGAAGACCTCTGCTGAGTTGCGGTAGTTGGTCGACAGGCGGAACGCGTGCACCGGTAGGTCACCCAACGACTCCACCCGGGCCTGCGCGGCCTCGTCGGGGTGCGGCCACGACGACTGCGCCGGGTCGCCGACCACGGTCCAGCTCGCGTGTCTCCCCCGCCGGCCCAGCATCCGCCACTGCATCGGGGAGAGGTCCTGCGCCTCGTCGACGAGCACGTGCGCGTACGAGTCGTCCTCGGTCCGTGACGTCGGGGCACCCCGCTGGGCGGCCTCGAAGCTCATCAGCTGGCGTGGCTCGTCGGACAGCAGGTCGTTCATGGCCTCGCTGACGCCGTCGACGCGATCGCGGCGGGTCCGCTCTTCGGGCAACGGAACGTCGCCGAGCAGGTAGCGCAGCTCGTCGACGAGCGGCACGTCCTCGACGCTGACGTCGCCGTGCCGCTCCCAGGAGGCGCAGAGCACCTCGACCTCGGCGGGGGTGAGGTCTTGGCCGGCGTAACGCGACAATCGGTGCCGGTCGTGCAGCCAACCTTCGATCTTCGTGGCGTCCAGGGGCGGCCACCAGGCGTCGGCGAAGTCGGTGAAGGCGTCGGTCGAGGCGAGCTCGTCGTCAAAGGCCCGCCGGCCGAGCTCGATGCCACGCTCACCGCGCACCTGCCGCCACAGCACGTCGAGCAGGTGGCCGCGCACCTTCGCCCAGACCCGGTTGCGCTTCTGCCCGGAGCCGAGCAGCCGGCGGCGCAGCGAGCGCAGAGTCCGCGCGTCGAGCTCCAGCACCTCGTCGCGCCAGAAGAGGCGGAACGCCTGGGGCTCTCCGGGCACCGCGTCGCGGACGGCCCGGGCGAGCACTCGGCGCATCCGTGCCGACCCCTTGATCGCCACGACGTGCGGCTCGTCGTGCCTGGTCGCCGCGATGCCGTCGACCACCTCGCCGATGCTGCGCAGTGTCACGCTGGTCTCGCCCAGGCTGGGCAGCACCCGCGCGATGTAGCCCATGAAGACGTCGGAGGGCCCCACCACGAGCACACCGCCGGAGGAGAAGCGCCGGCGGTTGGTGTAGAGCAGGTACGCCGCTCGGTGCAGCGCGACCACGGTCTTGCCGGTGCCCGGGCCACCACCGATGGTCGTGACCCCGCGGCTGGGTGCGCGGATGGCCTCGTCCTGCTCCTTCTGGATGGTGGCGACGACCGAGTGCATGTGCGCGTCGCGGGCCCGGGACAGCTGCGCCAACAGGGCACCCTCGCCGACCACGACCATGTCGTCGGGGGCGGAGTCGGCATCGAGCAGGTCGTCCTCGACACCGACGACGGTGGAGGCGCGCGACCGCAGGACGCGCCTGCGCACGACGCCTGACGGCTCGGCCGCTGTCGCCTGGTAGAACACCGATGCCGCCGGAGCGCGCCAGTCGATGAGCATGACCTCGCGTTCGGCGTCGCGCAGGCCGATCCGCCCGACGTAGCGGGTCACGCCTCCTCGCAGGTCGAGGCGACCGAACACCAGGCCCTCGGAGGCCGCGTCGAGGTCCGCGATGCGTTTGGCCGCCTGGAAGACCATCGCGTCCCGCTCGACGAGACCGCCCTCGTGGCCGAGCCGGCCGCGGTCGTGTCCCTCTGCGGCCAGGATGCGAGCGGATCGGGCGGCCTCGTCGAGACGCGCGTAGACCGCATCGACGAAGCGCTGCTCGGACGCGATCTCTTTGGCGGTCGTGTCGCGGGCGTCGCGAGTCAACGGGCTCCTCGGCGTCGGGGCTTGCGGTTGGGCAGTCGTCCATCTTACGGCGCCCGCCGGCCCAGGAACGCCCGCAGCGCCGCCTGAGCCTGCGGGGAGGCGAACAGCCGCGCGGATCTGGCGGCCACCTCCTCGCCGAGCCGGTCGATGCGGTCGAGCATCGGCGCGGTGAGCAGCGCCTTGGTCTCCCGCAGCCCCTGCGCCGAGCCCTCCAGCAGCGACCCGACGACCGCACCGACTGCCGCGTCCAGCTCGGTGGCCGGCACGGCGCTCGTGACCAGTCCCATCGCCACGGCAGCGGCGGCGTCGAAGGTGTCGCCGGTGAGGTACGCCTGCGCCGCCGCCCGGTCGGACAGCCGCGGCAGTGTGGTGAGCGAGATGGCGGCCGGCGCCAGCCCCAGCCGCACCTCGGTGAACGCGAACGTCACCGTTTCCGAGGCCACCACCACGTCCGCGGCGCCGACGAGCCCGAGGCCACCCGCACGTACCGGCCCGTGCAGGCGTACGACGACGGGCACCGGCACCGCGACGATCTGGCGCTGGAGCGCGACCAGCGCGCGGGAGCCCTCGACCATGCCGTGCTCAGCCGCCTCGGCCATGTCGGCGCCGGCGCAGAACACCGGCCCCTCGGCGGCCACGACCACGGCTCGTACGGTCGGGTCGGCGCCCGCGGTCGTGAGGTGGTCGACCAGCTCGGCCACCAGCCGCTGGCTCAGCGCGTTGCGGTTGGCGGGCGAGTCCAGGGTCACCGTGGCGACACCGGAATCGATCCGCAGGTGCACCAGCTCGTCGGGCATGTGGTGTCCTCGCCGGGCTACGACGGCGCCTGCTGAAGGAACGCCCTCAGCACCGGCCCCGCGGACCCGTTGCCGGTGTCGCCGTCGACGACGACGCACGCGAACGCGAGGTCACCCCGGTAGCCGATCAGCCAGCCGTGCGTTCGTGACCCGTCGCCGTACTCCGCGGTGCCCGTCTTGGCTCCGACCGGGCCCAGGCCACGCAGCGATGAGGCGGTGCCCTCGGTCACCACGAGCCGCATCAAGCGTTGCAGGTCGGCCGACACCCCGTCGGGCAGCGTGCCGAGCTGGGCGCCCGGCTCGTCGGCCAGCAGCGACGGCGCGGTCGCCACGCCGGTGCGGGCAGTCGCCGCCACCGAGGCCATCGACAGTGCGCTCATCGACACCCGGCCCTGGCCGATCATCGCGGCGGCCTCGTCGGTCTCGCTCGTGGCCACGGGTACGTCGCCGGAGAAGGAGTCGATCGGCAAATCGTAGTCGGCGCCGATCCCGAACTGCTCGGCCGCCACGTCATGGAGGTCGGCGTCGTCGAGCCGGTCCCGTTGCGCGATCACCGTGGAGTTGCACGACGCGGCGATGGCGTCGGCGTACGTCGACCCCGGCGGCAGCGACTCGAACTCGTAGTTCTTGAACCGCTTGCCGTCGACGGTCACCGTCGGGTCGCACGTCGCCGGCTCGTCGATGTCGAGCCCGGCCTCGATCAGCGCCGCCGAGGTGACGATCTTCATCGCCGAGCCCGGCGCGAACCGTCCGACGAAGCCGAGGTTGTACGAGGACACCTCGGGGCCGGTCGCGTCGGCGAGCACCTCACCGGTGCGCGCGTCGAGCGCCACCAGCGACGTGGTGGACGGTGCCGCTGCCACGGCCTGCTCGGCCGCGTCCTGCACTCGCCGGTCCAACGTCGTACGCAGCGGCTCACCCACCTGCGCGGGTAGGCGCCACAGCACCTCCCGCGAGGCACCGGTCTTCGGGTCGACGACCTCGACCCGACCTCCTGGCGTGCCGGCGAGCTGTTCCTCGAAGACCGCCTGCAGACCGCTCAACCCGACGTCGTCGCTCTCGACCGCGAGCGGGCCCGCGCCTTCGAGTGCCTCGGCCGTCGCCGGGCCCACCGTGCCGAGGACGCCGCGCCCCCATGCCGCGGTCGGCGCGAGCGGAAGGCTCCCGGGATCCACCAGCACCCCTGGTGTCGCCAACAGCTCACGGCGCAGCGGGGTGTAGTCCGCGCGCCGCAGGGTGATCGCCGCGAGAAAGTCCCCGGGACGGACGGCACGAGCCCGCGCCCGCAGCTCAGCGGCGTCCACGCCAGTCAGCCGGCCCACCGCCGCGTACGTCGCTGGGCGTGACTTGCCGGGCACGACGCCGACGGTGAACACCGGCTGCTCTCGCACCAGGGGGCGCCCCGCCCGGTCCAGGATGGGCGCCCTCCTGGGCACCTCCCGCACCCGGGACAGCACCTCCCCGTCCCGCAACGAGGGGTGCACCAGCGCCGGGCTCCACTCCACCCGCCACCCGTCCGGTGTCTCCACGGTCCTCGCGCGGGTCTCGTACGCCCACGTGCCGATGCCCGCCAGGTCGGCCCGTACCGAGAGCACCTGCTCGCAGCCGGTCGCCCGGCACGTCGGCTCTCCCTGCGGCTCGAGCGACAGGCCGTATACAGCCAGCCGGGTGGTGGTGTCGCCGAGGTACGTCCGGGCGGCGGCCGGGTCGTCGGTCAGGGCCGCCGCCTCGGCCGCGCCGTCGACGGTCCACGCGGCGGCGAACTCACCGATCGGGGCGGCCCGCTCGTCGCCCGCGTCATCCGAGGCGTCGTCACCGCCGGGCCCGGAGCCGCCGGAGCAGGCCGCCACCAGCAGGGCTAACCCGGCCACTCCTGCGCGCATGCGTACCCCTCTCACAGCAGTCGGTGCACGACCGGCAACGGGGCGTGCCGGATGGCCAAACCCAGCGGCTTCCACGGCCACGCGGGCACCTCGGCCTGCGCCACCTCCTTCTCGATGGCGTCGACCATCGCCCGGCAACCGGTCTGCGTGTCGACCATGAACTTGACCTTGTGCGCGACCCGCTCGTTCATCTCCGAGGCGATGTAGCCCGGCATCAGCGTGGTGACCGAGATGTCGGGGTGCGGCTTGCGCACCAGGTCGGCCCGGATTCCTTCGGCGAGGGAGGCGACCGCGGCCTTGGTGGCGGCGTACGTCGTGATCGCGCCCGGCATGCCGCGCTTGGCCGTGATCGAGGAGATCACCACCAGGTGTCCCGACCTGCGCGCGTAGAAGTGCTGCATGGCTGCCTCGCACTGCGCCAGCGCGGCGACGAAGTTGGTCATCGCGGTCTGCCGGTTGGCCTCGAAGCTGCCCGAGCCGATCCGCGCCCCCTTGCCGAGGCCGGCGTTGACCACCACGCGGTCGAGGTGGCCCAGTTCGGCGGCGGCCTGCTCGAACACTGCGAACACCTGGTCGCAGTCGTTGACGTCGAGGGCATACGTCCGCACGGTCACGTCGGGGTGCGCCTGCGCCAGCTCCGCTCGGAGCTCCTCCAGCCGGTCCGTACGCCGCGCGGTCAAAACCAGGTTGCGGCCGTCGGCGGCGAACAGCCGCGCCATGCCCGCGCCCAGCCCAGAACTCGCCCCCGTGATGAGCACGTTGGTCCGTCTCGTGCGCGGAGCAGCCATGCCAGGCATCCAACCAGGTGACCCGGACCCCACCGCGCCATACAGTGCTCGCATGTGCCGCAACATCCGTCCCTTGCACAACTTCGAACCCCCCGCCCGGGAGGACGAGGTACGCGGCGCCGCGCTGCAGTACGTACGCAAGATCAGCGGGTCCGCGACGCCGTCCCAGCGCAACGCCGAGGCGTTCGACCGGGCCGTCGACGCCGTGGCCGAGGCCTCCCGGCGGCTGCTCGACGAGCTGGTGACCACGGCACCGCCAAGGGACCGCGAGGTAGAGGCGGACAAGGCGCGCGAGCGGTCCGCCCGCAGGTACGCCTCCTAGCCGGTCACTCCGCGGCGCACCGACCACGGCGAGTCGAAGAGCCCGCCGGGGTCGTACCGCTCACGGACCCGACGCATCCGCGCGACGTTGGGGCCGTAGTAGGAAGCCACCGCGCGGCCGGGTTCGATGTAGTTGCCGTAGCCACCTGAGCTGACCGATCTCAGGGCCAGCCTGCAGCAGCGGTCGTCGGCCGATGGGGAAGACGGTGGTCATGAAGACGGTGGTCATGAGGCACCCCCGGGGGGATCCTAGGCCGGTGGAGACGCCCGAACAGCCCGCCCGGTCAGACCCTGCGGACGGCTGTGTCTTCTGCGGCATCCTCGCCGGAGAGGTCGAGTCCAGTCTGGTGTACGAGGACGAGCACGTCGTGGCCTTCATGGACATCACCCCGGTGACGCCTGGCCACTTGCTCGTCGTACCGCGAACCCACTGGCCGCACCTGGAGGATCTCGATGAGGACGCCGGCGCACACCTGTTCCGGGTGGCCCATCGACTGGCCCGGGCGGTGCGCCGCTCGGGGTTGCGGTGTGACGGCGTCAACCTGCTTCTGGCCGACGGCGAGGCGGCCTTCCAGGAGGTGTTCCACGTGCACCTGCACGTCCTGCCCCGCTTCGCCGGCGACTCGTTTCGCATCGACGCCGACTGGCGAACCGCGGACCGCGGCGAGCTCGAGGCAGCCGCGGCGAAGGTCAGGACCGGCCTACGCCGCCTGGGCGACGAACGACCGCGAGCGGGTTCAGAGTCGCCTGGTGCATCGGGGTCGACGAGGTAGGTCTGGCCGGTGGGTGATCGCCATCTGAGCCTGAAACCGGGGCTGGTACCGACAAGCTTGCTGCCCGGCGCAGACTCGATGCACACCGGGCGGTGACTAGATTGCCTTCGTGACCACGACCGCCGAGAAGGCAACCGAGCTGCTCCGTCTGCACACCGCTCCCGAGCTGCTGCTGCTCGTGAACGTCTGGGACGTCATCAGCGCACAAGTCGTGGCCAACACCCCGGGCACCCGGGCGCTGGCCACCGCCAGCCACTCGATCGCCGCCGCACACGGCTATCCCGATGGAGAGCAGATCCCACGCGACTTGATGATCACCGCGGTGGGACGGATCGCGGCCGCGGTCGACCTCCCGGTCACCGCCGACCTGGAGGCGGGCTACGGCGATGCGGGTGACACCGTCACGCGGGCCATCGAGGTGGGCGTCGTCGGCGCCAACCTCGAGGACCAGCTCGAGCCCCTCCCCGACGCGGTACGAGCGGTCGAGGCCGCCGTCGCGGCTGGCGCACGGGCCGGGGTGCCGTTCGTCTTGAACGCCCGCACCGACGCCTTCCTCAAGGCGGGCGACAAGGATCCCGAGGTGGTGCTGGCCGACGCCATCCAGCGCGGGCGGGCGTACCTCGACGCCGGGGCGTCCACCTTCTTCGTCCCCGGCAAGCTCGACGAAGCCACGGTGACGCGCCTGGTGGAGGCCCTGAGTCCGCGGACGGTCAACGTGATCGCCGTACCCGGGTCGCTGAGCCTGGACACCTTGCGGCGGCTCGGTGTCGCCCGGGTGTCGTACGGACCGTGGAGCCAAAACGTGGCGCTGACCGCGCTGGCGACCCTCGCCGAGGACGTCTACAGCGGTGGCGATTTGCCCGAGGGCACCCGCAAGCTCAACTGACCACCCGCGGCTAACCGACGGCTAACCGTCCATGCGCTCGGGGTGGGCCAGCAGCTCGCGCAGCACGGTGGCCATCTGGCCGGCGTGCGCACCGTCCACGAGCCGGTGGTCAGCCGTGGCGACCAGCACCATCGTCGGACGCACCACCACCGCCCCGTCGACGACGACCGCGGCCTCACGCACCGCGCCGATCGCGAGGTACAACGGGACGCGGGCGAAGGGCAGCGGGGCCAAGAACCCCTCGTCGAGCCCGAGGGAGCCGACGTTGGAGACGAAGGCGCTGCCAAGCGGGAAACCCGGCTGCCCGAACGCGCTGAGTCCCAGCCCCCCGGAGATCGCGCCGGTCAGCGACACCAGCGGACGCATCGCCCAGGTGGGTACGGCGGAGACGATGCGCGAGCTCTGCCCGTACGCCTCGTCCTCGCCCGCTCGCAGTCGGCTGGCGCCCGCGGACAGGGCGCAGGCGACCTCGGCGGGTGAGAGCCGATCGACGTGGTGCACCTTGATCGGCGCCAGGTCCTTGCCGCCGTCCACGTCGACGGCGAAGCCGATGTCGCACGACGGCAGCGGCAGGATGCGGCCCAGCACGATCCGGGCCCGGATCTCCGGCATCGACGCGATGGCCCGCCCGAGCGCAGCCCCGACGACGTGCGTCACCGTGACCCGTTCCCCCGTACGTACGCGTGCCTGCTCTACGTACGCGAGCACGGCGGCGACGTCCACCTCCATCCGGGTGTAGATGCGGCCGTCCTTGGAGGGACGCCAGGTCGCTACCGCGATGCGGCGGCGGACCGAAGCGGGCTCGGGCAACCAGCTGGGACGTCGGATCATCGCGGTACGAGTCGATCGGGGTGTTCCATGTCGGCCAGTGTCCCCCGGCTTTGGTGGTCCGGCCTGCTCGGTGGACCTGCCGGCGCCGGCAGGGCAGTCGCGCCCGACCCCGGGCGGCGAGTGGTGCCAACCAGGGCAGTCGCGCCCGACCCCGGGCGGCGAGTGGTGCCAACCGGGGCAGTTGCCGGCCGTTCTCGCCCGGTCTGGCACCACTCGGCGCATGAGGACCCCTGTTTGGCACCACTCGGCGCATGAGGACCCCTGTTTGGCACCACTCGGCGCATGAGGACCCCTGTTTGGCACCACTCGGCGGCTCGGTCGCGGCGCAGCAGGTGCCGGCACCGCACCCTGCCAGCTGACCCCGGTGCCAACGCCGGCGTCCCCTGCGACAGTGGCGCGGTGAGCATCCGTTACCCCGCCCCGCTTCGGCCCGGCGACCGCATCGGCGTCACGGCGCCGTCTGCCGGTGTCCCCCGCGACCTGAGGGGCCGGCTGGACTTCTGCGTCGCCCACCTGCGCGACCTCGGGTACGACGTCGTCGTCGGTGACTGCATGGACGACTCCGGCGTCACCAGCGCCCCGGCCGACCAGAGGGCCGCCGAGCTCAACGCGATGCTCACCGACCCGGCGATCCGAGCCGTCGTGCCGCCGTGGGGCGGCGAGCTCGCCATCGACCTCCTGCCGCTGCTGGATCTCGAGGCGATCGCCGCCGCCGAGCCGACGTGGTTGGTCGGCTACTCCGACCTCACCACGGTGATGCTCCCGCTGACGCTGACCACCGCTCTGGCCACGCTGCACGGCAGCAACTTCATGGACACGCCGTACACGCAGCGCGGCCCGCTGCTGCACTGGCTGGACGCGGCCACCGCTGCCCCGGGCACCGAGCTGCGGCAGGCTGCCGCGCCGGCGTACCGCGCGGGGCCGCACGTCGACTACGCCGAGCACCCCGACGTACGCGAGCTGAGCCTGGACACACCGGGACGATGGAAGCTGCTCGGCGGCCAGCGCAATGTCAGCGCCACCGGGCGGATCGTCGGCGGCTGCCTGGAAACGATCTCGATGTTGCCCGGCACGCCGTACGGCGACGTCGACGGCTTCGTCGCCCGGCACGCCCCGGAGGGGCTGCTGGTGTACGTCGAGGTCGCCGAGTCCGACGCGCTGACGGCGGCGCGGATGCTGCACCACCTGCGGCTGGCCGGATGGTTCGACGCTGCGAAGGCGGTGCTGGTCGGCCGCCCCGCCGGTCCGGACTCCGACGGCTTCACCCACCGTGACGCCCTCGTGCACGCGCTGAGCGACCTTCCCGTGCCGGTGCTGTACGACCTCGACCTCGGCCACGTCCCCCCGCAGCTCGCGATCGTCAACGGTGCGCTGGCCACCGTCGAGCTACTCACCGACTCGACCGCGACTCTCGTCCAGCACATGGTCTGACTCATGGATCTGTTGCACGTTGCGACGTTATTGCTAGCATATCCGCCATGAAGACCCTCTACCTGCGCAACGTGCCGGACGACGTGGTCGAGCGCCTGCAGCGGTTGGCGGCTCGGCAAGTGACCTCGGTCGGCGCAGCGGCCGTACGGGAGCTGGCGGAGGTGACGCGGCGTGCCGACAACGCCGCGCTGCTCGGCGTGCTCCCCGATCTCGGGGTCGATCCCGCAGACGTGGTCGCCGACGTGGAGTCGGGACGCACCGCCTGGTGATCGTGGTCGACGCGTCAGCGGCCCTGTCCGGGCTGCTCAACGACGGGCCGGCCCGCCAGACCTTGGCCCACCAACAGATCCACGTTCCGCATCTCGTTGACGCCGAGATCGCCAGCGGCCTGCGACGCCGCACCGCCACCCGGGCGATGAGCGCGGAGGCGGCCTGGGCCGCCCTCGACACGTGGCGACGCCTGGGGATGACGCGATACCCGACGTTCTCGCTGCTCGACCGGGTCTGGGCGCTGCGGGACAACGTCTCCGCGCACGACGCCACCTACGTGGCCATCGCCGAACTCCTCGGGTGCGCGCTCCTCACCGCTGACAGTCGGCTGGCCCGCGCCCCGGGGCTGCGATGCCCCGTGACGATCGTGCCACGCTGAGCCGAACGACGATCACCGGTACGACACCTGCCCGGCCGGGAGGTGCGCGTGCTCGTTGAAGGTCACCAGGCTTCGCCCGGACCGCCCCTCGACGACCGTGGTCACCGAGCTGTTGACGACCACCGTGTTGAGACGCCGCCACAGCAGCGAGTCGAGGGTCCCCCCGCCCAGCAGGGCAGCGGCCACGACGGCGACCGGACCACCCGAGGAGACCACGGCGCTCACCCCGGGCCGCGCCAGCGCCCGGTCCGCGGCGGCCAGTACCCGGGAGGTGAAGGCCCCCCACGTCTCGACGGTTGCGTCGTACGCGCCCTCGCGCCAGCCGGTGAGTGCCTGCTCGAACACGGCGTCGAAGTCCGAGCCGTCGGCGGCCGCACCGTGCGCGGCCAGGATCGCCACGTGGTCGAACTCGTCCCACCCGGCGTCGACCTCGACGGGTACGTCCACGCCCAGAGCGTCGATCACGCCGGTCGTCGTCTCCTGCTGGCGACGCATGGCACCCCGTACGACGGTGTCGGGCCGTACGCCGCGGGTCGCCCACGAGCGACCGAGCGCGGTCGCCTGGGCATGACCGAGCCGCGAGAGCACGTCGTAGTCGGTCGCCCCCCACGAGGCCTGCCCGTGCCGTACCAGCAGCAGCGCGCTCATCTGCTCAACAACTGCAGGCAGTGCCGCTCGAGCACGCCGACCGCGGCACCGAACCCCGCGAAGGCCGCGTTCGACGTCTGCCCGTGGACGAACCGGTAGTAGATCTGCTGCAGGATCACCGCGAGCCGGAAAGCGCCGAACACCTCGTAGAAGCGCCAGTCGTCGACGACGCGGCCGGTGCGGCCCAGGTAGTGCTCGACGACCCGTGCGCGGCTCCACATGCCGGGCAGCGCGGAGGGCTGCCGGCTCAGCGACCGCAGGTCGGCCGCGTCGTCGGCCTCCTGCCAGTACGCCATGGCGCCGCCCAGGTCCATCAGCGGGTCGCCGAGCGTGGCCATCTCCCAGTCGAGCACGGCCCGGATCGTGCCGAGGTCGGCGTCCAGGACCACGTTGTCGAGCCGGTAGTCGTTGTGGATGACGCAGGTGCCCGAGTCCGCGGGCTGTCGCTCGGCGAGCCCGCGCATCACCGCCCCGAAGTCGCCGACGTCGGGTGTACGCGCGCGGCGGTAGCGCTCGCACCAGCCGGTCACCTGCCGCTCGACATACCCAGGACCGCGCCCGAGAGCCTGCAGGCCGGCGGACTGCGGGTCGACACCGTGCAGCTCGGCGAGCCGGTCCACGAACGCCTCGCACAGCCGGCCGGCCTGGTCGCGCGACAGCGTGGTGCCCGCCGGCAGCTGGGCGCGCAGGATGGCCCCCGGCACCCGCTCCATCACGTAGAAGTCCGACCCCAGCACGGCGGGGTCGTCGCAGAAGGCGACCATCGCCGGGACGTACGGGAAGACCGGGGCGAGCCCCGACTGGATGGTGTGCTCGCGGCGCATGTCGTGCGCACCGCGCGCCTTGGCCCCGACCGGTGGGCGCCGCAGGATCAGCTGCCGGTCGGGGTACGTCAGCAGGTACGTGAGGTTGGAGGCCCCACCGGGGAACTGGCGGACCTCGGGGACACCCTGCACGCCATGAGCGCCCAGCCACGCCGCCACCGCCTCGACGTCGAAGGCGTCTTCCCCGCGGACCGCACCGGCCTCCTCCACGGGCGCGCCCGGCTCAGCGACCGCCACCGTCGCTCGCCTTGCGGGCCATGCGGGCGGCCACGCGCCGCATCGTGCAGTTGTACAGCGGCCGGGCGAAGCGCTTGCTCGCGTACGCCACGCGGGCCTCCCGATCGGGCAGGATCAGGTGCCGGCCCGCGTCGACACCCTTGAGCACCTCGGCCGCGATCTCGTCGGCCGTGCGCGTGGAGCCGTCGATCAGCGCGCGGGCGCTCGCCGCTGCGACGGGATCCGAGCCGGTCAGCGAGCGGGCCAAGTTGGTCTTGAAGAACGTCGGGCACACCACCGAGGTGGCGACGCCGTAGGCGCTCAGCTCGTGGCTGAGGGTCTCGCTGAGCGCGACGACCCCCGCCTTGACCGTGTTGTACGAGCTCATCTGCGGCGGGTGGACGAGTCCGGCGGCCGACGCGACGTTGACGAGGTGACCACTGCGCTGCTGCTTGAACATCGGTGCGAACGTGTGGCAGCCCCGCACCACGCCGAGCAGGTTGATGTCGATGATCCACTGCCACTCGATGAGCGGAATCACGTCGATGCGACCCCCGGCGGCGACGCCGGCGTTGTTGACCAGGAGGTCGAGGCCGCCCCACTGCGCACGTACCCAGTCGCGCCCCGCCGTCCAGTCGTCGTCGCTGCGCACGTCGAGCCGCCGGTACGTGACGCCGGCCAGCCCTGCCAAGGTCACGGGCGGCTGCTCGGCGACGTCGGTGGCGAGCACCCGGCACCCCCGTCCCGCCAGCTGCTGGGTCAGGGCCAGGCCGAGGCCGGAGGCGGCCCCGGTGACCACTGCCCGGTCTGAGCTGGTGACGGTCACCGTGCCCCCCGGTGGCCCTGGTGACGCTGGAGCTCCTGACGGGCGATCACGCCTCGGTGCACCTCGTCGGGTCCGTCGGCCAGCCGCAGCGACCGGGCGCTGGCCCACGCCGCGGCGAGCGGGAAGTCCTGCGACACGCCCCCGCCGCCGTGCAGCTGCATCGCCATGTCGATGACGTCCTGGGCCATCCTCGGCACGACCACCTTGATCTGGCTGACCTCGCTGCGCGCGCCGGGCAGTCCGTACGTGTCGAGCAGCCACGCGGTCCTGAGCACGAGCAACCGGGCCTGCTCGATGGCGATCCGGGCATCGGCGATGCGCTCGCGGTTGCCGCCGAGCTCGGCCAGCGGCCGACCGAACGCGGCGCGTTCGAGGCCCCGTCGACAAGCGCGCTCCAGGGCCATCTCGGCCAGCCCTATCAGCCGCATGCAGTGGTGGATCCGTCCGGGTCCGAGCCGTCCCTGGGCGATCTCGAAACCACGGCCGGGGCCTGCGATGAGGGAGGTCGCGGGCAGGCGTACATCCTCGAAGCTGACCTCCCCGTGGCCGTGCGGCGCGTCGTCGAAGCCCATCACGTGCAGCATCCGGTGCACGATCACACCGGGTGCTTGCCGGGGCACGAGCACCATCGAGTGGCGGCGGTGCCGGTCGGCCTCGGGGTCGGTGAGTCCCATGAAGACGAGGACATCGCAGCGCGGATGGCCGATGCCGCTGGACCACCACTTGCGCCCGTTGACGACGACCTCGTCGCCGTCGAGCACCGCGGTGGCGGCCATGTTGGTGGCATCGGAACTGGCGACGTCGGGCTCGGTCATGCAGAACGCCGAGCGGATCTCGCCGGCGAGCAGCGGGGCCAGCCAGCGACGCTGCTGCTCGGCCGAGCCGTACCTGACCAGCACCTCCATGTTGCCGGTGTCGGGCGCGTTGCAGTTGAAGACCTCGGGGGCCAGCACCGACCGGCCCATGATCTCGGCCAGGGGTGCGTAGTCGACGTTGGACAGGCCCGCTCCGGCCGGCTGGCCGAGCCGCTCCGCGGACGCCTGGGTGTGTTCGTCGGCGGGGAGGAACAGGTTCCACAGGCCCTCGGCCTTGGCCGTGGCCTTGAGGTCCTCGACCAGCGGAAGTGGGACCCAGCGCTCGCCGGCCGCGTCGACCTGCGCGAGGTGCTCGGCCTCGACCGGGTCGACCCGCTCGCCGACGAAGGTCTGGACCCGCTCGATCAGTTCGGCGGCGCGCGGGGCGTGCGCGAAGTCCATCGGTCCCTCCCGGGCGGTCGGCGCAGCGACCCTACTGCCCGGTCGCGGAAGGTCCCGCGTGCCCTTCCCACTGCAACGCGGCCCCCGGGGACGGAGTCCCGGGGGCCGCGCTGGGGTGACACCGACCTCAGGGGGAGGAGGCCGTGCCACGGCTGGGGTCGGACGGCGCAGCGGCCGCCCGGTCAGCCAGGTGGGGTCACATCGACGGCGGCATCAGCACCGAGTCGATGAGGTAGACGGTCGCGTTGGCGGTCTGGACCCCGCCGCAGATGACCGACGCCTGGCTGCCGTTGATCTTCAACGCGTCGGGCGAGCCGCTGACGGTGAGCTGCTCACCCTCGGCGGTGTCGTACGTGCCGGACAGCTGGTCCGGGGTCACCTGGCCGGGCACCACGTGGTAGGTCAGCACCGTCTGCAGGGTCTCGGCACCGGCCGGGGTGGCCAGCGTCTTCAGCGTGGACTTCGGCAGCTTGGCAAAGGCCGAGTCGACCGGCGCGAACACGGTGAACTCGCCACCGTTGAGCGTGTCCACGAGGTCGACGTCCTTGTTGAACGCCCCCGTGACGGTGGCGGTCAGGGTCTTCAGCAGCGGGTTGTTGCTCGCGGCGGTGGCCACCGGGTCGGTCGCCATGCCGTCGATGGAGCCGGAACCGTCCGGCACCGCCTTGGCATAGTCAGCGCAGCCCGGGCCGGCCAGGTTGGCCATGGCGGGGTCCATCGAGGAGGTGCTGTCGGGGGAGCTGGGCGTCGACGAGCTGCTTGTGGTCGAGGAGGAGCCGCTGCCGGTGCTGTCGGTGCTCTCGGAGCCACCGCAGGCCGCGGTGAACATGGCCAGCGACGCGACGGATGCCACCGCGAGGCGCTTGCGGACAGGGGAGGTGTTCATGGGGAAATCCTTTTCGATTGCAAGAGAAGTTCGGTGCAGGGAAGTTGCCTCGGGATGCGTCATGCCACCGTGAAGTCGACTGACTGCCAGCCGGTGGCTCCGTCGGGTCGAGGCGGGACCCGGCCGGAAGTCTGGGTGTATCCGGACTTGTCGGTGGCCCGGATCGTCACCTTGTGCGGGCCGGGTGTCGCCTGCGTCCAGCGGTAGGACCACTGGCGCCACGTCACGAGGCTGTCCTCGGCGGCGAGCTCGGCCTCTTGCCAGTCGCCGTCGTCGATCAGGACCTGGACCTTCGCGATCCCGGTGGTCTGCGCCCAGGCCACGCCGCCGAAGGCGGCGCTGGATGCCTTCACCGTCTCGAACGAGCCTGGCACGTCGATCCGCGAGTGCGTCTTGATCGGCGCCTCAGCGGACCAGTCCCGGTCGGTCCAGTACGCGGTGAAGTCCTCGAACCGGGTGACCTCGAGGTCGACGACCCACTTGGTCGCCGAGACGAAGCCGTACAGGCCGGGCACCACCATGCGGACCGGGAAACCGTGCTCGAGCGGAAGCGGCTCCCCGTTCATCGCGATGGCGAGGATGGCGTCGCGGTCGTCGGTCAGGGCCTCGATCGGCGTACCGATCGTGAAGTCGTCGACCGAGGTCGACTTGACCGCGTCGGCACCCTGCTGCACGCCGGCCTGCGCGAGCAGGTCGGCGATCCGCACCCCGATCCAGGTGGCGTTGCCGACGTACGGGCCGCCGACCTCGTTGGAGACGCAGGTGAGCGTGATCCGGCGCTCGACGAGCGGCATCGCCAGCAGGTCGGAGAAGCCCAGCTCGATCTCGTTGTCGACCAGGCCGTGGATGCGCAGCCGCCAGGTGTCGGCGGGGACGTTCGGCACCGCAAGGTTGATGTCGACGCGGTAGAAGTCGGCGTTGGAGGTGAGGTACGGGGAGACCCCGGCGACCGGTGACTGCACACCGGCGGGGACCGCCGGTGCGGGACTGGTCGGCGTGGGCACGGAGATGTCGGCCCGCGAGGCGGCTGCGGCGTTGCTCGCGAACACCCGTGACCCGATGCCGCCGACGCCGGCGACGGCGCCGGTGGCCAGGGCGGCGACGAGGAAGTTGCGGCGGTCGAAGTCACTGCGCAGGTCGTCGCCGGGGTGCGGCGCCAGGGGGCTCGGGATGCTGCGGCCGGCGCGCTTGGCCAGGGCCGCGAGCATCCAGGCGAACGAACCGACGCTCACCGCGAGAGCGAGGAGGCCGGGCAGCGCTGCGAGCACCGGACTGGCCTGGCTGGAGCGGTCGGTGAAGCCGGCCACCAACGCCACGACGCCGATCAGGCCGGTGATCACCAGGGCGAGGGTGCGCCGGCGCAGAGCCACCAGGCCGGCGACCACCGCGAGCAGCACGAGGACCACCAGGACGCTGCCGACCAGGATCGGCTTGTCGTTCTCACCGAACGTCCGGACCGCGTAGTCCTTCAGCGGTCCCGGTGCCAGGTCGATGGCGCGGTTGCCCACGGCCACCACCGGCGACGGCGCCCCGAGCAGCGCCGCGCCGAGCGCGGACACGGCCAGGCCGGCAGCGGCGGCCAGGAGGGCCGCGCCGACGGCGCTGAGTCGGGTCGTCCGCGAATAGGTGGTCACGTGCTCGTTTCGGCGCCCTCACCCGCAGGGATTGGCGCCGGCGCGCAGAGCGTGTGCGTGCCGGTCGGGCCAGTCGGTCGCCTGCCTCGGCCTTCTCCACCACGAGTGCCGGCGGCTCGAACCGCTCGCCGTACGCGGCGGCGAGCTCACCGGACCGGGCCACGAACCCCGGTAGCCCACCAGCAAGGCGGTCGCCGGAGAACCGGGTGTGACGGTGCGCTCACCCGCTCGTGGCTGCTGCAGCACCGCCCTCGTCTGCCCCTGTGTCCCCGGCGTCCAGGTCTGCGGGGACCGCCACACCCCAGTCCCGCAGCGCCTCGACCGTGTCGGTGCCGGACCGGTGTGGGGGCGTGCTGAGGGTCGCCGGGGTGCGGGAGAAGCGCGGGGCAGGCGCGGCCTGCAGCACACCCTCAGCCTCGACGTAGGTGCCGCGCGCGACCAGGTGGGGGTGTGCGGCTGACTCCGAGGGCGTCAGGACCGGCGCGACGCAGGCATCGGTGCCGGCGAAGACGTCGACCCACTCCGCCAGCGTGCGCGTCGCCAGGGTCTCCGCCAGGCGTGTGCGCAGCCGCGGCCACTGGTCCGGGTCGTCCCGGTCGGGCAGGTCGGTCACCCCCAGCCGTTCGGTGAACGCCTACCAGAACTGTGGCTCGAGGGCGCCCACCGCGAGATGGCGACCGTCGGCGGTCTCGTACACGTCGTAGAACGGGGCGCCGGTGTCGAGCAGGTTGACGCCCCGCTCCTCCCGCCACCGGCCACCTGCCAACAGACCGTGGATCATCGTCATGAGGTGCGCGGTGCCGTCGACGATGGCGGCGTCGACGACCTGACCCCGGCCGGAGCGTTCGACCTCGTGCAGTGCGGCGAGCACCCCGACGACGAGGTACAGCGCCCCGCCGGCGAAGTCGCCGAGCAGGTTCAGCGGCACCTGGGGCGGGCCTCCCGCCCGCCCGATCTGATGCAGAGCACCGGCCAGGGCAACGTAGCCGACGTCGTGGCCGGCGGTGTGCGCCAGCGGCCCGTCTCGGCCCCAACCGGTCACCCGGCCGTACACCAGGCGCGCGTTGCGGGCCGCGCAGTCCTCGGGGCCGACACCCAGCCGTTCGGCGACTCCGGGGCGAAACCCCTCGAGGAGTACGTCAGCCCGCTGGGCCAAGGAGAGGACGGCCTCGCGGTGCTCGGGGCGCTTGAGGTCGAGGGCGACGCTGCGTCGCCCGCGGTTGAGCAGGTCGTGCTCGGGCCGACTCAGCCGCAGGCCCCCGTCTGGTCGCTCGACTCGGATCACGTCGGCGCCGAGGTCGGCCAGCAGCATGGCGGCGAACGGACCGGGGCCGATGCCGGCCAGCTCCACCACGCGTACGCCCTGCAGGGGTCCGGTCGCCGGCGGCTCGGTCACGCGGGCGATTCTGGCACCCGCCGCTCACAGCGGAGGTCGTCACAGCGGAGGTCGTCGGCGCATGCCCTCGAAGAACCGGATGACCACCTCTTCGACCTCGGCGTGGACCTGGGACTGATCGGCCGGTTCGGCCTCCGCGATCCGCATCGCTGCAGCGCCGATCATCGAGTGCGTGATGCGGGCGGCAGGCTCGAGGGGCAGCGGGTCTATCTCGCCGGCGGCGACCAGCAGCCCGAGCATGTCGGTTACCAGGGCGTAGGAGTACAACGACTCACAGGCCGACCATTCCGCATAGCTGAGCGCCACCGGCCCCTCGCGCATCACCACCCGTCCGTACACCGGGTCGCGACAGGCCTCCAGGAACGCCCGCAGCCCAGTCATGGCTGAGTCCCAGGGTGCTTCCACGGCCTCCGCCGCGGCTCTGACCCCGCCGACGACCGTGCGCTCGAGTTCTTCGAGAACCTCCTGGAACAACGCCTGCTTGCCCGCGAAGTGCCCGTAGAGAGCGCCCTTGGTCACCCGCGCGGCCACCGCCACCTCTTCGAGGGACGTCCTCGCATACCCCTGCGCGGCAAACAGCCGGGTGGCGCTGTCCAGCAGACCCTGCCGGGTCGCTTGCGAGTACTCCTCTCGTCGACTCTTGACGTCGGTCACGGCGGCCAGCATAGTGATGTACCCGCGGTATCTCGTTTTACCATTGGTACATGAAAGGAGTCGACATGGGCTGGGATCAGGTGCACCGCCGGGCGCCCGCACCCCTTCCCGGGCCGGGTCGATGCAGGACCACCGCAGGCGGCCATCGCGTCGGACCCTGGCGTCGTCGCTGCTCGCCATCGAGCGCCTCGTCGGTGGCGGCTGGGATCGCTTCGAAGGCCGCTTCGATGGCCGCGGGGCTGTCCGCTGTCCGCCGGGTAGCACACCCCGGCAGCGGCTGTCGGCGGCGAGGGCTAGCGTCGCGGAATGAGCCAGAGCACTGACCAGACTCCCGACGGTGGCCCCGGCCCCCAGCCCAGCTCGCCGGAGCAGACCGACGCCACCACCGCCACCGAGCAGCAGCCGGCCGGCGTGCCGACCGGATCGGGTTCCCAGGCCGCGGAGAAGCCGACCAGCCAGTGGGCCACCGGTGACGAACCCATGACCGGTCCCCAGGCCAGCTACCTGTCGACCCTCGCCCGCGAGGCGGGCGAGGAGGTCCCCGAGGGGCTGACGAAGGCACAGGCCTCGGACCTGATCGACCGGCTGCAGGGCAAGTCGCCGCGGGTCGAGGGCGACCCGCCCCCGCCGGGTTGACCCGCCCACCTGGTCACGCTTGCGCCCGCCCTCCCAGCAGCCGCAGCACCTCCTCGACGGGCAGGCCGGGCACTGCGTGCCCGTCGCGGCCCACGGTGTCGCGCCCGGCGACGAGTGCGTTGACCACGGCCTCCTCGACCGCCTGGACCACCGCCTCATACGCCGGGTCGATCGCCCCCCATGGCAGGAACGACAGCTGCCGCACCCCGACGACCGCACCGGTGGCTGCGCTGTCGAGCGCACCAGCGCCGGAGGTCGAGAACGCGAGCGCGAGGTCGCCGGAGAAGTGACTGCCGAACGTCCCTGTCCGGCCGAGGCCGAGCGGGACGCGGCGAGCGAGAGCCTTGCACTGGCCCGGCAGCAGGGGAGCGTCCGTCGCGACCAGCGCGACGCAGGAGCCGGCCGCTTCGGGAGCACCCGCCGACGCCAACGGGTCGTCGGCTACCAGGCGGGAGCCGAGCGGCACGCCACCCAGGCAGAGCTCTCGCCGTGACCCGAAGTTCGCCTGCACCAGGACCGCGACCGTGTACGTCGCACTCCCGACCCGGATGCGCCGGCTGGACGTGCCGGTACCCCCCTTGTAGCCGTAGCAGGTCATGCCCGTCCCACCGCCCACCGAGCCCTCGGCCGCGGGGCCACTCGCCGCCGTCTCGATCGCCGCGCCTACGTCGGCGGTGTCGAACGCCCGTGCGGTCGCGTCGTTGAGATGGCCGTCCCACGTCTCCGCCACGACCGGCAGGAGCCACCGGTCGGCCACCGTCGGGTCGTTGCGCGCCGCCCACTCGACGATCCCCCGGTGGACGGTACCGACGGCGTGCGTGCTCGTGATGCCGACCGGCAGCGACAGCCCCCCGGACTCCGCGACCCAGACCGTGCCCGTCATCTCGCCGTTGCCGTTGAACGCGGCCCAGCCGGCCGGCACGGTCGCCATCGAACGCCCGACCGGGCACACGATGCTCAGCCCTGTCTGCAGCTGACCCCGCGACACCGTGTGCGCGCCCACCAGGACGCCCGACACGTCGGTGATCGCGTTGTACTGCCCGGGCTCTCCGGCAAAGGCGAAGCCGAGCTCACGCGCCCTCATCTCGCACCAGACCCGCCTTCACTTCGCCTCGACATCTCACCGGGGCATGCTGCCGCACAGCGACCGGTCAGACCGGGTCCGCCACCGCGGTCCCGACCTCCTGGGTCAGGCGCCGGACGAGCTCCTCCGGCGAGTCCGGGTCAGAGCTCAGCGAGTCGAGCAACACCTCGACCAGCCAGCGGTGTGCCTGCGGGCACGTACGTCCGGCCATCAGGTTGGCGCGATAACCGAACTCGGCGAGGAACGCCGTCTCCTCGTGGTCTGCGTCCGGGTCGTGCAGCGACACCCAGGACCCGCCGCCGCGAACGGCCTGCGCGGTCGCCGGGTAGTCCGACAGGCGGTAGCTGCGAACCGGGACTTCGGCGACCGACGGCCGCTCCTGCGGGTCGCGGTCGATCCCCCCCGCCACGTCGGCCAACACCTCGCACCCGACAGGCGCGAGCGAGACCCACCAGGCCGCCGCGTTCAGCTCGGCCGCGGCCTGCACGGCCACGTCGACCAGCGCCTGCAGGTGCCGGCTGCCGGCCGGATCCTCCAGGACCGCCTGGGTCGCTGCGCTGAGTCCGCGCAGCCCCAGCTGCCGGGCGGTTGGCACCAATACGTCCCCGCGGCCGACCGTACGCTGGCTCATCAGCCGGCGGCCACCGGACCGCTTGGCGCGGTACAGCGCGGCGTCAGCCAGCCGGAACACCGCCCGCGGCGCCGGGGTGAGACCGACGAGGTCGTACGACGAGGCGATCCCCGCCGACAGACCGGTGTCTCGGAGATCGTCGGTAGCGGCCTCCACGGCGCCCTCGGCCGCCGCCGCGACGGCAACCGGGTCGCCGTCGATCACCACGAGAGCGAACTCGTCGCCACCCAGGCGCACCGAGTGCCCAGTGGGGAACGCCGCCGCCGCTTCGGCGAGCAGCACGCCAACCGAGCGCAGCAGGCGGTCACCGGCGGCGTGACCCTCCCGGTCGTTGACCGCCTTCATGCCGTCGACGTCGAACAAGGCGATGACCACCGCCCGCCCCTGCTCCAGTGCCTGCTCCACCAGCTCGTCGGCCCGGCGCCGGTTGCCCAGGCCGGTGAGTGCGTCGGCGTACGCCAGGCGCCGAAGCTCCTCGGTGCCGCTGAGCCGATCCAGGGCCAGAGCGAGCACGCTGGCGACCGCCTCGGCGACCGCGAGCTCTCCGTCGCTGAAGGATCGACGGACGCGCCGGGTCACGTACAGCTCGCCCCACATGCGGTCGGCGAGCAGGACGGGGCAGGCCAGCACCGCGTGCCTGCCGAGGTCGGCCAAGGTCTCCTGCTCCTCGCCGGCGTACGGGTCACCCACTACGACGGTCCAGGGCCGCTGGGTGCGCACCATCGTGCGTACGGTCGGCCGCTGCGTCATCGGGTAGATCTCGTCGTCGGGACGCGGGCGCTCGTGTGGCGCCAGCTCGCCTACGTTGACGAGCACCTGCAACGTGCCCCGCTCGTGGTCGAAGCGGCTCACCGACACCGACGACGCGGCGAGCAGGTCGAGGGCCGCCAGCGCGGCAGAGGACACCAGTCCCATCTCGTCGTCGGTGCGCAACACCTCGGTGAGCAGCCGCTGGAGTCGGCTCCATTGCTGCTCGGGTGGCCCAGAGGGTGTCACCTCCGCCCGATCAGCCGGCTCGTGGGCCGGCTCGTCGGCCGGCTCGGGGGCCTGGGACGAGGACACAGCCAACATGAACGGAGTGTGGCATGGGCACCAGGCACGATGGCGCCATGAGCGCCTCGCGGACCGATCCCCCGCCGACGACCCCGCCGACCATCCCGCCGACCATTCCGCCTGCCATTCCGCCAGAGACGGGGGTGGCCGACAGGCTCAGCGGGCCGCGGTTCGGCCGGCTGGACCTGCTGTGGCTGGTACTCGGCCCGGTGAGCCTCGCGGTGGCCGGTGCCACCCATCCCTCGCCGCTGTCGGCGGACAACGCTGCGTACTGGCGCACGTTGCACGTGGTCATGCTGCCCTTGTTCCCGCTGCTGGCAGTCATGGTCTGGGTGCTGCTGCGCGGCGTACACGGCGGGGTCGACGGCGTGCTCGGATGGGCGGCGAGGCTGCTCGCGCTCGTGTACGCGGCGTTCTACTCCGCGCTCGACGTCCTCGCCGGCATCGCCAACGGAGCCATCGTCGAACGTGCCGCAACGACAGGGCAGGACGTCAGCGCGATCAAGTCCCTCGTCTTCGGTCAGGCCAGCGAGGTCGGCGACATCGGAGTGTACGCGCTGCTCGCGGCGGCGGTGCTGGTAGGTGTGGTGCATCTGCGCCACTCGGGGGTGCGGGCGGCACCGGGCGCCCTCGTCCTGGTCGCGGCCGCCTGGTCGTTCCTCGCCTCCCACGTCTATCCGTGGCGAGGTGTCCTGACGATGCTGGCGTTCGGGGTAGGGGCGCTGCTGCTGGCGTGGCCGGTGCTGTCTCGGCAGCGCCGCGGCTGACCCGAGCACGGCAGCCAGCGGGCTTGATCGGCCCCGCCCGTCGCGGTGGCTTGGACCGCCGGTGGGAGGCTGTCGGCCATGTCGCGAGACCGCACGTACGACCTGGTCCTGTTCGGTGCGACCGGTTTCACCGGCGGCCTGACCGCCGACTACCTCGCCACCCACGCCCCGGCGGACCTGCGGTGGGCGATCGCCGGACGCAATGCCGATCGGCTCGCCGACGTCACTGCCCGGCTGCCGGACCTGGGTCCGGCGGGCGAGGCCGTGGACACCGTGGTAGCCGACTCGACCGACCCGGCCTCGCTGCGTTCCCTGGTGGCGTCCACCCGGCTGGTCGCCACCACCGTCGGCCCCTACCTGGAGCACGGGGCAACCCTGGTCGCCGCGGCGGCCACGGCCGGCACCGACTACCTCGACATCACCGGGGAGCCAGAGTTCGTCGACCGAACGTGGCTGGAGCACCACGAGACGGCGATGGCAAGCGGCGCTCGGCTCGTCCACTGCTGTGGCTTCGACTCGATTCCGCATGACCTGGGCGTCTGGTGGACCGTCCAGCAGGTACCCGAGAACGTCCCGCTCACGGTGCGCGGGTTCGTACGGGCGCACGCCGCCTTTTCAGGTGGCACCTACGCCACGGCGGTCCGGGCGCTGGGTCGTGCACGCCAGGCTCAGGCCACCGCGACGCGACGCCGCCGCCGCGAGGGCGACCCCGGCGACCGACGGGTGCGGGCCCTGCCGCAACGACCCGTACACGTACCGGGGTCGGACCGCTGGGCCGTGCCAATGCCGACTGTGGACCCAGTCATCGTCCGCCGCTCGGCCCGGGCGCTGGAGCGATACGGTCCCGACTTCGCCTACGGTCACTACGCCGTCGTGGGCGGCCTGCCTGCCGTGGCCGCCACCGCAGTCGGCGTCGGAGGCCTCGTCGCAGCGGCTCAGCTGCCACCGGCGCGCAACCTGCTGCTTCGGCTCGGGTCGCTCGGACAAGGCCCGGATGAACAGCGCCGGGCCCGCTCGTGGTTCACCGTGCGCTTCGAGGCAGCGTGGCCGGACCCCACCGGTGCCCAGGGGCGGCTGGTCACCGAGGTGTCCGGCGGCGACCCGGGATACGACGAGACCGCCAAGATGCTCACCGAGTCGGCGCTGTGCCTGCTGCGTGACGACCTCCCGGCCACCGCGGGACAGGTCACCACCGCCCAGGCGATGGGTTCGGCGCTGGTCGACCGGCTGGTCGCGGCGGGCATGGACTTTCGCGTGGTGGAGGGCCCCACCGTCGCACCGGCCGTACCAGGGGGATGAACGTGCTCATGTCTGCGTCCTGGGCGCGGACCAGCCGCGGTCCCGGGCGTTGAAGCGCCGTCGAGGTCTCAGTGCTCGATGGTGGTGACAACGTTCGTCACCACCGGTGACGCCGGGGTGGAGCTGAAGCCGAAGCGCACCGGCGGGTCGACGGGTCGCAGCGCACCCACCGGCTGGCCGCACCAGGTGCCGGACACGGCCGTGATCGCGTGGACGTCGGTGGCGGCGTACCACTCGCGACGACCCGTTCGCGCCGAGCCGCGGGTCCGCACGCCGCGCAACGTCACCCGGGCGATCGGGTCCACGGCGCCGGCCCACCACGGCGCCGTCGCGACGGGCCGCGGGACCAAGCGCAACAGCCGGCCGAGGGCTGTACGACGGCCCAGCACGAGGCGTACGTCGAGCGGGTCGCTCTCGACGTGCCACCCGTCGGCAGTGTCCTCGACCAGCACCGGGGCTCGGACGACCTCGTCGAAGGAGTACGTGGCCTGCACGAACCCCGCGACACGCTCGTCCGGTGCCAACAGCATCCGGTGGCCGTCGGCCTGCTCGACCATCACGTCGGCGAACGGACCCCACGGCGTCGTCGACCAGCGGCCCACCACGAAGCGGCTGCCGCTGGACGTCCCGAACCCGGCGATGGCCCCCTCGAACCGCGACCTCACGGCGCGACGACGCGAGCTTCGACGGCCACCAAAGCACCATAGACGTGGGGACCGTGACCGGTCGCGTACCGGCCCCGCGGGCCCGGCCCCTACCTTGACGGGCATGAGTGCGCCCCCCACCACGTCCTCGGACCTCGACGGCCCGACCCGGCCGGTGCCGATGGCACGCCCCGTTGCCCCGGTTGCGGGGCCCGGGACCACCTACCTGCTCGTCGACGGGGAGAACATCGACGCCACGCTCGGCATCAGCGTGCTCGGTCACCGCCCCGAGCCCGAGGAGCGGCCCCGCTGGGAGCGGGTACTGGACTTCTCCGAGCGCACCTTCGGCCAGCCGGTGAAGCCGCTGTTCTTCCTCAACGCCAGCAACGGCTACCTGCCGATGACGTTCGTGCAGGCCCTGCTCGCGATGGGGTACCGGCCCATCCCGTTGGCCGGCCGCAGCGACCAGAAGGTCGTCGACATCGGCATCCGACGCATGATGGAGGCGCTGGTCGACCGCCCCGGGCACGTGCTGCTGGCCAGCCACGACGGCGACTTCCTCACCCAGACGCGGGCACTGCTCACACCGGGTCGCCGGGTGGGCCTGCTCGGTCTGCGCGAGTACGTCAACCTCGGCTTCACCGATCTGGTCACGCAGGGGCTGGAGATCTTCGACCTCGAGGAGGACGTCGCCTGCTTCCGCAAGGCGCTGCCACGCACCCGGATCATCGACGTCGACGACTTCGACCCCCTCCGCTACCTGTAGACCGGCGGAAGTCGCCGGCGGTCAACGGGTCTGGAACACCCCGGCCGGGAAGGCCCCTGCCGCGACTGCCCGCTGGGACATCGGCCGGGCCAGTTCGACGAGCCGCTGGGTCCCGTCGGCGCCGAGGTGCTCCCACGGGCCCGCTGCGAGCGCGTCGGTGTCGGCTTCCACCTGCGTGCGCAGCGCGGCTCCTCGGTCGGTGAGTGCGATTCCCTCGCCGAGGATCCCGCGGCCGCGCAGGCTCGCCGCCGCGTCGTCCCACTCCTGTTCGGTCCATCCGCGAGTGCGCCGGGCCGCTTCCGGTACGAAGCCCTGGCCGGTCGCGGAGTGGGTGATCAGCGCCTCGAGGCCGGACAGCCCCGCCCGGTCGAGCGCGGCGCAGTGCCCGTCGCCGCGGTGCTCGCGCAGCAGCGTGATCGCATGCCACCAGGCCACGTGGGGCTCTTGGGGCCAGTCGAGCCCGGCGTACGCGGCATGCAGCGGCCGACCCTCGGGCCGGCACGCGGTCGCTGCCTCCCGGGTCAGCGCGGCGCACTCGGCGAAGACGGCCGACCCGACGCCGGTCTCGCGGTCGTCTCCCAGCAGCCGCCGCCAGGCCTGGTCGATCGCCCGCCGTCTGGCCGCGACCACGGCGACAGGAGCCGCCGCGTCCCACGCCGACGGCACGCACCGCGCGATCAGCGCCGGAGCGAAGTTGTAGAAGACGGCGGTGACCACGCCCGCTCCCACCGCGCCCATGGCGGCGGCGCGCCCCGCGACGTAACACTGGCGGCCCTGCTTCAGCCCCAGTGCCACCAGCTCCGCTTGCGTCTCGGGCGCGAAGTAGCCCAGCGAGTGCAGCGGGTCGATAGAGCGGTGCACACGGCCGACGAGGCCGGCAGGAAGCGAGGTCATGTCCAGACTCTAAGTTGCCCAGGCGGCCGGGCTGGCGCGGCTGCGGGCCGTACCGTGTCGGCGTGACCGCTACGACGCAGCGCCCCGAGGTCACGCCGACCCGCGGGCCGGTGACCGGTCCCCGTGCCGTGGCGAGCGCCGACGAGGCACGCAGACGAGGCCTGCGCCGCATGCGTGCCTTCGCGCTGCTACTACTCGCGCTGGCCGCGGTCGTCTTCGTCAGCACGCTCGGACGGGACGGGCCGTGGGGTTACGTCAACGCCACCGCCGAGGCCGCGATGATCGGCGGCATCGCCGACTGGTTCGCGGTCACTGCGCTGTTTCGACACCCGCTGGGCCTGCCGATCCCGCACACCGCGCTGGTGCCCAACCGCAAGGACATGCTTGCTCGCAGCCTGCAGGACTTCTTCACCGAGAACTTCCTGTCCGAGGACGTGGTACGCGACCGGGTGGCCGACGCCGGGGTCGCCCGGCGGCTCGGCAGCTGGTTGAGCGAGGAGCCGCACAGCGCTCGGGTCGCCGACGAGGCCGCGCGAGCCCTACGGCGAGGGCTCACGCGCATCCGCGACGAGGACGTCACGGCCCTGGTGGAACACGAGCTGTTGCCGCGGCTGGTCGAGGAGCCACTCAGCGAGGTGGCCGGTCGGCTGCTGGGCGAGCTGGTCGACGACGGCGCCCACCACGGCCTGGTGGACCTGGCTCTGGACGAGGCGCACCGCTGGCTGACGCAGAATCCCACGACGTTTGCCGAGGTGCTCGCACAACGGGCCCCGTGGTGGACGCCGCAGTGGCTGGACGAGCGGGTCACCCACCGGGCGCATCTCGAGGCGATCGCCTGGGTTCGCGACATCCGTACCGATCCCTGGCACCACGCCCGTCGGGCGCTCGACTCGTGGCTCGCCGCGCTCGCCACCGGCCTACAGGAGGACCCTGAGACCAAGGAGCGGGCGGAGCGGTTCAAGCGCCGTGTCCTCGCCGAGCCCCAGGTCCTGGCCGCGGCCACCGCCTTGTGGTCGGCGCTGCGCCGGGCCGCGTCGCAGGCGCTCGACGACGCGAACTCCGATCTGCGCGCCCGCGCCGTGACGAGCCTGGTGGCGCTCGGTGAGCGGCTCGGTCACGACACCGACCTGCGGGCCCGGGTGGACGGCTACGCCGCTGACGCCGCCGCGTACGTCGTGGAGCGGTACGGCGAGGAGCTGACCACGGTGATCACCGACACGATCCGGCGTTGGGACGGGCGGGAGGCCGCCCAGCGCATCGAGCTCCACGTCGGCCGCGACCTGCAGTTCATCCGCATCAACGGCACGCTCGTGGGTGGGCTGGCCGGTCTGGTCATCCACACGTTGGCCCAGCTGGTGTGACGTGCCGACGCCGCCGGAGCAGCACTGCGACCGGGACCGAGACGGCGCGGGCCGGGCCCGGCAGGCTCGCCCTCGCGACGCGCTCGGCCGGCCCCTCCCGTACGGGGCGAGCGGCGTCGCACCCGTCAGCGAGGAACCTCTGCCGTCGCTGGAGACCGTGGCCTTCGCCCGCGAGCTGCTGGCGCAGGGGCGTCCGTTCTCCGCGCACGAGGTGTGCGAGGCACGCTGGAAGGCCAGTCCCGCGCCCGAGCGCGACCTGTGGCAGGGACTTGCGCAGCTGTGCGTGGGGCTGACGCACGCGTTGCGCGGCAACGCGACCGGGGCGGCACGGCTCCTGGAGCGTGGGACCGGCCGGCTGCTGGCGTACGAGGCGACCGGTAGACCGACGTATGGACTGGATCTGGCCGCCGTCCGGCGCTGCTTCGCCGAGCACGCGGACCACGCATCGAGGTGATGATCGATCACCGAAGAGCGGGCACACGCCATCCGAAAGGACTATGGCGAGGCAGGTCCGCTCCCCGGATACTTTTTCCACCAGTTCCAGCTCGACACCGGGGGATTCCCATGGCTCAGCGTCTGACTCTCGCGCTGTCGACCACCGTTCTCGCCACGCTCGGCGTTCTGCTGTCTCCCGCGGTGGCAGACGCCGCTCCGGCGGACGCAACTCAGTCGATCTCCCGCGGCACCTCGTGGGAGATCCTCGACCAGGGCGTCATCGACCGCCGTGGCACGTCGTGGGAGTCGCTGGACCCGACTGACACCGACCGCCTCGGCACGTCGTGGGAGTAGCCTTCTCCTTGTGACCTCCGCCGCAGGAGGCGAAGTCCCCGCGAGCCACGTCGTGCGCACGCGCAACCTGCTGCTGGTCGGGTACATCGCGGCCCTGGTGGTGTTGACGCTGGGTACGGTCGTGCTCGACCGAGCCCTCGACCTGCAGCCACCGAGCGAGCTGGCGACGTGGACGCTCCCCGTGCTGACCGCGACGCTCGTGGCCGCCGAACAGCTGAGGGTGCGGTTCCGACGCGGTGACGACGTTGGCGCACTCACGTTGTTCGAGGCCGTGCTTGCCCCGCTGATCTTCACCGCCGACACGCTGGTGGTGGTGCTCGCCGTCGCGATGGCCCAGGCCGTCAGCGGCCTGCTGCGTCGGGCGGACCCGATCAAGACGGCCTTCAACGTGGCCCAGTGGACGCTGGCCGCGGGCGTCGGGACCCTGGTGCTCCACGGCCTCGCGCCAGGGCATGGCGTCTCAGCAGCGACACTGGGCGCCCTTGTCGTCTCCATGGCCTGCGTCGCGGTGGTGAACGACGTCGAGTTCACCGGGGTGCTGGCCATCGTCCGGCGCACTTCTGTCCCCGTGGTGTTGCGCACACTCGCACCCATCGTCCTCCCCGGCTGGATCGGGGGGTGGCTGGTCAACCTCATGATCGGCCTCCTGTTCACCCTCGCCGCCGCTGGTGACCCGCTGGGCGTGCTGCTGTTCCCCGTCCCGCTGCTGGCGCTGCACCTGGCCTACCGCGGCTACAACTCGGCCCGATCGGACCGTCGGCGCCTCACCGGTGCCAGGGAAGCGGCGGCGGTGCTCGCCGAGCCACTGCAGCCGCTGGAGGCCATCGAACCGTTCCTGGCCCGCGTGGTCCGCGCCTTCGACGCTCGCGGGGCCGCAGTCGTGCTGCTGCTCGAGGGTGACGAGCACGAGGTGCACCTGCTGGAGGACCGCGAGGGCACCGTGCGCGTACGCACCGAGCCGCGCCACGCCGGCAGTCTGGAGAGCCGGCTGGCTGCTCGCCAAGAACCGGTCCGGGTGGTGGCCTCGGGCCACGACCCCGACGCTGTCGAGCTCACCTCGAACGGGTGGCACGACTGCCTCGCCGCGCCGCTCGTCGACGAGTCCCGGCGGCTGGGGAGCTTGCTGGTCATCGACCAGGTGGGGCTGGAGGGTGACGCCGGGGCCGACCTCGCGGTGCTCGACGCGCTCGCCCGGGAGACCGGTCACATCCTCGCCCGCGGACGGCTGCTCGCCGACGTGATGGAGCAACGTCGACAGCTCTCGCAGATCGTCTCCAGCACCTCCGACGGCATCTTCACCCTCGCCTCCGACGGTGCGGTGCTGACCTGGAACGAGGCGTGCGCACACATCACCGGTCTGCCCCAGGTCGAGGTGCTCGGGCGCGTCGACGTGCTGGATGCACTGCACGCCCGCACTGCCAGCGGCACCCCGGTCGACTCCGCCGGATGGGCGCAGGGACGCCCGTTGCCCGCTGAGGTGCTCATCAGCGTCCCCGACGGCTCGCAACGACGGCTGGCCTGCTCGGGCACCCCGACCCCGCACGTCGACGGCCGCTCCGAGGTCCTCGTGGTCGTGGCGCGCGACGTCACACCGGCCGACCAGTACGAGGAGCTGCAGCACGAGCTCGACCGCGCGGTCCAGCAGCAAGCCGCCCAGCGGCAGGTGGTCGACCACCTGCAGCGGGCCGTCGCCCCCCAGCCTCCGGGCGTGGCCGACACCGACATCGCCGTGGCCTACGTGGCCTCCGATCCCACCTCCCCCACCGGTGGGGACTTGTTCGACTGGCACCTGCTGCCCACCGGTGACCTGCACGTCGCGGTGGTCGACGTCCTCGGCCACGGGGTCACCGCCACCAAGGATGCGCTGACCGTCGTCCACGCCCTGCGGTTCGCCGCGCTCGACGGCACCGCGTTGGAGGAGCTGGTCACCCGGGCCGACGAGCTGCTCAACGCACAGGAGTCGGAGCTGGCCGCCACGGTCGTCGTGGCGCGTTACTCCCCCGCCAGCGGCGAGCTGCGTGTCGCCAGCGGGGGCCACCCGCCGCCGTTGCAGGTGCTGCCGGACGGCTCCGTGCACCAGCTGGCGGTCTCAGGCGGCGCCATCGGCTGGCCCGGCGTCGGCAGCGACGCCGTCGTCTCCACGCGGCTGGACATCGGCGAGTCCCTCGTCTTCTACACCGACGGGCTCACCGAGGCCGGCAAGAACCTGCTGACCGGCACCGCCGATCTGGTACGTCACGCCGGCGAGGTCGCCGGGTTGAACGCCCAGTCACTCGCCGATTCGCTGGTGGCGCGGGCGCTCGCCGGCGCCGAACGCCGCGACGACAGCCTGGCGCTGGTGCTCAAGCGGACCGCCCCTGCAGCCACCGCTTGGTACATGTCGTGGACGGTGCGACCGGGTGACCGCGCATCGGTGGCCGACGCCCGCCACGAGCTCGAGGCATGGATCGCGCACGCGGGCCTCGACGTGGTCGAGCCGGTGCTGGTGGCGGGCGAGCTCCTGGCCAACGCGGCCGTCGCGGGTGGAACCTGGGTGACGCTCGAGCTCGAGCGGCAGGGCACCGGCCTGCGCCTACGGTGCCGTGACGACGGTGCCGGCGCCGAGCACGTGGCCGAGCTGGGGTTCGAGGCGCCGTCGTGGGAGGACGAGCACGGCAGGGGCCTGTTCCTGGTCCGCTCGCTGTGCACAGCAGTGCAGATCGACAGCTCTGCTGCCGGCACCTGCGTCACGTGCGAGCTGGCGGCGGTCCCTGCCTGAGGACTGCCGCCGTCCCCGGCGGCACCGGCAGACCGGTTGACCGCTCAGGGCCGCGGTCGCCGGTCGACGAGCCGTTTGGCCTTGCCCACCGAGCGCTCGATGCCCTCGGGCGCCACCACCTCGACCGCGACGCTGACGCCGATGCGGTCCTTGACCAACCGCTGCAGAGCGGTTGCTGCGTCCGGTCGGGCGGATTCAGGGAGGTCGGGGCGCGCCTCGACCACGATGGTGAGCCGGTCGAGGCGGTCGGGGCGGTCGAGCGCGCACTGGAACTGCGGCGCGAGGCCGGACACGCCGAGGATCAGCTCCTCGACCTGGGTCGGGAAGAGGTTCACCCCGCGCAGGATGATCATGTCGTCGGTGCGCCCGGTCACCTTCTGGATCCGCCGCATGGTGCGCGCCGTACCCGGGAGCAGCCGGGTGAGGTCGCGGGTGCGGTACCGGACCACCGGCAGGGCTTCCTTGGTGAGCGACGTGAGGACCAGCTCCCCCTCCTCCCCGTCGGGCAGCACCGCACCGGTGACCGGGTCGATGACCTCGGGATAGAAGTGGTCCTCCCAGACGTGGAGACCGTCCTTGGTCTCCACGCACTCTTGCGCGACGCCCGGACCCATCACCTCCGACAGCCCGTAGATGTCGACGGCGTCCATGGCGCAGGTGCGCTCGAGCTCGACGCGCATCTGTTCGGTCCACGGCTCCGCCCCGAAGACACCGACCCGCAGCGACGTCGCGGCCGGGTCGATGCCTTGACGCGCCATGGCGTCGACGATCGTGAGCATGTACGACGGGGTGACGCAGATCGCGTCGGGCTCCAGGTCGCCGATCAGCTGGATCTGCCGCTCGGTCATGCCGCCAGACACCGGGATCACCGTGCAGCCAAGCCGTTCGGCCCCGTAGTGCGCCCCGAGCCCCCCGGTGAACAGCCCGTAGCCGTACGCCACGTGGACCCGGTCGCCGGGACGGACCCCGCCGGCCCGCAGCGAGCGCGCCATCAGGTCGGCCCAGGTGTCGACGTCACGGGCGGTGTAGCCGACGACGGTCGGCCGACCGGTGGTCCCGGAGGAGGCGTGGATGCGCGCCACGCGGTCTCGCGGCACCGCGAACATGCCGTACGGGTAGGTGTCGCGCAGGGCGTCCTTCGTGGTGACCGGGAAGCGGGAGAGGTCGCTCAGCGCACGCAGGTCGTCGGGATGGATCCCGGCGGTCTCGAAGGACTCCCGGTAGTGCTCGACGTTGTCGTACGCGTGCCGCAGCGACCAGCGGAGCCGCTCGAGCTGCAGCGCGCTGATCTCGTCGCGCGAGGCGGTCTCGATCCGGTCCAGCGGCTCGGCCATGTGGCTCCCCCCTTGGCGGGTCAGGCGTCGTAGTCGACGGTCACGGTGTCAGTGACCGGGACGGACTGGCAGGTCAGGACGAAGCCGGCCTCGACCTCGTCAGGCTCGAGGGCGTAGTTGCGCCGCATGTCCACCTCGCCGGCGGTGACCCTGGCCCGACAGGTCCCGCAGACGCCGCCCTTGCATGCGAACGGCAGGTCCGAGCGCGACCGCTGGGCCGAGTCGAGCACCGGGGCGGTGCGGGGCAGCGTCAGCGTCGTCGAGCGCCCGTCCAGCACGACGGTGACCTCGCTGCTCGGTCCCTCCAGCCCGGCATCCTCGTGTCGCACCGGTGGCGGCGGCAGCTCGTCGACGTAAAACAGCTCGGTGCGCACCCGGCGCCCCTCCACGCCCAGCTCGGCCAGCACCCGCTGCGCGCCGGTCACCAGGTCGTACGGTCCGCACAGCCAGAAGAGGTCCACTGCCTGCACGGGCACCAGCAGGCTGAGGATCCTGCGAAGCCGCTCGGCGTCGAGCCGACCAGAGAACAGCTCCACCTCACGGGGCTCGCGGGACAACACGTGCATGAGGTCGAAGCGAGCACCGTAGGTGTCCTTGAGGTCGGCCAGCTCCTCGGCGAACATCACCGAGCTCGTCCGCCGGTTGCCGTAGAGCAGCGTGACGTGCGACCCGGGTTCGGCGAGGACGGTGGCAGCGATCGAGAGCACCGGGGTGATGCCCGAACCGGCTGCCACCAGCACGTGCCGGCCTCCGGTGCCGGGCTCCGGGGTGAACCGCCCCGTCGGGGTGGAGACGTCGACGACGTCGCCCACCTCCACCTCGTGCACCAGCCACCGCGAGAACAACCCGCCCGGGACCTCCCGGACACCCACGCGCGGTGGAGAGCCGGCGGGTGCGCAGATCGAGTACGAGCGCCGCTCCTCACGCCCCTCGATCCGCCGCCGCAGCGTGAGCGACTGACCCGCCCGGAAGTCGTACGCATCGGCGAGGTCGACCGGGACGTCGAACGTCACCGCCACGGCGTCGTCACACAGGCGGTCCACCGCGGCCACCCGCAGGCGGTGGAAGGTGGACCTGCCGCTGGTCGTCCGCTCGACCGTCGCGGTCACCCTCAGATCTCCTTCACGTGGTCGAACGGCTCGTGGCAGGTAAGGCAGCGGTACTGCGCCTTGCAGGCGGTGGACCCGAAGCCCGACGTCTCCTGGGTGTCGCGGCCGCCGCAGCGGGGGCAGCCCACTGCACGCGGCGCCGGAATGAGCGTGAGGGGCACCGGCCCGCTGGCCGGGCGGGGCGCCGCGCCCGGTGGCGAGATGCCGGCCTCACGAAGGAGCCTGCGGCCGTCGTCGCTGATCCAGTCGGTGCTCCACGCCGGCTGCAGCCGGGTCCGCACCTCGACCCGCTCGAACCCGGCCGCCCGCAGGCTCAGCCGCAGGTCGGCCCGCATCGTGGCCATCGCCGGGCACCCGGAGTACGTCGGCGTGATCGTCACCACCACCGTGCGGACCCCACCGACGTCGCACACCTCGACGTCGCGCAGCACACCGAGGTCGGCGAGGCTCAGCACCGGTAGCTCAGGGTCGAGCACCCCCGCCGCGACCTGACGCGCGGCAGCGGCGGGATCGGCCGGGATCACCACAGCCCCCGCGGGTGGGCGCGGGCGACGACCTGCAACTCGCCAAGGAGCGGTCCGAGTGCCTCGGTGTGCACGCCGTCGCGGCCCGCCCGCCCGGCGATCGCGCTCGCCGTGGGACCGGCCGGGACTTCGAGGTCCGCGGCAGCGAACACCTCAGCGACGACGTGGTCGACCTCCTCCCGCACGGTCGCCGGATCGCAGGCCACCCCCTCCAGCCGCCGCTCGACCGAATGGGTCCAGAAGAGGCCGGCGACGTAGGGCCACACGGTCGTGACCGCCGCCTGCGTACGACGGCGGGACTGCGGTGTGCCCTGCGCCAACGTCACCACCCAGCGGGCGGCGTAGTCGCGGTGGTAGGTGACCTCCTTGACGCCCTTGGCGGCCACGGCGGCCAGCACGGCGTCGCGCGACCCCTGCAGGCGGCCCAGGAGCGCGAGCCGCCAGGTGGCGAACACCAGCAGTCGGACCATCGACCGGGCGAAATCGCCGTTGTCGAGCTCAACGAGCCAGACGTTGCGAAACGCCGACTCGTCGCGGAAGTACGCCAGCGCGTCCTCATGCGGCACCGGGGATCCCGCCGGCAGCACCGGGACGACCGCCGGGTGGGCCGCCGCCGCCCGCGCCAGCAGCAGCCGGGCCTGGCCGAGCAGGTCGAGGCCGAGATTGGCCAGCGCGACCTCCTCCTCGAGCTCGGGCGCCCGCGTCACCCACTGGGTGAGGCGCTGGGACATGACCAGCGCGTCGTCGGCGAGCATCAGGCAGTACGCCGCGAGGTCAGCACCGTCGACGCCGACCGGCAGCGTCGTGTCGACACCGGCGAGCGGGTCGTCGAACCCCGTGCCGAAGGCCCACCTGTTGTCCTCGGAGGCCTCGAGCAGCCCCTCGTACGCGTTGTCGTGCTCGACCACGGCGCTGCCTTCCTCCCCGGCCCCGCTCGCATGTCGGGGACTCGCATGTGGGGGACTCACATGTAGGGGACTCACATGTAGGGAACGTTGTCGGGCACGTCGTAGAACGTGGCGTGCCGGTAGACCTTGTCGCCGCTCGGGGCGAAGAACGGGTCCTTCTCCGACGGGCTGGACGCCGCTATCAGGTCGGCGCGGACCACCCAGATGCTCACGCCCTCGTTGCGCCGGGTGTAGACGTCTCGGGCGTGCCGCAGCGCCATCTCGTCGTCGGCGGCGTGCAGGGAGCCGACGTGCACGTGGTTGAGCCCCCGCTTGCCGCGCACGAACACCTCGTACAACGGCCAGTCGGCCCGCACGTTGCCGGCCTGGGGCTGGGTCGGCACACCCTCGGTCGGCACTGCGCCGTGGCCGCCTTCGGCGGTGAAGCCGTGGCCGCCCTCGGCGGTGAAGCCGGAGCCGCCCTCGGCGGTGAAGCCGGAGCCGCCTTCGGCGGTGAGGCCCGAGCCGCTCATGCCGTCGCCCGCCCCGAGCTGGCCGCCTGCTTGACGGCGAAGGCGGTGGCCGCCTCGCGCACCCACGCGCCGTCCTCGTGGGCAGCCCGGCGAGCGGCAACCCGCTGGGCGTTGCACGGGCCGTTGCCGTTGACGACCGCCATGAACTCCGTCCAGTCGGGCTCGCCGAAGTCGTACCGGCCGCGCCCGGCGTTCCAGCGCAGGTCGGGGTCCGGGAACGTCACGCCGAGCACCTCGGCCTGTGGCACCGACATGTCGACGAAGCGCTGGCGCAGCTCGTCGTTGGTGTGCCGCTTGATGCCCCAGGCCATCGACTGCTCGGTGTTGGGCGAGTCGGCGTCGGGCGGGCCGAACATCATCAGCGCGGGCCACCACCACCTGTCGATCGACTCCTGCACCATCGCCCGTTGCTCGTCGGTGCCACCGATCATCGTGAGCAGCAGCTCGTAACCCTGCCGCTGGTGGAAGGACTCCTCCTTGCACACGCGGATCATCGCCCGGGCGTACGGACCGTAGGAGCTGCGGCACAGCGGCACCTGGTTGCAGATGGCCGCGCCGTCGACCAGCCAGCCGATCGTGCCCACGTCGGCGTAGGTGAGGGCGGGGTAGTTGAAGATCGAGGAGTACTTCTGCCGGCCGGTCACGAGCTTGTCGGTGAGGTCGGCCCGGTCGGCGCCGAGCGTCTCGGCCGCGGAGTACAGGTAGAGGCCGTGCCCGGCCTCGTCCTGCACCTTGGCCAGCAGGATCGCCTTGCGCCGCAGCGACGGTGCGCGGGTCAGCCAGTTGCCCTCCGGTTGCATGCCGATGATCTCGGAGTGGGCGTGCTGTGCGATCTGCCGGATCAGCGACTTGCGATAGCCCTCGGGCATCCAGTCGCGGGGCTCCACGCGCTGGTCGTGCGCGATGGTCGCGTCGAACTGCCGCTCGAGCTCTTCGCGCTCGGTCAGGTCGCTGTCGACGTTGGCGAGCAGCGTGTCGGTGATCGTGTCGGGCGTCATCGTCACTGGCCTTCCTGACCGAATGGTCGGTCGGTGGTCCATTGTCTCCTACGAAGGCGGCGACCACAAGTGCCCGGTCACCTGCAAGGATGCCGCCCATGCCGGTGCCGAAGGAGCGTGCGCCCGGCGCCGTCGGGCGCCCGGGGTACGACCTCGACTCGCTCCTCGCAGTGGTGGTCACGGTCTTCAACGAACGCGGCTACGACGGCACCAGCATGGAGGACCTCTCCGCCCGGCTGGGCATCAGCAAGTCGTCGATCTACCACCACGTATCGGGCAAGGCCGAGCTCTTGCGACTGTCGGTCGACCGGGCACTGGACGCACTCACCGCGGTGACCTCCGAACCCCGGGCGACGAACGGACCGGCCATCGACCGGCTCGAGCACGTGATCCGCCGCAGCGTCGAGGTGCTGGTGACCGAGCTGCCGTACGTGACGCTGCTGCTGCGCGTACGCGGCAACACACCGGTCGAGCGGCGCGCCCTGGCTCGCCGTCGCGAGGTCGACTCCCACGTCGGCCGCCTGGTGCTGGCGGCGTCGCGAGAGGGCAGCCTGCGTCCGGGGGTGGATCCCGCGCTGACCAGCCGGCTCGTCTTCGGCACCGTCAACTCGGTGATCGAGTGGTACCGGCCCGAGCGGGGGCCCGGCGTCGACACGCTGGCCGACGCGATCATCGCGATGGTCCTCGACGGCCTACGGATGCCAGCTGCAGCTCCTGCCGCAGCTCCTCCGACGGCTCCTCCGGCCGACGGGCAGGCGTGAGCGAGCCGTCCGATCCCGAGGACCTCGCCCGCCGGTGCGCGCAGGCCATGTGGGCCGACGACTCCGCCAGCCGGGGCCTCGGCATGCACCTGGAGTCGGTGTCGCCCGGCCGTGCGCGCGTGGAGATGACCGTGATCGAGAGCATGGTCAACGGGCACGGGATCTGCCACGGCGGATTCGTGGCTGCCCTCGCCGACAGCACCTTCGCGTTCGCCTGCAACACCTACGACGAGGTCACGGTGGCCGCTGGCTTCGACATCGTGTTCGTGTCCGCCACCCACCTGGGTGACGCGCTGGTGGCCGAGGCGGTCGAACGGGTACGCCGCGGCCGCAGCGGGGTGTACGACGTGACGGTGCGCCGAGTGCGGGCGCTCGACGCGTCCTCGACGGGCGCCCCAGGCGATGCTGCGCTCGGCGCCACGGTTGATGCTGCGGTCCGCGCTGCAGCGGCGGTCGCGGACGTGGTCGCGGAGTTCCGCGGCCGCAGCCGCTCACTGGGGCGCCCGATCCTGCCCATCTGACAACTTCTCGGTCGCACCCGATGCGCTCCCGCCCTCCCCCCGACCCGACTTGTTGTCACCGCGTAGGAGTGGCCCAGCCCGCACAAACGGTGACAACCCGACGGCTCCTACGTGTGCGTCACCGAGCGGGCCGGCGTGCAGACCCGGACCGCTCGGCAGATGACGTCCAGCCGCAGCCGCAGCCAGACGACCCCCGGCACGGGTCGCCGGCCCGTACGGTGCACGGGTGCCGCCCACGTGCGCCTTGCTGGCCAGCCCGCTGCTCGGGCCTGCTACCTGGCGACCCGTCGCCCGGGTTCGCACCGAGCCCGGCCTGGACGTGGTGGTACCACCACCCCCGAACCGAGCCCCGCGGACCCCACACGACGTCTTCGACCACGGCGGCCAGGGGCAGGGCACCCATCACCAGGTCGGCGCGGGGCCGCAGACGACCCGCGTAGTGGTGGGCGAGGAACTCGGCCTTGTAGGTGGCCATGTCGACGTTGGCCGGGCAGTCGCTCTTGCAGCCCTTGCAGGCCAGGCACAGGTCCAGCGCGTCGCGCACCTGCGTCGACCGCCAGCCGTCGGTGACCGGCCCGTCACCGTGACCGTGCAGCATCTCGAACAACAGCCGGGCTCGACCGCGGGTGGAGTGCTCCTCCTCCTTCGTCACCTGGTACGACGGGCACATCACCTCGTGGCCGTCGTTGGTGTGCTGGCGGCAGCGCCCGACTCCGACACAACGGTTGGCCGCCTGCGCGAATGACCCGCCGTCGTGCGGGTAGTGGAAGTGCAGGTCTTGCGGGGTCGCCGGCGCCCAGTCGTTGCCGAGCCGCAAGTTCTGGTCAAGGTGGTAGGGCGCGACGATCTTGCCCGGGTTCATCAAGCCATCGGGGTCGAACAGCGCCTTGAGCTCTCCGAACGCTCGCATCACCTGCTCGCCGAACATCTTCGGCAACAGCTCGCCGCGGCTCTGACCGTCGCCGTGCTCGCCCGACAGCGACCCGCCGTAGGACACGACCAGGTCGGCGGCCCGTTCGACGAAACGGCGGTACGTCGCGACACCCTCGGCGGAGTAGAGGTCGAAGGGGATGCGGGTGTGCACGCAACCCTGCCCGAAGTGGCCGTAGAGGCTGGGCCCGGTGTCGCTCGCGTACCCGAACGTCTCGTATAGGTCGCGCAGATCGCGCAGATGGTCCCCGAGCCGCTCCGGGGCGACCGCGGAGTCCTCCCAGCCCTCGAAGGTGTCGGCGTGGTGCGGCACGTGCGCGGTGGCGCCGAGCCCCGACTCGCGCACCAGCCACAGCTCGTGCTCGCGATCAGGGTCGTCGAAGACACTGACGTCGGGTTGGTGCTCGCTCGCGTGCAACGCGTCGAGCAGTCCCTGCGCCGCCTGCTCGGCCTCCTCGGGCGTGGCGCCGCTCATCTGAACCATCAGGTAGCCGGTGCCGGCCGGCAGCTCGTCGAGCGCCTGCTGGTTCAGCCCCTTCACCCGCTGGTCGTGCACCAGGTAGTGGTCGACACCCTCGAGCGCGATCGGGTCGTGCGGGAGGATGTCCGGCACCGCGTCGGCGGCCACGTCGATGGAGGAGTAGCCGAGCACCACCAGCGAACGGTGCGCGACGACGGGCACGAGGTCGAGCTCGGCGTGCAGCACGGTGACCAGCGTGTCCTCGCTACCGACCAGGGCGCCGGTCACGTCGAACCCCTTCTCGGGCAGGAGCGAGTCGAGGTTGTAGCCGGACACCCGGCGGGGGATGTCGGGATAACGCGCCCGCATCTCGTCGCCGTAGGTGTCTGCCAGGCGGCGCAGGCCGCGATAGACCGCCGCCCGGCGGTCACCTCGAGACTCGATCCGCTCGTACTCCTCCGCAGAGGTCGGGCCGCAGGTGAAGCAGGTGCCGTCATAGAGCAGCACGTCGAGCGAGCACTTCTTGCTGTGCACGTTCTGGCTCGCTCATGCGCTGGCCATCACCGGACAGACACAGCGGGCACGCGACGTGCTGGAGCGGGCAGCCAGCTATGCCACCGGGCTCGGGCTGATGTCCGAGCAGGTCGACGAGTCGAGTGGGGAGCTGCTCGGCAACTATCCGCAGGCGTTCAGCCACCTCGGCCTGGTCACTGCGGCCAACGCGCTGGCCGAGGCCGAGCGTGCCGCCCCCGGTGCGGACCCCGCACCCTAGAGGTGAGCATTGCTGGCTGACCGGCACCGCCCACCTGAGCGCCCTCAGCCGGCGCCACCGCCGTAGCCGTGCGTGACGGTCAGGGTGAGCACCACCCGGCGCTCCTGGATCATCGCCCGGTCGTAGTCGTCCCAGTCGGGATGCTCCTGGCCGGAGATAGTGGTGTAGAGGTCGCGCAGGGCGCGCGCGGCTTCGTCCCCGGGCTCGGTCGTGACCGGGGACAGCTCGGCCGACCCCTCGAGGGCGGCCCACGACGACCCATCGGGGGTGCTCACGTGCAGCAGGGCGCGAGGGTCACCGCGCAGGTTGCGGGTCTTGACCCGACCGTCGGTGAGGGACACCCGGACCCGGTGGCCGTCGACGGCATAGACGATGTTGCTGGTCTGCGGCCGCCCGTCGTGGTGCAGGGTCACCAAGATGCCCAGTCGGTGTCGGGCGGAGAAGATCAGTGCCTGCTCGGTGTCCACAAGTGCCTCCTCGGTCGGTCGGGCGGGTACCGTTCGGCGCCACATCGGGGGCGCCTCTCAGCGACGCTAGCCTGCTCTGGTGATAGCCGGGGACGCCAGCTCGTTTCGCTGACCGTGAGCTGACGGGGCCGCCGGCGGCCCCGTCAGTCAGGGTTCCGTCAGCCGGCGCTCCGCTCGAGCACGCCGCACACGTAGGCCGCCTGCCCGACGTGCTGCAAGGTGTCCTCGACGACGCTCACCATCCGCACGGCGAGGGTGACCGGCGGGTCCCAGCGGTCGTCGACGATCCGGCCGAGGTCTTGTGCGCCGAGGGTCTGCAACCAGGTGTGGGAGCGTGCGTTGACGGCGTCGTGGTAGGCGCCGAGGAGCGCGGCCGACGCCTCGACAGCCGCCACCTCGTCGCTGCGGTGGCCGTAGCCGATCGTGCTGTCGTCCAGCGGCAACCCGAACCGCTCGGACCAGCCGTCGGTGGTCCACACTTGCGCTGATCCGGCCACGTCGGCCAAATGGTCGTCCTGGACGCGGGTGAGGTGCCAGATCAGCCAGGCGATGGTGTTGGCGTCGGGGTCGATGCGCACGGTCAGGTGGTCCTCGTCGAGACCATCCAGGACGGTGTGCACGGTGTCCTTGACGCGGTCCAACGCGTCCGCGATCAGATCGGTGGCCTGCACGTGGCTCCCTGCCGGTTGGCTGATCGGGTTGCGTGGTCAGGCGGTGCGCTGATAGCGATGCACGGCCAGAGGCACGAACACCGCGAGCAGGACGACGATGAACAGCAGCGAGTAGAGCACCGGGTGCTGCAGCGACCAGGTGTCGGCGGTGACCATCTGCGGCGCGGTGTTGCCGAAGAGCTGGCGCACCGCGAGGGTCACCGACGACACCGGGTTCCAGTCGGCGAACACCCGCAGCACCGTCGGGAAGTTGTCGGTCGGGACGAACGTGTTGGCGATGAAGGTGAGCGGGAAGATCACGATGAACGAGGCGTTGTTGACCACCTCGGGCGTCTTCACCACCAGCCCGACCAACGCCATCAGCCACGACATCGCGTAGGCGAACAACAGCAGCAGCGCATAGCCGGCGAGGGCCTCCAGGAGCGACGACCTGATCCGCCAGCCCACCAGCAGCCCGGTCAGCGACATGATCACGACCGTGATCACGTTGATGCCGACGTCGGCGACGGTGCGGCCCACCACGACGGCCGACCGGCTCATCGGCAGCGACCGGAACCGGTCGATGATCCCCTTTTGCAGGTCCTCGGCGAGGCTCATGCCGGTGAACGTCGAGCCGAAGATCACCGTCTGGACGAAGATGCCGGCCATCAAGAACTCGGTGTAGCTGACGCCGGGCACCTCGATGGCACTGCCGAAGACGTAGGCGAAGAGCAGCACGAACATGATCGGCGACAGCGTCGCGAAGACCAGCACGTCGGGGACGCGCCTGACCTTGATCAGGTTGCGCTTGGTGACGATGGCCGCATCGTTGGCGGCTTGCAGGACACTCATCTCACCGGCTCCTTGTCTGGCTCCCCGGCCTGGTCGCCGCTCCGGGCGGCCTCCTCGGTCTCCTCGGCCTCACCACTCGTCGTGGCCTCCTCGGCAGCGTGACCGGTGAGGGTGAGGAACACGTCGTCGAGGTCGGGGCGGCGCAGGCCGACATCGAGCAGGGTCACTCCGGCCGTGGACAGCCGGGTCAACGCCTGCATGAGCACCTCGGCCCCACCGCTCACAGGCACGGTTACCCGGCGGGTCTGTTCGTCGACCACTGGCGCCTCCACCCCGAGCGGGGCGAGCTGCTCTCGCACGGTCTGCAGCTGGGCGGTGTCGGCCACCACGATCTCGAGCCGCTCCCCCCCAACCTGTGCCTTGAGTTGGTCGGCGTTGCCGCGGGCGATGACCGCCCCGTGGTCGATCACGACGATGGAGTCGGCGAGCCGGTCGGCTTCGTCGAGGTACTGGGTGGTCAGCAGAATCGTGGTGCCGTCGTCGACGAGGTCCTCGATGAACTCCCACATGCCGAGCCGGCTGCGGGGGTCGAGACCGGTGGTCGGCTCGTCGAGGAACAGCACTCTGGGCTTGGCGATCAGGCTGGCGGCAATGTCGAGCCGGCGGCGCATTCCACCCGAATAGGTCTTGACCGGGCGGTTTCGGGCATCGGCGAGGTCGAAGCGCTCGAGCAGCTCGTCGGCTCGACTGCGCGCAGACGACCTCGGCATGCGGAACAACCGACCGACCATGTCGAGGTTCTCGAAGCCGGTGAGGTATTCGTCGACCGCCGCGTACTGGCCGGTCAGACCGATGGTCGCGCGCACGTCGTTGGCATCGCGCACGACGTCCAGGCCGAAGACCTCCGCCCGGCCCGAGTCGGCCCGCAGCAAGGTGGCCAGGATGCGGACCGCCGTCGTCTTGCCCGCACCGTTGGGTCCGAGCAGTCCGAGGACGGTGCCCTGGGGGACCTCGAAGTCGACGCCGTCGAGCGCTCGGGTCGACCCGTAGCTCTTGACGAGCCCCTCGACGAGGACAGCAGCGTTCATGATGGCCAACGTAGCGGCGGCGACTGACAAGGGCTCACTGGTTTCCCTCCGGCTCGTACGGGTGGAACGTTCCTCGCCCAGCACAGACTCCCGGCGACCCCCTAACTCATCGGTCGGACCCCACCAGTTCGGTCCCGCTCGCGCGGGCACGCACGAGGGCCACGGTGCTTCACTGGCCAGATGCTGCGCTGGCTGCTCCTACCGCTCCTGCTCGGTTTGACCGCCTGCGGCGGCTCGGACCTCGGCGGCTCGGACCGCGGCGCCACGACGGGCACCGAGCTGACCATCGCTGGAGCCGAGGCGCTCACCTGGGGCGACGGCGGGTACGGCGTGGTGCTGGCTCATGGTGCGTCCTACGACGCCGCCAGCTGGGAGGCACAGGCAACCGTCATCGCTGAGCAGGAGACGACGGTGATCGCCGTGGAGGACATCTCTCCCGACGGCATCCGCGCCGCAGTGGAACAGCTGCAGGCCGACGGGATAGATGACGTGGCGCTCGTCGGTGGCAGCGCGGGTGCGGATGCGATCCTGCAACTCGCCTCCGCCGAGCCCGGCCTTCCCGACCAGCTGATCCTGCTCTCCCCCAACTCGCCGGTCGAGGGCCTGGGCGAGGAACCCAAGCTCTTCGTCGCCAGTCAGGAGGAGGGTGTCGCCGAAGTCTCCACCAAGCTCGCCGAGTCAGCCGCTGGCCGTGACAACGAGGTGAAGCTGCTGCCCGGCTCGGCACACGCCCAAGGCATCTTCAAGACCGACCAGGGCGAGGCCGTGCTGGACCTGATCCTGCAGCGGCTCCGTCGTTACGCCTGACACAGACGTGTCGTCCATGAGGCGACCCGACCGCATCGGCCCCACTCAAGTTGGACGGAGGGGGTCGACCCAGCGGAGGCCGGTGAAGCGGAGAAGTCGGCGTCGCTCGAGCACAGCTCGGCACCGTGCTCGATGGCAATGGCCGCCAGGTGCGCGTCGGACGGTGATGGCTGAGCAGATGCCCGTGGTCGACCACACAGACTCGTTTCGGGGAGTTCCGGTTCGCAGGACGACTCGATACCTCCGAACTCCAAACTCTCGATGCTGCGCTCCAAGTGGTGCTAGCCCTGGACTGACCAACGTGGCGTGCCCGTGGGACGTTCTCAGGCTGTCGTGTGGATCGACGTGTCGACGACGCGTGGAAACTGACCCCTGATCGACGGGTGAAAACGGACTGACACCTCTGGCGAGTTCATGACTCCCGCAGAATCTGAGCACGCAGTGGCGGCTGAACATGTGCGCGCTCGGGGCGGAGGCCCTCATCAGCGCACCCGAGGAGGCCGGGGCGCCGATTGCTCGCGCTCAGCTGGACTTCACGCCAGCCTCCTTTGGAGGCGCTCGACGAATTGCTGGGCAAGTTCCACACGTCCGGCGCCGAAGCACCCCAAGACGTGATCACCGGCGCTGGCCGCTACGTGATGGAGGTAGGACGAGCCGAGCACGGCGGCCTCTACCAAGCCTTCAGCGAGGACGACCCCTTGGTACTGGTGGTGCGACACGAAGCCGGCCAGGTCGGCCTGCTGGCAACCTCGAAGGTGAAGGGTCGGGTCATGAACGGCCCAGAGGACAATCTGCCGTTCTTCTACGCCGGGTTCACCCAGGCCATCCGAGATCGCCGGTCGGCCACGATTATCTGAGTCGCGACCCAGCTACGCATCGGCCGACCTTGATTGTTCCTCGGGTCGGCCTTCCTCGGGGTCGGCCGTGTCGATTCTTCGTTGGGATCCGGCCGCCCCTTGCCGCACGTACCGGGCCGCGGCCTGCCTGTCGCCTCCGCCATTGTGGTGGTGTCGTCGTGCCAGGTGCGTCAGGTGCGTGAGGTGCGTCGGGGTGCTGGGCGGCGGGTGAATCGTTGGTGACGGCGTGGGATGCGGGTGGGGTCCATGCGGGCGGGTGGGATCACTTCGGGTACCCCGTCGGGGCCCATCTGGGCGGTCCACTGTCCGGCGTGAAGGAGGTGGTGGTGGTAGGGGCAGACCAGGCACCCGTCCGCGACGTCGGTGCGGCCACCCTTGGCCCAGCAGGTGAGGTGGTGGGCCTCGCACCAACCCGGTGGGCGGTCGCAGCCGGGGAAGATGCACCCACCGTCGCGGGCGGCCATCACGATCCGGTCGCGGCGGTCGTAGAGGCGTTTGTCGCGGCCGGCGTCCAGGACCAGGGACTCACCGTCGAACACGATCGGCAACAGCGCCGCCCCGCACGCCAGCCGGCGGGCTTGGCCGGCGGAGATGACGGTGCCGGTGGACAAGGTGGCCGCCCCCAACCGGTCGAGCAGGTGCTTCAGTTGCATGGTGAGGCTGATGGTCGCCGCGACACCACCTGCCTGCGGCAGCCTGTCGAGCGGGACGTGCTCACACAGCTCGCACAACGCCAACCCCAACCGCTCGGCGTAGCTCAACCCGGCCAACCCCGACGGCTCGGCCGATCCCGTTGGCTCGGTTGGCTCGGTCGGTTCGGTCGCTTCGGTCGGCTCGGTCGGCTCGGTCGATGGGGCCGACCGGGTGCCGGCCGTGGCGCCGTCCAGGACGCCGTCGGTAGTGCCGTCGGTGCCGCCGTCGGTGCCGCTGGTGCTGGTGTCGGGGCGGTGGTGGCGGCGGGGGGAGGCGTATCCCTCCAGCACGGTGCGCAGCATGTCGGCTTGGGCATCGGGCAGCCGAAACGACCCGCGGGTGGTGCCGTCACCGACCGGGCGCATCCGCAGCCAGGTCAACGCCCGGGCTCGGGCCTCCTCGGCTTCGAGCAAGCGCCCTTCGTGCTCATCGGCGCGGTCGGGGTCGATCACCCCGAACAACCGGCGCCCCAATCGGGTCAGCTCCTTGGGACCCAACCCCAACGGGTGTGGCTCGACTGGGGCCGAGGCGGCCGACACCGGGTCGGCGTGGTGGGCGGCCAACCGGGCCGCACCCTGCAGACCGGCGGCCTGCTCGACTAGGAACGACTCCGCCTCGGCCCGCAGCTGCTCGCTCACCTCGACCGGCAGGTCATCGACCGCCCGCTCGATCACCGCGACCTGCTCGGCACTGACCACCCCGGCCGCCAACCCGGCGCGGCACCCGTTGTTGTCTGGGCGGCGGTCGAGGCTGTCGGCCAACCTGACCTCGGCACCGGCCGCGCCCCGGGTGCGACCGCAGCGGGCCGCCCACCACGACGCCATCGACGCCGACCCCGCCGCCCCACCCATCCCCCGCTGCCCAGCGGCGGTCAACAACCGCAGCCCCAGCTCGTCGAGCTGGGCGCGGGCGGCCACCACCGAGCCCAACGCGGCGTCGACTTCGGCGTCGGTCAGCGACCAGAACCGGTCATCGCCGACCTGCGCCAACTCGACGCGCACCGCACCCAACGCGACCAGCACCGGCGGCGCCACCGGCCCCGCCGGCGGCCCAGGCGGACCCTGCGGGCGCGGACGGCCACCCCCGGCGGTGCCGGGCAACCCGTCCAATGTGCCGGGGTGCCCCGACGGCTGGTAGTCCCTCATACTCATCAGACTAGGCTGCGCCGTCCATATACAGACACGTGTTCGAACAGGTGTGGACCAGCCTGCACCATACCCTGCCTGTGGATCTAAACCGGCCGGTTACCAGAGCCGTCCCGCTTGTCGGACGTACCATCGATCACTGCAGCAAGGAGAGGCCATGACGGGCGAACGACTGCAGCTGGGCCGATGGGAGTTCGACTCCGTCTCGCTCGACGCGCCGACCCTGAGCCTTCCGCAAACCTGGGCGGGCCACCCTGTCCTGCCGCTTCAGCCGGTGGACTGGGCTCGGCTGCCACCCCACGGCTGGCGGCTCATCAGCGCCAGGGACGACAACTCGCATTCGTCGCGCCACGTGGTGTTGGCGGCCCCCACCGGGACCAGGGAAGGTACGGCGTCTTCGGCAGCCGCCGACCCGCTGCGCGCCGCACCCGCCACCCCCCGTGCGTGGTGGGTCGCGGTGATGTCCTGGCGTGGGGACCACTGGGAAGCAGCCAGCGAACCGGAACCGTTGCCGCTGCGACCCGACAAGGCGACGCGGCGCCGGGGGCTGAGCCTGCGCTGGCCGAGCGACGCCCTCGTGGTCCGCCGCGGGGAGACGCTGCACGCTGTCATACACCTGACCAACGACGGTCCCCGCGACTGGTACGAGCCCGACGACCCGCTGACGGTGGTCACCGTCATCCTCGACGCGTCCACGTTGGAGGCCCTGCCGAGCGAACGCTGGACGGCCTACGCGCCGCTGCGCACCCCAGCTGCGCACCTGCCGGTCGGGGGTGTCATCGAACTGCCAGCTGACATCGATGTCCGAGCCGACCGGGTGACCGGTCGCCACCTCGTCCGGGCTAGCGTGATCGCGCTAGATCTGCGCTCCCCGCCTCTCCCGCTGATCGTCGCCTGACCGACCACTCACCGTCAGTCTGCCCGGGTCGACTCACCTGGTTGGCGCCGAGCGCTCGACCACACCGCGGATGAACGCCGCCTGACCGGCATGCTGCAGGTCGTCGCTGACCACGCTGACCAGCCGGACGGCGAGGGTGACCGGCGGGTCCCAGCTCTCGTCGACCACCCGCGCCAGGTCGTCGACGGACAGCGTGCGCAGCCACGGGACCGACCGGGCGTGCACCGCGTCGTGGTAGCCACGAAGGTCCGCAACTGAGGCCGCCACCGCGGCCACGTCATCGCTGTCGTGCCCGTACCCGGTCGCCGCGTCGTAGAAGGGCAGCGCGAACCGCTCGGCCCAGCCGTCCGACGTCCATACCTGGGGCGCCCTCGCGGCGTCGGCGAGGTGGTCGTCCTGGATTCGGGTGAGGTGCCAGACCAGCCAGGCGATGGAGTTGGCCTCGGGGTCGACCCGAGCGGTGAGCTGCTCCTCGTCGAGCCCGTCCAGCACGGCGTGCACCGTTTCCTGGACTCGGTCAAGGACGTCGATGATCGGATCGGTGGCGCTCATGTGAGGCAACGTAGCTACTGCGGAGTGTGCTGACGACGGTGGGCAACCTTTGACTCATGCCTGGTCGACTCTCGACGCTGACGACGCACAGGGCAGTCTGGGCAGATGGTGGACCGACAGCTGGTGCCTGCTGCGACGCAATGGGAAATCGTCGTGGGCTACTCGCGAGCCGTACGCGTGGGACCGTGGGTCTTCGTGGCGGGCACGACCGCGGCACTCGACGACGGCAGCGCAGTCGGTGGAGACGACATCGCAGAACAGACCCGAGAGGCGTTGCGCCGCATCATGGCGGCTCTCGCACAGGTGGGGGCCGGCGCCGAGCATGTGGTGCGCACGCGGATGTTCGTGACCGACATCCGACGCTGGGAGCAGGTCGGCCGAGTACACGGCGAGTTCTTCTCAGCCACTCGGCCGGCAACGTCGATGGTCGAGGTGCACCGGCTGATCGCGCCGGAGCTGCTGGTGGAGATCGAGGTCGACGCGGTCATTCTCTAGTGGACCGCAACTGAAGTTGTTTTACGGTTGGCTTTGGTGAGGATCTCGTCGGCGGTCTTGGTCCAGGTGAAGGGTTTGCTGCGGTTGTTCCAGCCGGTGATGAACTGGCGGATCTTGGCCATC
>JAABUN010000493.1_pt1 | contig 102157 bp, 54 predicted proteins | sample 5559311 | NCBI WGS metagenome assembly JAABUN01 (sample SAMN10711877, study PRJNA513370) | rock metagenome | isolation source: Antarctica rocks | place: Antarctica: Victoria Land, Siegfried Peak sud | reverse complement strand
CCCCCCAAAAATCCCAAAACCTAGCTCCAGCAAAGGACCCTAGCACTTACTACAGAAAGCCAATCCACCAAAAACATCCATTCCATCAACAAGTTCCCGTATGCTATATTCTATATTCTATATCCTAGAATATAATATAATACAACATATGTGATGTGGTAGAACTACCTATACAATACCCAAGTAGTCATATAGCTTGAGCTTGGCAAATATGTACTCCCTCTTGAAAAGCTACCTACACCAAAGTCCATACATAATCTACAATCCTCTCACCATCCACATTTTCACTCAACATACATAGAATACGTCAGTCAGTCTGCAAGAAAGGGTATTTCAAACCAAACCCAATCAAAGAAGCCCACCCCTGAAAATCGCGCTTTACCAGCCGCCTCACATATCCAACGAATGCACATAAACATCATAATCCATAACACACACAAATCCCCACACCTCTCCCACCCACCTCCCCTCCCATCTCCAATTCAAGACGCCGTAACACTCCTCTGCACCACCCTCCTCGCACCCCCACCATCCAACCCCCTCGTCTCCCTCCCCCCAAACATCCTCCCCACCCGCCCCTTCAACCCCCCATCCCCAGACCTCTTCTTCGTCGGGCTCGCTCCCTCCACCCACATCGCGCCGGGTGTCGCAACGTCATGTACAAACATTCCATTCTCATATCTGACCTCAACAGGGCCTTTGCTGGTGTCCATCGGTCGCGGGTAGACGCCGGCTTCGATTTCCTTGTGCCAGCTAGGACCGCGGATGATGGGCGGTGGCTGCTTGTGCATTTTGGTCGAAGTGGCGGCGGATTCGGAGTCGCGACGGTTCTTGGTAGGTTTCAGTGATATCTCGTTGCGGGACTGAGAACGCGGGAGGTCTTGGCCTAGGCGTGATGTGGAGCGCGGTACGGAGAGCTCCGAATCCTTGAACAAGGTTTCTTGCTGGGCAGTGCGTCGAGGGGATTCCTGTCGTGTTTGCGACGAGGAGGTTTTGCGTGGTGGGTCTTGCATTATCTGTGATTCGCGATAGCGATGCAGTGTGCGTTCCATGCTCTCATTGCGGAGAATGGGGCCGGAGATGGACTCTTTCTTCACATGGCCGTTCGCTGGTGCTTGTTGCTGCTGAAGTGGATACGGTGCCTCGGGTCCAAGATTCTTTTCCTTCCTGCGGCCGCGGCCCCCAACCTTCATCAGTTGGCCGATATGTGTTTTCGTCTCTTTGTATTGGTCCAGGCCTGGAAGGGCGGGCAGAGGGCGGTTCAGGTTCGGTTCGCCGTTCTTGCGAAGTTTGGAGGGTTCATCTTGATCCGGTCTGGTGCTACGAAAGGAGCTCCAGCTGCCTTTGCGTCGTAGGCCGCCTCCACGCCACCAGCCATTGCTACTGCTCCTGCTCGTACTGCTGCTGCGGCTGTGCGATCTCGAAAGCCCAGCCGCGGATGACCGCCCTGATCGCGTGCTGTCCTGACTCGCTCGTGGTCTCATGTAGTGACTTATACCGCTTCGTATACTTTCCGTTATGCTACCAGATCTGCTCAACGGTCTTTCGTACTCCGAGTCGCCATCGCCTCCCCATCTCCTCGACCGTTTTGACGCTCTACTTCCCGGTCTGGCTGCACGGCCGCTGCTGTTATATTTCTCTTCCGCTTGTCGAAGAACGCGCTCGTGACCCTGCCATGCTTTGGCGTGGACATTGGACTCTCCGCTTTGGTCGGATTCATCAGATGGCCTCCTGTACGAGTTGACTGATGGCTGTCTGTGGTATGATATCCGCTTGTCGTCACCAGGTGTTAAGACAGCAGAAGTTACGGCAGTCGACGTGGGGCGGCCGTGGTGATCATAGTCGGTATTCGAACGTGTACTGGATTTGCTGGATCCGCCCGATGGCTCATCATAGTCTACCGTAGCCGCAGCGGAGGTTTTGGGCCGGCCGTGCAAACTAGCTCGAATGTGGTCGAGAATGGGCTCCTGGCCCTCGATTTGTCTGGCTCGACTGTTCGTTACGATCGTTGCATGCACTGGTGGGAGGAGCTCCAGTCTAGTGATACTGCGATTTTCCATGGGTTGTCGATGACGATCCGAATCCATCTCTTTTTGCTTCCCCTTGGCCTTGTTGGATATCTTGGTATGGGTTGGCTCGAGTGGTTCCATGGCGAACCGGTATGTTTCCGCTGATCTACCATGGCCCATAGGTCCCTCCAAGCTTTCAGCTGCGTCCATGAGTGCAGCGGCTCGAGGTTCTGACTTCGAATCACACAAATGCACATCCTGGGGAGGTCTTCGTGCAGAGTATCTTCTGGGTTGCTCCTTTCGAGGCTGTTCCTTCACCGTCTCCGCAGTATTCCCCATCCTCAGCTCGGCTTGCCGTTCAATCACCTTCCTCCGCTCAAGCTCCGCTTCTCTCGCGACCGCTCGCTTAGCTTCCGCCTCCAATTGCCGGGCGTGCTCCTTCTGCGCCTTCTCATATGCACGCTGCTCCGTTCGAGCCGACTTAATTTCCGCTTTTTGTGACTTGACATCCGCTGCACGAGCCTGTGCTACATACTTCGCTTTCCTTTCCTCCTCAAACTTTCGAAGTGTTTCGTAGTGGGCTGGTTCTTCATCTGGATCTGGCGGGTTGGTCTCGTTGACAATAATGGCACATGCTTGCCGCAAATCGAGGATCAGCTGAGGGTGTACCGTGGGACGCTCCATTTCGGATGCGGTGGGACTGTAGGGTGGAGAGGTGTCGATGTCGTAGTCTGTCCCAACGTCATTTGCTGACGAGGAGATTTTCTATGATTTCGTCAGCTCCTACACTTCCTTCCATGATACAAATATGTCGTTTCCAAGCGGTCAACGTGTCATGAGGATGTTGGAGCGTTGCAGAAGACCCACCAGGCGCAGCGAAGAGAGAGAAAACTTCCGGTTGGTGATCCCCATGGTGTAGGATTTTGCTGAGACTCCGTTGAAGGATTGGGCCTAACAGCGTTGAGATGTCGCTGTGCCTCGATAGGATCGGGCGAAGTCGCAGCGGGTCTGGGGCGATGAAAAGCAGAGGTGAAACTCGTCAAACAAAGTCCCTCTACTCCTTCGTCCCTTAAGACATTATTGATTCAGTGTGGTATATATACAAGGTCAAAACAAAACATATTAGCAAAGGGGAGAGGGAAATAGATGAAATTCATCTTGCAAATTGCTCCAGTCGGAATCCAATCCACCTGGTGCGAATCACCGACAAAGTTTGCAGGCCCTAAGATTTAGACAATAGACCATCGCACTTGCAAATCGACGATAGCAGGCGAATGGCATAACGACCAATGGTAGTGCAGGACAGCAAGACAAACGGTTCAACCCGTGGTAGGTGCGCTTTTCAGTCTGGGGTTTTAAGTCGCCAGGATCCCTGCATTCTATCGCCGCTTGTTCCTGGCCGATTGGTGGGGCTTACATTACGGCCATCTGTCGTCCACCTGTCAAATCCGCGCATTTCCCCATACTCATACTACTAGCAGACTATCTGCCGGAAAGCTTGGAGGTTTCCCCTGAGACTATAAATAGCATCTCAAAGTTCTATACAGAATATAATATTGGAAGATGGTACCCTATCAAAGCATCCACCGCCAAGTAGTCGTTCGCAAGGTATTATACATAGATTCACTTCACCAATGCATAAAGGATCGTTCTGGCCCATGAGCTATTTCAACATTGAAAAGGCTTCCGGCTATCTAAAACATCGTCGAAGAGTATATCACAGGCATCCCAACGCTTTCCAGTCGCACAAGACTCCTGCATGGTATCCGCTTATACTCCGGTGCAATGCAACTCCCGTCGCTGTTGATGCTGTGTCTTGCTACATGATCCCCTACCTCCCTCTCGCTCTATGGAACCTTTATTCATCTCCGAGGTCTCTTGTTGTCCGAAAACTTTCTCTCGTTCTGTCCACCATCGTCGCCTCGTCCTCTCTTCCTGCCGCTCCCGACCCCATCCCTCCGCTCTCGCTCTTCTCTCCTATCGGCACCCTCTCGCTGATCACGCTCTCGATACGGTCCATCCTCCCTACGCCGTCCGTCTCTGGCTTGTCCCCTATCGCGTCCCTCTCTCTCGGGAGCGCCACTACTGCCTCGAATGTTGGCTTCCAGCGCTCCAGGGACCCCTCGAACATCTCGATCAAGGGGGCCATCATTGCCTCGGGGGCGGTGGTCTCTCTGGCCGTCCCTACCCTGTGGTAATCCCTCTTCGCGCATTCGGTGCATTGCTCCCACTTGTCGATCCTTGTCAGCCGAACGGCTCCGGTGTCTGTCAGACCGACGATCGCCATCTCTTAGACCATCTCTTGGAATTCTACCGTCTCTGCCGTAAGCGGCGTCGTCATCTGGCGGTTGAGAGATTGGTCCACTCGGTCTGCCCACAAACAGGTCTTCACGAGAAGCTTGCTGGTTTGGTCTCGCAAATCCTGGCGTTGGTGGAGCAGAGGTTACGGGAGAAGGACCGTTGACGTTGTTGGCACGGCCGCCTCTGCCTCGGATGCTTGCTCCTTGACCTGATCTCTCAGGCACGCTTGGCGCACCGGCCTGTTGGAGGACGTTCTGGATACCGGCAAACGTACGTTTGTCTCTGCCATTTCTGTCATTGGGCATTGAGGGCCCTGTTGGAGGTCCACGATTGTTGGCTAACGGGCCGATGGGGCTGGGTAGTTGATTGTTGTTCGGTCCCCTGGGCGGCATGGAGACCGGAGGTGGAGCTTGCCTCATCCCTAACCCACCCTGAGGCTGACTCTCAGCCGGCACAGCTCCGACCCCTTGTAGCGCTTTGAGACGGTCCGGGTGGATGCCAGCTGTATCCGGACTTTCAGCAACGGGTGTGGGAGGTGCCGATGATGTAGTGGCATGCTGTGGGAAAGGAGGTGGATTTCGAGGCGATCCTCTTATCGAAGGCCCGCTAGGAGCATGCCTGTCCTGCACTGGAGTTGTTGGTCCTAGAACTTGGGAAGGGAGTTGAGTATTGAGCTGAGGTTGGGGGGCGCTGACATTTCGCCCACCTCGCTGTGGAGGTGGATGGTTCCCGTTTGTCAATCGAGGACCCGATGGTATATCATTGTCCGACGTTAGTCGACCATACTGTGACTCTACCTGCCTGCCACCGAAGCTGGTGTCATGGCTTAATCGGCCATGGTTCGGGTCGACAGGCGGCACGGCAGCTGATGGCTTCATCGAGTCCCTGAATCTCTCGTTCGAGTTCAACGACCCGGAACCAACACTAGGTGGACGGCCGCCAGTGCGGGGACCAGTTGGGGCATGTGGTTCTTCAAAGCGTGGCGGAACAGGACGTCCGCCCTCTTCGATCGGACGACGCGCGTTGATTGGTGGACGATCATTGTATCTTGAAGGACGACGGTCATCTGCACGTGATGGCGAAGGCCCTCGGGACTTGCGCTCAGGGTATGTATATCCCTCCTGCCGTACTAAATCAGGACGGCGATCAGGATGAATATTATCGGGCTGTCCTCGATCGGGAACTTGACCGTGAATTAGAGCGGCCCTGGCAGGGTCGATCGGATGCTGAGGAACCATCGGCCTTGGTGGAGGCATTGCAGTCTCTCTAGACTGCTGCCTCAGGCCATCTGCGTCTCTACGGCTTTCATGCTGCTCAGGATACTGCCTATCTCCTGCGGGTCTCTCCGTTCGTTCATCGCGGGCTGGGTACCTTGAATCTCGAGCATGTGGCTCTACATTGCGAATATCGAGACCAGATCGACCTGGCGGTGCTTTGTCATTTATCCATTGTTGATTTGTGCGGTCTCTCTCCATTGCTTGTATTCGTTCATGGCCATGCGGGTAGGGTCCAGGTACTGAGCGGTCCAAGCCTCTGTTTTGAAGCAGATCCCTAGACTCGCCACGCTCAGGATAGCGCGCATCCCTAGCATATTCATGCGGTCCACGGTCGCCAGCTCTCGGATGCAAGCGATGATCGCCAGCTCTTGGCTGCGATGGTTCTGGCTTGCTGGGGAGATTGTGTTGCGCCCGTCCGCTGAAAGCGCCTGAAGATTCAGCCCGATTGACGTCTGGTCGGGTTGGGGGTGCGTGATCCCCAGCAGAAGGCGGCGTTGGCTTGACTTCAGGTCTCGGAGGCGGTGACTCAACTCGCGGTGACCTGGATACTTGTGGTATCATGGTAACCACTACCGCTTCAGCTTTTGGCTTCGGCGTATCCGCTAAGCTCCAGTTGGAACTCGGTGCAGTATTCGAGGCCGTGCCGTTATTGGCTGGTGCGTCTGTCATTCTCGCATCCTCGATCTCGCCATCTTCGGCGTCAATTTTGTCGAAAGTGCCGTCCATCATGAGAGTGCTATTTGCGCTATAGTTAGTTGAGTCAGTGGACTGATCTTGGGAATGTCTTGGGGTTTCGAAACTTACGATCCGCGGGGACTTGGCTGGAAATCAGGAGCTGTAGGGTTCAACGTCTTGACTGATCCTCCGTTGGGGAGTGGAGTTGACGGCTTCGCTGATACAGATCGAGTTCCCGCTGTATAAGGGGCGGCAGTGTCGTTGTGTGCCTCACACGTTTGTTAGAGCGATGACTTTTGACGAGGTGGAGATGCTCACTAGACTAAATGCTTGTGGAAGTACCCAGTCCTTCTCTCTCCTCTTGAGTGCGCCCATCAAAGACATGGCTGCAACCTTCAGGTCTTCTCTAGACTCAGACTTATTCAGTTCTGTGATGCTATCCAGCAAGCCTTTTCCCATCCAATTGACAGCGGGAAAATGCTGATTGATGTTGTTGAGGACGTTGACAGCATTGCGGATGTGCATATATTCGCCACTTCCTATACAGACCTTGATCGCAAAACTGAGATTTCGATGCCATTTGAGGAGTAGTCTTCGAAAGTCCTCATATTCCAAGAAAGCATATTGGGACTTATCACTACCCATCCTTTTCGTAAAACCAGGCAGATCTTTCTTGACACCGAAAGCTTCCTTTTCGTAATCTTTCTTGTTGATGTGCCATCGACTGAGGTATCGGAGCATCTCATTGAGGAAGCGGCCTATATTTTCAGCTTCCTTAGCCGTACACAAGAACATCATCGATGTAAGCCTTTTCTCTTTGAAGAACTGGTCCAAAACGCCCATGGTCCTGAAATTTGTCGCTCCAGAGGTGTGAAGGAACGTGAGCATCTTGAACGTGTACAATGCATCCAGAGGTGATATCACAATCCGCGGAAAAAAGCATTGCTCGATCAACGTAACGTTGAATACTTCCCAATTCCCGATAGTACCTGGGAACCAATGATTCCTCTCTTTCATCATTCGTTTACGCACAGATGCATAGACACCGACCCGCGACTCGCGCTCCCTTGATAGTAGATCCTGCAAATCGGAGATTGCTTTCTTCTCTAAATCCTTCCTTGCCGTACCTATACGGGTGACATCTTGGCGGTCATCGCTGATGGCCTTGATCTTTTTCTGTTGTCGCATGTTTTCATCTTGATAGCTCGTTGCTGCAATGTCCATGTCCGACAGGGATAAGGACCAGAACGTAACATAGAATGGTAGACTCAAAATCTCCCAAGTCTCATCAGGCAAAGCTGGGCGAATTGCATCCATAAGTTCTTGGAGTATCGGATGCCATGGCTGCTGTATCAGTTCGGTCTTGGCTGGTGGCGGCGAAGTCGTTGGCGAGAGTTTTGCTGCATTCTTGATGTCCGTGTCACCTTGGTCTGCGTTCGGCACTCCATTTACCAAGACTTCTGACACATCCATTGCATCTTCAGCAGCTGCTGGGTTGGCAGTTTCATTGACGGAACTTTTGTCCGCGGCTGACTCAAATTCTGCTTTGATCGATCCTTCCGCAGACTTCTTGGCCGGCGACCTGCAGGCCTCTGATTTACGTTTCCCATTCTTAGCGTCGTACTCTGCTACTGCATTTGCAATGGATGGGCGACTGATCCAGAAGGCGATGCTGGGATCGATACCAAATTCAGTGACTAACCTAGCAACACCTGGTACGAAATAATCGAAGTCTTTGACAGACAGGTTGCTTCTCAAGAGATCCGTATACTGTACGAGTATACGATGGAGTTGATCGGCCAGATTGCCAAGCAATTTTGGGTGAGCGTTCTGCTCCTCGATCCTGTATATGCCTGTTTGTCGTTCCTGCGCAAGCGATACAAGAATTTGACCTGCCAATCTGGAATCCGTCAATGATCTCATCAGACGCTTGGCGGTAGTCTTTGACTCGTGTCGCTGATCAAACAATTGTAACAGCGTTTGAGCTTGTAGAAGCTCGCCGCCAGCCATAGCCAAGACTTGAGCCTCATTAAAGTTGGTGTCTGAGATAATGCCGGCCATGGATTTGGTTATTTCTTCGAGGATAATGAGGTCTGTCGAATTTCCTCGCCGAAGCTGATCGGCAACGTACTGGATTATAGGTGTAGGGTTCAATACGGAGTACTTCTTGAAGACCTTACCGGCAAATAGTGACAATGCTGCAAGCCATTTGCTTGTTAACATGCCGTCTGTTTGCACTCTGTTCCTTCCTGTGCCACCAAGGGCACTCATCAAGGACCAAATGAGAACATCGTAGGCGAGGAACGTGAAGTATCGAGCGCAGTCGACAACAGCATCGACGATGTTGTCGTATGATTCCAGCTGTGCGATGGCCACGGAAAAGACGATGCCGGGGTTCGCGTATGCTACTTTTGATAAAGCTCGAGCCATGGGCTTGAGAGTTGTCTTGCTGATACGCTTGAGGACATCCTTTGTCTCGGCTTTTGCTTGGTCGAAAGCTGCCTTCATGTCAGGCAAGCGGGATGTCTGTCCCGAGTACCACTCCGCATAGATATTGTATCGCGTTGGCGTCGAGAACTTGTTGATTAGCTCGAAAACCTCGTTAACCGCTCCAGGTTTACACTTCGTTAGAGACACTGCTGGTACAATCACTCGCTTGGACAAGTCAATCCAACGAGACAAGTTGAAGTCGGAGGTATCAACTGCCAGAGAATGACTCCCTATGCGAACCAGCTTCAGTAAGAGCGCCGCATCCTGACCAATCTTGACCCCAGTGAGGTTCAGTAGTGATGAACATAATGTGAAGACATCGTCAACATTCTGACACACGGGAACACTATCGGCCCAGTCATCCCAGTAAAATTTATAATCGATAGCCTCGTTGGTGTCTTCCTTATCCAATTGGGCCCATCGCATCGTCTTCCGTGCTGGAGCGTCCTTAAACTTGATTCCACCCTTGACAGCTCCGGCTTGGTCGGGGTCCGGTAGCTTCTGTAAGTCTCGCAGGCCGGAGTGATCATTTAGCGGCCGTAAAGGCTCGTAGACCTTCGATAAAGAGTGGTGTAGTATTCTATGGATATGTTCGGGAAGTTCAAGGAATGCATCGGGAAGCCAGGGAAAGCGGCCTAGCATGTATAAAGCTTCAGGCAGTGCGCCAATACACAGTAGACTCTTCAGGAGTTGGATTTTCTGTTCGGAAGGCTCTGGAAGCTCGTCCGCCTTCTCTTCTGGTTGAGCTGCTGGTGTTGCTCTGTCAGTGGTTTGATCTACCTTGGCAGCGTTTCTTCGAGCTGCGTCCGCCTCGCGAAGCCTTGCAAATTCTCTCCCGTCAATAGTGTCGTCTGGTAAAGGCGCAGCGGCAAGCAAGGCATTAAGGGCACCACCTCCTGGTCGATTTAGACGTTCCCGTTCTGCTTTCTCTTTCATCTTTTCCTCCCGAACAACCTCCATATCTGAGTCTGCTGGCCAAATGTGAGGGTAAAGGTCTCGGAGCGAGATGAAGCCGACCTTGATGAGCAATGCAGCCAAGTATATGAGGTTTAGTGGAAGGACATCGACAGGGTCTCGCGCAGAGGAGCTATAGAAACGAAGTTTGAAGCCAAGAACCTGTGCGGCAACTTTGTTACCAGATGGTGGCAGGGTCTTGGTGATCTCGATCCATTTGCGGTCTTCGTCGTCTTGGTTCGACTCCGTAGCGGTACCATTGGTCGCTGCGATGAGCGCCGACCCTTCTGCTCTCCGACCGCCAAGCTCGAAGAAAGCAGCCATACCAATTTGTTTGCTTCTTTCCCAAAAAGCTCGGTCGCGCTCCGCCTTTGCTGCCGTGGCTGCCTCCTTTTCCTGATCGTTCAATGGCCGACAAGACGATCCAGGCAGCGCCCACCGAGGCAACGGGTCCAGAGCCAGCTCAGCAGAACCACTCTTGATAGGCTTGTCTTGCGGCCACCATGAGCTTGCTCGAAGATACTTGACAAAGAAGCGGTATTGTTTGACTAAGACAGCGGCAAAAACGTCGAGGGTAATATCAAGCACGCGGCCAACATCGAGATCAAAGGCTCCTATCATGCCCTTCACCCGTTCAAAGGTTTCCTCCACCACTTCACTGGTCGGCGGTTCATTGCTGCTTGTGGTGAAAAGCTCTGTCACAAGCTTTGAGTAGCCTTCCGTCTCTTCTCTCAGAAGGTTGTAGTTTGATTGCCGGTACAGGAGATTCGTTATTTGCCGGATTCCAGCCCGCACAAATGTACTGCGGATCATCCCTAGACTTACTAAGAGTGTGGTCTCCAGTTCGAGCCGCATCTTAGAGGGCGAAATGCCTGTGGCGAGAATCATCGTATTCAAAGATGTATTTAGGGTTGGAGTGGTGCTCGCTGCTTCAGCAAATATTGAGAGGCAGTCGAGGAATTGCGAGCTCGCATCAACTGCAGAATCCTTGACCATGGCGACCGGCGCGCCGCCATCTGTATTATCCTCCCCGAGTATTTCTTTTACCACCTTGCCGGCATCAGTCGCACTTATGCGTCCATCGAGTCCAGATCTGACGAGCTCTTGGAAAAGAAGACTCAAGGTGAGAGCATCATTACTAATTCGGGCCTGAATCCCGACTTCCACAATACTGCGTCGTCCAATATCCGCCCATGATGCCAGGGTTGGCTCTGTTATATGTTCATACTCAAAGAGGACAGAATCCTCCAGCTCCAGCTTTGGGGCCTGCGTGGCTGCAGTGTTCATAGCCGGCGTCTGCAGTGCAGTGTCCTTCCTTGGCTCTGTTGATGATTTAGAGGGAGTGAGAGCCGGCGATGTCGGTTTGGCAGGCAAATTATTGAGACGTGGCTGGACAGGTATTGCGTTTGGGCTGTTCATCGGACTGTGTTGAGAACCTCCTCCGCGTCCTCCTCTACTCGCTCTCCTCCTACCTCCACCTCGCTGGTCATACTGATCTCTTCCATAGCTTTGGAATTGCTGAGCTTGCTGCTGATTGGTTGACTGACCTAATGTCAAGCTGCCGGGTCGATGTGGTGAAGGTCTTGAGCCATCTTCTCTGCTGTCGCCTGGGTATGTCCTATCGCCCCTCTTTCTCTTCCCTCCCCCTCCTGGAGCCATTTGACTCAAGCCCAGACGGGCTACTCAGCTTACCTGTCTCTAGTCAAGAGCACCATAGATATAAATCGCGATTTCACAGGTAATGATGTAGTACCCGACTGGGGCGCAGCTAAGGCAAGGTAGGAATGTGACAATTCAGTCCAATCAGTATTGGTATGGTAGTCGATAATCCGAGAGCAAAGAATGCGTCATTTTGAGTGAGAAGTTCGAATCGAGAGGCTGATATAAATCCTTGGGAAGCTATTGTTCAAAGATCTTTATTCATTCGGACCCCATTCATTAGGCAAGGCCAATTTGGGCTTAGCTCCTTTTCTAGTCCATCGCGCGAAAGAGTCATCGCGATAGCCGCTGAAGCCCCTACATACAACCTTGCAACCTCCATACTTATCTCACTTCACTGTGAGGCAAGCCTAACAAAAATGAACGCAAGTCTAGGCCATGATTCGAAGCCCAAGTACTTGCGGGGTCGCCATGAAGATTGAATGGGAGACGAGGAGGATGACTCATCCTCAGAGATCATCATAGCTTTACTTTCGCCGCATTGAAACAAAGAGCATTTGACCACACACTCCATGAATAGAGACGCTGATAGCAAACCAACAGGACTCTGACCTCATATTGTCGCTACGTTCTTTCATACTACTCGCAGCATCCCGTGCATTCCTTCCCAAAATCAGCCATGCCGGCTAGAATCCTTCTGTGAACCCTATCCGCCAATACTCGGTCCCTGGAGATTGAAGAGTTTTGGTACGGAAATGGCATTCTTTCACGACGGATGCCCTCGTGCGCAACAGCAAGAAAAGGGGCAATGGTGGCAGAATTCGATTTCAAGGCCGGACTGAAGTTGGAGCAGCGAGGAAGGAAGGCAATACTCATCTGGATGGGCAATATTGCTTATCATTACACTTTGGAAATCTTGATCACATAATCTCACGTCGGATGCTACGTACGGCTTGAATCTGCTCACTTCAACCGTGAAGGTACCGCAAGAAGCATCGCCGATGAACTAACTTCCACTAGATCCGAAGAGTCTGGAAGGTATTACCTATACATATCGGAAAGACATTGTTCGTATGCAGACACGGACTGCAAGATACTAAGCCATGCTCTCGTTGAAGTCAACGGTGATGGTGGACTCTATAACTACCCCTACCAGATTTTCCATAGAAAGTCGATTAAGCGTGATCAAGTTTTGCTAGAGCAACGACGTTATCTAATGTATGGAGCACTTTATCTGTTCACCAGCATCTATACCTGAGGCGACAATGCTATATCAAGAAATCTTTAGGCTCAGAGGATCTTTGGTGCTCAGTCTGGTTGGACATCCCAAAAAACCCCTGTGGCTCGGAGAGGGAGGCCTAGAGGCACTGTCTTCTCTCCAATCCGCACCTTTGATCAGCATGCATGAAGTACTCCCTCCCGAGGTCTCTTATATGGGGAAGCTCCCACCCTTCAACATCAATACAATCGAAGAGTCCGCCGGGGTTCGTGTCTTACTACTATATGGTGACCTGAATTCCCTAATCCCACAGTACCTCAATCGAATTGCCATTGAACGAGGTTACACTTATGAAAACATGGCTTGCTCGCCAGGTCTTTAGTCGTGATGCTAACTTTGCTTTACATGTTCGTCTCATTCGGAAGGTTATCCAATGGTGGCCACCCAACGATGATGGTTCGCTCTCACACCTGAGTGATCATTGGAAAGCGTGCATTGATAGGATCCTGTGAATCTAAGCACATGCTGAGGAACATTTCACCCATGGACCCGTTATTGTATAATGATCCTGGGATCCATTCAATACTTTGCTCTTATCTTTGCTGCAAAATGATGGCAGATGTCCTTTTCCGAAGGGACCATCTCCAATTAGAGGAAATTTTGTGAAGGCGTACGGACCAAGTATATACACGAACGAGATGCCCATCTCCTCTAAGCAAATCACTCAAATCGCACCCAACTCCTTCAACCTCCTAATCATCCCATCCACATCCTCCACCTTCTCCCCCCCAACCCTCGGCGGCGGTTCCTCAACCTTAACAGTCCTCAACCTCCTCCCCCCTTCCACCCCATAATCCCCCAACGTCCGCTTATCAATCCTCTTCTTCCTCGCCTTCATAATATTCGGCAACGTCGCATACCGCGGCTCGTTCAGCCTCAGATCCGTCGTGATGACCATCGGCAACGGACTCCTCACCGTCTCCACGCCCCCATCCACCTCCCTCGTCACCTGCACCCTATCATCCCCCTCAAACACAATCTTGCTCGCCTGCGTCGCCTGTCCCCATCCCAACAAGCCCGCTAGCATCTGTCCCGTCTGTCCCGCATCGTCGTCAATACTCTGTTTCCCCAAAATCACCAAGTTGCTCTCCTCCTCCGCAACAACCTTCGCCAGCAGTTTCGCAACCCCCAAAGGTTCCAATTCCCCGTCGGCGGCGGTGTCAGTGTCGGTGGCGGTGTCGGTGGCGTCGTCTGTGGCGGGCGAGGTCTCAACGTGGATGGAGCGGTCGGCGCCCATGGCCATGGCGGTGCGGAGGACGTCGACGGCCTTTGCGGGACCGGCGGAGAGTGCGACGATTTCGGAAACGGGGGCTTCTTCGCGTTCGCGGATGCGGACGGCGGCTTCGATGGAGAGTTCGTCGAAGGGGTTCATGCTGTGTTTGACGCCGGCGGTCTCGATCGCTGTCCGGGCTTTATTGACGCGGGGTTTGATCTGTTGGTTGGAGGGGGGGGGTTGTTAGTTGGAGGTGTATGGGATTTGGGGATTGGGGGAAAGGGAGGGGTGCGTACGGCATAGTCGATGACACGTTTGACGGGTACTAGGATCTTTAGGGGGGTTGACATTGTGTGTGTATAAGGTAACTGGAGGGGAGGGCAGAGTTGCTGATTGTTCTTAAGATGGACATACATAACCTCGGCTGTAGCCGTGGCTTGCCGAGTCAGATTGAGCGGACGTTAGCGCTGCCGCTTTTGGCGAGTGACAGGTGCAGGGTTTCTCTTGTCGGTTCTCTCACGGTGCGGGATTCTTCATACTCATGCGTATAAGCAACGCTTCGGAAGCCTTTCAGATAACGGAAGGGGGATATAATGAATGAGAGTGACTCCTCGATGGTATGGGGTCAGCGGATGCTGTTGGATTCGGGTGGAATGAAGCCCTGGCATGTACCTCATACGTAGATTTGCAGTCACCCTTCGCTAGCCTTTACCTCTCCGGTTAAATTTAATTGTCTGTCTCTTCATGAGCTCAGCAGAAGCTGTGATGGTAATGACAACAATTGCTTTGTACCATACCCGAAATTGTATCTCATATACTAGAGATTAATCTTTTTTTTATGTCCAGCACGGCCCATACCTCGACCATGTAGTACCCCCATACGCCATCGCTGTGATCCGATCGCCTACCCATGTCACACGGGAAATAACTGTACCCCGTCACGCCGTCCCACAGTCACAGGATATTACACATCTTCCCCTTCCCCTTCCCCATATCCTCCGTCCACTTCCTCCTCTTCGGCCTCCTCCCGCCCCCACCTCTGCCCCTAAAGCCCCCTTTCTCCCTCGGCAAGCCCCTCTCCATCTCTCTGATCTGCCTCGTGGCAACATCCTTCCTGATAATCTGCCGACACAGATCCACAAATGCCTCGTCCACGTTGGCGCGTCTTCGCGCGCTGGTTTCGTAGTAAGGCGCGTCGTTCCACGATCGGGAGACGGAAAAGGCGCGGGAGCGAGAGACGGCGCGATCTTCTTCTAGGTCGGACTTGTTGCCGACCATGACTAGGGGGATGTTGACGTCGTCTTTTATGCGGACGATTTGCTCGCGCAGTTCGTGCAGTTCGGTTAGGGAGGAGAGGGAGGTTATGCTGAAGACGAGGAGGAAGCCTTGGCCTGATTTCATGTAAAGTTCTCTGTTCGTACATGACATGTTAGAGATGCTTTGGGATGGGGTGGTAGGCGGAGCTGGGACGAGGGTACCTCATTGCGGTGAACTGTTCCGTCCCAGCGGTATCTAGTATTTCCAACATGCACTGACGCCCCTGCGTAGTAGATCAGTTTAGTTTTTCACCCCGAGAGGTCAACAGCTTCACATCAACTTCGATGTGTTTCCGATACGAGTCCTCGATCGTAGGGTCGTAGCTCTCTATCCAGACGTTCTGTACGAATTGCGCTAGGACAGTCCGTCGTCAGTCGGATGATGGGTTTGGAGTAGAGGCGCGTGCCCCATGCAGTAGCGTACCCGTCAGACAGCTTTTGCCCACGCCGCCTAGGAGTGGTCGTTAGCGAGATGCTGAGGAAGTGGCAACGTGGCATCTTCTCACCTGCTCCCAGGACCACTATATGATATTCTCTACTAGGAGGAGTTTGTCAGTATGGGTTGAGATGAAAGCTAAGTGATCGCGGATGTACCGTTGCGACATTATGTAGGAACCCCAGGTCTTCAACCCCCTCTGGTGTTATTGAGGAGACGCCTCGTTTCCTTGCATGTATGACACGATCCTGCTTCGACTCGTGGCTTCGATCGTTATGTGTGCCACTGTTCGGGGGTATCTCTATTTGTATGCCGGTTTGTCTCGCTGCCACCGTCTGACTTCACGGAAGCCCAAGTGAGTCGAAGAGGAATGGCACGAGGAGGTCGATGAGTTTAGAGAAGGAGAAGGAGAGGCGATTATGATTAAGGATTAGGTGGGCATCTCCCTTTTTTCTCCCTTTTTCCGTGGTGATGTTTGAACCATTGGATCGCAAGTCAGGCAGAGCTCATCAAGAGATCTAGAAGCCCTTCTAGGGTAGAGCTAGCGGGATCGGTAGCGCCTCTCCGGGTCGAACAAACTGCCGGGCTCCCAGCCTTAAACTTTGGTTCTGGGGGGGCGGGCCCAAGACGATGGGAATCTGCTATTCTATTTCTAGGTACCTAGATATGCTTGAACAGCACACCGTTCCTCTAATAGCAGAACTATTCTGTCTGTTGACCGCAATTACACATGGCTTCTACCAACTTCAGACGCTGTCTATGATACCTGCTAACACACCTTACAACATGCGACCGCAATGTTCGTTTAACACTGCCTGAATGATCCATAGATCAGCTTCTCCGCATGTTCAATATCGGCTTCACCGACATCCTTTGCTTCAACGACCACCAATCAAGATGCTATTCTCACGACAACGATTTCAGGCATCCTCTATCTACTTGTTGCCTTCGTCTGGTAGTCTGCGTCGACCTCGCTTCCATCCAACCCATCAGCAATTACCGCAATAGCTCATTCGCAGCTGAGGCTCTCTTCCGCTTTTGCTCGCTCGCGATCGTGTGCGCCAGTCGACGAAACAACGGAGGAACGATGGAAGTACATTTTGCGGATATGCCTTTCTTCCATGAGGATTCACCTTACGGCTACGCCTTATGGACCAATATATCCAGGGCTAGTGAGCATTCTCGAGGTAATACCCTCCTAGCGAAGGTGCCTAACGTTTAGATGGAGTTCTGCCTTACCGCTAAGCCTCACTCGGACCGCTGTCACGAGAAGCTACATGCACTACGTCTCTTTGGAGCGCCACAAGAAGTCGTTTTCCATACTGTCATTGGCGACTGTTGGTATTCCTTGGACCAAGTGGGCCAAATGCGCAAATTAGTAGACAACAATCGAAAGACTGCTGTCCTCGCTAGCCGGACTCCGAAAATTTGTGCTCTCGATTGACAATGTACAGTACATGGGAGGGACCTCCGCTCTGCCTTGTGCTATTCTACTCAATGAAGGAGGGAGCAATCGAATATTTGGAGACTCGCAAAGGCGAACAGGCCTCTATTCGCGATGATATACCAAGCTGTGATACAGCTGATGCGATTACCTCTAGGATATACGTGCTCTCAAAACACCTGTCCTTTAGGAACTTCAGACCTCGGACCCTTCGAGGGGCCTCTAAGAATGATGGTATTACATTAAACAAAACGGAGCAACAGAGCATCAGACTCGCAGGACTGAAAATAGGCATAGATGCGAGAAGAACACCACTCTTCTCGTTTCTGCATGGACAAGAATTCCGGCGCATGTCCAAGCAGAGGATCCATTACAGGTCAGAATCCTTCAGGATGTCTGGCATGAATATTCATGTGGTGAGCAACAGTAAGGGCACACCCTGAGCCAAATGTCTGTTCTCATTATGTCGATATCTGTGCAAATTAGGGACGATCGACACTCGCTGCAATGATAGGTATGTACATTATTGAGCGTTGGAGTACATCACGTGATTTATCACTTCGATCAATCAGACCTTGATGATGTCAATTGCGGGGATCCAACTCATTGTGAATAATTACAGTCAATGTACCAGCGCAAAAGGGGAAGGAGCATGTTTTCTCATTGCTATGACCTAATTGTACTGCGATTTTCAATTCTGACTTCCCTTGTCATCCTCTCTGTTACCTCATTTTCCCATTCTCCTCGTCAACAATCGTCGCAACAATCGTCGCCATGTCTGACGCAATACACGACTCCCATGGTGTGGAATACTACGAGATACCATCGTTCACCTTCACCACGGGCGAAAGACTTCCCATCAAAGTCGCCTACCGCTCCTACAACACTGACTCCACAAAGACAGCATGCATCCCTACCTGCTACGGCGGCCGCATCAACAACACTCTTGCTTTCACCGAGAAAGATCAGGCCTTTTCCTCTTACCATGTCATTGTCGTTGCCATGCTTGGTAACGGCGAATCATCATCGCCTTCAAATACGCCTGGCTTCCCTAAAGCGCTAGACTACCGTGACTGCATACACGCACAGTACGAGCTTCTCACGAAGCACCTGGGTATAAAGAGTCTGGACGTGGTTCAAGGCTTCTCGATGGGCGGTCAGCAGGCATACTACTGGGCTTGCATGTATCCACAATTCATGAAGAATGTGATCGTCACTTGCGGCTCAGCGAAAACGAGTGGGCACAATTACACTTTCCTCGAGGGACCGAAGACTGCGTTGATCAACAGTACGGATTATGCGGATGGAGACTACAGAGCGAAAGGCCTGACGCCGACAAAGGGCATACGGGCGTTCGGAAGGGCATACTGCGCTTGGTTGACCAGTGGTGCCTGGTTCCGCGAGAGACTGTGGGAAAAGAAGCTCGGGCACAAGAGCCTCGAAGACTACATCACAAAGGATGGGGAGTCATCATTCGATGGGTGGGATGCGGAAGATATTCTTATACTAGCTAGGATGTGGCAGGCAGGTGATATTGGTACTACAAGGGAAGACAGTGAATATACACATGCACTGAAGGCTATCGAAGCTCGGGTACTGGTCATGCCCGGCCGGACGGATCAGTACTTCCTAGTCGCTGACAGCGAGGTCGAAATGAAGTTTTTGAAGAAGGGGGAATTTGCACCTATCGAGTCGATTTGGGGTCACGTCGCTGGCGGGGGAGGGAACGAGGAGGATACACAATGGATGAGTGACAGGATCAAGACGTTTCTAGGCAAGAGCTAGCCTACCTTTGACCGGAGATCTGAAGAGGTGAGATATAGTACCTTTGCATTCCCAGATGTTGGCAATACTTCCTCTGATTTTCTCACCTTCCTAATTGGGAATGGTTTCTGAACAAGTGTCGGCCATTTCTTATCTGCAACAATTACAACGTCACTGGAGTGCGTTGATCGTGCAGCGAATGCTCGTTCCTGCGTTTCTTCCAACGTGGGAAGGACAACGATCGGGATGCATCCATTGAAGTGTTTGTTTGGAACGATTGCATCAACTTTCGTGATTGCGAATGCTCAGCTCGACACTTATGATGTTCGTGAATCAACGGTGGAGAGCATGCACAGTGCTCTTCATGGTGGTCTCACATCCTGCCGCGGCATCGTCCAGTCGTTCATTGCACGTGTGGAAGCATATAACCCGGTTTTGAATGCTATCATATCTCTGAACCCTAATGCACTCCTCGTTGCCGACCAGCAAGACTTGCTCTTGGCCTCAGGCAATGTGACAGGGGCTCTTTTCTGCATTCCTATACTTTTGAAAGATAACTACGACACCGCGGACATACCGACCACCGGCGGCTGCCTCGACCTCGCTAGCTCACAACCCACGGTCGACGCCCCAGCAGTGAAAGCCCTAACGAACGCCGGAGCTATCATTCTAGGCAAGACGAATCTGCACGAGCTAGCCCTCGAAGGCCTCTCGGTCTCTTCGCTTGGTGGCCAGACCGTCAACCCATACGATCACACTCGCACCCCAGGTGGTAGTTCCGGTGGCACGGGAGCTGCGATCGCAGCCTCTCTTGCCGTCTTCGGCACCGGCAGTGACACTGTGAACTCGCTGCGCAGCCCTGCCAATGCGAACAGCTTGTTCAGCGTTCGTCCGACCAGGGGTCTTATCTCGAGATCGGGGATCATACCAATTTCCTTCACGCAAGATGCCATTGGACCGATCGCGAGGAACGTGAACGATTTGGCGGTCGCGCTCACGGTAATGGCGGGTGTGGGTTATGATGCAGATGACAATGCTACGGCGTTAGTTCCGAGCAGTTCGGTCGGCGTAGACTATTCTGCCGCACTTTACGGAGGGTCTTTGCAGGGCATGAGGTTCGGTTTGATCGAAGGGTTCTTCAACCGTACCGCGAGTAATGAAACCACACCTGTCAACGATGTTTTCGACGCCATGGTCTCGACTCTGACCGCTGCCGGTGCCACCATCGTTCCCATCACGGATCCAATCTACAACTCCACAGCCATCCTGGCCGCCTACGACGTGCAAAGATTCGAGTACCGCCAAGAGATGGATACGTACCTCGCTCAACCATCCCTAAAGGGAATCCATCCATCAACTCTGAACGAACTATACTCCAGCGGGAAATTCCTCGTCATCCCCTCCCAATACTCTTACGTCAACACCGCCCTCGTCTCCTCCACCTCCAACACAACCTACGCCTCCATAAAAGTCGGTATCCAAAACCTAACCACAGCCCTCGAATCCACCCTAAAAGCCAACGCCCTCGACGCACTCATCTACCCCGAACAAAGCAACCTCGTCGTCAAAATCGGCTCCCGGTCGCAATCGGGTCGCAATGGCATCTTGGCCGCCGTCACGGGACATCCTGTCGTTACGGTGCCGGCGGGGTTCTCGCCGCAAAGTGCGGATGCACCGATTGGTGTGCCGGTGGGTATGGAGATTTTGGGGATGAAGTGGACGGAGGCGCGGCTGTTGCAGATTGCGAGGATGGTGGCTGAGGTTAGGAGGGTGAGGAGGATGCCGGTGTCGACGGGGGCGGGGGTGGAGGGCGGGGTGTTGAGTGAGGTGCCGAGGATTGTGCCTGATACGGTGGATATACCTAAAGCGTACCCGATTGGCGTTCTATGAGTATGGGACTTGTTGGTATTTGTATCGTTGATAATATTCGATATGAGGAATAGAAGCGCCTGAAGTACCATTCTACCATCGAATTCAAGACGTACTGCATATGTATGACTTCCGCATTAGTGATATAGGATCTTCCGCTCATCACGAGTCCTAGAACAGAAGGAGCGAGGTGGTAGGGGTTGCTTTTCAAAGGTTATGGGTTTGGTATAGGGTGTGTATGGTGGGTTTTGTTTGACGGGGTATGGAGAAGGGGTTTATATGATAGGTTTTGTTTGACGGGGTATGGAGAAGGGGAGGGAAGGGGTGAGTGCTCGAATTGAGGAGAGTAAGGAGGGGAGGAAAGGAATAGGTCTTTTTAGATGGATGAGATGTTGGGTTGAGGTAGATCGCTTGAGGGGTTGGTGGATGGATGGATTTGTTGAATAAGTACATGTCATTATTTATGCTGTAGGCTCTGACTTGATTCACGCATTCTCTCTGCTGTCTGTGGGCCGAGGCGTCGGATACAGATATTTAATCTTGTTACGGCATATGTGCAAATGTTGTGCTTGGTGGAAGGCCTGTGGGCTCTTTCAGGTCGTGGAAGCAGAGGTGATTGTCAAGTTGAGTGGAGGTGAGTTGTGATGGTTGTGGTGCTCAAACTATCATGTCTTGCCCCTTGACGGATGCAATAGTCCTGATCTTTCTTGACTTGATGCGATATTGATGGTTTGTTGGAGATTGTGTATCACGATGTAGGAAGGCGAACTTATGTTCAAGAGAAAGAGGGAAGTCTGGTTGAAGGACCAGACATCGTAGTAATGGAGGTTGTAGGCCTTCTTGGCGAGATGTCCTCAGAAGCATGATCGCGTTGGGAATGAATGGCACGATTGATGCCAGCTGATCGGCAACAGGGACTTTGCGTACAATGAGATGGATACGGCTACGGCCAAGTTGTAGCGACTCGCTTCTTCATCGCATTAGAGGGAGGACGCGGTCGTTGTTGTATCTGAGATAGTAGAGCTCTCCAAACGTCAAGATTGCCAAGTACTGGGAGAGGTGGTCGTATTACTACGAGCTTGACGGCGATGATGTAATCCATCGCTGGGTTGCGGCTTGGAGGAAGGCACGGGCTGGAAGACAAGGCATCCTTCATGTCGCTCAATAGCGGAGCGACCGTTGAGGGTTCTTTTTTGGCAGCGATCTTTGGACCCTTGTATGCGGTTGCACGGCACATGCCTTTAGAGAAGTCTGCAGTGCGGAAGATGCAATCCTCGGGGGTCGTTCTCCATTCAGTCAACCACTGTCAAATCTCTCTGTATCAGCCAATGGGCCACTGCTCCAAGTCGCAGCTTTCGCTGCGAGGGATTCCAAAGCACCAAAATCGAAACACGTGCTGGATCCGTTCCTAGTCAATCCTTAGGCCTTGGGCAAATGGGTATTCTCTTGACTTCTGTTCCGCCGGTTTCAAAGTCGCTTATCAACCGATCAGGAAGTTGAGTACTAGCCTCGGTACCTGCGAGAGAAAAGTCCGTAGTAATATTACGGAAGAGGTTTCGGCCTGGTTGAGAGGTAACGTCTATCCCCATGACGTTCTCACACATCCTTGGTGGAGACTAATCTGAAAGCTGCTCTAGCAATCCCGAAATCGATCGGCTAGCCCGATGGCACAGCATGAGCGGCGTAGTAGACTTGCATGACACCAGTGACAGATTGGATCAAGCCGAAGATGATTGTCAGGACAAGGATCAGAATCGCAACCCATAATGTGTACCACTGCACCTTACTTCGTCGATCATGCCACCACTGGCCAAGGCTCTTTGGCTCCGACTCATCATATGCTAATCTGATAATCTCCAAGCGTTGGCCCCAATATTTGTACTTTTCGGGTAATCGCGCCCAACGGAGTGGTTCAACGTCCCCAGCTCCTTCATCAATACTTGTAGCATGTTTATTGAACCACCTTCTACAGTCGACGTTAGACCGGGGTATGAGAAGTGTCAGTGTCTGCAAGGTTTCGAGGATCAGTTGCTCCGGTAATACTTGGTCTTCTGATTTGGTGTGTAGAAAACCACGTAGAACCTGCGCATGATGGTAGACGTGAATGTGGCCAAGATCTTCGTTCAGATAGAGGTGGTCCGCCAGGTTATCTGTCCAGACGATTACAAATCCACCAACCCGCTCCAGATTGTATGCGTTCAGGGAGTATGGCCATTGTGACGGCCGAGCAGATGTAGATTCGGAAAGGGGAAAGCAAGCGCTGATGAAGTTGTCGAGGCTTTGGTCGTCAGTCCATTCCAGGCTAGATCTTCCGGGGGTGAACGCATGGATGCCAGGGGATGTGACATTGAGCATAAGCCATAAGCGGACAGCTAGAAAGATGGAATTTCGGGCAGAGACTGGATCACAATACGGGACGCGGTACCTTAACGGCAATTGCAAGTGATCCAGATCATAGTCATCCGTGGACGGTATTGCTTTCTCGTGGGTGGGTCGTAATTCGGGAAAGAAGTCATTGATAGCAGATGAGGAGATCTTCTCGTGATGAAAAAGCTTCAAATGCTCTACTATATTCAGTAAATCTTGGTACGTTTGCTGCGAGCTCTCGAAGTCAGCGGTTTATTCGGTGAGACCCATGCAATAGTACCATTACTCGTTGGACAGTCAAGATTCCTCAGCCGTGTCGCTCGACCGCTATACTACTTGAGAAGGTAACGAATGATGACAAAATATCACTTACAATGGCAACAGCGCTGCCACTCAGTCTCCAAGCCTGACATTCGTTCTGGAAATATTGAAAGTAGGCAGAAGAGTTGGGGATATCAGAAGACGACCACAGAGAGGCTAGGGTATGCTCCCGCAATCGATTATCCAAAGCGTCCTCCGGATCTTCGGATAGAAGTATTTTGTGAACCTCTGGTCCATCACGATGTGTGGACATACTCATGTGTTCCTAATTCCCCAACATATTGTTTATCAACTGTCGTCTCGCTTGCAAGTGATCTTACGGAAAGAATATCTCCGGGGTCTCGGGCCGAGAGGAGCCGCAGATCCATCTGCGCCACACCCTGGGATTACCCTGAGATCTTGGGCGCCACACACGCCCCCCAAGTGCCAAGGTAAAAACGTGGGGAACAAGCTAGCTTGCTCACTGTTGTTTATAACCTCTGGAGTGAAGGTGGCGGAGTCATGACAGTCAAAATGTGTAGGCAGCATGCAATGAATGCCAATCCTACTTTCGCAAGCATCCTTTCAGCTGGAAGGGGACCTGCAGTTCGACATGGCCTCAGACCTGGTGTCTATAGCCTCGAAAGAGAGGAAATTCGGCATGCGTAACAAGTTTACTGCTTTCAAACATAAGACATCCCTCGCAGCTGGTGAGCCCACTGACCCCTCTTTTGAAGACTCTTTTGGCGACCAGTTGAGCGACCTCAGTGGCAGACATCGATGGATCCTGGCCGGGTCGGCGCTGCAGAAATGGCATCAGGATCTTCGAGATCGAGTGGGAGAAGTGTTGCGGGACAACGAAGGAGAAATATACAAGGGACGAAGCATGCGGGGTACGGCAACGCTTCAACATTGCTGGATGATGGGTTATGATAGATCATATGCCCATCCTACTGTCATCATATCATGCGATCAGGCGGTTATCCTTAAGAGAACTATGAGAGCCATTTCACAGCATGGAATCTTGAAGGCCGCAAAGTTTGCTCTGAAAGGTATACATTTCTGCGATTTGAAGCTTCGGACGGAACCTAAAGGAGATGATGCCCATAAAGTGGCCGAATTCCTTAACGAGCCCCAGATCAGTCATGAGATCACTGCTGGAGAGGGTGGAACCGAGCTGCGGAGAAACTTCCCGCCAGCTACGATGTCATCAAGCTTGAATCAAAGTGGAGAGTCACCACTAGTACCTTTTGGAGAGAAGAGGATGACCGACACTTCACTCCCAACGGGAGACGAGGAAACAGCAAGAGAAGGACAAGGGATTGCAGTAAATTTCCAGCCAGTATCCCCGGCTCTACGACAAGCACAACATCCAGGACATGAACAGCAAGCCAGCGGACAGCCACAAGATTCAACACCATCTCTTATCTCTCCAGAAATATTCCTGGCAGGCCCCAAAAAATACTCAATTCATGATAAAGCCCAACACAAAAGTGAGGTTAAAGGAGGGGAGGATAACCAGGAAGTAGATTACAAGTATTTTCAGGAATCTCACAAGAAAGGGAAGGGATGGGGGCAGGGAAATAATGGCAGTTCTAACGTAAATTTCGAATCTCTGAAGAATTCGGAGAGGGAGCTAGTGCCGTACGATCTGGACAGCTCGGACGACGATGAACTACCACTCCGCTTCGGTGCAGAAGAGATCATCATCCCTCACTCCGGTAGATCCTCCACCCTCGGCGGCTTCCTCATGGTTGACAACGTGTGTTTCGGCTTGACAACGGCACATGCATTCACTGAGGAAGGCCAAGATCTCGAACAACGACAACTTGAAGAAACAGGAATGACAGACCAACTCTACGATAGCGATTGGGCTAATGAGGACTCTGACACTGCAGATGACAATGAAAGCGTAACAGACTTAAATATAGATCCGAAGGCAAAGGAGCAACAACTGCAGCGACCAAGGAAGAAAAAGTCATCCACTAAGCCCACATACGAGTCGTCAAGCGGAGAAGGTTTTCAAATCACGGCTAAGTCACGATCATTAACAGCGAACGGACTGGATTGGGCTTTGTGTGACCTTGGTGATTCGGGCAATTTTTCGCTAAATGGAGCTTACCTACCATTGGAACATAGGGGTGAAAATGACCTGGAATACCTCCTCTTCAGCCAATTCAAGCCAAGTCCGCCGTTTGGCAAAGTCCTGGTAGCAACGAAGAGAGGTGTAATCTCTGGGCTTGGTACCGGCTCTGAATGCTCCATTAGGCTCGGCAGAGATGATAGGTATCGACATGTATGGTCTATACAAGTAGAGCAAAGCCTTTCATCCGGCGACTCTGGATCGTGGGTGGTGGACGCCGTGACTGGAGATGTGTATGGTATCATTGTGGCTGGAAGCACCACTTTGTGCGAGGAATACTTGATTCCCGCTTTTGAAATTGGTCAAGACATCTGCCGTGTCATGCGTGCTGAACACGTGAGACTACCAAATTGGCAAGATGTTAGGGCCGCTCGCACAGAGCAGATTCCCTCTTGGAATTCCACTCAAGACTCAATGAGAGACGCTTTAGGGTGGGAAAGTGTCGACTCAGGGGATGATTCAGATGAACGACCGCTAAACGAGGAAGAAAAGGCAAGTTTAGCTATGCGTGGACTGCCTAGCAGCCGCCTATATCTAAGCATAATTCTACTCCTTCACTTGTCGGGCATAGCTGACAAGTTTGTGATTGCAGCGATTTTTACTAGCGGAAGTCCTGAAAACTTCGTCCATTGACACCAAGATTCTTGCCAGAACTATCAAAGATGCCGAAATACGGCCTAAATGGACTGCTATGAGTTTACCAAAAAGTGAGCAATATTTTTCATAGCTCTATCTGCGGTGATCCCTCAGTGTAGAATATCACACTGTCGTATTTTCATACTGTGACTAATCGGAATGGTACAGGGCGATCCCTCAAGACCGCACAAAGGGCTGTTGATTATCTCCTCGCAGATTCCTGGCCGAGAGACGATTCCACCGAGGATCAGTGGGCGTTCACAAGACCTGGACTGCAAAGACAGCGCGAAAAGAGCTACATTAGGGAAATATCAGCGTCAACAAAGGCGAGCACAGAACCAATGGAACGTAGTGATAAGCGCGATGACGACAACAAAATACCTCCCTTTGAAGACTCACCGGTGCTGTTAGACTCGAACCCAAGTTTCAGAGCAGAGATGTCGAGAAGAGCCTGGCGGGCGAAACGCCGAGCTGACCAGAGTTCCGGTACCAGTGCGTGACACTTTCATTCATTCCCTTATTGTGTCCCAATGGACTTGCATATTTTAGCCCAGTGTTTGCCCCATTCCTATCTACTAAATCATCCCTCTATGGCAAGTCTCCTACTCTCAGAACAAATGCTGATATGGAATCTACAGAAGCTTCTCATCGAAAGCATCGTCCGCGCCAAAAGTCTGGCGAGGAACCTCAGACCGACCCTATATTGAAAGTTGTTGGATCGTCCGAAAAAGCTATCACCAAAGATCAAAGCAAACTTGAGGGAGAGTTGGCGGCCAAGCAAGGCCGCGATGATCCTGACATTCTGATCTTGAAGCACAAAGGCTCAACGTACATGTTCAAGTTCCCTCCGTCGTCTATCGCGGATAGATGGCTACTGGTTGGGGATCTGCGGCACCAAGCAGCAAAAGAGTTTGGAATCGAAGACGCTAGCAAAGTACTATTGGTTCACAAGGGGAAGAGACTCAAGTTTGATACCCGCCCTTGCCAAGAAGAGGGTCTGGAATTCAGAAGCGAAGTGCTTTGCGTAATAAAACGGACTCCTTACGAAGAAGTAGAGTTCCTCTCCAATAAGTTTCGCACCGAATTAGTCCCGCAAGGCCTCGAATTCATTTCCGACACGCCCGATGACGCCAGGAAAAGAGATTTAGAATACAAGAAGATATCAGAGACGATACTAGCGCAGATAGTGATGCAGTTGGACGAGATAGATCCGAGAGGAGATGATGACGTGCGGAATATGAGGAGGCAGCTCATCACCGAGGTGCAAAGCTTTCTGGAAGATCTGGATCGGGCAGCGAACAAAGATTCGCCAGCTGCTTGGCATGCTGACTTCATTGAACCAAAGAAAGAGATGGGACCATTGCCAATCAGGCCTTCTTTTTCCGATCAGCATTCATCTGGCTCGAGACTCCGCAGGCGTAGCACCAGAGACGTTGATGATCCCGAAGATCTAGCCCTGTCGGACGATGAGACCATGCCGTGACGGACGCTTACAAGACCAGGGGACAAAATTTAGTGAAGAGGTGATTATACCAAAGGGCGTTGATTTCGAAGTCGGCATAGGGGGTATTTGCTGGTTGTCTTATCATCCATACCCAGCTATCGATATTATTCTTGTATGGATAACGTCTGGATGACATCTTACAAGGATTATGGAATCGCTGACGATATTGACAGTGAATTCGATGCAGCTCTGCGTCGACTTGTTACTCGTACGTCTACTAAGAACACTCCAGTGCTCCATGGTGGCGGACCATACTTGGGACCAGCCGTCACATCAACGCAATGCGATCCTCAGATTACAGAACCACATTGCTATTCGTTTCTCTGTGAATTTCATCAGAGAGCTTCATTGATTGCCTCTGATACGACAGCATGAACTCACCATCAACTACAGGGTGAGTTTTGGAGGATCCTCTTCAGCCCCAGCACGTTGGAACGAAGATCTTAGGATCAGGGGTGACATAGCCGACACATCCGTGAATGGAGATACCGTCTGAGCGAGCAAGTGGGTTCGGTACATATGCCTATTGAGCGCTTCTGGCTGTGGATCATGTACCACCGATTGTACTGCCGGTTTCAGTATCTACAGCTGCCACAAGCAACACGTACGCCTTCACCTTATTCAATCAGCTCGCGGTACAGAACATTGTGGTGCAGCCTGCACTTCGGACCCGAACTCTCAGATGACCTGATTATTGGCTGCAGTCTTACACTCCTAGAGACTCGGCTCAGCAGCCTTCGTGCATGCAATAATGCTAAATCCAATATACTACACTGAGCCACATTGCGATACAATAACCGCCGTAGCGACGAGCTAGCAGATTGGTTGCTTTAGCATCAACAACAGTGCTGATCGCATCGCCCAATCAATAGACAACAGACAATTTTTTTTGGATCAGATGGATGTATAGAGATTACTCTAGAATTCTAGATCTCGGTCATATGGAACTTGGTTATAACTTTGGACATCATACGAGCTAGACCTGCTCGCAGATAAAGTCTCTGATCGTGTAATATCTGGACGATCGTCGAGTAGAGTTGATCTAGGATCTAACTATCAGATATCAAATATCTCAGTCTGTGCACTGATGGCATAATACGCCGAAGCGAGACCCGCTTTGATAGGGCTTACGAGAATAGACTCAAGTAAATAGCAACAACAAATTTGATATCCACAAGAATGTACGTTGTGGTGTAAACGCTCTGTTATAAAAATCCCACACTCCCCACTCCCCACCATGCACAATCCACATTTCAAGTCCACTAATTCAGCTCCTCCATCCTACAAAATACCAGAATTCCTCTAAAACATGCCGTCAAACAAAGGTATCGTCTGTCAGGAATCAATCTTTCTCAGGGTATCGGTACCATCAACATTATACGTAAGAGTCTCGAGGCCCAATTTCGAGGAAACCTCAGTATTACATCCCAACAACATTGCTAGGCCCAAATGCCAACATCCACCATGTAATATTTCATTCAATCACTCAGTAAATGCCTTCCAAACACGTGCTTCGTCAGCGTGATCGCATCCTCTTAATGTTCATACGAAGATAATGCTAGTCCCAAATTGTATTGGGAAAAGCGTAGATAGTGGGGCAGATATATATGCCTTCGTTTTCAACAAGCCGTCCTTAAATTGCTGTGGTCAGGGGCATGAATCGAATAATGTGCGGTTATTTGACGAGCTTGTTGCTAGGAACGGAACATGAGGTAGATTGGGATCAGAGAGAGACTTGACTGTCGTCATGGGGGTGTCAAGAGGTGATGATTGACAAATTATTGTGATTGTGCGCTGGCTGGACGCATGACGTGGTGAGCGTTGATTCCGCGCTAAGTTTAGGAGGAGTGGGTTTTCAAGGGACGAATTGCGTTCGTGATCTTAGACATGAGAAGATAGAACCAGGCTCTTTGAAGGGGGTGGTTAGGTGGATATTGAGCAAAAGGAGGCTCCAAAGTTACTCCTCCGTCTGATATCCTGTATATTGTGAAATTTCCTACCAGTGAGTTGAGTCATACCTAGAAAGGTCAGCCGAAAGCCCATTGCAAGAGGGTTTTCCAGGCCCTAATCTGCCAGTTGTCAGACGCGTATTCGTAAGTCCGAGATGAATGATGGATATGACACGACAACAACGCTAGACCGCTTTGGGTAGGTTAACCAACCTCCTCTATCAAAGTGATCCGGAGTAACCAAGAACCCTTGTCAGTGACAAATGTGCGGGCACGACTGGGAAGTCATGTGGACTCCCTTTTGGGGCGAACAAGCCAAGTAGACTAGACTGCGTTGGGAGGAGGTTGGTTTTCTTCACATTGAAGTGTTCAGGAGTAATCAAGGATCCATTTCAATAACCCCTCTGCTTGTCGGTGTAATATGTCTGGGAGGTTGTATGGAAACCTTATTGGGGTAAACAAGCCGAGTAGACTAGACCGCGTTGGGACGAAACACCAACCTCCTAATATCAAAGTGTTGTTGACAGTGAATGAGTCTTAACATCGACCGCGCTCTGATTCCGCCAGAGCAGTATTTGTTTCTTCACCAACTTCGATCCTCTTAGAAACTCTACATACTCTTCCACAATTCTCCATATCTACTGCACACTGCATCAACGTAGCTGGTATACATATATCTCGTGTCAATCAGATCTTCCGCGTGTTGTGTCTCAATCGAGAGAAAGACAGAACGCATAGTGTCGAGATTTTCGAAAGCAACTGCGGAAAGCCAAGTAACACTCAGCAACTTTCCATTGAGTATCGCCCATCATCTCCACCATAAGCGTTCGTCATGGCAGACAAGGTACGTAACGAGGCTCCCGTTTTGCGTGATAATATTAAAGGAATGCAGCCAGAGAACATACTTCCCGCCAGCGAGCGGATGCTCAATCAACAGTTGGCAGCCGCACAGGTAGAGCCCAAGATCCCTATAAGACGCCAGATCCGAGAGCTCAAAGATCCAGGTATGATGATGACTCGCGTACCTGGCGTTCGTAATCCAAGGCTGACATCAAATAGAAAACCATATCAACCCATGGGTCCGGAAGTCTGAGTTGGCTAGATTGACCGGAAAACCAATGTCGAAGGGGCGTGGTCGGCCTCTCAACAGGGGTATGTATCTCGCCAACGCCTGCCTAATTTGCAGGAGTCTGCTAAGGCTGTGTAGCTGTAGGAGACTATGAGTGCGAGAACATCGATCTCGAGGACGAGCTCAGTCAGCCTCGACACCATGACGCCGACCGAGTCGAGGACATCGACTTTGGGGCCACGGCTCAGGAGCTCGAGAATGAAGAGGACGAAGACGAAGACGAAGACCCCGAGGACGCACCGGCTCCTCCACAGAAGAAGCGAAAGCGCCACGTCGATAACGATGACCTGCCTGAAGACTTGCCGGGTCCATCTCGTCCGAAGAAGCAAGCAGCATACCCACAGCATAGAGACACCATTGCAGACATAGATCTTGGAGGTCCGGCTCAAAAGCTCGTTGAAGAAGACTTTGATGATCTGGAGAGCAATCTACCTTCACCACCAAAGAAGCGAAAGCGCGGCGCAGATGACGATAATCAGCATGACGACACAACAGCTTCACCCGCTCAAAAGAAGATATTCACAGGTCGAAAGCGTATGATGACCCAGTACTGTGGCGTCCAATCTCCAAGCCTGCATGATCCGCCTCTCCCGCCGAAGAAAGGCGGTTTCCCTGCAGCTGGCGCCACCCAATACCATTGCTCTCGTTGCGACGTCGCCCTGTCTCGACCAGACACTGTACGCAAGCACTTCGAGAAATGCATCGAAACGAACGGGAATCCGGATGCGTTGAAGTGGACCGATTACCGCGAGGTAGCTCGTACGCCTGAGGAAACAATCAAACAGTCGCAGCAAGAGAAGAAAGGAAAGCATGAGGGCAGCGCTCATCTACCAACACCAAGCTCTAGCCCAGACCAAGCACCAGTGACAGTCTCAGCCCGAACGGCAAGCTCTTTACCAGTACCGTCGCAGTCACCAGCCCTACTTCAACAGGGTCAGCAACAACGTCAGCCAAAGACCCACAGACATTTGACGGCAGTCTGCGGCGTCTACTCGCAATCACTCAATGATCCTCCCGTCCAGCCCGCAAACTACGGTAAAAATCAGAGCAAGAATCGGTACCACTGTCCTCGATGCGACTACGCCCTCTCCGTCGCAGATTCCGTTCGTAAGCATTTTCTCACCTGCATTGACAAGAACGGCAATCCAGATGCGCTCAGATGGACCGATTACCATATCGATGCCTCAGACCATGTGGCTGGAGACTGTGCGGAAGGGAAAACAACTCTGCAAGCAAGCGGAGTACCGGAGAGCACCAAAGAATTGGTACCAATGTCAATCGCAATGGCAGCCAAGCGCAAACATCGTGAGGACGGCGATGTTGAACAGACTTATGACACGGAGCACCGCGCTCCTGTAGACGGCGGACGTACACAACAGAAGCGTCAGAAGCGAACATACGAAACAGCCAATGACGTGGCCAAGAGGACTGCCCACAAGCCCGCTGGGCTGAGACACTCGTCGTCAGATAGAATGTTCCCAACCACGAACCCGCACCCTGATTTCGCTCGCACTATGCAGCCGTGGGATAGACCCGGCCCAGGTATGCTTTCCGAGATCGACATGTGCACCTGGCAGAGGCGCGAGGGCAATACGATTCCCTTAGCTACGGAGCTGGCATTGCTCCGGGGTGAAATTATCTCGGTCTGGAAGTCGCGCGGGGACGACCCGGAAGTGGAAGCAGAGAAGAATAAGAAGTCGTAGGTTTAAGGAAGCACGGATGGATGAGCTGTCAGAATGCTAACTGATTGCAGGGAGGAGCGGATGGCTGCTCGGAAGCAGCGGGAGGAGAACGATGCCTTCCTTGCCCAATTTACGGTCGAAGAATAGATTGGAAGGTGAGGACTGGTGGCAGTGTTCGAATGATGCCAGGATATTTTTTGCATGCTTGATGTCCGGTTTTCTGGTGTGTGATGTTCAACGGCTGTATACGGGACTGCGTTGTGTCGCTGTGGACTTGTTGAGATCGGAAAGTCTGATTCGTCTGCACAACCTCTACCACATCATGTTTCGCTGACTTCCTCGGGAGTCGGAGGAGTATCACTGTGGTTGAGCTCTGTGCGAGTCGTTTTAGTTGACTTCTTGTTGTCTTTTCTATCCATCTCAACCACTTGGAGGCTCAGGTTCGCCTGGGTCGCTCGGTCTTTGAGACGGATCTTTACAGATCGCTTGCTGCTCCTTTTGGGGCAGCCGGAGGTCGGTAGAGTGAAAGTGATAGGGAGGTCAACTAATCTTTGCCTTTCCGAATATTCCCAAGATACTGCCCAGTGTTCATTTCAGGCTGTAGATTTAGCAATGAAAAATATTTCGGTACCATCTTCTGTTCCCAGAATTCTGCTGAGATTTGAACACCAAGCTGCCACGTTGCCAATGCGTGATCTATGTCTGTGTAAGATACACGTTGTGGATCCACACCAGGCTGTGCGAGTATCCTATCAGCAGTTCATTGACGAAGGTATTGATACCCACAATGTACCGCCAATATACTGCCCAAACTCGAAGTGCCGTCAAAACTAACGTCCTCGAATACCTTACATGCCGGCGAAGGAAACACTAGTAAAGACTACTGAATGATTCTGATGTCACAACAACCGCAAGGATGACTCTTACAGAAGCATCTGCTTCATCCACCAGGCCTCCTAGTCCTGTAGCCTCATCCTGAGTTCGTTGAGCAACTTCCAAAGAAGCTCATTCATCCTTCCCCACAATCTCACCGAGCTCATATCTCAGCACACTCTTCCTCTCCAACATCAATACTTCAGCCCCCTCGCCCACAAACCCCAGCCAAAGCAGCATCACCAAACACCCTACTTCAGGGCCAGTCCATTATACGTGATCTAACATGTGAACCCCTTGTATATTGCCTTCAGCACCAATTTCGCGACCACACTAGCTTATATGCTTTGGGAAGATAAAGGTGAGCCTCCGGCATGCACGTAGTGTGAGATAATGGACAAATGCAGAGGACGTGGCTGGATGGAGATGTGTCAAACGTCTGGGACTGGGCCGTTGGGAAAGAGTATAGTGCAGGAAAGGCCGCTGGCTGAGGAGAGGAGGGACGTGGGATTCATCGTGCAAGCAAGGTGAGAGTTGCTCGGGATCGAGAGGTCGTTCCCTGTGGTGACACGGAGAAGCAATGCTGAGTTACGATAGGACTAGTTAGTCGGATTAGAAGGGTTCACTGGGTAACCGTCCATACTCGGTGACCGTCTAGCCTTATAGGGCTAGTACCCTATAAGGCTACCCTAGAGTATTAGACTTTATAATTTTTAACTAATTATAACCTAAATTTTATTATAACGCTGTCTACTAATCTATTTAATATATTAAAAGTACCCCTACTATCCCTTCCTCTATTATAAGAGGCCGAACTAAGTAGGGAAGATTATATAGAATTAGCCTACGCGGCCTAGGTTAAGGCTAGGGGACTAAGTAATAGAATCCTATTAATTACTAAAGTAGCTAAGTAATATAGTATACTAAAGAGTATACTTACTAATAGGATTAAGGGGAGTATAATAGTTCCTACTACTTATAAAAGCTAATAGCGACTTAGTCCTAGAGAAGAAGTAGTAATTCTAGCCTAGGTTCTCTATCTTTACGTATAGGGTTAGCTACTAAGGGTAGAGTAAGTATAATTTATAGTAAATAAAATTCTCCTCTTAAGAGATAATAAAACCCTAATTAGTCTTAATTAGCCTTAGAAATTTATATTATAATATTTAGAGGTAAAGATAGCTTTTATTCTACTACTAGATAAAGAATATATTATAACCTAGAATCCTAAAGTTCTATTAAGCTAGTTTAATCTCTACCTATAAACTAAGATAATATATAAGGTAGATAAGAGGGATATCTATAATATAAATAAAAAACGCTTTATATAAGGGGTAATTACTAAGCTTAAGGTTATAATATCTAAGTATAAGAAGAAGAAGGCTTATATAATCTAATATAAGAATTATAAATAGGTATCCCTTATTAAGTATATCTTAATAGATAGAAGGTCTCTACCCCCCTAGATTATTTTTAAAGGTAAATTAATCTAGAAGTCTTAGAAAGAAGCTCTTAAAGTAGGCGAAATTACTATTAGCGAGAATAGTTAGACTAATAATATAATTAGGTTTAAATAGCTTTAAAGGGGGTTTAATTAAGAGATATAAGGCTACTAAAAGGGGGAATATTAAATACTACTAATTAATAGCTATACTTTATATATTATAACTATAATAATTTAATACTATATTAATTATAAAATTATTCTTCTTTACTTACTACTATATATAATATATCTTCTTTAACTATTAGATATTAGTATCTTTTCCCCCTTAATAATAGCCTATAAATCTTACGTCTAGTAAATTATACGTCTAGGAGGAAGCTATTATATTAATAAGGTAGACTTTCTAGATATCTATTAAATCGCCTAGTATAAAGTAATAATATTAATTAATATAAAGAAGGTATAAGCTATAACGGGACTATTACTATTTAGACCTAAATTAATTCTATAATATTTTCCTACGACCTAGTAATTATAATAGTATAATATTAAGATCTATCCTACTATACCTCCTAAGGCTATAATTACCTTAACTAGCCCTAGCGGGAATTTTTACCTCGCCTTAATACTAGCTAATACTTTATATATATAATAAATCCTATAGTATATTACGTAGACCGTAGTTAATATATAGTAACCTAATCTATTATATATTCTATAGAAGGTAGGTAAAGCGGCTATTTAAGTAATAGCTAAGTCTACTATCTAGGGCGTTACTAATATAGAACTAGTAGAACTTAATAGATAAAAATAATAAAAGTCTTATTACTTAAAGGGAAATTATAAAGCTACTAGATATATAAATAAAGTAGTACTTAAAGAATAATAGACTAATTAGGCTAATAAAGTATAGAAGGCTATTATTACCTCCCTAAATAGACTTAGTTTAGATATCTTTAATCTAAAGGAAAAGCCTATTCTAAAATTACGGCCTACTCTAAAGAAGAAGCTATTACCTCCTACTATTAGACTAGTAATAGTTACCCCTTTTAGGTTACCTATTATTACGTCCGCGACAGCGATACTAGATAGGATAGGAGTACCCCTAGCTATAATATAGGAGGTAATACTAAGTAAGGTAGACTATATAGTTATTTAGATAATAACTAAGCAACGAAAAAGACTAGTTATTAAGTTACTAATAAGGGTAATTATAGCGGAGTTAGAACGGGGGCTATAAAGATAAAATGGCTAGGAAGGATAGGAAGGATAGCTAATTAAAGGAATCAGCTAATTAGGATAAGGTATATAGATAAGAAAACCTTATAAAGGATAATATAAATAGCTTTAAAAATAGTTATTTTATAGATTTATAGTAAGGAATAGACGTTTTAGACTACTATAGGGTAGGCTTATAGGGGACTAGCCCTATAAGGCTGGACGGTCACCAAGTATGGACGGTTACCCAGTGAACCCTTCTAGATAAAGGATTATGACAGTGAGGACTAACTATATCAGGCAGTTTCAGCCCTACAGGATGTCATACCCTTCAATGGATCCTAGGGAAATGCACTGAATCAAGATAAATCTCATTCTAGACAATGGACATAAGTACAGCGTTACAGAAGTATTCTAACAGAACCTCATAGCACAGTGATCTTGTAACGTGCTGATGCCACGTTATCGTCGCAGACCATTCTTTGTTATCCCTGACTGTCACATAACATCAACATAGATGTTAATGAAGTCGCTCAGGATGGCTCTGAAAGTGGGAACAAAGGTTCACTCCCAGCATCGATTATACTGACTGAGTTACTAGACTCTCAGTGCTAAGAATGCAACAGCATTGGATAAGGACTTAATGAGCGTTGGGGCCTTCTCTCTCGATCAACTAATGGAACTGGCCGGTCTCTCGGTTTCTCAAGCATGTCCGTGATCTTCTGATATATGCCAACGATAGTGATGACACTGATGGAGTACTGTAAGTGTACCGCGTACATCCACCAAGCAAGGGAAAGAACATACTAGTAGCCTGCGGCCCTGGCAATAACGGTACTCCATGGCCACAATCACGTTCACACAGCGATGACTGACCAATTCAAGGCGGCGATGGTCTGGTAGCAGCGCGCCATCTTTACCACTACGGCTATCACCCCACAGTCTTCTTTCCCAAGAAAACCTCCAATGAACTCTACGGCCGTCTCGTTACCCAACTGAAGAACCTCGAAATCCCCTTCACCGAGGACTTTGAATCCTCATTGAAAGCCTCTCATCATGTCGTAGACGCCATCTTCGGCTTCAGCTTCAGTGGCGAAGTGCGCGACCCCTTCAAGGACGTCATCTCTGCCATGGAGAATACGGAAGTTCCGATACTTTCGGTCGACGCACCTTCTAGCTGGAGTATAGAAGACGGGCCGCCAGCTAATGGACCAGGGGCGAAATTCAATCCTCAGACCCTAATAAGCCTGACCGCACCGAAGCCTTTGGTCAAGCATTTCCATGGTACGCACTTTGTTGGTGGGAGGTGAGTAAGAGCGATATTCTATTCTTTGCGCCAGGAATAGTATTTGGGAAGATTCTGACAGTTCGCTTAGATTCCTCTTGCCGTCTATTGCAGAGAAGTATGATCTAGACATGCCGGAATACCAAGGAGTAGATCAAATTGTGGAGGTTAGCAGTGGCAAATAGAACCCGAGATTTGGGTACGACGACCCGGTGCGGCTGAATGACAATCCTGGCTTGACATTTTGCTTACTTCTTCTTCCCGTATCTCAATTAGCGAAGGATAAATGCATCAGGCTACCCTCCCCAATATAGAGCTCCTCATTAGCCAAATCATCAAGTGATCTTAGCGCTGACGGGGCCGACTGTCGTCACCTTATCATGACACCAATTCTGCAAAACATTGTATCAGATGCAATTGCCTATCACCACAATAGTCTCACTACCTCAATCATCTGATATATCATTCGCCTTGACACTCAAACCCACCCTCTGCTTTATAGACGGATCTGGCAAAGACTCCCTCTCTACCCTCGCCTTGAGCCCATCGTTCATCAGCTCAAAACCCCTCTGCGTCGTCTCATACATATTTGAACCCATCCAGTGAAGCACCCATGCCAAAATCCCCGAGAATTGCTCCGACTGCTCTAATCTGGTACCAGTCTTGGTAGGGTGAAGAATGAAATGATGATGGCCGGTGAAAAGCCCGGGAATTCCAAGGAGGCGCCCTCTCCAATGGAGATGCTCATTTGGTATGAATGTTTGGATGACGGAGTTGAAAGTCATGGCTTTTAGACTTCTGTCAGGGTTGAAAGGAGTGGATGATGATTGACCACTGTGCCAGATAGAATCTTACCTGAGCTGTTATTCGGAGGTTTGATGGTGACCGTGAGTATACCATTCACTATTGGAAAGCCTCAATAGTCACCCTAGTCCAGAACTCGGAATGACAGACCTTCCTTGTCGCCAGATAATCTAGTTAGGAATGGGTTCCACTCTGGATAGTATTCGTAGCCTGTGAGGACTGCCCATACCGCGTTCGGTGGGGCTGCGATCTCGACTTCGGTGAAGATAGACGGTGCCATATCGTAAAGCCGACGGGTTTAATCTTAATCAAGGACTCCAAATCTGCATAGTATGAATGACGAGCATGGCAGGCTTGCACAAGATTAAACGCACGGGTGATTACCAATCCAAGTGGCGCGTTGGTAAGCTTACATTCAACCTCAAGTGAGTCCACTCGCTTAGTCGCACTGGGAGTAGCCACCTGATCAGGGCCCTCTGAATCGCTGGAGCTCCTATGAGGACTTATGTGTGGGTGTGTAGTTGGCACGAGTAGGCTAAATTGAGCGAGCTTGCACAGCCACAAAGGGGCTCAACGACCGGTTTTCCCGGCTTGGCACGTCTGAGGATCAGACTTCTATCTTTTGGTACCGCATGAACACCAGCTATTATGTCCTTTCTGCAACCCAATCTTATTATTCGTGGCACTTGGCGGAGAGCTACTTACACAGTCCATCGGCTGATTAGGAACGAATGTCCAAATGTCTGGCTTGGGCAAAGGTATGAAGGTTGGATGGGGCAATCTCGATGTCTTAATATTCTTACTAACATGCGACAGTAATGCTCAACAGAGCGTGGTCCTCAAAGAAGCCTTGAGCAAGCAATCATTTGATGTCGAAGTCGATGCTCTTGGCGGTGACCTTCGTGGCCACGCCTCTTTTCGACAGTTACTTGATATCATCCCGCGTCAGAACATCTTGGTATACGAATACCTTGCCGACAACCTTCACAGTGTGCTGTACGCGCGACCTCAGCGGAAACTCGAGGAAGAGGAGGTCAAAAAGGTGACCAGGGTCGTGCTCAAGGGATTAGCGACAATGCATGAGAAAAATATGGCGCATACCGGTATGCTATAGGCACTCCTCCACGAATTGTCAGCTTGCCAGGGTTGTAATTAATGCTGGACAATAGACATCAAATCCGATAATATTGTCGTGGATTTCGACCAGCAGGGTACACTCAGCAGGATTAAATTGATCGACTTGGGTGACTCCGTCAAAATAGAGCCCACGACACACCATCGTTTTACTCATCCTACGTATCGCGCACCGGAAGGGTTGCTCGGACTGCCTTGGACAACAAAGGTCGATCTATGGGCTCTTGGCACACTGGTGAGTGGCATCTTTGGCCGTAGGCTGAGCGATACGAATTTCCTAACCTCATGTGTAGATTATGTGGGGCCTCACCGGAGCAAGGTTCTTTAGTCCCCTTGAAGTTGATGAGAAAGATGAGATATATTATGCTATGATCCTGATGCTTCAATGTGCCTATTTCGGACCCTTTCCTCAAAAATTTGTGGAACTTTCGGACGGTATCACACAGGGCGACCTTGATGGTATTGAGGGGCTCGTGACTCTGAGAGGAGGTAGAGAGAGATACAGAAATACACTTACTACTAAGATCAGTAAGGATGCCGTGAGCTTCCTCGACAAACTCATGAAGCTTGACCCGAGAGATCGACCATCAACCCAAGAGCTTCTCCAAGACCAATGGCTATCGAGCCTGTCAGATTAGAGTCTTCTACAATTCAGAACCTTAATGCTATATGCAGATTTTCACTCGCTCACAATACGTCCACATTCATCAAGGCTTGATTGGCAGGCGCGAAGGACTAAGGTATCACTCTCATCGCACGATTTCGCATAGAATCGACTTCCGATGTCAGTCCTATGTTTCAAACACCTTTCGTGATCCCAGATCCTGACGCTGTAGCCAAGCGAGTTTTCCTATGCTGCCTTATGTATATACTTTATGGCACTGCACCATTGAGCTGTAGTATGGTGCCATTCTCCTCTGCCGGCGCTCGTTCCCAGGGCTCCTAGTATGTTCTCAAAGATATCCTCGCAATGCCTCCCCATTTCACTCTGTTGGAGCTGAGAGACTTGCTCTAAAAGGTAGCCCAGACTCAGCTCCCACAAGAATAGACGCACTATCGAAGTTGCCATCCCTCAACCGCGCACATATTAATACCAGTCGGCCTTATTTCTTTGGTACGATATGCTCGGTCGTGATATATTTGCCATGCTCATCGACGCAGACCACATCAATATGGTTGTCCGCTCCGTGCTCGAACTCGCTTCGATTACCATCAGTACAGAATGCTTATCTAGTGCCTCGACCAACACTCACCGCACAATGGCTCTTGCCGTATTCGCGGGCAACATCTTGTCACTGTTCTGGACAATGTCGATTATCCTAGGCTTAGCTACATCGACACTTTCTTTGGATCGTCTGAACGTTTGTGTCTCCGTGGCAGCTTCGAGTATGAAATGCTGGGATGCCTTTTGAATCGAGGTCAGAACCACTTTCTCGACGATTCGATTACTTGCCATGTCTCGTTGAAGAACGATCACACGGATGGGCTTGGGAATAGATTTTGGCTGCAGCCTGAAAGAATCGTAAAATGATGGGGAAGAAGTGTGTATCAAACATCAAAGTCTTAAAAGAAAATTGTAGACTGTACGCTTTCCCCGCGATGAGTCACTGTGTGAAAGTGAATGAAACCTGAGAAAAGGAATACAACATAGTGAAGTGCTAGGATTGGTAATGACTCATTCGGAGAAGGATGGCATGGAGGGACTTCACATATCTTGAGACTGGCTTACTAGTCAGTAGGTGCATTGCTAGAATACCGGCTCTTTCATTGAACAGTGCAGCCGCCATGCCAATGTACTCCAGCACATGGAAGTCAAATGCAGGCATACGGGGCGCTTTAGTATTGGGATAGTCTTATATGGTAATGAAAAAGCAAGACAAACATGAGTACAAATTCATGCCACCTAGCCACTGTTGGCAGGCAGTACAATATCACTTAACGCTCCAAGCTGTATCGTCTTCGGTCCGTGTTGATATGTACACAAAAAGCTTGAGCAGAACATCACGCAAACAACAAGGCATGGTAAGACATGCGAGTTCTGTCGGCAGCTAGGCTGTTATCAGGACCATCGAATTGCCGCGAGAATCTTGCTCCTGCTGTCGCAAGTTGCGCCAAGAAGCGAATTTATATCCGAAGCGGCCTAAAGTGTGAAAAGGATGTCTCCGTCCAAGCTTTCCAATGATCATCAAGTCTCAGTAATACATGTCAACATGCACCCATCGCAGCATACGTCTTCGACAACACACTCTACCACGGCTGTATATTGACAATGCGCATCGACTCTTACACAAGCTTGCTCTTTGTCTACTTGCTATTTCTTATCTACTGCTTGCCTGGTGCTCCATCCGCATGGCTCAGGTCTCCTCGCGGCGACGACACCAAAAGAGCGCACAACCTAACTTTCAGTGACCCGATCCTACAGCTTCTCAATACTACCCAAATACCGCCGATGCTCCCTCTCCTGCAGGAGATTCCCTATAAAGTACATGGCACACCCGTCATCCTTCACATTACACTTCGGGATCCACCCATCCCAGTGCTTTATCTCAACGCGTTTTTGACCACAGTTCTCCGACAAATAGCGCGGAAAGTGCAGACCCAAGGCGATAGTCCCACTCCTCGTGACCGATTCATGTATAGTGACAGGATCACTGGTGCAGGGTTTGCTTATGTGGGGCTTTCGGAATTACACAGGATTACATGGCAAATGCTTAGTTGGACGTTAGAGGTATGACTTTTCTTGGTATCTAGACTGCGTTGCTATCTATCCCACGCATGGCTGCTCCAAGCTTGTTTAGTGTCATGTTTCGAGATTGCTACCAGTCATATATTGATAATATCGAGTAAGGCTGATACCACAGGCATCGACTAGGGACTACTGAGGTTTGGGAACGAGAAAGATGAAAATTGTATGGCTATGATGGTGAGGGTTGGTATCGAAGACGAGAGTGCGCCTTGGTCGCCAATGTATGGTCTCCTGATCTTAAGATACAATGGCGGTGGTGAGACGAGAGAGGTGGCGAAGCTGTAATAGAGCAACGCTACGAGTAGTTAATATGTGCCTGAGCTTCTGATATCGTACATTAATATTGTATTCGTCAAAACCTCCCTATGAGGGAATTGCCAAAGTAGTAGCTTGATGGCTACACCATAGACTTCGAATGCTTAGCCGGAACTCCTGCCGTATGACTACAAATTATCTTTCACAGAACATGAGATCAAACGGGAGTGCACCATCACTGCCACAATATTGGATATATTAGACAGGACTAACTGCCAATGGTTAGACTGAAGCCATGGTCTTAGCGCTCTTGGCGCTCAGAATCCATTCCAGCCAGAATTCCTTGCATCCACATATGTCATCCCAAAGCATCAATGTGGCAGACATCAGTCATACAATTGGCCACTGCCAAAAGCTGTGGTAGATGTGTCTATGTGATCTGCCTGACTGGTCTCCGAAGCCCCAATTATCCAACGCACTTGCAGCTCTTCATGAACTTCGACTGTGGCAGCTGTGGGGACCCATCGAGAGTCAAGTAAGTCTGAGGAGTACTCATATTTCAATTGAACCTGGCCTTGATGGCGAGGCTTCAAACTAGAATTGGATCCAGGTAGAGACCTCAATGCAATGGTCCACCGATCTAGGGTATCTCTCCATACTATTGTCTCTACCATGAACCCAAGTCACCCTGCAACCTATCCAGCATCGTGTCTCAGTCACCCAGATAAATCTTTCGACAACCGAGAAAGCATTGTCCAGTCTGTCACACCTGTTCCAGTAATGCCTCCTACAGCCACAAAGAAGCTACGTCCTTCTCCTGCCGACTCGATTTCTGTAGTGCCCCCAAACGGGTATTTTTTTCCCACAACACATTCTGTCAGAATTCTGGTTGCAGTTCGCCCAATATCCACCATACGGAACATATCGACACGTCTGCGGTCCAAGTTCTTGATTAGCACCATGCAGCGACCAAAGGGCCACTTTTCATTTCTGGGATCGTCGAGGTTAATGTCCACTTCCGACGTATAGCCAAATGATCTAGGGAGCCACGGGTCTCCGTAGCTGGAGAGTATGTGATCGATGATAAGGTGGCAATCTTCTACCGCCGCTGCTTTCAGATTTGGTAGGTACGGATTGAAACAATTCACGGGCTGATCTGTTAGGGATGCAGAAGAACTTGTTGTGCTGTTCGTAACATTCAGGGATGCAAGGATTGCACTTGGCATGCTTTGTGGTCCAGATGGTGGGCGAATTCGAAGAGCCGCTAACACTTGTAACGCGGCCGTGAAGACGATCAAGAGATGATGAGTCATGCAGGATACCATTCTTGTCGCCTTTAGCAATAATCAAATGGCATATGTGACTACTTCCGGTTGCAAAGGAGAAGCAGAAGCTGAGTCTTTGAGACAATGCGGTAATATTGACCGCCAGGTGCGATACATGATCACTTAGCGTCCATTGTAGCAAGGCGAATCCATTAGGCGCACAACCTAGCCTAAGAGTCTTAGGCAGACGATGCGATGATTATACTTCATCGAGCGGCTATAAGTTCCCTGTTCAGTAGTGGGAAAGTTTCCAAATCCCTATGGCGCTATGCTGATGCATTGTAGGGATTGTTATACAAGTGGAATTAGTCTGCTGCAATAAGACAACGACGATCACAGCGAAAATTAGGACGTTGTGAGTAGCAGGCTCAAGGCTTTCGTTTAGCCGGATTTCTATTCTTCTTCTGTTATGATTGGCACAGATGGCCAATACGCGCTGTTCGATTAGCAAGACAACAATAGAGAACTAGCATAGAACATCATGAGCCTTTGAATCGGTCAGCTTCACTGCTTTGGTTTGTGGAAGAACTAAGGATGGGTCTCTCCGAGTCCCTTGACTAACTCAATCGTCCAAGTGGAATCCTCTTGGCATCCTCACAGTTGCTCTTTGCAAAGAATTCATCTGCCGGTCTTTGTTTTGCAAGAGCGCAGCCATCACCAGCACAGCAATGACAGTCTCTACCAACACCACTCAGATGCTAGGTAACAGTCGTTCGGAACGTCGATAAGCTGCACCTCTAGCTTTAGCTATCAACAGACTCCCTTAGATGTTTGGAACGGGGGCGGTAGCACACGATAACGCTAGGTAGGATTATGCGATCTACGATACGAAGACGGCCTCAAGAGCATATGGAGGAGTACTATGGGAGCCAAGCCACTTATTACATTTACCTGTATCAGTCTCGGCAGATCCTCTCAACTAATACTAATCAGTCAGTCTCTATCACAGGTTGATGACAAGCCAAGTCGCAATTTCATAGTACATCGAGCTCGATCAATTACTATGCGATCTATTGCAACACGAATGAGTGCCTGTCCGATCGATATATGACGAAACATGATGACTTCATTGAGACATCGACGCTATACATAACAGATCTAGCATTCACAGGAACCAATGGAAGATCCCCTCCGCCAGAGAAGATCTCATTGGTATTGTACACAAAGAAGGACAGCACAGGAGTATATCGTGACTAAAGGAGTTGCGCAATTCCTCGAACCAGCCTCCGTGGTGAGCTATAGCGGAGTGACAAATTTTACGCTGTGTATCAATATCATGGATCAAGCCGCAGTGGCATCTTCTTCGAAAGAGTCACCGCACTAAATCGATAAAATCAGGCTTTCTGCGTTGCGCCGTGTATATCTACAAGGCATCGCATGGACCTTCAAAAGGTTATCCCATTATCCTAAGTCCCATTGGCTCCCCGAGCGACTATTGCGAACGGCAAAACCTTTATGTCGCGAACGGCACCTACATGATTAGTATGCGCTTATCTAGTGGTCAGATCGCTCCGATTGCTTAAGCGGGCCAGATCTATACAGAAGCGACTACACAGTGATGCGCCAATTAGCGACATCTACTTTGCGTGGGCCCGAGCCCTCAATGTGTTCTACAAGAGATGCAGGTACCCTCAATGAATTTATGCAGCTTTCAAAGAGCAGACTCACAGCACAATGGCACTGCCCACATTCCTCTTGTTCCTACTATACTCGCTCCTCTCAACCACAATCTCAGCAAATCCTCTACAGCTCAACCTACCCTCCACAATCGCACTCAACGCAACCTATCTGAGAAGCGAAACCCAGTGCTTCAAGCGAACCATGACGCGTCGCCTCTTCCCCACGAACTACGCTGACTGCAGCAATGCGCTTGAGCAACTCATCACCAGCAGACCATTGTACGAGTACGACGTGATGCAAAACTTCAGTTCGAATATCACAGCGGCTTCCAACGTTTGGCACCTACCAATTCAGGAAAGGAGTGGCACATGCGAGATCAAACTATCGACAAGTCACTACAACGACGTCGCTGAGGCGAGCCTTGCGGAGATACATGATAAGCTTTTAGAAGAGGATAAAGGGGTATTGAGACAGTGCTTGCTATCTCCGTGGCCGCTGGGCGGGATGACATATCTGGGGATGCGAGACAGCCTGTATATCAATGTATTGGGTATTAGGAAATATGATAGTGAGGTCGCCACTTCTTGAACGCATCAGTGGGTGGATATTGGAAAGGTCAATCAACTGGACTGGGGACTTCAAGAACATAAAACCACTCAAGATTTAGGCCGCTGGCTACGAAATGTCAGACGCTCAGTGCGATATCACGTTGGGCAGGTCCGGGCCGCATACACAAACCAAACGGTACAGATATCAATGTATTCACACCAGAGTGAAGCCTTGGTTCCTCAACCACGAATATACTTCACGCAGACACCAGCCTCATCTTACCACTTACGGACCAGCAATCTCTTACCACATCCAATCCTCACTCAAGATTGGCAACCCCGAATCCGCAGAAATATAACGTTCGTATCAACGAAGTAAATACAAGCGTACACCACCTGAACACGCTCGCACTCCGAGTGTCTTACCATACATAGTATCTACAACTAAAAATGATCTTCCACCACAGTGAATATGAGTCTAGATGCCACTGCCAAGTTCCACTACAATGAATATTAGTCTAGATGCCCTTGCTACACATCTACTTAGCAGTCCCCAAAGCCAAAAACATGACATCGCAACATGCCCCCAACTTTTCCCTAATCCGTGAGATCAATACTCCTACATGAAATCCATTCCGAAATCCGGACCTGTAAGATTTCTACTTCTAAACTCTCTACTCTTATTCCCTAAAGCTCCTTCAAATAGAACCTCCTCGTCCTAGATATATACAGAGCAAGAGCGCGTGTAACATACGATTAGCTAGCTAGAGGGCATACGTAGTATACGCCCAAATTCCGCGACGGATTTGATAAAAAGTTGGGTTGCAGATACGGAGGAAGTAGAGTAGGAAGTACTAAGAGTGAGAGGTATATACCGTAGCTTAGCAGTCTCTTATCTTACAAATATTACTTCATCTAGAGAAAACCTTTATGGTAGTAATGCGGCTCTTGAAGAAATCTAGCCAGCTAGATTACCAAGCCAACGTAGTACTCCTAGGCGACTCTACTATGAAGTCTAGCATGGTTAAAAATGAAACCTCTATCACCCTTACCCGAGGATATCGAAGCCTACCCTAGCACTTCTTCAAATCACATCCACATCCGCAAAATCCTCCACCTCCACCTCCGCCTGAGCCCCTAGTTCCGGTTCCAGCAAAATGCCAAACTGTGTAATCCCCTTCTTTAACCCCTCTCTACAACCCACGCGGAAGCGTTCTCTAACCTCCTCAAGGCTTCCAGCCTCTCCTCTATCAACAGTGTTTTTCCTACCTATGAAACCAGACTGCGATGAGCTGAGGGTGAACTTGATTTTGAGCACCTCTCTTCCGGAGGTGTGAGCGGCGGCTTGGGCGAAGAGTGTTTCTAGGGTCATCTCGCCGAGGGAGGGTCCGGTCCAGCGTTCTTCGATAGAGGAGGTGGAGTCGGAGGCGAGGATGTAGTATTTTGGTTTCGGAGTCGGGTTGGGTAAGGAGGCTTTAGTTGCTGGATGGGCGCTTGTGGGATTCACTGTTTGCGGAATTCCATGGTCCGTAGAGTGGTTGGTTTGAGTTCCACTCGGGATGTTTGGAGCTGTTTCTGGATAGTCCTGATGATCCGTAGGGACGTTTCGGTCGGCGGGTACAGTATTCTGCTGTTTACCCAGCGGCTGAATAGTGCTTCGCTTTAGCTTCTTTTGGCTTCCGATTCCGGACGCATCTCTGGGAGTGTGGCGGAGTCCATCCTGTGCTGGTGAAGAAGATTGATCAGGGATCGGAGGGGGCTTCAGGCCCGCAGATTCGGGTATGATACAATCTGGGGAAGATGGTCAGCATATCGACAGGAGAGGTTTTTACGCTGGATTGAGATGGTGATTGGGTAAACTCACTCTGGCCAGCCGCCCTACAACGTTTACACGGCTTATCAACATCGCATTTCTTCCTCCATTGCTGGCATCTTCGACAACAATTCACCGCGCGATTGCCGGGATGGCTGACCTTTTCGTCGTTGGGCAATGGTACCTTAGCAGACACCTGTGATAGAGTCCTCTTGCGAGTGGACAACCGTGTACGGTTGAGATCACCGTCAGGAGGCGCATCATTACCGTTCTTTCCTGTGTTTGATTCTTTGATCGTGGGCCCGATGGGCGACTCAGAAGCAAATATGTTCCAGCTAGTTGGTGATAGGTGCCTTGAAAACGACGCATTGTCTATGGCCTCAACTGCGCCGGTCACGGTCTCTGCCCCGGCTCGACTGCTTTCAAATAATTCGTTGTCCTCGCGATGACGTCTGACAGCTCCTGATACGTTCCTTTGCCGGGTCATCACTCTCCGGTGTAACATAGATTCGCTATCGGTATCGGATCTGTCTTTCACGAAATGCGGAGGATCGGTCACGACTTGTGAGGCTTTGGTTGGGGACTTGTGCTCCGGCGTTGTTGTACTTTGGGGAACACTGGCCGGTGCTGGTTTCCCAGCCATGTCCACAGCTGGGGTGGCGTTTGTGATTTGGAAAGCGGCGCGGAATTCCCGGTACTGTGCAAGATTCAGTATGAACCTCCTCGTAAATATCTTGATGTTGTAGTCAGACATGAAGTATCCTTTCTAAGGTTGCGGACTAATACGTACTGGATTTGGTAGGCCCTGATTGTCTTCCTCTTCATCCTCGGTACTCGACTCAGCATAGGTACCTTCACCTATCCTTGGACGTCGACGCCCTTCTGACAAAAGAGAGAGACGCGTTACTCTCGCGTGAGAATGGTCATGGGCGGCCGCTCTAGACGACGGAGACATATTCGAGGAACTTCCGGGAGACAGACTTTGGGCCTTTTTTTGCAATGTATCTTGCCTTTCTTTGTTGATCCCGTTATTCTTCGCAGATAGATTCTGCCTCCAGAACAGTTGGTGCAAAAGGCCTAGTAATCTGGGTTTTCAGTACAGGCAGTGAATCGTGGTAGGCGTGGGACTCACTGTTCCTCATCCCGCCCGCGTTCCAACCCTCCGTTCCCCGATGGCCATAGCCTTGCTCCCCAGTACTGGTAGAATCCCTCGCTCATCTCTTTGATGTCCGCGTTACCCTTGTCAGTATTCCAGTCTATAATATCGCTGCCTGGGATTCCGTCGCTATTGACGTAGGATTGACGCCACGCCTTGGTGAAAAGTGTTAGGTCATACTGGCGCTTTGGTTTTAACTTCGTGTTGTAGCCCAATCTGGTGCATATATCCTCTACAGATAGGACCTGTGATTGTGGGATCGGCATTGGAGGATCAGTTGTGAGCTTGAAGATCAAGCAATGATAGGTGTATAATGGGAGTATAACTAATCTCGGTAGAAGTTAGAAGAGAAGAGTGGGGTAGATTAAATCAAGGTAATGAAGGTAAGATGAAAACTATTGATTGAAGTAAATACTACTAGTAGAAGTCACGAAGTGTCACTTTACCATCCGAGATTAACCCTTCACCTTCTCGAGATGATCTCGTATCGATAACGTGACTTTGAATGTCATTGTTGATACGTTGCCTTCACGCCGTTCTTATACGCGTATAGCCCTGTTAAATGACGTGATTATAGCTATCTGCATAGTACTATAAGGAGGTAAGTACAAGGAGTAGAAGCTAAAACTCTTGTCTGAAAGATCTATGCCAAGACGCTAGCATGGATGGGGCTAGATGCCTATCTCTAATAATCCCCGAGTCCCCCACTCCCCCTTCCAGCGTATACGCCCCAGTATTTGTCTCGATGGTGGGGCCTACAAAGAGCTTGTACCTTTGCCTACACATTCATAGTGCGCATGATTTCATAGATAAGCTTTTTCGGAGAAGTGTGCCAAGCCTAATGAAGACATGGTGAGATGATGGTGAAATCATCACCACAATAATGTGGCTAGGTGCGTAAGTGATGGAAAGGATGCACACTGCATGCTTACTTCACTTCTGGCGATGGAGAGCTATCGTACAGATTATTCATCCTGAAGGACTTCTTCTTTGTTGGAAGGGATCTAGGCCTGTAAAAAAGTAGTGATGTATAGGTAGGAGTGATATGTTCCCAATTCAATATTGCCCGACTTAACGCTAGGCTTTAATGGAAAACCACAACGGTAGTTTACAACGCAGCAGCAAGCGACACATCCGCAATCCCTGAACTTACATCCTGTATCGCGAACAAAAAGCAAGAACGCAAAGCTACCGTATCAACCTGCGGCTTTCTTATCCAACAAGGGCCTAGAGCACCGCCCCATACTCAGTATTAGGCACCAGCTTCTTATACCCACGCGGCATTGTTTTCCCAAACACCAGCTGCAACTCTTCCCTTCCAATCTCGGCGCCCTTTTTTTTATTAACGGCAGCGACCCTTACATTCTTGCCGAAAACGTTGAGGCCATAGATCCCCGCACTGGTGCTGTGAAAGTCTCTGAGGCCTTTGTCAGGCTGTGGTGAGACCAAAGCCAGCGTCGTGAGTTCCGAGACAGACCGCCAAGGATACGAGGTCTGGCCCTTCGCATGACTGTATGCGGAGAATAATGTAATAACAGCCGCGTAGATCAAAAGAACGACCATGTAGAACTTGATGATTATCCCCTCACTAGAGTAGGTAAGACCATGGACGGAATGCCTGACTTGCCATCCAGTCCAATTCAAAGACTTCGCTTGAGAGGGTTCCTTGAAGTAAGCGAAATCAGAGTAAAGCCCAGACCAATCACAGTGGTCTCTTCGGATACCTGCAACACATGATGCGGCACCCACAAGATCGCCTTGCAAGGTGGCGTCGATGAAGATGTTTGCCAGTCCGTTAGTCACGAGAGCCGCCAAGATGATTTCGTACCCTCTGGAAAGTAGACTTTCACCGTTGAATTGTTGTGCTGGGTCCAATTGAGCCATATACTGATTTTGATCACCCCTGAAGAATGAAGTGAGCCATCCAAAGACCCTGTTGCCCGAATTATCGGTGATGGGGTTCAGATACTTGGCCCAACTCGGTGGAATCTTGATACCGCGTGAGGGCATAGCACTAATGTTACTCGGACTTTCTACAGACCCGGTCGATATATTTAGGTAAGTCCGCACCCATCCAGCATGTACAATACACGTAGAGAAACTTTGGTTGCTGTCCATTATCACAGCGCCAACTGCAACATCAATAAGATCAGGTTCTGACCATTGCAGGTCGTCAAGGTCAACAAAGAGAAGACTTGGCATTTTTGCGGTGCCCTGTGTCTGCGAAAGCCTGGAGCGATTCATTGTCATCAGATCTGAGCCGTTGACGTCGAGGTAGTATTTTGTGAAGGGAAGAGGCCGCGTATCGCTCGCATTATGGATGGAGTGATTGGAGGTGCAGTAGACGCCAGCATACGGCTGCCAAGCACTTACGGCATGAGATGAGGCTGCTGCAAGGTATGCGTTTTTTTTGAGAGATTGAGTTATGACTGTCCACCGCTTGCTGATTGTGATGAGAGCCTCGGCAAGAGCGGCGTGTTGAGTAGTCATAATAAGCAAACCCTGAACCTTGTTCACTGTCTGATACATTGAGCGCGTGGCGTGAGAGCCTAGAAGATTAATAACATTGGCCGAAGGCCTGCTATTGACGAAAGGTTGGGCCGAGATTTGTTCCCAATTAGACCCAGGTGGCCCACGCTGTCCATAGGCGCTTGAGAGGCTTCCGAATCCGGCAAGGGATTCCCAGCCACTGGACGGACAAGTATTCAGGCTAGGCAGGCCTGTTATATTCGCACAAGAGGTGCGAACCAGGGTGTCGTTGAGCGTAGATGGGAAAAGACTGCTGTCGCTAGCATTGAGCCAGAAGGGCGTACTGCCGACAGTGGAAAGCCTTAGCCTTGGGAGCATCAAGCCGCCGCTCGCCGGTCCAACAAAAAAGCTAAGTATACCAGCACCAAAGACAATGAGCGCGAGCTTTGCTTTGTGCAATTTAGCTATTTCGTCCGACTTGAGCAATCCCCAGGTCTCCAGTGACCATACGAAGCTTGGCTGGCGGACCTGGAAGCCCGAGAATACGGCACCGTATGGTAGGCCGTTGCGACAGCACAGCTCAGAACACATGACAGAAAAGACGAGGTTTGTCAAAGAGGCAAGCATACAAAGGTCATGTAGCTTTGCGGCCTGTAGTAGTGCCGGAATCCAGTGCGATGACGACTCCAAAGAGTCTACGACGAAGAAGCCAAATAGGTGTCCCTTCATGTTCAACATCACCAGGGCACAGGCGACACCAACGGGAATGGAATGTATGATAAGTCCGAGAAAGGCGTACAAACGGTTGTGTTCGATGGCGACCTTTTTAGGTTCCTGGAGACCGCGTCTGCGCATGAACCCAGCTGGTATGCTGCTGATACCTATTGCTCGGAAAAGAGCGTCCCACACAGACTGGGACCGCTGATCTTTAGATTTCTCCAGGTTAGAACTGGTCGAAGCTGTCCCGCCACTGGGGCTATAGCTTCAGTGTCAGCTAGCGCCACCCGTCATTCGTTCACGTACATAGAGATGTGAACTTTGCAAATACGAAACAATTATGACCTTCCCTCGGAACGACTCGAAGAAAGGTAGACTGTACCGTGAGGAAACTGTATCAACCAAAACATGCTCGTTGCCGGCTCCAGCGTTTGCTAAGAGCCGTGATTCTTCCATAATCTGTCTTCAGCGCAATGCCAGCGAATAGACGTTGTAACATGTGATTTATGCCCTTTGAGGAGGGAGAGGTATCGATGCGAAAAGTGATTCGAGGAATAATATATGAAAGGCCGCAGATGTGACTAAGTTTTTGATCTGCTCAATGCACCTGATGTTGTACTTTCAACGTATTGCACTCGGTCCCGGTGATACCAAAGCTGTGAACGTATGCTTGAGGCTTCTCCGTGGCATATCAACATTTCATTGGCGTAGGATGCTGGGATACGCGGGACGCGGCGTTGATCGGAACGGATGCCCTGCATCATGCCTAAGCATTCTCATCAAATGGTTGCCCCAATGGTTGATGTGTGCGATCTACGTTGGCTAAATGAGTCGTAGCCTATTCCCAGTAGGTTTTACCGATATACGCCAACAGGAACCTGGAGTCTCTTGGAATCCAAGGCAGCCGGAGAGAGACCTCGACGGGCTTCAATGCTGTGAATGACAGCTTCTATGTGCGTCTTGATCTTGGGCGATGCCCCTCTATCGTGTATACTCGATGTGAGACTCTAGGTTGGGACGCCCAGGTGAACCTTGCATAAGCGCCACAAATGTGGATGGTACCGGGTCTGTGAAAGCTACAATGCCAGCGGCGACAATGAGTGGCTGGTGGCTGTCAAGGAGGCCGGATCCCTCAGCGCGTAGAAAACATCTGTCTCCAAACAACACTGTGTATTTTCACACGATGGGTGCAGCCAAGGTGAACTTGCGCGGGCTGCCGTCGTGAAAGTCGCTAGGAAAAGGGCAAAGGGCAGGGAGAAACAGACATGTAGAATTTCGGTGAAATCACCCATCGAATACCTGGACGTGACGGCAGAAAAAGTTGCTTAAAAGTACTTGTAAGGGGCAAAGTCTCTCGACCTGACTGGAGGCCCCTGGCTCCTACAGATAGAATAGTCGGAGCGCATCTCAATGTACCCAGAGAGTCAGACACCCTTGAACTTTTGACTCGCACACTTACTTACTACAAATTATGGTGACTCCCTCCTGAGCCCTGAAGCTTGCCTTCCCGGTCTCGACCTTGGCTTGCCTAAGTACAAGGCTGCGGGCTAAGCGCCGTGCGCGTAGCAGCAGCAGAAGCATCGCTGTTCGTAGCCAACATGCATGCAACAAAATTGGACCTGATCAGTGCACAACCTTGAGAACATGTATTGACCTGAGTTTGTGCTGCATGATCACCTTCAGCCATCGGCTCGTTGGCCTAATGTTGGAGGTCCGAATATCCGATCATTGGGTAGGTATTAGGGATCTCAGCTACCCCGATCGACATGTGATATATGTTCAGATACTGAAGGGGGACTCTAGAGAAATGTCGATCGACTGTATTATTGTGGCGGAAAGGGTTCGACATTCAAGGCTTTGTGTCAGGTATTGTAGGTGCCTCACAATGTAATTTGGATTTCAAGGAAAGCGTTGTATTCGCTGATGTTGTGCGGACTCACCAAGGTCAATCACACTTCAGTTCTTTGAACGTGAAACCACCAAGAAATCCAATGCAGAACTACCAGCCTCAAGATATACAAGATAAGATATGAGGTAGAAGCCCGAGATAGTCCGAGACCGTTCGTCGTGGTCTTCCACGCTGGGGGTCAATGAAGTCGCCGTTCGGGATAAGGCTTGCGAGTCAATGATTCCACGAAAAGCAATATTCAGATACTGGCTATCGCGGGCAAATTGGAGGTAGTCAAGATATAGATACTTCTACGGGTTGGAGGAGAACGAAGCCTCGAAGGGTCGGCTCCGCTAGCTTCCGTGGTCTTGGCAAATCGGCCTCCAGGAAGCCACAGCATTCCTCCACGTTACAGCAGTTTCAACCTCATCCCTTCCCTCTTGGTTCAGTCATCGCTTTCGATGCGCCACTTATCTTTGTCGATGTGATCAGGTCGTCTACACGAGTAACATTCGCTTCAACCCTTTCCATTCACACACCACACTCGTTCGCAATGAGGACAGTCTTACTCTTCTTCCCCGCCCTCCATGCATCTATAACCTTAGCGCAAGTCGCAACCACTTTACCCAACACACTTCCGGCCTGCGCTCAACAATGCACCATTCTTACCAGTGCTCAGCAATCGTGTGCTTCCAATGCAGCAGCCTACCAGTCATGTTTCTGCCAATCGGCCTTGCTCAGTCAGCTATACACCAGCCAACCAATACAGCTATGCACACAATGTTCGGCCGCCGACATGGCATCCATACAGACCTGGTATAAGGCTTCTTGTCAGAATGGTGCGACCGTGGCAGCAGCGAATCAACCGACGACTACATCTACACCCACAACCTCGCCTTCGACGGCTACAACAACGCCCGGCACTTCCCACACCGGTGGCACTACCACGACCAACCAGCAAGATTCCAATAGTGGTCCATCCGGACCATGGTACGTTCTGTTATGCTTGCTTATGATACCTATTTAAGGCCAGTAGTCGAGCTAATGGCTCATCTCAATAGGATGTCCACCCATTACAAATGGGTAATTATGCTCGTCATTCTCTTCGTCGGCCTCATCGGTCTCGCATTCATCTTCTGGTTCCTCCACCGTCGCTATCACCGCCGTCGCGAAGCTCAATGGGGTCAGGCTACTGGAGGCTCGATGCCCAATATCAATACCTGGGGACCAAACCAGAGTGTCCATGATTTGGGATACACGCCGGGAGCGAACGCGAATAGCGAGAAGGGAAAAGGAAGGGAGCAGGTGCGAGGTATCAATGAACCGCCACCAGCAAGGATGAGAGAAAATCGGTTGTCGAAAATATAGACTGCGACTGGGAGCAAGATTTGGAAAAAGGGACTGGCGTAAGGATCATTCGGCTGAAGAACATCTCTGGATATCAGGTTAGGCTGGGTTACATCAAGCTGACGTTTGGGGAAGGATAATGATAATGACGCATAAGGGGGTAGTCGATATATTTATACTAACGTTGAGCTCCCGGCACCTAGCTTCGGGCCTCTGCACTATGGGCAATAGGTATCATGAATCACCATCTGACGCGAATGGAATTCTTCGTAGAAATCGGACGTGTATATATAATTATCCACCGCTGTACGATCGTTAGCGATCAGTGCAGTTCTGCTGATGCGTAACAAGGAATCATGCCATAGCAAGAGATTGGTTCATTCGAGGTTTCGTCTTGGAAATCTCTTCTGGATGGTGTTTCGCGTTATGGAAGATGCGTGAATGACGTTGCTGCAAGAACATATAGCTATCCACTCGGAAGTTGATCATCTTCATCTAGCTTCTCGTATGCAATGACGTGCTGGTCTATTTCTACACCCATCGAGAAACATTCATGTAAGTATCTGAAATGCCATCCGTTGTCGATCTACCGACATAACATTTTCCTTTTCGAAAATTGAAAGCAGGGTAACAACTTGCAGAAGAGATCTGAGAGGAAATTACGGACATGTATCCACAAGATCTCCAAAGTACTATTACTACTTGCTTACACGCTGATCCTGCGATGTTGCGGTCTGTATCGCCGCTATTATTTGTTATACTTTAGGTGATAGATAGATACCATCGCAGAATATCTCATGTCCAAATATCATCTATTGCGGGTTAACGAAAGTTCATGTTTCCCATTGCCTTCGACCTATTGGTATAAATATAGAAGATTCCGAGCCGCCAATGACGTTTCTCAAGACGAGGTGGCATTGGGGGCTACACCCTCTGGAGTCAATTGATATAGAGCTGAAGAAGCTAGTTATAGTAGCGTGAAGATGTGCCAATCAAGCCACTACGGGAGCCACATTTATACTTAGCTTCCGCAGCGGCCCGAAGCGTTATCAAAGGGTCAGCACCGGTTGAGGTTTCAATCTGCAAATGACCACGGTTCGTCTTCCTTTCACCTGACATCGGATGTCAACGAAGATATGACTCCTCAAGACGCATAGACGCAGTGCTCCCGGCGTTCGTTATAACACTGCATGAAGTGCCGGTGATAGCCTCCTCATTGGAGCGGAAGATTGGAAAATGCCGGCTTATCATGCCATTAATGGCGACACAGAGCACAGTCCCGGTCGGCCGGCCAGCGCCGATTCTTCTCGATCCCGGTATGGGTAACTTTATCCCTGGGTATCGCAGTATACATCGGACATGTCCAGACTGACAGCGAACAGGCAGCGCTCCGCTCGAGGCAGAAAAGAGGTGGGCATGATAGGCCAAGCCAGCTGGATCAGTAGCGTTATCAACCTGGTCAATACAAGTAAGCATCCTTGAGATACGGAGATGAAACACAAGCTGACGACTGAACAGTCGTTGGAGCCGGCGTCCTGGCCATGCCCCTCGCCCTTTCCCGCATGGGAATCCTTTTGGGCATCATCGTCATCCTCTGGTCCGGCCTGACTGCAGGCTTTGGTCTCTACTTACAGACAAGATGCGCCAGATACCTGGATCGGGGCAACTCGTCTTTCTTTGCACTGTCTCAAATCACATACCCGAACGCTGCAGTCATATTCGATGCGGCAATCGCGATAAAGTGCTTTGGGGTTGGAGTGAGCTATCTGATTATCATTGGGGATCTGATGCCTGGTGTAGTGAGAGGCTTTAGTGAGGAGGCTGGGGGCATAGGGTTTCTGGTCGATAGACATTTCTGGGTTACTGGTTTTATGTGAGCCCTGCCGCTCCTACATTAGAGGGTGTTGTTTGGGATAGTAGGCTAATGAAGAACCATACAGGCTCATCGTCATTCCATTATCTTTCCTACGGCGTCTGGACTCTCTGAAATATACCAGTGTTATTGCACTGATATCCATTGGATACTTGGTTATACTCGTATTGGCGCATTTCATAAAAGGGGATACCATGGCGGATAGAGGCGTTATCAGGACGATTCAGCCACAGGGCGCTGTCGCGATCCTGAATAGCTTGCCAGTCATTGTTTTTGCGTTTACTTGCCATCAGAATGTAAGAGACCTTTGAATTGAGAAAATCATGTCGCTGACAAGATTCCAGATGTTCTCGATCCTCAATGAGATCGCCAACAACTCGCACTTTAGAACGGCAGCCGTTGTCTTTGCCAGCATAGGAAGTGCCGCTTTCATCTATTGTCTAGTCGCTATAACAGGCTACTTATCCTTCGGCAATGCAGTAGGAGGCAACGTCGTAGCTATGTGTAAGGTCTTTCCACCTCTACAGCATCTACGAAGCTCATATCATACCAGACGCCCCCTCAGTGACCTCGACAATCGGCAAAGCCGCCATCGTAGTCCTAGTCATGTTCTCCTACCCGCTCCAAGTGCACCCATGCCGAGCCTCCATAGACGCAGTACTCAGATGGCGACCGCGGCGGCGAAACGACTCCAATGATTCGCCAAGCAGATCTAACCTGCTGCCTGGCGGTAAGCTAGGTACGAAACCAACAGGCGACGGCATAGGTGAAGTTCGCTTCGCAGCCATCACGACCGCAATCATCGTGCTGAGCTATATCGTCGCCATGACGGTATCATCACTAGAAAAGGTATTAGCATACGTGGGCAGCACGGGAAGCACGAGCATCAGCTTCATCCTCCCCGGTTTATTCTACTATAAGATCTCATCGCCCGAGTCGCCGCAGCATCAGCGGTTGATGAAGGAAAACGACGATGAGGAAGACGTGTCCGATGGCAGTGACGACGATGCGTTGCTGGGTGGAGGTGGATTGAAAGGTGGTGCGTGGCGACGGAAGTTGCTGAGGAGATGCAGTCTTGCGCTGGCGATCTATGGCGCTGTTGTAATGGTTACTTGTTTGGTGACGAATAGTATGTTTGTGGTCGCGGTGCATTGAGTGGGGGATATAGACCGGCTTGGGTTCTGGATAGCTTACATCTGGAGTCCTGTTGTACAATGTATATAGACATGCAGCAATCCCTAAACCCCCATCTTGCTAACCCATCTCCTACATGAAAGCGGCTACAACTCCCTTCCCAAATCCCGTGTCACCCCTGTAAATGCGAATAAACGCTCCCAAAACGCCTTCTCAATGCCCTCCACAATATACCCCTTCTCTCACGAACCAAAACCCCCCATCCAGCCCCATACATCCATCACCGACCCTCCAACGCATCCACGGTCTCCTTACTCAACGCCGACTCACTCAGCGCAGCCTCCTTCTGCGTCACCGCCGCCTGCTGCATCTTCTGCACGTTGTACTTTGGCTCCAGCAATCCTATCTGTGCCGTTCTGTTAGCAATGATTCTCTTCTCCCTTCTCCCAGCCCCCTCTCCTCTCCCTCTTCCCCAACCGCTCCCTCCTCCTCTCCCCCTCCTCCTCTCCCTCTCCCCCAACCCCCCCCTTCCCAAAATATTCCCCCCTCCCCCATCCCCATCCCAAAAAAAACCACAGACTCACCATACTCAACAGCCTCCACGCAGTATCACTCGGCTGCGCCCCAACCCCCAACCAATACTTCGCCCGCGCCGTATCCAGCTTGATATCCTTGATCGGCTTGCCCGATTCGCCGAGCGGGGGCGGTTTGGGGATGGGGTCGTAGGTGCCGAGGACTTCTAGGGGTTTGGAGTTGCGTGCGGATCTTGGTGGGGTGTTAGAGGGGTGGAGTTGGGTATGGGAGAGGGTGAGGGAGGTGTTGGAAGGGGGGGGATGCGGGAAGTTACCGGGCTTGGGCGACGACGATGTTGTAGAAGGGGGCGTTGCGTTTGCCGAAGCGGGCGAGGCGGATTTTGAGGACCATTATGGGAATTGAGAGGATGGGGGGATTGGGGGGATTGGGGATGGGAAGGTGATGGGATTGATTGGGGTACGTGTGGTATGCCGTAGGATGGACCTCGACGTGGTTTAGGGCTGAGGTGGCACCTGGCGCTGAAAGGTCTCAGGCACACTGACTCAAAACTCTTGTCCTCAGCGAACACGACGCTTGCAAAGCAGTGCTAGATACATGCAAGGCTAAGAGGATACCTGAGAGAGATTACGATCACGTAGCTATTGATGTCAAGACTACGCTTCAAGATATTCCAGACCAAGGCATCCAAAAGTCGATCCAAGTGCTTTAGATGAATCACTGCACAACAATTGCGATGATGGCTCTGTTTCAGTGGCCTACGGACTACTTCCCGTCTGCTGGAAGAATTAGAAGTTAGAATAGGGTCAGTTCCCACCGGCGCTGATCCAATGGGGGTATTGTTTCCTTTTCTCTTTTCACTCAGAGTCGCACAAGGAATCTATCTGCAACTCTTAGTAAGTACATCGGCAAAAATGCAGATATTGACGCCGAAGGTATCTCTAACGGAATCTGTGCATAGATGGCTTGATATATACCAAGTGACAAACTTGACGGCTTTCGAACGTTCTTTCGTTTGGCGAAGCATTGGTCATAGATACCCATTTAGGGTCCGCGCATCTGCAAAGTAACATATTCCAGGCGACTTTAGAAACCTAGTCGACACCGAGCTTATCTTATCAGCCACGAACTTACCGACTCTGAATGGCGGTTTTCATATATTCAAGGACATATTGTAGGGAGCAATATGGATCGAGGAATCTTGCAAATAACCTTACGAACACGGAATCAAAAGTCGTGGATATGGACACGGCTTTGTCAGTGACGTAGCTTCTTCAATAGGAGTACTAACTTATATGCTAATGAGTCAATATAGCGAGATGCATGACAATGGATTCATTCCGGAAACGCGGTATCGCCCACATCAAAATCACTGCTCTTCATCCGAGCTCTTATTCATCAGATATACAGACAACCAATAATTTGACCACGTCGATTGATCCCGAATTCATCAACCACCTCAACCGACTTGCTTCCTCCGAGCCTTGACTCACTGAGCTGTGTTGATGACCGGCCAGTCCCTGCTTCGTTTGGCGTTGTCCGCTTTAGAATGACATAGCGAGCTATGATTGTGTTGTTGGATATTCTGGCTCATAAGCAGGGATCCGTTGGGCCATGGTAGAATCGACAGCCCAAAGAAAAATGCCGATGCTATTCGAGTGACCTACGATACCCCATTGTGTCAAATGAGCGAAGCCAGTCAAAACTACTAGCAAGTACGGGAGATCTCACGATGGTACTTACCAGTGGTGATGAGTCCTGGTATACCAAAGTTCAACAGACAAGTTTTTGCAAGCTTGTATGCTTGATGCCATATATCATAATAAGAAGCTACGTCAGCCTCCTTATAATCATCTAGAAGGCCAAGACCCTCAACCTAGAAGACCTGTCAGGGAAACCCATTTCAAGGGCAGGTGTCATTCAGTCATACGCCTTCTAGAGCTGGGTTCCGCATCATCACCAGTTCAACCATGCATGTGCCTTGTTGAAAGATCAGTCAACCAAAACGAAAACTTTTGCTGGAGTTCTCCTCCAGCAAAACCTACCAGATACATATTTGCGCGGCATCTTTTCAGTCTCATAAGGATATTCGTGATGCGACGGAGGCTCACGAAACTCGAAAAGGTGCTTTTTGTGCTCAGTCTCTTCGACATGGCGCATCTTCTCTATTGCTACTAAACAATCTTTTCCCTCGAATGCATGAGTCAGGAATTCTTCCTGTCTGCTACAGTAATAGTGCTCTTCCTCATTATGGAGTGCGATCGTGGAAGAGGCGGAATTGACCGGCGCGGTCAGAGATTGTCCTGTGGGAATCGTAGCAGTAGTCGATATATCGACGTAGAAGGCTAATAGAGAGAGAAGTAAGAAGCGTTGTAATGGAGCCCGTTGGAGATGAATGGCAGGAGCCATAGTGAAATGATAGAGAATTTGCTGAGGGGATAGAGCCAGGGAATCAAACAACAGCAGGAACGTGAAAGCTATAGGAAATACCCCCAAGTCATTACCTTACCCTGCAATTGCAACATCTTCAATAACTCTCTGCGGTTCAGCGGCTAATGAGGCTGCGAGGCGACATTCGCAAATATTGCTCTACACTGATTCGGCGAGATGTTAGGAGCGCGTTTTACAACACCCGACAAGCGGTAGGAGTCGCGTTCTACCCCAAAGGTTCAGAGACGACCAATCATCAGTTGCCTTTCGGTAGATGTTGAGTTTGGGGACCAGTCAACGGCTCAAGTCACACATTGCCGACCTGCGCTTGTCGTGAACCTGCTCAGCATTAATAGGTTCCCCAACTAGAGCATCAAAGCTGCTTTGTGTTGGAGATGTCGCGTGACGCCAGAAAACAGCAATATATGTTTCGTGACCCTTGAGCACAGCGAAAGATCGACAAGTACAGTAGCGATAGATGTAATGGTAATTCGATGAAACCGCGAAGGAAGATCGAGCTCCAGCATGATTCCAAGGTACTATCTGGAGCTCGGGCAGGCTTTCACATTTGCCGGCAAAGGACTTTGGTCGACAGCTATGTGACTGATCGCTTGGTGGCATGAGACAAAAGCTCAGCATCAAATGACACGAAAGACCAAGCCGAGCGCAAACCAGCGTAGCCAATGCGTATTTACCAATTGAAGACTTCTCCATTGTGATTATTGTTGATCGGTGGCAGAGCGTGAAGCGACCAAACCTGCGAGTATCTGACTTCCCTACACTGTGTGGGAAAAACAGATGGCCACCTCCAATCGGGCTCATGCTATGAGCTCAACGGAACTTTTTATGCTTCTGTGATGGTTGAAGAAAGAGACTACAAGAGACACCGTCGTGTTGGCACTTCAAGTATGCAATCTGCATAATCCCAATAGCCTTTTGCCAGCTAGTAAGCCTGGAGGACCGCTAGAGATCTTGTCGATATTTTGGTACGGAGATCGGCGAAAGAAGAGCTGATGTAATGATCCTATTATCGCCATTCCAATACTACTTCGGCCAAACCATGATGTAGTATGTGTTAAATGGTATGATAATCAATAAGTCATCTACACGTGATTCTAGGTGTAGTGTAATAGTATTTAATAACTAATAGATAGATAATAGCTATATAGAATAGAATAACTATTACGAGAAATCTCTACTAATCTACTAAGGCCCCCTGACTAGTCCTAATTAGTAACTACTAAGGTTAACCCGGCATGAATTCTAATACTCCCTCTTAGATTAGTAATAATAAGGTAGGGTCCCCGTTATTAACTACTATATCTAAATATCCTTATACTTTACCTAGAGCTAGTCTTAATTATTATCTAACTAGGCTAAAGTTAATAGGACTAATAGGTTTTATTAGAGGGTCTATATATTAGACTTTAATATTAACCTATTTAAGATAGATTTCTTTAATTTTAAAAACTAGTTAATAAATTAAATAGTATCTTATTTAAATATATTTTATAATAGTATAATTAATTAGGTTAGTAGCTAATTTTATAACTACCTAGTTATTAATATTTAGGAGTACTAGTACTACTCCCTTATTATACCCTAGCTCCTCTAATATAAGACTAAGGTATAGTACTTCTTTATATACTTCTATTATAATAATATATTTAGACTTATATATAAATATTACTACTAGCTTTTATATTTTAAATTATTAAGTAATAGGGCTATTAAATAGTTTATAGATATATACTCTAATAGAGCGAGACGTCTTATAACTAATATAATAGGACGCGTTAATAAAACCTACTAGGCTATTATTCTTACCTAGTTAATAGATTAGACTATTATTAATTATTCTAGCTAGGTAATATAATACTCTTTTTACTATATTTATATATTATAAAGAAGGGTTATAGAGAGAATAACTTAGGGTATTAATAATAAAAGTAATATTAGGCCTAATTATAATACTTAACTAATTAAGTACTCTTATAAAGAACTAATAAGCCTCCCTATTAAATAAGGGGGCTATATAACTATTAAAGGTAATAGTAATATATACCTATTTTATAAGTAACTTTACTAATAAATAATTCTTTATATTAAGCTATCTTAATAATTATATAATATAGTTTATCTAATTAACTTAAATAGACTATTTATCTAGATTTTTAATAATATTTATACCTAGGTAGTCTTTTAAATCTTTTATATACTTAAAGTTAAACCTCTTATTAAGTTTATTTTTTATATAGGTAATTAGGTCCTAATTATATACTATAAATAGTAAGTTATTTATATACGCTATAATAATAACTTTTATTATAGGATTAATAATTATATAATAATTATACTTAAGGTAATTAAATCCTAGCGACTTAAGTATCTTATAAAGGGTCTTATACTATTTATAAGATACTTATTTAAAGCTATATAAAGCCTTATTTAGTTAATAAGTATATCCTTACTAGCTATTAATAAAGTAATATAGTTACTCTACCTAGATTTCTTCCTAAATAAGTAATTCTAGGAACGCCGCGATAATATTTAATTACTTAATAACTAGCTTATACTTAGTAATTAGGGTAAGAAGAAGATATTATAATAATACCTTATATTTATATTTATATTTTATACTCTACTATCTAGCTACTTAGAGCTAATAAAGGCGGTTTATATCTAGCTTACTAGAGGAAATTATGATTTATAGAAGAAAACCTTATCTCCTACCCTATTTATTATTATATTTCTAGAACTTTAAATATTATATATTACCTTATTTTATATTCTTTATACTATCTTATCTCTTCTTTTATTAGGGTTACCTACCCCTCTACCCTTTAATTAAAGCCTATCTATCTTTATATAACCCCCCTAAGTTATTCCCTTACTAGTATAAACTAGTCAAGTATACCTTATTAAATAACCTATTTAGTTACTACCTTTAACCCCTTTAAGGTTAATACTATTTAATAGAAGTTATTTAACCCTACCTTTTAAAGTATTTACCTCCTCCCTTTTATATAATTAGGGTAGAATATAAGTATATACTTAATATCTTAATACCTCTATCTATATTTATAATAAGTATTATTAACCCTTAATACCCTTCTCTTATATAAGAAGGCGCGTAGTCCTATCTTCTCTATATATAATTAAATACCTATAAAGCTCTTAGCCTTAAAAAGCCTTATATAAAGACTAACTCTTATCTCTTAGATCTTATCCCTTTATACTACTATCTTAATATAGCTAGGGATATTTTTTTAATATCTTAGCTACCTCTCTTTCTACTTCTCCTTTACCTACCTTCTAATTTCTTTAGGGGTAAGCTAGGCTAATATCCTAATATCCCCTCCCCTTACTACTACCTAGAGGGCTCCCCTTACTTAGGACTACTTCTCCTTTATTAGAGTCTTTATAACCCTTTTCTCCCTTCCCCTTTTCCCTTTTAACTTATAATAGATCCTCGCGTTCCTTTCCTTAATTAGTAGGTAGATCTCTTATACTATTAATATATATAATATTAACTAGTTAAGGCCTATCTTTATTAATAGGACCCTTAATTCTACTTTTAATACTTATATATTAGTTACTTTAAAGGCCCTAAGTACTATCTTTAAGTACCTATTTTATATAGTTTTTAATATTATAATATTAGCCTTCCTCGCTTTTAATATCCCCTTTAAGTTATATTATATCTCTATTATATAGGTTATTACTAGTTAGATTATAATATTATAAACCTATCTTATCCTATTAAGTATAATACTTTATATTAAGTTAATAATAATTAATAGGACTAGCTTTTATATCTTTATCTTTAATCTTATCCTATTAATATATAGGCTCTACCTTAATTTATTATTAATATAGAGTTTAAGGACTCTTATTAAAATATCTAGGTATATTATTACTACTCTAAGGTCTATTATTACCTTTATATTAAACCTCTTTAAGCTCCTTAATAGATAGATTAATTTATACTTATAAGGGGTAAAGGTTACCTTATATATATTTACCTAATAAAGGTATACTTTATATACCTTTATTAAGATCTTATAATTCTCCTTAATACTTTTATTATATATTATTAAGTAGATATTATTAATAAAGCCTTTAATTTATACCTAGAGTTTTATCTTTATATACTCTTTTATAAGCGGGGAGTTAAAAAATAGAAATAAAATAGGTAATATTAAAAATCCCTAAGAGATTCTAATCTCTATTATCTCTATCCTATTTATCTTTTAGCCTAGTATAATTATTATAGCCCTTTTTATTAGAAAGCTTTATACCTATTATATAATAAGGATTAAACCCCCTTTCTTCTTTAAGTTATATAATAACCTCTTATAAGAGATATTATTAAAGGCCCTTATAATATCTAATAATAATATACTTATTATATTAGACTTATTAGACTTATTATAGTTTTATACTATATATATTACCTCTATTATTATCTTAAGAGATATTATTATTAACCTCCCCTTCCTTACCCCTATTTATTATTAGGGTAATAGTTTATATTCCTTTATAAGGTCGCTTAGCTTCTTTATTATAACTACTTCTAACGCCTTCCCTAAGGTACTAAGAAGGGTAATTAAGTAGTATAACTTTAATTTAAAGTAGTCCTCTTTCTTTAACTTCTTTAAAATAATTATATTAGCCTTCTTAAACTCTATTAGGTAGTACCTAACCCTTAAATAAGCCTAGAATAAGTATATAAAGCTAGGTAGTAGCTCCCTCTCTACTATTCTTAAAAACTTATTTAAGATCTTATTTATCTTTAATACTTTATTCTACTTTAACTTATTAATTACTTTATAAACTTCCTCCTTAATAACCCTTATATCTATTATTAAGGATATCTTATATTAAAACCCCTAGATATTACCTAGATCTACCCTAAAGGTAGGGGGAAGAAGGTCCCTTAAAGGACCTCTACCTTCTCCTAAAATAACTCTACTTTAAGGCCCCCCCTATCCTTCTTAAGGGTAGGGAACTTTAAGAGTTCTTAAGGTAATATACTTCTCTTTTAGCCCTATTTAGCTAATTTTTAGAGTCTATTAAGTAATTAAGACGCCTTATATACTCCCTCTTTAATATAAAATGCCTTTACTTTCTTTAATACCTTCCCTTTAATCTTCTAAGCCTCTTATTATACCTCTAGACTCCTTTAGCTTCTCTTATAATTATATTTTACCTTAAGCCTTAATACTATCTTTATAACCTTTATATAATTTAAGTTCTAAAAGGACTTTACTTCTAGGGAGGGCTTTACTTATAATACTACCTTTTTTATAATTTTTATTAAGCCTTAAAGTATATTAACTAGGTAGCTATCTATCTACCCCTTAATTCTTAACTCCCTATCTAGTAGTAAGTATTAAAGGGCGCCTACTTACCTCTTAATCTCCTCTAGGTCTATTATCTTTTATACCCTTTATAGGTATAAGACTACTACCTCTACCTTAAGGCTAACTTTAATATATATTAAGATATAATTAAACCCGTAATAGAGGTTTAACCTAATATAATATTCTAATAGTATTTACTTAATAGCCTCTATTATAAATACTAGATTAATAATACTTTCTACTTTCCTTATCCTTTAAGTTATTATATCCTTTAATAGGGTAAGCTTTATTCCCCTTTTTTTTATAATATTTATAAGCGTATCTACCGCTTTATAATATATATATCTACCCCTATTATTCTAGTTTAAGTAATAGAGGTTAAAGTCTCCTATTAATATATATTCCCTAAGTTAACTTAGCCGCTCCTTTACCCCTAATAGTATAAAGGGGCTATCTATTAAGGTCCTAGACTCTAGGCTAGGGTTATATATATTATATATCTAAAGATATATTAATACTCCCCCTTCCTTTCTTATAATTTATATCCTTAAGGAGTATACGTCCCCTAATATAAATTTAACCTCCTATTTATTAATATTCTAGCGCTTATTTATAAAGAAATATATCTTTATATCCCTCTCTACCTTATATATTAAGTAGAATACTCCTCTACTTAAGTTATATATTAAACCCGTCCTCTTTATATATAATAGTTCCTAGATAGCTAGGATATCTATCTATTATACCTCTTTATCTTTTAATAGTACTATTATTATTATAGTCTACTCCCTTTATATATTACATTATAATAGTTTTATTATCTTTTATACCCTTATAAGGATCTCTATTAAATATCCCTTATAACCTCCACTCCCTTAATACTTAAGGCCTCTTATATTAATATTTCCTTTAATATCTATTAGCCTATCTTTATTACTTAGAGAGTAATTAACCTTCCTAGCCTATTTTATAATATTACTATTAATAGTAGTATAGTTCCCCTTTTACTTATATCCCCTTAAGGATCTATTTATATTATAACCTTACTAAGATCTTTAAACCCTAATATAAGCTTCCTCTTCTTCTTTACTACTACTATTATCTACTCCCCTTAAGGCTACTTCTAGGTATCCTATTACCTATTTCCTCTTATAAAGCTCTTATATAGCTTCTTCTTATTTTCTACTATCTTTTAATAGAACTTATTTAGTTCCCTTACCTTAATTATATACCCTTATTTCTAGGCCGTATAACTATTCTTTTTATAAATATTATACCTCTTAACCTCCTCTTCTTTTACCTTATATTCTCTTAAGTTATATCTATTAGTATAGATTTTATATTATACTAGGCTCTTATAACGTCCTATTATATACCTATACTATTAGTAGTTAAAGTATTATATTATAACCTTATTCCTTTTCTACCTCTTATACTCTAAGAGGTTATATCCCTTTATTAAGCCCTTCTTAATTACTTTATCTACTATCTCTAGTATAGGGAGCTTTAGTAGTAATAAGGCTCTCTCCTTTACTACCTCTCCCTCTCCCCTCTCCTATATAACTACTTATATTTAGGTGTTAGGCTTAGGTATATATACGCCTTATACGCCACCTTATAGCCTACTTTAAGTAACCTTCCTTAGAAATACGGGGTAACGTCCTAGTAATAGGAGGCCTAGACTACGCTTATACTTAGTAGATATATATCTACCTAGCTATCCCCTATTCTTCTTCTAAATTCCTTAGAGATTAGTTCTACTACTATAATAGGCCTACTACCTAATCTATTAGTAGACTTATACCTATTATTAAACCCTATAATATAACTCTACGTCTTTTATTACCTAATACGCCGTTATAAAGCTAGCGGGTATAAGCCTTATAGTTCTAATCTCTCTCCCTTTCTAAAGGAAAAGGCTTAGAGTTATTATTATATTAGGTTTATCCTATAATAATTAATAGGCTAAAGGTAATAATTAAGTAAAACTACTACTACGCGAAATATTACTAGAACGCCGTTATAGCGCTTTATTAGAAGGAGGACTTTTTACTCCTTCTACTTTAAATAAGCTAGAATAGCTACTAGAGGAGGCCTAGAATAAAAATTATTATCTTAAATAATAAAATAAATTAGTAATATTACTAGCTTATAATAAAGTACTTTATAATCCTTAAGTTAGTATTAACCTAGAAGTTTAAACTGCTACTAGCTTAGCGTCGTCTTAATATACTTATATATACGTACTTCGCCCTAAAAGGATAAGACCCTATAAAGGATCCTTTAAAGGGGAGTACTTATATTAGTTTTATAAAGTTAACGTTAAATTTATTATAAGTCTAGAGTATTTTATTATAAATAAGTCTTATATAACCTATTATATAAACTCCTTAGAAGGGGATCTTAAAGCTTAATAGTATACCTATTTTAGGAGTTATAATTTAACTAATATTATATTTAAATTCTTTAAGAGGTTTCTACTTAACTTAGTTATAGATCTAGTAAGCCGCCGTCTCCTTACTTATAAAAAGTAGGAGTAGGTACGCTAATATAATAATTAAAAGGTCTTAAATTTTAAGACCTATTTAAAGGAGTTAAAGTCTTATTTACTACCTTTTAATAAGGAGTATAAGGCCTATATTTTCCTTATAAAGCTTTATAATAAGTTAAAGAATAAAATTCTTAGTACTAATAATATTATTAAGTAGTATAAGGAGATATTTACTTAAGCTATTATACTAGAGAATACGTTAGAATATAAGTACTACGTAGGCGGCTTAGGTTCTTAAGGAAAAACCTAGGGTAGGTCTTAACTAAAATTGAAAGGTAGTAATAAGTCTTTAGAAGATTATATTATAAAGCCTAAAGGTTCTAATAGTAATAGTAGTAAGTAGTCGCGCTTTAAGGATAATAATTTAAAAAGGAAGGCTAGGCCTAATATTAGGATAGATTCTATAATTTATTTTTATTATAATAAAGAAGGTTATATCTAATTAAATTATATTAATCTTAATAAGCCTTAGGCTTATTTTAGTATTAGTATAATATTAGTAAAAAAAGAACTAGCCCCTTAACCGCCTTAGAAGAGGGATAAGAAGACTAATTAATAGAGGTAATATTATTAATCTTTATAAAGGGTTAAGCGGAGTTATAAGGTAATTAGTATTAAGTTATAGTACTTTTAAACTCTAGGTTATACTTAAACTTAATTTTATAAAAGTTTATAATTTAATAGGATTTAAAGCCTTATAAAGCTATCTTATTATAGGTATAAGCGCTTAATAGAAGTAGTATATATATTTATAGAGCCTACTAGTTATATTACTAGTTAGTAGATAGCTAGGGCTATAAAAAGGAGTATACTACTCTTTTTTATATAATAGATTAAAAGGGCCCTAATATTATTTTAAGTATACTAGGATTAAAATAATAATATATACTATTAGATCTAGAGGTAGATTACTAGCGCTTTAAAGTTAATTCTAGTATATTATAAGTTAATAAGCCCTAAGTATTTACCTAAAATATTAGGAAAGAGCTAAATATATTTACTATTATATACGCCGGTATAGTATCTAGTAAACGGGAAGCCCTTTAAGTTCCTAAGGAATTAGAGGCCTTTACTAATATCTTTTTTAGTAGGAAGGCGGGTACCTTACCTATTTTTAAAGAGGGTAACTATATTATAGATCTTATAAAAGGTAAAAAACTACTTTATAAGCCGCTTTATAATTTATCTTAAACTAAGCTAGCGGAGCTACGGCGCTACCTTAAGGATTTACTTTAAAAGGGGATTATTCGCCGCTCTATCTTATTAGCTAGAGTACCTATTCTTTTTATATTAAAGAAGGATAGTAGGCTACGTTTATACGTAGATTATAGGGGGTTAAATATTATAACTCTAAAGAATAGATACTTATTACCTCTTATTATTAAGACGTTAGACCGCTTATATAGTTCTAAGATTTTTATAAAGTTAAACTTAAAGGATACTTATTATTAGATTTATATTAAGGAAGGTAATAAATAGAAAACTACTTTCTAAACTTATTATAACTACTTTAAATATTTAGTTATACCTTTTAAGCTCGCTAATATACTAGCTACGTTTTAAGCCTATATTAATAGAGCCTTAGTAGGTCTAGTTAATATAACTTATATAGTATACCTAGATAATATCCTTATTTATAGCTTTAACCTAGCGGATTACTGGTAATATATTTAGTAAGTACTAGAATAGTTATATTAGTTTTCCCTATACACTAATCTAAAAAAGTACTAATTTAGTACTAAAAGGGTTAAATTTTTAGGGTTTATTATCTTAACTAATAGCGTTAAGATAGATCTAGAGCGTATAATAATAATTAGAGACTAGCCTAAGCCTAAGACCTATTAGGATATATAAGTCTTTTTAGGCTTTATAAATTTCTACTATTAGTTTATTTATAGCTACTCTTATATAGCTAAGCTACTTACTAGCCTACTTAAGAGTAGTAAGGATAGTAAGAAAACGGGTCCTTTAAATTAAACTATTACTACTAATAGAGTATTCTAATTACTACGGGATACCTTTATATTAGCGCCGTTTCTAGGCTACTATAACCTTATAAAGGCCTTAAGGATAGAAATAGATACCTTAAATTTTATTATAAGTACTATCCTATCCTAACTAGATAAGGATAGTAACTAGCGACCCGTTATATTCTAGTCTTAGAAGATAACTAACCTAGAATAAAATTATAAAACCTATAATTAGGAGCTACTCACTATTATAGCGGTAATAAAATAGTAGTAATACTACCTAGAAGGAAGTACTTTTATAATTAAGGTATAGACTAACTATAATAACTTAAAAGGCTTTATAAAGTAAAAGGAATTAAACTCTAGGTAAGCTAGATAGGTACTTAAGCTCGCTACCTATAACTTTAAAATATTCTATTACCTAGGAAAGTTAAACCCCCCTAATACGCCGTCTTACTAACCTAATTATAAGGGTAAATTACTCCTAAATATAAAGCTCTTACTAATATTATAGAATAAGCTTACCTTATAAAAGAATAATAGTTCTAAAGAAACTTAAATAATTATCGCGGTTATAGTACTTATATTTAGAATTATAAGTATTTAGGTTATTATCCCTAAAAGGGATATTATAAATATTTTAGACTTAGCTTATAAAGATACCTAAAGGCTTATAAAGACCTTAATTTATAACTTATAAAAGTATAATAATTAGGTAAAGTCCTTTTTAGAAGCGCCTATTTAATAATATCGCCGTAGATGTTTTAAGGCCTAGAGTTTAGACTCTAACGGGCTATTAACCTTTAAAGGTCGTCCCTATATTCTAAGGGATAAAGCCCTACGTAGTAAACTTATTAGTCGCTATTATAATAATCCCTTATTAGGATATTTTAGCGCTAAGAAGACGTATAATCTTCTTATATATAAATACTACTAGAACGGTAGTATAAAATAGGTTACTAAGTATTATTAAACTTATAATATCTATTAAAGAACTAAGTTACCGCGCTATTATACCTATAGTAAATTAAGTTTATTACCTATTACTACTTAACTATAGAAAGAAATATTTATAGATTTTATTATAGGGTTACCCCTAAGTAAGGCTAAGGGAATTATCTATAATTCTATCCTTATAATTATTAATTATTTTACTAAAATAGTTAGGTATATACCTACTATAATAATAATTAATACTACTAAGCTAGCGGATATATTCTATAATAAAATTATTTACTACTATAGTATACCTAATAGTATTATACTTCGGTAAACCGGGAAGCCGTATAGAATATTAGGATCTATACTACCCGTATTTTCCGCCTTTTCTATACCCTATATAGGTTTATTAAACCTTTATATATAGCTAGAGCGGTTATTATATATTTAGTACGTTTAAAGAACCCTTAACCTTTATAAATTATCTAGCTAATACTCGTATATAGGTTACTATATATATCTAGGCGAGAATATTAGGTAGTAGTAAACCCTTCCTATTAGTTTATCCTATTTTATTTAGTTATATAGTTAAATTATTTTATAAAGTATATATTCTATATAGCTATTATAGACTCATCGCGTTTAATATACGTAGTATTAACTTATAATATATAAAGATATCTTAGAATAATCTTACTATATTATAATATTATTATATTCTATTTCTATTTAATTTATTCCTACTTAGCTTGCTATTATCTATCTCCCTAGAAGGGTTTTATACGCGTATACTATCTTTATATTATTAGCTAATAATCTAACCTTCTTTATTAAGTAGATTACCTTTATTATTAATATTCTTATCTATAGTTATATCCTCCTCTAATACCTTATAACTACTATCTATTAGATCTATTATAGCTTCTACTAATTTATATATCTTAGGTCGAGTAGTTTTTATATTAGATATAGCCTTTTTAAGTTCTAAGAAGTTATTTATAAGTTTAAGTGATATTATTTCTTTATCTTACCCGATTTAGTTAACCTATATAATACCCTACGTTTTATTCCTTTATAACTACTTAGGATTAAAGATAGCGATATATCTCGCTATTATATATATATATCCTATAGATAGAAGTCTATAAGACCTAATAAGGATCTATAAGATATTATTAGTATATAAACTCTTCTTACTATCTTTACCTTCCTAGAAGAGTTTAATAATTTCGGTAACCTTATACTTAATTATACCTAAATAGATTAGGGCGACGGGTTTCTTCTATATATCGCGGATTACCTATATACTAATTAGCGCTTTAGTCTTAAGTTAATTATTAATATAAAGTAATAGCCTATTAGAAATATATACCTAGTAAATAATAAGGGCTAATATAAGCCCTATTATTAAGATAAAGAACTTTTCTTTCTATCCCTATATACTATTTAAGGTAACCCTTAGTACTAGTATCTTTAAGTAATTTAAAACCCTAGCGATTTAATATATTAACTACTTATAGGATAAGCCTTATTATTCTAGCTTATATAGTTTCCTAGGCATAGTTTTAAGCTACTTCTTAGTTATTAGTTCCCCTAACGTAAAAGCTAGCCCCTTAGTCTCTTCTTAGAATAATAATTTAAGGAATAATAATATAATCCTAGGGCGACGCGCGGCTATTAGCTATATTTTTACTTCTACTACTAATATAATAACTATCTTATATTATTTATAAAGTTTAACTTAGTTTAAATATATCTTCTTAACTTCCTTAATTACCCCTTTAAACTCCTAGTCTAACACGTTATTATATTATTCTAGGTATATTAAGCGGTATTTATAATAGTAGTTAGGTTAGAGGTCTACTAATAAATACCCTAGAAACTTTAAGTCGCTAGTACGACGTAGTTATAATATTTAGATAATAATAGTTATTATATCCCTATACTAATAATACGCCTCCGCCGTTATATTTCTAGTCCTATATTACTTAATAAGGATATTATATATCTTACTAAATTTATTAAGCTCCGTCTTTATATAGTATTATAAGTTTTAGTAATAGTTATTTATCTAAGGGTAGTTTAATATTATAAGATATAGCGCCTACCTTATATTACTATCCTAGAGCGTACCTACCTAGCCTACTATATATATAGGTAATACTTTAAATAGAGTTCTAGTAAGGAAGAGCTTTTAAGGTATCTAACCCTTTATAATTATATTAAGTACCTAAACTCTACTAATTATCCTAGTATACTTATTAGATTTAATATATACTTTATTAATTATAATACGGCCCTATCCTATTACCTACTATTACTATTAAGGCGGGCTATAAGGCTTCTTACCTAACTTTAAGACCTCTAGAGTATAATCTAATAGCTTCTTCTTTACCTATCTATTATATAATACTACGGTAGTAAAGTAAAGTATATACGACTTATTATTTAAGTTATTAAAGTAGGGGATATCCCTAGAGGGTTCTACGGATTAATAGTCCTCTTTATCTAGTTTTAGTACGTGTACTTTTAATTTAGTATTATTATATATATATTATAAAGTCTACTTATACTTCTAGGCCTTTATATTTAGGAAACGCTTTATCTATTCTAACTAATAGGATAGTAAAGCCGGAGGTATAAGTATAAGGGTTAGGCTATAGCTTAGCTTTAGCTTTTAGGATATTCTAGCGTTAATATATATATATTAAATACTAAAGGGGTTATTAGATAGGTATTTAGTATTAGGCGGCTAAGGATTCTTTAGCGTTCCCTTTAAGAGGTATAAGTTATATCTCTCTTTAGTCCTAGCTTTTTTAACGCTATTAATAATTAACGTAAGGGTCCGGTTTAAGATAACTACCCTAATAGCCTTAATAGTTTATAACCCTTATTAGCTAATAGTCTTAAGTGGAGTACTTTAATTTATTACCTTCCTAAGTCCTATTATATTTATAAGGTATCCGCCGTTCTAGAATACCTCTATCTTAAAGTAGATAAATACCCTAAATAACTAAAATAGCTTAAGATCTAATAATAACCTAAGTAACTTAATAGTCTTATTAGGTTAATAATATATATTAGGATTAAAGTAAAATAGATAAGTGTAGTCCTTCTACCTCTTATCCTATTAATAAAGCTATTTAGTTATTATAATTAGATAGTTGTGAGCTAGTTTTATTATTATATCTTCCTCTCCTTCTTCCGCGACGTCTATTATCTCGCGTGATTCTATATCTTTAATATCTAGCTCTACGGTAGGACTAATAGCTAGGCCTTACTTAATAACTTTTTATTTATATACTACTTAAGTATTATTAAATCCCTACCTTAGTATAACTTATAACTCCCGTCCGTTTAATACTCTAGCGCTTTATAATAATTACTAGTTATCTACTATAACTTAGCCTTTAAATTTAGATTCCTATATTAGATTAATTACTTTATTTAATTTAATAGTAGGTAGAGAATTATTCTTCTCTAGTAAGGTACTAGACTAAGTATAGACTTTAGCCTTTTTAATTAGTCTATTGAATGGTACTATAATATTAGGAGTATTAACTTTAGCCTTTCTAATTAGTTTAGTAGATATAACTATATTATTAGCCGGAGTATAGGCTTTAGCTAGTTTAGTAGATATAACTAGGTTATTAGCTAGAGTATAGGCTTTAGCTAGCTTAGTAGACGTAACTAGGTTATTAGCCGGACTATAGGCTTTAGCTAGTTTAATAGATATAACTAGGTAGTTAGCTAGAGTATAAGCTTTAGCTAGTTTAGTAGATATAATTATATTATTAGCTGGAGTATAGGCTTTAGTTAGTTTAGTAGACGTAACTAGGTTATTAGCTAGAGTATAGGCTTTAGCTTCTTTAATTAGTTTAGTAGATATAACTATATTATCGGCTGGAGTATAGGCTTTAGCTAGTCTAGTAGACGTAACTAGGTTATTAGCTAGAGTATAAGCTTTAGCTTCTTTGGTTAGTTTAGTAGACGTAACTATATCATTAGCTAGAGTATAAGCTTTAGCTAGTTTAGTAGACGTAACTAGGTTATTAGCTAGACTATAGGCTTTAACTTCTTTAATTAGTTTAGTAGACGTAACTATATTATTAGCTAGAGTATAGGCTTTAGCTAGTTTAGTAGACGTAACTAGGTTATTAGCTAGATTATAGGCTTTAACTTCTTTAATTAATTTAGTAAGGGCGATTAGGTCGGAAGATTTATATAATAAGAGGATAACTAACGACCCTATCTATATTAGATAAATACTTCCGTCCTTTACTAGTATTCTATTAGGTACCTCCCCCTTTTAATCTAGCTCTACCTCTTAGCCGTAATCTATTAGTATTATAATATTTAGTATTATATTATCTTTATCTTTATTATATAGCTTAATGCTCTCGTTCTTAGATAATTAGCTAAAGTATAATTAACCTATAATAGTAGTTTTTAATTACTTCTAAGTAGGTAATATACTATATCCTAATTAAATCCCTAATATTTAATTAGCTATTATTATAGCCTTTACTACGCCTTTAACCTACTATAATTATATCCTTTTATTATACTTTATCTCCGTTTTACGCCTCTTAGTATTAAGCTAAGGATATCCTATTTAAATTTAGGCCCTAGTTATAATAGTGGATGTTAATTATATAATATTTATTATTATAGTAGATAGAGAAGGTAGTTATTTACCTAGAGTCTCTAATAGAGTAATTAATAGAATAGAGGCCTACTAAGCGGAATTATCCTATCCTACTATAAACTTAAATATAGGGTTAGTACTTATACTATTAATAACCTCCCTTATAGCCCTACGAAGTTAGCGATTATTAGTTAATTTAATTAGAAACTAAGCTCCTTTATACTTAAACCGTAGCGTTACTTCTAAGGGCTTTAGCTCTAAGTCTTTACTATAATACTAGATAAACTAGTCTAAGGTTAAGTATATTAATAGGCTTCTTATATCTAATAAAGAGTTAGGTAACTAGATAATATCTAATAGGAGAAGCCTAGTAATTCTCCTATTATATATCGCCTTTAAATTAATATCCCTTATATCTTAATCTAGCGCAGCCCCTTATTCTATTTATCGCTTTAGGGCTAGTAATACTACTATACTATCTTCTATTATTAAGTAGTCTAATCTTATATCTTAGAGGGATAATAGTTATTATTTCTTATATTCTTCCTTCTTATTCTTAATTCTTTCTATAGTCTTATAGTCCCGTCGTCTAATATTTAAGTAAACCTGTTATACTACTATAGAGAGTATAGTAAACTCACTATTTTTATTTAGACTACCTAGTAGGTATAGCTTATTATACTTATACTTTTAGCCTAGCTCTATAATAAAATTATACTCCTTTACCTAGGCGTTAAGGCCTTTAAAGTCTTTAATACCTACCTTTTTATACTATTTTTTAATATCCTCTTTTACTAGCTTCTAATCCGCGTCTATTACAACGGTCTTATTATATACTTTAGTTATATTTATATAAGGAGGGTCCTCCGTCTTATTATAGGACTTGTTATATTTTATTAGTAGTATTATATTATTAAATTTAGATAGGTAATATAGATCTTATCCCTTACTATTAAGGTAATATTTTCTTTAACTTAATAGTAATTACAGCTTATATAGAGGTAGTAATCCTAAACGCGAGTTCTATTTATAATTAGTTAATAATACTTATTATAAATAAGGTTGATTAGTAGGGCCGCGTACCTTTACTTACCTTACTAAGTATAACCTTACTAAGTCTAACTTATTAGTTTAGACTAATAGCCACCGTACTTAGTATATATAGATAATTATTAATATAATAAACAATTATTTATATATTATTATAAGGAGCTACTACTTAGTATATCCTAAGTCTAATATATAGGAATATTTCCTATAGTTAATAAAGTATATAAAGGTAATAAGGTAAAAACTTATTTAAGTAAAGATAATAAGATAAAAACTTATTTAAATATTAAGTAAAGTAGAATATAATATATTACTTTTTATAGCTAAATATACCTTAGTAATTACTTAGGCTACTTACTCTAATTTAAATATAGGTATATATTTCTTTTTAAGTAAATAGCTTATACTAGGTAAGGGTAAGTAATATAATAGTTAGTTTATAAGTCGTACTTACTCCTATAAAAGAGGGCCTAAGAAAAGGATTTAATTTAGTATATAATCTACTAACTCGTAATTAAAGCTTATCATATAAAATATTAACTTATAACCTAGTCTTATATAACCGCGTACTTATTAGTTTATTAGATTATACTAGGTTTATCTAACCTACTCTACTACTTTTAATTAATTTTAATACCCTCTAGGCCCCTACTACCTATTAGCGGGTACTTTAGCTAGGGTTAAGTTATTAGTACTAGTAGCTGCGTTTTTATTATATCCCTCTCCCTTTACTAGCTTAGTTAGGATTAGATTATTAGCCCTAGCTTTACCCTAGTCCCCTACCTCTTCCTATTAGCCCGCGTTTAAATCCGCTCCTTTATTATCTAACTCTATATTATAGTTATATATATTAAGCTTTAGTAATAGTAGTTAAGTATTATATATAACGTAGTTACCTACTCTAATTAAATATTAGAGTAATTTATATTAGGCTCGCGCGTAAGGCTAATTACTTATTTAGATTCTTATATAGTTTATAATAATCGCTAAGACGTCGCTTATATAAGAGACCCTAGAGAGGAGGTAGGAAGGAAGGGCTATAAAGCCTAGCGTATATAATACTACTATATAAAGGATTACTATAAGCTTCTCCTCTCCTTAATAGCTATTAATAGTTATAGACTCTACGTTATATAATCTATCCTCTAGTTTTAATATTTATTTAGTAAGGTTAACTTATATAAGGTACCTTATAAGGATAATAATATCCTTACTTTTAATTCCTTATCTAATATAATATTAATAGAGCTTTATAATAACTTATAACTTACGTTTATTTTAACTAGATTAGGAGAACCCTATCTTAATTACTTCGCTATTAGTCTTAATCTATATAAGTATAGTATTCTAATTAAATATATCCTTATATAATTATATACCTTTACTATAATTAGGGCGGTTCGTTAGATCTACTATAGAGATAATAGAACCCTTATATTAGATTTTTAAAATAGTATTACTAATAACTAGAATAGTTTAGTATTACTTAGTAAGTTTATATTTAGGGTAGCCTAAGGTTACCTAGCGCTTATATATACTCTTATTTATTAGTTAGGTAAATAGATTATATTATATATCCTATTTCTAGGGCGGTAGCTACTAATTATTACTAGAAAGATATATACTATTCTCGTATTCTACTAGGGTAATAAAAAGATCCCTATTCTCTACCTTACTAGCTTCTTATATAATTATATAGTCCCCTTTAAAGGAAGTTTTAATAATTATATAGCCCGTATTTATAAGGGTTATAATAAGTACGGCGATATTATTTTAAAGGATATCCTTAGATAGTAAATATTTAAATAATCTAAATACCTTATACTCTTCCTTTATTTTAAAGGGGATACTAAGTAAAGCCTAGAGGAATATCTCGTGAAAGTATATATAAAGCCTCTCGCGTCGGGATATACTATTAGCTTTACTTAGTTTATAATTAGTTATCTCTTATACCGCCTTTTATAGCTCTATAACTACTAGAGTATCTACGTCGTTCTACTTAGGCCTAACCTCGCGTTTATAGTCTTTATTATTATCTTTAGAGGGTACGGCTTACGTAGATTTATAATCTTAGGTACTTTTATTCTTATTTAATACTATCTAAATATTATTATTTTCTAGTCTACTAATATTAATAGCGTTAGTATTTAGTATAGTATTAGTATTTAGTATAGTATTAGGGTTTAGTATAGCGTTAGTATTTATTATAGTATTAATATTTAATATAGCGTTAGTATTTAATATTTTACTAGTATTAGTAACGTTCTATATTAAAGTTAGATTAGCGCTTAGCTTAGGCCGATTAATAACGCCTATAACTTAGAGTAGTAGTATACTAAAACTTATATTATAAAGTTAATATTAGTAATCTAAGACGCTATATAAGCGCTCGCGAGATTTCTCGATAATATCCGTTATAAGTACGTTATAGATAGAAATAAAGATTAAAGAGATAGAGTCCTATTACAAGTTATTAATATTATAAATTATATTATACTAGCTATCTACTTAAATAACCGCTTATTCTATTATAAGTAAATAAAAGCGGACTATATTCTTATTAATAATTATAGTTTTAGCCTCCTTAAGCTAAGTAAGCTTAATATTTAATTTTATAATAAAAGAGTCTATTACTCTATTTATAGGGCTTAGTACCTTTACCTTTTTACCGGCTAATATAAGTAGTAACGCGATAACTATATTAACTTTTATTTTTCCCGTTCCCTATAATCCCTTAATAAGTCTAAGGTTATTAGGCGAGTATACTAAGTACTTTAATATACCTATCTAGGAATAATCTAGCTTAATACCCTAGGCTATAAGCTTCTCCTTATAATTAATTCTATAAAAGAGGTCGCTTATAGTATATACCTAGATATCTTATCTAAGGATAAGTTATTACTATCTAGGGTTATAAACGTAATTTCTATCCCCTTTATATATAGGATTTAGGGTCTTAATAGCCGCTAACTAGAACTTATATAATATATTAGATAGGACTAGTCTAATATTAACTATAATCGCCCGTCTATAGAAATAGTAGTATTAAATTATAGCTAATAGTATCTTAATAGTATTTATTAAATTAAAGACTAACCCTAATTATAAGTTACTCTAGACCCCTTTATTAATAGGATAATAAAGTATAATAGTATAATTAATAGAACTAGTAAAAGGAAACGGCTCTAGGAGAATATACGCTAACTACTCCTTATCTTTAAATTTAATAAGGAAGGAGTCTTCGGCTAAGAACTAATATTTAAACTTAGAGGGTAATTAGAGAAGGCCTATATAGATATAATTACTCCTAGGTATAACTTTTAAGATACGTAATTAGTATTCCTAGATCTAATATTATATAATATCTTTAATATTATTTTCTTCCTAGTAGATAATTAATATACCTTTTATAGTCTAGTACTTATTACTATTCCTATATATATAGGATATTAGTATTTTAATAGGCGGATATTTTATATATAGCGTAGTCTAACCCTTTTAGACTTTATATTATATATTAGCCAGTCTATTAAATTAGTAAGTATAAGGCGGAAAGGCTTTCTTAAGTATAAATACCCTTATAATTCTACTATAAGATATAAAAAATAAATTAGGCTTTAAAGTAATAAATAACGCGGATAGCTTAACTATTATATTATTAAATATCTTAAATATCTTAAGTAGTTAGGATTAAATGTGTTAGTAATTACCTAGAGTTCTAGCTTCTTAGAGGATTCCTTTAGTATATACCTTTACGGGGTAGAATATTAGGGATAGGAAACTTAACCTATCCTTTTAATAATAGGTAATTACTTCTTAATCACGTATTATAATATAGAAGTCTTTAAATATTTTCTTAATATAGTTTCTATTTATATTACCCGCTATAAATCCTATATAGGCCGTAGGATATATATAAATAACTAGCTAGTCTAAGATATTATACGTAGCGTTAAGTTAGATTACCTAAGTATAGAGTAATTCCTCTACGCGAGTATATTCTAGAGTAGGTATATCCTTACTTACTAAGGCCTTAATTTTAATCTTTACGCTTAATAACTAATTTTTATATTTAATTATAGAGATCCTAGATATTACCTAATTACTATTATCTTTAAATTAGCTAATAGGGGACTTCTAGCCTAGAAAGAGGAGCTTTACTTTATATATAGGTAACTTTTTAGTTTTTATTATAGCCTTATTACCTACCGTGTCTTTAATAGGCTTATAGTCGCCCTTAAAGTAGTTATCCTTATAGTACTAGTAAGTATTAGGATCTATATAAACCTCGCTACTAGCTAAACCTAGGTCCTTATCCTATATATAAGAGGCTATAGTGTTTTAATAAGAAGGTATCTTAGGTCTAGAGTAAAAGCCTATAGGAATATTAGATAAGGTATATTATATAGGTAAGGGTAAACTTATAAATAAAGTAAGTTTACCTGCTACTATTTATAACTTAAAACCTAGTATTATCTTAATATTAGAATAACTAGAAGCGGATACCTTAAGGCTAAATATTTAAAGTAAGAGGTCTATAGTAAGGCTATAAGTCTATTTATTAGTAAATAACATTATTTTATAGTAAGGGGTATTTATATATATAAACTATAAATACTTACTTACTACTACTCTAATTCCTAAGGGTTAAGGAGAAATAATAAGTAATATATTATTAATAAGAGGTTAGTATTATATAGGTTAATTCTAGGTAATATTTATATAACCGCGTTATACGCTAGTTAAGTAAAGTAAAATAATAAGACTATTTATTATTAGCGTAACTTATTTTACTAAGGCTTTTATTACTAAGTTCTAAATAATAGTAAGTTTATTTAAGGATATTTTAAAGGTATAAAGGCTATCTTTTATTATTAAGTTTAAGTATTAGTATTAGATAAGCTCTTACTAGGTAAGGGTAGGTAATTAGTAGAAATTCTAACGTAGAGGATAAATTATTAAGTTTCTATAGGTAGTAAGTAGTTTATAATCCCTAATATAAGTAAATATAGGGTAGATACTAGCTATATTAACGTGGTATTAGGAGTAAAGTATTAATAATACTAAAACGGCGCTTATTTAATCTATTACTATTATATCTAAAGGCCTTAAATAGGTTTTACTTCTATAATCTTCTATTAGTTAGTCTTTCCTTATATATATTATAGAATAGATATAAGTATATAAGTAGAATAATTATATTTACCCAGCTACTATATATTAATACTATACTTCTAGAAACCTCTAACTAAAACGGGTTTAGTAAACCTTACCCTAATATAACTTAAGCCTAAGTTTAAGCTCTAAATTAACTTCTACTTCTAGGATAATAGATATATAAATCTCTTTTAAAGTTTACTATCTATATTACTATTATCGGAGGCTTTTAAGTTTCCTAGGGGTCTATAATAAGTATAATAGTAGTAGGTCTAGTAAGGGATAGATAATAATAACTACTTAGGTATATTATATAATTAATTAGTAAAAGAACGCGCTTTATAGTAATAGATCTACTAAATTATTTAACTTACTACTAGTTATAATATATTCATAGAAATTAAGAAGTATAACCTAGCGCTTATATTCTACTACGCGCTTTAGATTAGGCCTTAGTAAACGAGAGATACCCGCCCCCTAATTAAAAGTTATACCACGTCGATATATCTTCTATATAGTAATTATAGTAGTACTAGATACTATACTTATATAAACTATTAAGCCTACTTAGGTAAATATCAGGCTATAGATTTATTAGTATATCTATCCTATTACCACCTTATTTACGCGGTAGACTCGAGATTTAATAGTTATACTTACTAGAGAGCGACTCTCTACTAATATTAATAGATTTCTTATCTTCCTTAAAGCTATACTTAAAAATAGTTATAAGGGATACTATCTAGATAGTAGTAATAAGAGTAACTATTCCTACTATTATATAATTATAAAGCGAGTCTTAAAGGTCGAACCGCTTACTAGTAATATAGGAGAGGCTAATATAAAGTATTAAGAGGCTATTTAGCGGATAAGAGGCTATAAAAAAGAGATAGTAATACTACTAGATATAAAAGATAAAATGCTTAGCCCTTCTACTACCTATTATATACTACTACTTAGATAGGTTATTTTTATAAAGATATACCTCCTACCTATATTAATACTATTATATATACTATCTTTAGCTTAAAGTATACGGATTTACTATTATCTATTCTAAGTTAAGGAGTAAAGAAGCTTATTTAAGCTATCTAAGCGTTATATTACCTAGGTATAGAAGATTTAAATCTACTACTCCTAAAGATAGTTATAGTTAGTAATTAAAGTATAGGGAAGAGTTCTCTTATCAAGGGAATAAGTGAAATTAAAGTTCCGCGAAGTATAGGTATATATACTTAGTACCTATTAGAGTTTAATCTAATAGAGGATACTAATCTAGAAGGCTAATAGAGTTATAAAGTCTTTATTTATAATAAGTATACCTATTAGAGTAGCCTAAAAGGGCGTATAATAAAAGCCTAGCCTTTAGGTCCTTAGATAGACTTAGAGGGTAAGGATTATCTATTTATCTATATTATATTAAAGGATAATATAATAGACGCCCTAGAGCGCGCTTAAGTAGTAACGCTTAATTTAAGTATATCTTATAAAAAGTATAAGCTAGGAAATCCTCTACTAGATTATATATACTAGGTTAAATTCTTACTAAATATTATATATCTTAATATCTCTAGTCCTAGCCTCTTAAACTTATCCTTTTATAATCTACTAGGTATTATTAACGTATCTAAAGTTCTAAATAAAGCCTATCTTATAGATCTTATCTAGAACCTAGTTAAGGAGTATATTAAAGCTCTAGACTATATTAATCTTCTTATACTTATTATAACTTATAATATAGCTAATTCTAGCGCCTTTAATTTAATCTAAGTAATAAAGGCGGAACCTAGAACTATAAGCTACTTAATTAAATCTAATTAGATAGTAAGAGATAATATACTTAATTAATAGGCTATAATAGGTAAGAGTTTATAAAATAGAGAATAATAACCTTCTTTATTAGGGGTTAATATAAAATCTTCTAGGCTTAAAGTACTAAGATATACTTAAATTATAAGTATAAACTAATACTAGTTTATATTAACTATAGTATATATAGTCTTAAGGTTTTATAGGGAGGATTAGAAAGTATTTCTTAAATAATAAGTATCTTTAGTTTTATAAATAATAGAGGTTCCTCGCCGTAGTACCTTACTATTAATAGTTAGTTTTTAGCGCCCCTTTAAACTTTAAAAGGTTTCTCTACTATAGATATTAAGTAGTAGTAATATAATAGCGGTAGTAATGAATATATAAGTAATAGGTAAGTAATAGGCAAGTAATAGTAATAGCGACGGTAATAATAATAGTAATAGTAATAGGTAAGTAATAGCGAATTCTACTACTAAAAAAGAGGTAGCTTATAAGAAGAACGAGCGGGGTCTATCTAATATTTAGTTATAAGGTCGGTCTAGTAAGTAGTAGGTATAACCTCTCTATTTAGCTCTATTCTATTAAAGCTACGCGTCTATTAGGCCCTTATAACGAAATTATTAAATATCGCCGGCTTAAATTACCTACCTATAGAAGTTAGTCTAGATTAAGAAGTTTAGAATAGTAAAATATACTACTAAGCTATCTACCCTTATAATTATTAACTATATTACTATTTTAAGATATATACTTTAAATTCTATTATATATACCTTTCTATAAATATAGACTATTTATTAATTACTAAGACTACTTACTATCTACTTTTTAGGCTAATTACCTAGTCTACTATCTAAATATCTACTAGACGGTAAGCTCTATATCTCTATCCTCTACGCTCTAGGTAATAATAAGATATCCGGCGATTTTACTAGTAAGCGCTAGTCCTCTACTTAACGCGCTAAGTCCGTCTTTATTAGTATTATCTTACTAGGGGGTTTTAGACTTTTCTATAATAAGGAAAGGAATAAGGGGAGGGATAATAAAGAATAGGAAGATAAAAAAGGGATAGAATAAATAGGAGGCGTAGAAGGATTAGGAGGAATAGAAGTAGTAGAAGGGATAGAAGGAATAGAAGGGATAGAAGGAATAGAAGGGATAGAAGATATTAATAAATAAGGGTTTATATAATAAAATAATAGGAATATATTATTATAAAGTATATATACTAATTTTAGTACTAGATAAATAGAAAGTAGCTTTATAGGAGAAGACAGCTAGGATTATATAATTAACTCCTATATACTAGGTAGAATAAACTATAATACTATATAAAATATAAAATATATCTATAAACATTCTCTAGTTCTCTATTAGGATACTTATAAAAGAGGATTTAAGCGACTAATAATAGTAATATAGATATCTACTACTATTAAGTATAGGTATCTAGGACTTAGCGCGGGCTTAGATATATAGATAATATATTAACGACGCGTATATATATTATAGGATAATAATTAAATTATAGTAACTATTATATTAACGCGATTAATAGTATTTATTCCTATATCTTATATACCTCTATCTCTAAGTTATATAGAATAATATTATAGTAAGAGGAAAATATCTTCCTAACGGTAACGCGATATATATAAAAGAATAGTACTTTAAATTATATAAAAGGAACGCTAGCTCTACTATTAAGTACTTATCCTACTATAATTAATCTAAGTATATAAGTTTAATTCCTATTTAGTTCCTAATTTCGCTATATAAGAGGATAATATAATATAAAGTATCTAGCTCTAGAGTAATATATATATATCCTATATATATACCTATACTAACGACGACTATATACCTTAATAGAAAATATCTAATTTATATATAAATATATTAAATTAAATATATATAATATAGAGGCCTAGTTATCTACTAACGTAATACTAGGATAGGAGTTTCTCTTACTTATTTTTAATATTTTAAAGTCTTAATATCTGCTTATATAAGTAATTAGGAGTTTAGGAGCGAAAAATTTAGAAGGGATATTAAATAGTAGATATTAATAGTAACTTATTATAAAAGTAATATTTAATTAATTTAAGAATTAAACCCCCTTATTATTATAAGAATACTATTATATCCTCCCTATAAAATATTAGAAGTATAGATATTATAATTGGTAGGTACTAAGGTTAATCCTTCTAAAGAAGTTTAGTATTTCTTTTTAGGAATAGAATAGTTTAAACTCCCTACTACTTAATAATATTAAATATTCCTCGCTTATAAATATAGATATAGGCGTAATACTATATAAATACTATAATAGATTTAAGAGTAGAGGGAGAGAAGATACTATATAGTATTATATTAGGTCTCTACTTATAACTCGCTAATATATTCTATATTATTACCCCCTTATAACGGCGTTATAAGTAGAGGTAATATTAACGCTTCTACTAAGTAATTTTTCTTTCCTACTAGGTATTCTATAGGCCTTAACCTTATTATCTTCCTAAAATTAATAGGTAGTTATAAAGGCGTAGCTATACCTACCTTTATAGCTTAATTTTATAAAGTAATATCTTTACTATCTAGCTTATAATAGTAACTATAAATAATAAGATACTAGCTAGTAGGATTTAGATAATAAGGCTATAAGTATTTCTAAGCCTTAATAAGTAGTAGCTCTTCCTATTCCTTTATATTAATAACCGGCGTGCCCTTAGAAAAAGTCTCCCCTATATTAATAATAGGTATTTTACCCTTAAAAGAAGCTTACTTAGTAATTTTATTAAGGGCTATCGCCTTTAAGGCTATATTCCTAGTAGGATTTCCGCGATAGGTAGGCGTCTTTCTACCTATCTTTAGAGTAGACTTTAGGGTAGGCCCTAGGGGGGCAAGAGGTTCTTTTATATTAGTAGGGTATTACTAGGGAGGGAATTTAGTATTTAAGTATTAACTCTACGTATATATACTTCTAAGTTAGCTCTAGGCGTACTAATTTATAGCCTTACTATTACCTATTAAAGCTAGGTATAAGATAGGAATATAGTCTCTTAAAGCGATATAGTTCTATATCTACTTAAGGCGGTTTTTTACTAGGGGAGTAGGTAACTTTTATATAAGTAGTTCTTATCCCGCGTAGAAGCTAACCTATTAAGGCTTAATACTTAGATTATTTTACTTTATAAAGGCTAGCTTATCTAACTAAACTAAATATACCTAATATAGTTTATAATCTAATTATATACTAGCGTTTAATAAACGCTTTTAATATTTATTAAACCCTATTATACTTAACCTTTATTCCCTAAGTAAATAATTATAGATAGTAAGCTTAAAATAAAATATCTATTTAGATCTCCCTACTAATATAATATATATTAAAGCTAAACTATAATTAATTTACTATAATAAAAAGGGGTAATAGGGCTATATATATATAAATATTATAGGGAAGAGTTTAAGAATAGTTGTAGATTTAATAGATATATCCTATATTATAAGGTTTTTATTCGCGACTATTTATAGAAAATTCTATAAAGCTTACCCTTACCCCCTCCCTCCTCCTAAAGATAGTAACTATTATAACTAGTTATAAAGAGTTAAGAGGACGTCTAGGATATAGATATTAATATTATAAAGGAAATTAGTAAAGACCTACTTACTCCTATATTAGGAGATACTAATACTAATATAGAGACTTTATTATAAAGCCCGCCTAATATTAATATTATTAGGAGTAGGGAGGAAGAGGAGTTAATATACCTATTACCTAACCTTACGCGTTTAAGCTAGTAGTTAATATCCTTATATATTTAAGTTAAGATATTTATAAAGGCTATTAGTCGTTATATAAGTATAGGCTATAAGCTTATAGAAGTAGACGAAGATCCTACTAGGCTTAGTAAAGACTTAGACTATACTAATAAAGAAAGAAGAGAGTATTACCTATTCTTAACTACGTATAACTATACGTTTATATAATAGTTACACGAGGAAAAAATAACTAAAGGTAGGATTAATAGGTTTTTTTTATAATACTTAACTTAAATATATATATAACCTCTTAAGTTATAAGAATACTAATAATGTAATAGAGTTATAGGATAAGATTATACTAGGTATTAATAGAGATAAATAGAATAAGTAAACCTTTAAGGTTATATTTAATATTAATAGTATAGAACTAAGAGAATATAATATTATCTATTAAGATATTATTAAGACCCTCTAATTCCTATTAGGGTATTACCCGTTTAAGGAGGATATAGTATTTAAACCTATACGCTAGTTTAATAGTAATAAAAGGCGTATATATACTAAGATATATACTAGTAACTAGTAGTAGGAGATATAGGAGAAGCTTCCTATTAGAGCTATTATAATACTACTATTAATTTCCTTAGATAAAACGGTACTTACGTAGTATAAGAGCGATCTAGCCGTATAGCTAATCTACCTTATTATAGGAAATCTAAAGGTACAAGTACGCTAAGCTTAAAAGTAACTAGGTTTAATACTCCTAGTATTTCTACCTATTATACCTAATAACGGCGACTATATTAAATCTAATATATAGTATAAGTCTATATTAATTATCTTAGAATATAAGTATATAAGTAGTATATCTAGTATAAGCCTATAATATTAATATTTTCTTAGTAATTTAAGACGCTACGGCTATAGGTCTTAAGATTTTATACGCGGATTAGATAATATAATACTACTATCTAGTTATTATAGGCTTTATAATAGACTATAAAGAATAAGTATTAATTACTAGTATTAAGAAGGGCTAATAGTATATAATTTATATAATACTACTAAATTAATAATAAAACCTTAGGGCTAAGTAGCCCCCCTAAACCTACTCCTCTACCCGTTCCTAAATCTAGCGCTAGAGAGATAAGGATATACTAGAAAATAATAATATATAGGTATATCTAATACAAAACTTCGCCTAGTTATATATAATAGTAGATATATATATAGGAATACTTATCGACGTATTATACTAACTCTTAAAGGGCGCGGTTAACTATTTACTTAAATAGGTTAATCTCGCTATTAAGGCTAGCGTACCTAGTACTAGGAAACTAAAGGGGTCTAAGGGGATATTAAAGGAGGTACTAGGGAAGGTATAATTAGATAAAAGATTCTATAATATTCCTCCCTTCTACGACCTAAAGATTTTTAAGTACTATAGCGCCGTTATATAGTAGACGGGTAAGGACTAATAAGCTATTATATAATAACTTATACTAGTAATTACTCCGCTATTTATAAACTTATATAATTTAGAAATTAAATATATCTAGGTACTAGTAGACTTTATCCTAATTACTTAATACTATTTATATAATAATAAAATACTAGGATATCTTAAAGACGCGCTATACTAATTTAATAAATTTAAGACCTATTTTAACTAGTATAGGCTATTTAATAAGGTAAACCTAGGTAGCAATTTCAATATACTAAAGCTCTACGCTATAATATATTACATAGAGTAGATTTAATAATTTAGTACTACGGATAACTATAATAGTAAATATAGAGAAGCGGTATATTACTACCTAGTTAAGGCTTTCTTTAATCTAATTAATAAGCGAGAAAACTTTTAAGAATAACTTATATACTATACTACCCGCTACTTATAAATACTAGTTATAGAGGATAACCTATTTTAGTCTAAGACGAGGCTATCTACCCTAAAAATAGTAGACCTTATAGCTAAAGTACTAACACTTAGTCGCAGAGTTAAATTATCGCGTTTTTAGTATAAACCTAATAAGTAGTAAATATAGATAGTTTTAGCTACTAGACTAAATATTATATTTTAGTATATACCGTCTATAATATAACGGAGTCTATAAGTAGAGGGCCTTATTAAGATACTAGCCGTCTTCGTACGCTCATACTAAGAAGAGATAGATAGGAGGACTATACTTAATAGAAATATAGATAGAAGGGAATATAATCCTAATTAGGTAAATATATACTTTATCTATCTATATCCGTTAATAAGATACTAGAAACTAGATAGGAAAGATCTAGTAGATATAGAGAATCTCGTCGTTAATAATATAATATATATAGTAAACTAGTAGAATTAGAGAAAGTAGAGACGCGGCTACGTCCTAATATAGGAATTAAGGCCTTAGACTTATATAGTATTACTTTATAGCTAAAGGCCTACTAAGCTTTAGCTTCTTATAATAGTATTAGATATAAGGCGTCTAACCGCTAAGGGTTAACTATTAAAGTATAATAGAGCCCTTATAGATTTCCTAAAAATTTATAAAGAGGGGGCTCCGTATAAGATTTATAGAATAGTAGAAGTAGAATTATAGCTAATTAGTACGGCTACTAATCTAAGGATACTTAAGGTATATTAACTTATCCCCTTAATAGGAATTATAAGGAGTATATATATTATATCGGCGTATATAGGAAAGGGTATAGGAAATAATAATATAGCTTATATTAATAATTATACTAATTAGGACTTATATAATATAATATATAACGAGAAATCTCTCTAATAGACTAGACGGGTAATAAATAGAAGGCTATTCTCTTTAAGCTAATTAAAGACAGCGGATTATTTATTAGATAGATAAAAATATAAACTAAGTATTTCTCTTTTCTTAACTACTAAATATAATAAGGCTTAATAAATAATATAATAACTATAATATAATAATATCCTACCTTTTATTCTTCTTTATTAAGGATATAGAATATAGTATTCTATATTATAATACTAGAGTAGCCCTAGCTATAAAGTAATATAATAGATACTTTAAATATTATAATAGGGAAGTAGTATAATAATACTTAAATAATAATAGATTTAGTATTTATATTTATAGTCTACCTAGAGGTAGGGATAAAATACGAGTAATAGACTTTCTATAGCGTATATATTACCACGTATACTATATAGGTTTACTAATAAATAATACTATAATATTAATATATATACGGCTATTTATTAAGCTTATAAAAGACGGCTACCTAGACTAGACTTAGTAGAAATAAACCCTAGGGATTTTAATAACGTAGGATAGTCTACTAAGATTATAAAGGATATACTAAAAATTAATAAAACTACCTATACGCTTCTTCTCGCCTAATTATAAAAGTAATTAGAATCTATAGGACTACTAGGTTAAAGATTAAACACGAAGAAGGTAAGAGACTACTTATAATCTAGGTTTACTAATATATATAAAGAGTTTACCTATATATTTAATAATATTCCTAAATAATAGAAGGATTAATACCTCCTCTTCCTCGCCTAATAAAATAATTATAATTAGAGGAGATAGATAAGGGCTAAACAACGCTATAAGGATAGTAGAGAAGATTATAAAATATTAAGCGCTGAATTATCTAGGGATTTAGATAAGAGATTATAATCTATATACTTAGTTAGGGAACCTAATCGGTATATAGGTTCTATTTACTTTGCTATATTATATATTAGTAATAATACGGACTAAAGTATAATATATATAACTTAGGATATTTAGAAGAGTAATATATATATAGAACTACTAGATATAAATAACCTTAACTTTAGAAAGTTTAAGGCCCTAATTAGATCCGACCTAGGCTATAATAAGATAAAGGACGCTATTATTTACGCCTACCCTAGGTTACTAAGTATTATCATTGCTAATAAAAGGGAATAGAGGGTAGCGCTAGTAGAAATATATATTTAAGGTACTAAGCGCTTTACTTTTAATATACGGGGTTTAGTAGCTACTAGAAAATTTATGGTATATATTAGAATAAGTCCTATACGTGGTATTAATAAGCGGTTTTAACTAACTAGAGTCTAGATAGTATTTATAACGAGGCGCCCTACGCTTAAATATAATAAAGATATTATATTTAAGAGTAATAGTAGACGTTACTAGTAATAGTATTCCTTATTAATAAGTAGTATAAGTTACTAGTACTAATATACTTAATATAGACTAAAGTAATATTAGTTAGTTTATTAAACCCTATCTAGTTTAATTAACTTAGCTTAGCCCCCTAATACTATATAAAATAGGTTAATTTCCTAATAATTCAAGGTATTTCCTCTTCTCCTGACCGCGTTATTTTTAAATTTATTAATAACACGATCTACTACTTCTTCCTTCTATCTACTTATAGGAATATAATACCTATTCTCTATATTATACCTATTCTCTATACTATACTAATATAGCGTATAAGAGGGTAAGACTACTATCCTAAGACGCGTATTACCTAGTTACTAATATAACCTAATTCTAGAACTATAGGATAGATAAAAGACGCGATTATTATAGGCGGAATAATAGGTAATCTATTAAGTTATTAGTATCTAATAATAATAACAACTATAGGCGATTAAGCGATAAAGAGAATAAGCGACCTTAAGTTAAAGAGAAGTAAAAACGCGTAACACCCTCTATTAATAATAGATATATAGAGATAGGGGTACCTATCTTATACTACGCTATAACTATCTACTAATATAGTCTAAGGAGAAATTAACTATTAATAAGTCCTATTATAGGAAGTCTAATAGGGGGAGCGAGTAGTAAGATAAGTAATATCCTATTAAGCTCTAATACTAATAAGGATTATTATAGTAGTAATAGAACAGGACTATCTCTCTAGGAAGGCACCCCTCGCGGTTCTAAGGTACTCTCCCGTAAGACGTATACTATTATTATTCCTAACTATATAAAGTATCTAAAGGTAATAATTCTTTCTAGTACTACTAAGAGCCTAGGGAAGGGAAGAGAGATATAACTAGAAGATAACCCTATATAGTTAAGTAGTTAAATAAAAGTCGCGTAGGACGAGGTAACTAAAAGGTCAGGGTTTAAGATTAGAAGTAAGTTAACTAGGGTAGATAGTCTACCTATTAAACTTAAAGCCTAAAAGGTTAGTATAATATCTATAATTACCTTCTATTATAACTAACCTAAGTACTAGTTTATTAACTTATTTAGAGAATAGCGCTTATACTCTTTAAACCTTATACGAGTTATAGTAACGTCCGCTTATAAATAGGATAGCTTATAGGCGGAGGTAATAATATAAGTTATAGTATTATTAAACCGCCTAACTTTTATATATTATAATATAAGTTACCTCTCTATCTAACGTTAGTCCTAATTAAATATTAGGGTCCTAATAGAAAAGCTAAATAGGTAAATCCTATCCTAATAAAAGTACTTATAAACACGGTATTTAAACTAATAAAGACTAGTTTTACTAATAAGGAAAGTATAAGGAAGTTTTTTAACCCCCTACCTAATATCCTATTAATTTTTACCGCGACGATAGTAGGATATTATATATCCGAATACCTATGTAGCGATTACCGTATTAAGAAATTTAAGGGTAAAAAGGCCTAGGGTATATAGCCGGCTATCTTACCGTTATATATAGATACGTAATAGAGAGCTAATTATATACTATTATAGGGCGCTAGTAAACGACCTAGTATATATAGGATAACCTAGATAATAACCTATATAAGAGACGTATCTATAAGCTTTATCTAAAAGGGGTAAGAGATATACTTTATAATATTATAGTTATAAATGAAAATAATAATAAGGTAAATAGAAGGGATATTAATAATAGTTAACTAGATAACCTACCGCTATTAGATAATCTAGATAATAATAAATACTTTAGTCCTTTAGGTATTTAGGGTAGGTATTCCTAACTAACTAATATAAAGAGAGATATAATAGCTAACTTAAAAATTATATTAGGTAATAATTCTAGTATTAACTAAATATCGCCGAATAGCTCTTTAGAGTATAAGTATTAAACCTTAATACCGCTATCCTTACTTACTAGTAAGGCTTAAAAGGAAACGGCTAATAGTATAATTTTACTTACTCTATCCGTCTATATATAGCTAACCTCTTAAATTAGATAGGATAATAACCTCCCTCCCTACCCTTATTCTACTTTAGACCGCGGATATAAGTCGCTAAGTATACTAAAGACGGATAGTAAGTAGTAACCTATAAGACGCTATATATTATATATAATAAAAGGAGAAAATCTACCTATAAACTAAAGCGCTTATAGATCCTAGTTAATAGAGGATTTTTAGGGTATATTTAGGCTAATATAACTAGATTAGATATAGTATAAGATAGTAAAGGGTAGTAATATAGTTATATTAAAAGGCGATAAGGGTAAATACGTAGGGTTTAAGAAGTAGGTTATAAAAAAGCTATATATAGAAATTTAACTAGAAAGTAGTAAGATCTAAGAAGAGAGTCTATAATACGGGGAGGTTAAGTAGGTAGGAATAGTTTTTTAGAAGGTAGTTTATAAATACTAAGTAAATAGTATAATAAATACGTATTAAGTATTATAAGCGCAATTTTATATATTATTAATAATAGTACCGGCATTAATATTAGCGATAAATTAGGGTAGCGCGGATAGACTATTATAGTTAAAATAGGTAGATAAGTAGTAATTCCCGATAATAATACCGCTTATAATAATAGTATAGACGGCGCTATCTAAGGAATATATAGGATAGGTAGATATAGTAATAATACCGCCTAATATAATTATAATAATAATAGCGCTAATTCTAAGAAAGCCATATTTATTAAATACGTACGAGTAGGTAGCGTAGTTATTAGCTATAATATTTAATAAACCTTTTATATAAATATTATATAAATCGTAATATCTAATTTATACGCCTAAATATATAATCAAAAAACTAAGCGCGCTTTTAGTATTATAGAGGTGTAAATAGTAGCTTATCGTAGTTAGAGGTATTATAACAAGCTCTAGGGCTAATATATAAGCGTATTAGTTATATACGTATAATACGCATATTTCTGCGATATACAGGCTCCCCTAGATTACTAATATAAGTAATAGGGGTTCTATCTTTATAAGCGCCTTTTAGTTAGCGGTCTATTTTTACTCTAAGATAAAACGCCGCCTAAGTATAGCCTTTTACCTATAAACTAATAGGTAGACTAAGCGTTAGAATTAGGTATTAGAATACTACTTACGTATATTTACTAATAATAAGTAAACTAATTAGGCTAGATAACTACTTATAGCTAAACTTATATATATAAATAGTATCTATTCCTCTATTAGAATAATACTATTTTTTCTTATATATAGTTATTACCTAGAAGTTTATTAGGAACTCGAGGACAAGTCCCTAGAAGGGAGAATACCTATTATAAATAATAGAGTTAGAATATTATAAGTAGTAAGGGATAAAGTTATAGAACGCCTTTAAGCTACTTAAGCGTCTTAAGTAAAGTATTATAATTAGAACTATAAGCTATAGATATATAACGTCGGCAATTTAGTAATATTAACTATAAAGAACCTAAAGTAATAACGCCTAAGTAAGAAGTTAGCCTATAAGTATATAGGACTATTCTAGGTTATTAATAAAGTTAGTTTATAGGTATATTATCTACTATTACTACTATTATATAAGATCTATAACACGTTTTATATATTACTAATTAAACCTTACTACTAAAGAGACTACTCTCCTACGGCGGATATCTTTATATAAGTACCCGAACTTATTAATAATAAGGAATAATAGGAGGTAGAAGAAATTATTAGTAAGGTTAATAATAAATAAGGTATCTAGTATAAAGTTAAGTAGACTAGTTAGGGTAGTAAATATAACTAATAGGTACTAGATAAAGACCTTAATAGGTCTTATAAGTTAATAAGAGCTTATAATATATTAGCGTAATTAAAGCGTAAATAAAATATTAAATATATTCCTATATTAAATAAGCGGCGACAATATAATAAGTTATAATATAGGTTAAGACTATTATCTTTATATATATTATATAATAATTAATCTCCTATATATAAGTATACTTATAAGTATAGTAATATAGTTTAAAAATATTCTTTATTAATATTATCTAAGGAGTTAAGCTATTAGTAATATATTATATTAGAAGAATACTTTTAATCTTAATATAATCTAATAAGGATACTAGGGATATATTAATAAAAGATAAGCCTAGGTATCCTATACTTAGTAAATAACTTAAGTAAATAAGATATATAAATAATTTATCTACGCTAAAGTATAACTACGAATTAACCTTTAATTATTAAACCCTTTAAAGTCTAAAGGCTTTATAGGGTTAAGATTATCTAGTATATCCTTATACTATTAAATACTATTAGGTTTAGTTTAAAGGAGTTCTACCTAACTCTCAAACTTATTATTCTATATATTTAGTATATTAATTAAAGCTTATAAGTTAGTAATAATATTAGGCGCTAACTTAACTATTATAACTATCTACTTATAGGTTTTCCGCTATTAGGTTATCTTCTTACTAAGTTTCTTTCTCCTTACTAAATATATATCTACCTAGCTAGTCCTAGTAATAGCGCGTATAGATTTCCTCGCCTTCCTTTAAAAGGGAGTTAGAATTTATTATAATAAGTACTTATACTATTATAGAGTTAAAGGGTTAATATACTTACCTCTATATAATAATTAACATTATAATAACTATTAATATACTAATAATAAGGGGGAGTATTACCTTATTTATAATTATTTAAACCCTTTATAAAATAAGTCTTATAAGGAAGAGATATACTACGTAAATTAGCGAGCCGTTATATAATATATATAAGTAAATATACTTAAAATAAGTTAATATTTATATATAATATTAGTATATTAATAAATATAACGCGATATTAATAAGAAATTATAAGTACTTATAAGAGAAATATTATATATAATATATAATAAGAATACTATATATATTAGTAAATATATTTTATAATATTATTAAGTTAAAGTAAGTACTTATAAGAGAGGCTAAGGGAGTTATAAGAAGTTTTAAATATTAGGATAAAAACTTTATTAATATCCTATAATATTATTATAATATAGTTTCCTTTAAAGCTATTTAAATTATAATAATAATAATAAAGGTTCTATTTAATTTTATAACTAATATATTAGAGTAACGCGTTACTTATTACGTCTTATAGCTACAGATATTTAATCTATTATTAAATATAAAGTATACGCGCCTACTAGTTAATATCGCCTTCTTATTTTATATTATTACTAATATATATTATTAACGCCTATACTTAACGAGTTATTCCCCGCTAGTATATAGTAATATTAATTACACGGAAATATTATACGTATTAATACTTAAATATTAATAAGCTAAGTAGCTAACTATATATTAAAAGTATTTAGAATAATTTTAAATTATATAATATATTATCTTAATATAATTAAAGGATATAAATAGTTTAGAAGTATATATATACTATCTAGATAATTTATTAATATACTCTATTACTAAGTATTAAATAATATTATTACTACCTTATAGAAGGTTTTAGTACGCGCGTCTAGCCTAGTTAATATTAATACTATATTAGTAGTAGTATATTAAATAACTCTTTTCCCTTATTTTTCCTACGTAGTTTTAAGGTTTTTTAATAAGTATTCTAAGTAATCTTATTAGCCCTAGGGGCTAGGGCCTAGGAGGGGAGGTACTTATTAGGCTTAGGTATATATACGCCTTATATACTACCTTATAACTTACTTCGGGTAACCTTCCTTAGAAATATAGAGTAACGTCCTAGTAATAGAAGGCCTAGACTACGCTTATACTTAGTAGATATATATCTATCTAGCTATCCCCCGTTCTTCTTCTAAATTCCTTAGAGATTAGTTCTACTACTATAATAGGCCTACCACCTAATCTATTAGTAGACCTATACCTATTATTAAACCCTATAACGTGACTCTACTTCTTTTATTACCTAACACGCCGCTGTAGAGCTAGCGGGTATAGGCCTTATATTAGGCTACCCTTATAATCTTTAACCTTAGGAGGTTCTTTTTATTCTACTAGATAATTATGTCTTTAGCCTCTTTTTATTTTAATACGTCTACCGCCTTCTTTAATACCTTATATATTATAACTAGAAAGGTTTATCTTAATACCCTTACTTACTAGCCGGAAAGATATGGGATTTTATTATAGTACAAGCTAACGTATTTATTACATTAACTTTAGAGCTTTATATCTTAGCGAGTTTTAGAGGGTTTTAAAAAGTTTTTTTTAGCGTTAAATAGGATTTAAGCTAAATTTTTAGCCTATAAAAAAATATTACCTAATTAGGCCTAGTTCACGATTTGCCGCTGGGATATCCCGTGGGATATCCTATCCCAGTCCGAAAATCGCCTCGATCCCATACCGAAATCCTATATCTTTCCGGCCCGTACCCTTACTAACTTATATACCTTCTTTACCTAATTATTATTCTCCTCTAGCTCCTCCCTTACCTCTATCTCTATTATAAATAGTATTAAGTTACCTCTAACTAAGTACCTTACTACTATAATCTCTTATATCCTTAGGAATATAATTATCCTAAATCTCTTAACTAGCTACTCCCTAATAAGCGCCCTTACTATCTCCCTCTTAGTTCTATTATTAATCTAGACTATTAAGGTCCTAGCCTTCCTATTATTTATTACTCTAGATCCCTTCCCTATAATATTACCTATTAGCGCCATAGTAAATATCCCCCTAGGGCTTATATTACTTATTCTTATACCTATTAGGCTCTAGCTAGCTATTTATACCTAGCTCCTTCTACCCCCTTATATCTTCCCCCCCTAGGGCTATTCTTCTATTATCCTCCTAAACTTATATACCTCCTTAAGCTATTAATCTACCTTTATAATAAACTCTTTTATATATTTAAGTCCTACCCCTACTATCCTTCCTATCTTACGTGTTATTCCGCCTTTTAACGCGTCTTATATAGTTATAATAGCTTTTAGGGCCTTTATTAATATCCTCCTAACGCGTATTCCCTTATCTTTAGATTCTTCCCCCCCTACTAGGCTCCCTAGCCCCCGTAGGGGTATCTTACCTCTACTCCCTAGTCTACTACCTCTACTACTACTACTACTACTTATAACTCCTCCCCTAATACTATATCCTAATATTAGGACTTATCTTACTATACGTCTAAGTAAATTTATTAAGGCTTATTTTTCAATTAAAATCTACTCTAAGAGTGATATTTAAGTAGCTTATAATAATACCTTTAAGGTTAATAAAAAAGTCTTATTAAAATTAATCCCCTTAATTTAATAAAAGCCTTTAACTACCTATTAAGCCTTATACCTACTTATTTTAGCTATTAGCTTATATTTATAGGATAGGACCTATCTTCCTAGTAAGATATATACCTTTTAAAGTAGCTTATATAATATTTTCTATATCTCCTACTTAGTATAATTAGCTAATTCTCCTTTAATAGTAGCGAGCTATTTTTTATTATTAGGCCTTTAAAGGGCCTTATCTATTAATATTAGATAGGGACGCTCTTTATTAATAGTAATAATACGGGTAAGTATAACCCTAAACCTATTAGAGTTATTAGAAGACTTTAGGCCTCGCTTATTAATCTAGTTATAATTTATTTATAATTTATTATAACTAGAATAATATAATAAATTAGAAATAATTTTTTAGGATTTACTATTCCTAGCTAATATCTTATTAATAATAGCTAATAGTACTTTAGTAGTAACTTAGTATATCTAATTATTATAACTATTTTAATTTTAAATACTTAATATTTCTAACTCCACTTAGCTAATTCTTATAATCTAATTATTTAACTTATATTAATTTAACTTAGGTAGATTATTCTAATTATATCTATTTAGACTAGTCGGCCTATTTATATTATTAGTTAAGCCTAATACTAATTAGCTATTAGAAAGAGTTATTACTAATCTATTACTAGAGTTACTAGTATTATTAGTATTTTTAGTATTTTTAATACTATTTAATACTCCCTTAATACCCTATTAATTAGGAGGAGGTACTCTCTTTAAGACTATACTATTATAATCTAATTAGTCTAATTAGAGGTAGCTTAGAAGGTTTATAATATAATTATTACTATCTTCTCTATCTACTAGAAGCTTATTATCTTCTATTAATAGTATAATAGCCTTTTTATTAAATATAATATATATTAACCTAATAAGACGTTATCCCTTAATATCTTATACGCGGTAGATACTCTTATTATTATAGCTAAGGAAGTAGTATTTAATAGCCTTATTATCTAGTTTCTTCTTATTTAGTAATATATTAAATAAATAGTATTTATATTTAAAAGGCTTTAAGTATATTAATAGGGGTTTAAAGTTATATTATTTCTTAAAGGGGGACTTCCTATCTTTATTAGGTATAAGGTTTTTAATATAATTAATATAGTAGATAGCCTTACCTTAGAACTTCTAAGGTAGTCTAATATTAATAAGGACTATTTTAATTTTATTAAATAATATCTAGTTCTTTCTCTTTATAATCCTATTCTAATATAGGTTATATAGGGCTAATATAGTTAATTATATCCTATTCTCTTTATAAATCTATTAGTATTTATAGCCTTAAGCGAGTTTATTATTACTTTAAATAAAGGTTAGTTAATACCCCTAGTTCTTCTAGTATTTTATTCTAAAGGCGAGTTTTATTAGTAAGTCTCCCCTACTAGATATATAATTTATAAGAGAAAATCCTAAAGCCTTATATATAAATACTATTATATTAGTATATTCCTTAAGGGTAGTTATATAGCCAGCTAATATTAGGTTAATATACTAGTATTAGCTAGGTATAATAACTCTATATATAAGTATTTATAAGGGTATTTAAGTAATTTTCCCTAATATATAACTTTTATATAATTTTTAAGACTTATATTTTTATAGATAATTAGCGGCCTTATAATTAATATTAGTAGTATATACTATTACTTTAATAGCTTCTATATTAATATAGTTATATTACTTATGTTATTAAGTTTATAACGCGTTATTCTTAGCTAGTATAAATAATTTAAGGTAAAAGGCTCTTATTTATTATATTTATATTATTTCTAGCTAGTATATCCTATTATATAGAAAGGCTTATAATACCTCCTACCTTTATTTATTATAGAATATCTCTTTTCTATTACTACTAATATACTTATAGCCTTATAGGTCTAGCTAGATAGTTAATAGGAGATTAAACTCTATATTAGGGATATAATAAATATTAGTTAATAGAAAATTATTAAATCTATTATCAATAACTACTAAGATTAATATTATCCTAATACCCTTAACTTTTATTAGTCTACCCTTAGTAGGCCCTAATACTATATAATTCTAGATTAGTAAATAGTTAATAAACTTAGAGTAGTTTTAAAAGGTATACTCCTAGTCCCCTAAGTTAATAATAATTTTATAAGACTTATTTTATTATAGGTTATACTTAAAGTAAGTAGTATAGGATTTATCTTATTTTTATTTATTTAAAAGATTTTACTTACTCTATTAATAACTAGGACCTTTCCTATTTTATTAATAATTATTCTATACTTTTAGCTCTTACTTTATCTTAAAGGTAAATCCTGCTAGTATAAGGTCTAGATAAGTATAAAAATAGGTATTAATATTATAATTATTATTATAAAAGGTATACTTCTTACTATTACTACCTTAATATCTATTATTTTAATATTAGCCTACTTTTAATTATTT